>Ga0335072_10017370_pt1 | contig 10177 bp, 10 predicted proteins | sample Lox_Sample_21_FD_206725 | JGI IMG/M metagenome (GOLD analysis project Ga0335072, IMG submission 206725) | Soil microbial communities from Loxahatchee National Wildlife Refuge, Florida, United States - Lox_Sample_2.1 | ecosystem: Environmental > Terrestrial > Soil > Wetlands | place: USA...
CACCTCGCCATGCGGGACGGGATTTAATTCCCAAGCGAGACTCAGCGGGCCGGGGACATGGACCTCGTTCTCCGGCTCGATCAAATTCGGCTTGATGTCGTGATTGAAGGGATCGAGCAGTCGCACACCGTCGGCGGTAATGGAGTATCCGTAATAATCGGGCGTAAGCGGCTGAGTCGTGACGGCCCACACGCCGGTCTCGTCCTTCTCCATCGCGACGGGTTCCGAGCCTTCGAGTTCAAGCTTTACTCGCTGAGCGTTGGGCGCGAGAAAGCGAAATGTAACGGTGTTATCGCTGTGGACTTCCGGCGTGTTTAGCCATTCCGGCAGTATGGGCGCCTCATTATGGACGGCTTGCTGTGCCGCGAGCGAAGTGGAAGAACACAGTGATAATAAGAAGAGGAAGAAGACGTGGATGCGCATGCCTGGCTCCTCGAAGCCGACAGTATAGCGAACGAGCACAAAACATGCTGCCGAGTTTTTCGTTGTCGGAGTTCGTCGCGAGCAAGCACGGTCTTGCTATAATCGAGGTCGCAGATCGTGTTTCCGACGAGCCGTGGCCCTGTCATCTAACGGTTAGGATACTGCCCTCTCAAGGCAGGTATACGGGTTCGATTCCCGTCAGGGCTACCACTCAACTCTTCCACGTTGCTGGTTCCACCTAAGCCTTTGAACAAAAAGCTCGTTTCCTGAGTTCGATAAAGGCCATTTGCGTATTCGACTCCAAGCGGGAAGAGCACTTGCTGCAAACGCTGCCGCTGTTCCAGTGAGGACCGCTGCCACGTTCCAGCCAAATCGAGCAGTAGGTTCTCTGCGAAATCCAGCACCTTCTCGACCTCGACTTCATCAACCCGCGCTTGGCCGAGGTTCAATTCAGCGGTGGCTAGTTCTTCGTTCAGAGCGGCACGCATCTCTTTATAGTCCTCGGGGCTGATTGCCTGCTGGTAAACAAGGGCACTTCTCAACTTGTCCCGATTCTCCTTGAGTTCGTTTACTTGCTTCTCTAGTCCACGAACTAAAGCGACGGTGCTTGCTTGTTTCTCGTTCCACACGTCCAGTACGACCCTGTGGAAGAGGCGCATGTATCCGGCGTCGGGTTGTTGTTGCCGCAGGAACTCGACAAAACCGCTTTCAACGTCTTCTCGTTTCACATTGGGTGGCGATGGGCAATGGCGGTTCTGACAACGGTAGTAGGCATATTTGACTCCCATCTTCCCTCGTGACCAGCTTGCCGTGAGGGGCTTTTGACAGTGGCCGCACACAACGAAGTTGCGAAGAGGAAAATCGGGGTTGTTTCGCGTGCGGGGGGTGATGCTGACACGTCGCCCATCGAGAACGTCTTGGACCGTGCGAAAAACCGCAACGCTGATGAGAGGTTCATAAGTCCCTTTTGACTCGATTTCCCAACCGTTGACAGTGAGTATTCCGGCATAGCGCGGGTTCCGCAACATCCGATTGAACGTCTCCGCAGATAACGGCCTCCCTTTGGGCGTACGAAACCCCATCATGTTTAGGCGCTCTCGCACTTGTTCTTTCTTGTGTAGCCCTGTAGCAAACAGATTGAAGGCTTCGGCTATTTGCGGGGCCCGGTCGGGATCGGGTATCAGCGTCTTGTTCCCGTTGCCGTCCTTTCCGTTGACGTAGCCAAGCGGCGCTTTGAACGTCCACCTGCCGCCCTGAACTCGATTCTTCATACCTGCAAGGCTGCGAATACCCCGCAACTTGTTGTCCAGTTCAGATGCACCCGACATGATCCTCTCGAAGAACTGGTCGTGCGGGTCTTCACCGAGGCGCTGCGAGAACGAGCGGAGCTTCACTCCTAACTTGAGCAGATAACTCCGCGTCACGTCGTAGTCTTGGCCGTTTCTCGCCCAACGGTCAACGTGGTGAACGACTACAAATTCAGGACGCGGTTTTGAGCTACGACAGAAGGTCAGTAACTCCTGCAATCGCGGACGATCAGCCGTTTTCGCGGATTCGCCTTCTTCTCTGAATAGACGTACGACATGCCAACCGTTACGATCACACATCGCACGGCAGTCGCGTTCTTGAGTTTGGAGGCTTGCGCCTTCGGTGACCTGACGCTCGGTTGATACGCGAATGTAAATGACGGCGGTGTCCGGTTGGACTGGATTAGGCTTCGGCATAGTTATCAGAATGTTGCGAATTGCAGCGGAACACGCCACGTTTGACGTGTTCCGCCGTGCTCACTCTAAGCAGCGTGAATGACGGACGCAAGCGACTCGTTACCGAGTTCCGTCAACGGTTCGCACTGAATGACCTCTTGAGTACGGCCTCGCTGCTCAATGAAGGCACTAACAACCACGTCAGCTGCCATGTAGAGGTGATCGAGCAGTCTCTCGGCTTCCTCTTCGGTTAGATCGGGACGCTGAAGGAGTGCTCTGCACATCTGGGCGGTGACACGGCGTGCCTTCGGGTCAGGACGTACTGACCCCACAGCCACGCTGTTCCGTGCTGTGCCTTTACGTCCTTGCGGGGCTGAAGCGGACAGCTAATGCCTCACTCTGCAAGTATGCGTTCAAGCTGCATGGAACTGATGCTATGGGGTCGAGAGCCAAATAGACTGTGATACCAGTCACATTCGTGATCTCAAAGGTGTAGACACTCCCGATTTCGCAACAAAAGCACGGGCTACCGACGGCGGTGAAACGAGTCAAGGCTCGCCCTACCATCGTCCCTAGAAAGGCCCAGTCCGTGCTTTCCTAGCCTCGACATCGCACAGCACGCAACTCTTAAGAATGGACGCCCTCGATTTACGGCGGGTGTCGCAAAAGTCCTCTTGAAAGTGGTCCGGTAACTGATTGATTCGGCTCATTCGGTTTCTAGCGTTTTGTTTGTCTCAAATATTATACTTTTTGAGACACGTCAAGAACTGTATTTCCAGCCGTTAGTGTCGCTTGGCGGTCGCTCTGCCGAGCTTCTCAGGAATACGTGCTAAGTTCGCAGCGGAGGCAATCATTCATGAAAGAGAAACGAGTGGCGCTATACGTCAGAGTATCCACAGGCGAGCAGAACGCAGACCTACAGGTCAACGAACTCACCGAGTACGCCACATTCCGTAAGTGGGGGATTGTCGAAGCGTATGCCGACAAAATGAGCGGTGCTAAGGATCGGCGTCCCGCGCTAGATCGGCTCATGGCTGATGCGAAGCGCGGAAAGTTCGATGCAGTTGCCGTCTGGCGTTTCGACAGGTTTGCACGCTCGACTTCGCACCTGCTCCGTGCTTTAGAAGAGTTCGCAGCATTGGGCATTGACTTCGTAAGCCTGAAAGAGAGTATCGACACCTCTATACCGACGGGGAAAATGATCTTCACAATTCTCGCAGCGGTTGCAGAATTGGAACGCTCCACCATCCGAGAGCGCGTAGTGGCTGGTCAGCGCGCAGCGAAGCGACGCGGTGTGAGATTCGGTAGACCAACTGTAGAAGTAGACACCCACCGCGCTCTGAAGCTCCGCAAAGAGGGGCTTAGCTGGCGCGACATCGCGGCAGAGATCGGTGTGCCAAAAGATACGCTAATCAGGCACTGCCAAGCACAATGATGCGACCAAGTCGCTACGTTGGCCGGGACTCGTTCTTGGAGGTACCATAGCGCAGAATGAAAATCGCGTATCGGCTCAAGGACAATGCGAAGCACATAGCCCAAGTGCAGAAGGCTACTCTGACCACAGACAACTTTGGAATCGAACCGACTGACGGTCTATTCGGGTCTGATGAATGGTGGAACCGTGTTGCCACTGGAAAGTTGCGTGTACATACGCTGCGTGGCACCATCACTGAGCGGTTTATGGGCAGTATGGGAGATTGGCCCGAGATAAGGGTTGTCACGGATACTGGCGAAAAATCAAGCTGGACACGAGAAGTCAACAACCGAGAACAGGATGCCCTCTACCGCGTTGGCCGTGGCATTGAGATTGATTACGTTCTCCAACAACATCGGCGCAAATCCTCGGCTCCCAATTCCGAACACAAGATTGTTCTTGAGATTCGAGTGGAGCCAGACGCGGAGGGAGACGCTCACGGTGCTTACGAGAAGTTGCTCACTAAGGAAACCGCACATCGAGTTCTTACGGCGCCGATTCTACTCGTGTTTGAGGCTTCGTATCAGCTTGCTGAACTCGGCCGCACGCCAGGAGTCATGCCTGAACAGGTCCATCGAGTTTTTGTAGATGCCTGCGCCGAATGTGATCGCCTCATAGGTGGTCGTCGGCTTCCAAATGATCCTGAAGCACGAAGCCAAGCCATGCGCGGAATACAGGAACTGGAAGCTCGCTGGAAAGATAGAGTTCGTGCGGCGTGCCAAGAGATCGTAGAAGACCGGAATTGAGCACCGGGTGGTCCTCCGCTACTCGGCACTGCGTTTCATCTTGTAGACACGCATTTTCCGTTGAATTGTCGCACGCATATCCCCAGAATTGGAGCCATCGCGGAAGCCCACGGTGTAGACGTGGACCCCTTAAAATCGGACCTTTTGGCCTCGGATCGACTTGCGAGGCTGTGCCTTGCGATGCCATAAGTGCTTTATTATGCGGAAGATAATGGAAGTTACCGAGAGAGGGGTTCGTAGCCGTCGCAGTCCGAAATCGACGCATCGGACAAGCACTGGACTGCTCCAACCACGCCATTCGGAGCAATTCGGAGGGGTTCGGACAGCAAGGGGTCCGAGGGTGTTCGGAGAGGCTCCCGGCTGCGAGTGTACAGTATACGCGCCAGCAACTATTATCCCGCTGCTGCTCCAAAGGAGTTCCATTGCATAGTGGTAGTAGAGGAGAGCAGAGAATCAGTACTTCTGCTCGTTCCAGACGCCGATCGTTACGAATCCTAGGCCGCTGGATCGCAAGAAATCCAGATTTTTCAGCCAGATCAGCACATTGGTCCAGTCATCCAGCAACAGCCGAGCAAGTTCGATTTCGCTGGCAGTTGGACTACCAACTTCGATTCCCATCGGGTCTACCAGGCAACCTTTCCGTCCCAATTAGCGACAAAGCCGAGAAAGCATTTGGCTGTGCCGTCATTACGCATTCTGCTCGGAAAATCCGAGCGGAGAGTGCTAAGATTTGCCTAATAGGTTGTGTGGGGAAGAAAGTTGTCTTTTCCATTGTGGGGTGACCATCCATGCGGGAGGATCGTGTCCGATCCAAAGCGCCGCAAATTCTGAGCGGCTGGAAAGAAATTGCAAATTACATGGGAAAAGGAGTGCGCACGGTGCAGCGCTACGAGCGGCTGTTTGGGCTGCCGGTGCGACGCCCTGCCGGCAAGGCATGTGGATCGGTGGTGGCAACCAAAGCAGAGATTGATGCGTGGGTAGGTGCCAGCCCCATCCGCGAAGGACTGCAGTTGGTTCGTCCGGCGACTGAGTTTTCAGCCACAACCTGGTCGAACGTTCAAGCCGGGTTGGCCAAAATGAGAGAACTCGCCCAGCAGATGCAGGAATTGCGAACAGAGTTGCGCTCGTCGGTTATCCTCTTACGTCAGACCATCAGCAACGTCCAGTATGGGTTGGACGGTGGTCAATCTCCACGTCAGACACAGAAGCTGGAGGCGGAAAACCTGGAGTTGCAGAGCAGAAACTTATTGGCCCGAATAAGCAGCGATCTGGCAGGCCGCAAGGTCAGCTAGCTAAGCCAATGCAGGACTCATCGCGCTCTGCGACAGGTAAGCAGAGCGATCATTCTTTGCCCAACCTGCTGAAGTTGTTGGCACATCTAAGCACTATGCCGCGCAAGACATCTCAATTGTCGAGTATGGCCAAAGTCAGGGAGACAGCGAACGAACTCCTGGCTCAGCGGGAGCGGCTGAATCACACGACCATTGAGTTTTTGAAGATTGACCTCGAAACTTCGATGACGTTTTGCCAGATCGCGCGGGACACTCATGATCCTGACAAGAAGTCACGGAATCAGGAGAATGGCCGCCGCGGCTATGACACCGTGAAACATCTCATGCATAAGATAAACTTGACCCTGCCAGAGTCCAAGAAAATGAAAGCGAAGCTCGCGCAATTAAAGTCCGAGCTCGAGAAGTTGGGCGAGGTTTTCTGAAGGCGGCGTCCTGTTTCGCTAGCCCCCATCGATGTAGGCCTGCCGCGGAGCGGTCTTCTTCTGCTCCACCAGATCGCTGATATCCAGAAGCGTCAGGACGACTCCCTCGATTTTATTTTCGAGCGTGCGGTAGGGAGTAACGCGAAGGCGGTAAACCTTCCCGTCGCGGGCGCATACCTGCTCGGTGCGCAACGCGACGTCGCGCATTACATCGAGCATCCAGCGCTCCAGTTGAGGCACATCAAGATTCAGCGGCAGATGGGTGAGAGCTTTTCCCACATCGTGCTCGGAAAAACCGAAAATCCGCTCCGCCTCGGGAGTGTAACGGCGAATGTGCAGGTCTTCGCTCAACATGACCATGGGAATGGTGATGCTATTGAGCAAGTTGACAAGATCATTGTTGAGCTGCGCGAGTTGCTGGTTGCGATGCTGGATTTCCTCGTTGACGGTATTGAGCTCTTCGTTGGCGGATTCGAGTTCTTCCTTCGAAGTCTGTAATTCCTCGTTGGTGCTCTGCAATTCCTCGTTGCCGGATTGAATTTCTTCGTTAGCAGACTGCAATTCTTCGTTCGTCGCCTCCTGCGCTTCGATGATGGATTGCAGATATTCCTTGGTCCCGCCCAGTTCCTGTTTCAGTTGCGCGATCTGGATCTCGCGGCCATCGGCCGATTCCTTAGCCGGGACACGCGCCGGAGATTTGCGTTCGACGGAAGCGCCCTGTGTCGCGCGTGCTTCTTCGAACAGGATGAGGAAATGGCGTTGATCGCGCGCCGGCGTGCGAAAGGGAATTACTTCGATCTTGGCGTTCAGGGAGCCATCGTCCTCTTCCAGAACAATTCCTTCTTTGGAGCTGGGTATGGAATTCTTGCGAGCCTTGTCGATCAAGGCGCGCAATTCGTAGAGCAAGCCAGGACGAACCATCTTGAGCAGATCCAGGCTGGCTTTTCCGGTGGGCAGTTCGAGGAAGCGGTTGGTGCGTCCACGACTCTGCAGGATTTCGAGGTCATCGTTCACCATAACCGCACAAGGAACATATTTTGAGAGCAGGAGGCGATCGGCTTCGCGCTGAACGTCGCTCGGAGTCCTGGGGCGCTCGTATTCTTTGTCGCTGCGCGGCTTCTCCAGACCTTTTTCTGACACGCTGGTTAATGCGAGGCCGAAGGTCACGGGCGAGGGGACAGACTTTTTCTGGTAGATCTTGCTTTTACGGTCGGCCAGATCGAAAATCTCGGCGCTCGATCCGAGCAAGCCTTCTGTATTTCCCACCAGCAGGAATCCGCCCTGCTTGAGAGCGTAGTGGAAAATGGGGATCACTTTTTTCTGCAGAATCGGGCTGAGGTAAATCAAGACATTGCGGCAGCTGATGAGATCCATGCGGGAAAAGGGCGGATCGCTGAAGACATTCTGCCGCGCAAACACGCACATATCGCGGATGGATTTTGAGATCTGGTAGCCGCTCGGCACCTTTTGAAAGAAACGGCGCAGGCGGATTTCCGAAACATCGCTGGCAATGCTTTCCTTGTAGAATCCGGCGCGAGCGCGCTGAATGGCGGTCTCGCTGAGATCGGTACCGAAGATCTGAACCGGCACTTCCAGGCGGAGTTCAGAGAGCGCTTCCACCAGTAAAATCGCGTGGGAATAGGTTTCTTCTCCGGTCGAACATCCTGGGACCCAGACGCGCACGGGATTCTGAGCTGAGCGAACGGTCAGGATCTTGGGATAGACCACCTGGCGCAGACTTTCGAACACTTCCGGATTGCGGAAGAAACTGGTGACATTAATTAGCACGTCCCGGTACAGGGACTCCACCTCGATCGGATTACGCTGAAGAAGTCTGACGTACTCGCCGAGATCATGGACCTGGTTGATATTCATGCGCCGCAGAATGCGGCGGCGGATGGTGGCCATCTTGTAATCGACAAAATCGACTTTGCTCGCGCTCTTGAGCATGCGAAAAATGTCTTTGAGCAGGCGATCTTTGCCATCGAAAGTATCTTTGAGCGGCTCCGCTTCTGAAGGGTGGCGTCGTATGCGGATCAGTTCCTGCGTGATGCGGTCGGGAGGAAGAACGAAATCGACAACGCCTGCGGCGATCGCACTGCTGGGCATGCCGTCGTATTTGGCCGAATCGTCCTGAGCGAAAGTGAAGCCGTCGTCGTTCTTGATGGCGGAAAGGCCAAGGGTGCCGTCATTCGCGGTTCCGGAAAGGATCACTCCAATGGCATTAGCACGCTGATCCTCGGCGAGGGAGCGGAAAAAAGTGTCGATCGGCATGTGTTGGCCACGTCCGGCTTCGCGCCTGACCAGATGCAACACACCGTGGGAAATGGTCATGTCGGAATTGGGTGGCAAAACATAGACACAATTGCAGGCCACGCGCATGCCTTCGGAAGCCTGCAGGACCGGCAGAGGCGTGGTTCGCGACAGCAGTTCCACCATCGCACTTTCGTGCGTCGGATCGAGATGAGGGATGAACACCAGCGCGATACCGGGCTCGGGCGGTAGAGCACGCAGCAGCTTGCTGACCGCCTCGAGGCCTCCGGCTGATGCACCGATGGCAACGATGGGGAAGGGCGAGGAGGCCACGACAGTGAGAAGGGGTTTGTCCTCACGCTTTTTTTTGTGCGTGGGACGTTTTACCGGCTTGGGCATCAAAGGGCTCCCACAAATACTAGCTCACTATCAATAAGCCTGTTAAGCGGAACGCTCAAATTCTAGTCCAGACTTCGAAGAACCACAAAAATCGCGATTGACAAAACTGGGCAGAAACCCGCGCAAGTCCCGGCGCGAAACCAGTGAGAAAGACAGGGAATGTTGACCTTTGGCGCTCTTTGGCGCTAGCACGTTTTCGGCTGGCGGCTGTAAGCTGACGAAAATTCCTGGAAATCCCAGAAAGTAGTACAAATGAATCCCCCAACCCCTGCTCGCCCCTGGCGCGTTGTTGCCGAAGAGGTATCACACGAACGCGATGGGCACCGAATCGCGCAGTTGATCGAAGAGCTGTTGCGAGCGCTTAGAGATGAACACCATCCCAACGATCCCAAACCTCCGGAACGCCGAGAACTTCCGAAGCTGCCCAACATCCGCCGATCGGCATAAGGAAGAGGATCTGAGGGTGGCGTTCTTTGGCGCAGTCGTTTGTCCTGCGCCGTGTTAGGTTTTGAAAAGGGTTCGAAAACCCTTCATCACAGAGAAACCTTTGGACTCAATGACGAGTTACGGGTGGCAACGCTTTTACGAGCAAGCGATTCTCGAGACTGATCGAACACATCTGCCAAAATTGATCCAGACGGCGCAGGCCACCATCCAGGCGCGCATGGAGCAGTTACGCGGGGATCACCAGGATGACGCGGCGGAACGACAGGCGATTGCCGACGCCCTGGCCGGATTGCAGGTCCTCAAGCGAGAGACAGAGAGAAACTAAGCCGCGTCTTCGGCTAGTCATCGTACCCATCCCCGCTCGCGTGCCCATCACCATTCCATTCCTGACGCTCGAGCTAAGAGCTGGGATTCGGTCAGCCAGGTCTGGCCGGAAATACCTGACTATCAACGGCTTGCAGGGAACGCTTCCAGCAGTGCATTGCGCTGCATCGCGACGGCACGCAAAACAATCCAATGCTATAGATTAAGATAGGTTGAAATCTATGGGAAACACATTCAAGACCGCGTTTCTGCTGACAGTCATGACCTTGCTGCTGATGTTCATCGGCCGCGCTTTTGGCGGACAGAGCGGGATGATCATCGCTCTGATCTTTGCCGCCGTCATGAACTTCGTCTCGTACTTTTATTCCGACAAGATTGCTCTGGCCATGTATCGCGCTCAACCCGTTACGCGAGAACAACTGCCGCGCGCCTACGAGATCGTGGAGCGCTTGACCCAGCGAATCGGCATCCCGATGCCAAAGATCTACGTGATTCCAACCGAGTCGCCGAATGCATTCGCGACTGGGCGCAATCCAAGTCATGCCTCGGTCGCGGTGACGCACGGGATTCTGGGGCTGCTCAATGATGAAGAAATGGAAGGGGTGCTGGCGCACGAACTCGGGCACGTGAATAACCGCGACATTCTCATCAGTTCCGTAGCGGCAACGCTCGCCGGTGCGATCACCATGCTGGC
>Ga0335072_10017372_pt1 | contig 10176 bp, 6 predicted proteins | sample Lox_Sample_21_FD_206725 | JGI IMG/M metagenome (GOLD analysis project Ga0335072, IMG submission 206725) | Soil microbial communities from Loxahatchee National Wildlife Refuge, Florida, United States - Lox_Sample_2.1 | ecosystem: Environmental > Terrestrial > Soil > Wetlands | place: USA: Florida...
TACCAGAATCCCCTGGTCAACATCGCCTACACCTTCATGGAGCCGCTGCCCGTAGGCCTGATCATGACTCTCGTCTCCGCAGCCATTCTCCGCCGCAAAGCGCGGGCGGACGGCGCGGGCTCGCGCAGTGCTGAGCAGTTGAATCGAAGCGCGGAAGCGTAGGCCGCGGGGTCTTGTCCGCCGGGCGAGAGGGATGTGGATTTTTATCCGCGCGGCGGATCCCCTGTGCATTTTTCAGAGCTGAAGGGATAACGTTAGTCGCCAGGATGGGAAGCACCCAGCTTGCCCAGGTCACGGCACGCCTTCGGGCGGGAGGATTCGGCGAAGCCTGAGCGCGAGTTCTACTGGCGCTCGAGGTCGATGGACTCAAATTCATGGCGGCTGATGGCTTCGCGAATCTGCGCGGGAGTTTTGCCGAGCTTGGTCTGCTGGTAGGCGAAGAAGCCTTCTTTGGCGCAGGTGGAGCACTCGGTGCCGTGGAGGCCTTCGAAGCAGCTGCGCAGGCTGGTGTGGCCGAGGGCTCGGTCGCAGCGGCAGTAGCAAGGGAGCTGGTAGAGGACGCTGCTGACCTTGGCGGCGTCCTGATAGACGTGGACCTGCCAGGGATAGCTGAAGTTCTCGCCTGTGAGCTTGGCACCGGAGAGGATGGGCGGGAGGGCGACGACCTTGAGCGGAGCGGCAGCGTGGTAAGCGGGAACGTCTTCCGCGGGGTTGGAGAACTGAGCGTAGCTGACGGCGGTGAGGGCGAAGACGGCAAGGGCCAGGAGCCAGCGGCGAGGATTGTTCATTGGGAAGCGTCTCTCACGGGTATTTTAGACGGTTGCGGGGCGCGGGGGAGATCGCGAGGACGGCCAGGAATCGGGCAAGGGACGGGTCCGGCGCAAAAAAAGACGGCACGAACTTTTTGCTGTTCGTGCCGGGAGGCCAGTGACGCAAACTACTTCCGGGATGGGAGGGGGATGATTCAGTACCCTCACAACCGGAATATATACACCTTACTATAGAACCCGACGATTGCAAATACAAAAATATAGATTTTCTTGCATTGTGGGATGGGACTTGGCATCGGGGGTATGATCGAAGCAGATGCCTTGGCCGTTTGCGAGGCGGAGCGCCCAACTGCAAGCACGATTGGCGCAATGTTTATGGCAAGTACCCTAGAATCTGCGATATATAAGCACGCTGCACAGCAGGACCTGCAAAAGGCCGGACGGAATGCCGGCTGGTTCCGGGTCGGATTCCTCGCTGCGGCTTCCGCTGTAGCTGGAGGAATGGCAGCGGCGTGGTATTACCGCAAGACGCTGGCCCGGTTGAGGTTAGCGGAGCGCTTCCCTGTCGAGACGGAAGGCAAAAAAAGCAGCGAAGACGATTTCTGAAGGCCGGGCTCCTGGGCCGGGATCGCGATTTGCTCGCTTCTCCTCCATTTCGAAAATTTTGAAAAGCAGATTCTCTCGCCCGCGTCGCTTTGAAGGGCTTGCATCGTTCACGGAGTCGTCCGCTGCGTGCGGGTCCGTGCCCTCGGATTTGTGGCGAGATGGAACTCCCTCCCAGGTCTCAAATGCGAGACCTGGGGCAGAGGGGTTGCGGGGAGTCAGGGACGAAGCTCGCCAACGTAGACGCCGTAGGGGCCGAGTTGGATGGCCTGGGGCGAAACGGGATCGGCTGCTCCGGGAGTTTTGAGCAACGTGGTGAGGTTGGCGCCTGTGCCGGGCACGGACAGGCTGACCGTTTGCGGATCGGCGGTGAAGTTGACGGAGACGAGAACGGACGGATTGCCGGCGGACTGGCGGATCCAGCTGAGGGTCTTTGTGTTCTCGGTATCGAGCATGGTGTTGCTGCCGGTTGCGAGAGCAGGATTGGTTTTCTTGAGACGAATCAGAGTCTCGTACCAGTGCAGGAGCGAATCGGGATCGGCCTTCTCAGCCTGCACGTTGACGGTGCGGTAGCTGGGCGGAATGGGGAGCCATGTGGGCGTGCTGTCACTGGAAAAGCCAGCGTCGGGCCCGGCGTTCCACTGCATGGGGGTGCGCTCCCCATCGCGCCCTTTATCTTTTGGCCAGCCGACGCGTCCGACGGGGTCTTTCACGTCTTCGATGCGGGTGGGCGGCGTGGTCTTCATGCCAATTTCGTCGCCGTAGTAGAAGAGCGAGGCGCCACCGCTGGTGAAGAGGATGGTGGAGATGACGCGCTGGATGTCGATGTTGTGGACTCCGTCGCCGTAGCGAACATCGAGGCGGGGGTTGTCGTGGTTGTCGAAGACGAGGAGGGGGACGTTGCCGTTGATCCTGGTTTCGACGTCGATCAGTTTGGAGCGGAAGGCTGCCGCATCCATTTTGTTGGTAATGCCGAGTTGCATATCCATGGGCAGCTGAAACTCGGGATGCTCGGGTGAGCCGTACTGTTTGTCGAGCTCCTCGATGCTGGGCAGGTAGGTTTCGCCAATGAAAACGCGGGTGCCGGGGAACTTGTTGGAGCTGAAGGTGTCGGCATAGGCGCGCATTTCGGCCATCACGGGGTGAACTTCGGGCAGGTTGTTGGTACGGGCATCGTCGAGGGCGATGTCGCCATATTGGTTGAGGAAGGTCTTGCCGTCCTTATCGAGTTTAGGCGCGTCGTCGCGCATCTGAGGATCTTCGAAGAGGGTTGTGATGGCGTCGAAGCGGAAGCCGGCGACGCCGCGCTTGAGCCAGAAGCCGATGATGTCTTTAAAGGCCTGGTGGACCTTGGGATTGTTCCAGTTGAAGTCGGGCTGCTGGATATAGAACTTGTGGTAGTAGTACTGGCGGGTCTTGTCGTCCCACTGCCAGGCGGAGCCGCCGAAGTCGGACTGCCAGTTGTTGGGCGGCTGGCCTTTGTCGGTCGCGGTCTCGCCTTTCCCATCACGCCACACATACCAGTCGCGGTAGGGATTGTTGCGTGAGGAGCGCGACTCGAGGAACCACTTGTGTTGATCGGAGCTGTGGTTCATGACCATGTCGAGGATGACACGAATGTTTCGTTTCTTCGCTTCGGCGATGAGGCGGTCGAAATCGGCGAGCGTGCCGTACTGGGGGTCGATGTTTTCGTAGTCGGAGATGTCGTAGCCGAAGTCGACCTCGGGCGAGGGATAGAACGGCGAGAGCCAGATGGCGTCGACGCCGAGTTGCTGGAGGTAATCGAGGCGGCTGGTGATGCCGTTCAAGTCGCCGATGCCGTCGCCGTTGGAGTCCTGAAAGCTGCGCGGATAGATTTCGTAGAGGACGGCGTTCTTCCACCAGTCGCGCTCGCTGGAGACGATGCCGGTTTTGGCTGCGGTGGAGCCGGGAGTGGTTTGAGCGAAGCCGGGAAGAGCGATGGCTGCGAAGAACAGAGCTGCGGCGAGCCCTGCGATGCGTTTGGTCCAGTGCATTGCGTTCTCCTCGTTTTTCGTCCGCTGCTCATGGAATCGGCAGCGGTGGGACGGATGCCAAGCTAACATATTTTGCCGCGGGACGCGGTGTTGGCGGAAGCAGGAGAAGGCGCCCCCGGCATGGAGTCGCCGAAGAGCGTTGTCTGGTCGAGGCTTCGCTCCCAGGTCTCAGAATCGAGACCTGGGGCACCCGGAGATCGGAGGAACCAGAGAACGAGAGGGCGAGAAAACGACCGCGCATGTTCGGTCTATTCGACAGCCGCAACGAGCGCAGCGAAGGGCGGGAGCTCGACGCGGTCGATGGGAATTGTGGCGGGCATTGCGGTGGCGCTGTAGAGCGGGGTGAGCCTGGTTGCGGCGATGCCGTTGGGACCGACATCGAAGGCGACGGTGTGCGCATGGGCGCTCATGTTGAGGGCGACGAGCACGGTGCGATCGCCGCTGCGGCGCAGGTAGGCGAAGACATTGGAGTCATCGTTGTTGATGGATACCTGCGAGCCGTCGCGCAGGGCGGGGTCGGTTTTGCGCAGCGCGAGAAGGCGCTTGTAGGTGTTGTAGATCGAATCGGGATCTTTGCTCTCGGACTCGACGTTGTAGGTGGAGGCGCTGGGGGGAATGGGCAGCCAGGGCTTGGCATTGGTGGTGAACCCGGCGCCGGCTGAAGCGTTCCACTGCATGGGCGTGCGCTCGCCGTCGCGGCCTTTTTCCTTGGGCCAGCCGAGCTTGCCGATGGGGTCGTGGACGTCTTCAATACGCGCGGGATCGGTGGTGCGCATGCCGAGCTCTTCGCCGTAATACATCTGCGGCGTGCCGCGCGTGGTGAGCTCCAGGACGGCCATGAGCTTGGCGATCTGATCGTTGTGCGGGCCGTTATCGCCGTAGCGGTCCCACTGGCGCGGCTGATCGTGATTGGAGAAAAAGTATTCCGGCTGGCCGTGGGCGGAGTTGTTCTCAATTTCGTTGAAGAGATCGCGGAAGCGGCGCGCGTCGAGGGCGTTGACGTCGGCGATCTGGAAGTCCATGGGCAGCTGCACTTCGTCGGCGTGCTCGCCATACATCTTGGTGAGTGCCTGGACGTTGGGCTCGTCGGCCTCGGTGACGAGGACGGGATCGCCGGGATATTTGTCGACGACGCGGCGGACTTCTTTGAGGACGTCGTGCACTTCGGGCAGGTCGTCGGTGTACTGGTGCTTGATGTTGCGATCGCCGTAGGCGTTGTGACCGGGCAGGTAGGGATCGTCGTGGAGGTTGGGGTCTTCGAAGAGGCGCGAAACGGCGTCGATGCGGAAGCCGGCAACGCCGCGCTTCATCCAGAAATCGAGAACGCCGTCCATGGCGGTGTGGACCTCAGGATTGCGCCAGTTGAGGTCGGGCTGCTGCACGTAGAAGTAGTGGTAGTAGTACTGGCGCGTTTTCTCGTCCCACTGCCAGGCGGAGTGGCCGAACCAGGATTGCCAGTTGTTGGGAGGCTCGCCTTTGTCGGTGGCGGTCTCGCCTTTGCCGTCGTGCCAGACATACCAGTTGCGCTTGGGATTGTCGCGTGAGGAGCGGGACTCAAGGAACCAGGGGTGCTGGTCGGAGGTGTGATTGATGACGTAGTCCATGATCACGCGGATGTTGCGTTTCTTGGCTTCGGCCACGAGGTTGTCGAAGTCGGCCATGGAGCCGTAGACGGGATCGATGGCGACGTAGTCGGAGATGTCGTAGCCGTAGTCGACGCCGGGCGATGGGTACATCGGCGTGATCCAGATGGCGTCGATGCCGAGGTCGTGGAGGTAGTCGAGGCGGGAGGTGATGCCCTTGATATCGCCGATGCCGTCGCCGTCGGAGTCCTGAAAGCTACGCGGGTAGATCTCGTAGAGGACGGCGTGGCGCCACCATTCATCGCCGCCGGAGGATTGCGCCGGCGAGGGAGCGGGCGGAGTCTGGGCGAGTGTAAGTGCGGAGGCGATGAGGGACAGGGATATCGTGCAGCGTGCGATGGTGCTGGTCCAGTGCATTGCGGCTCCTCGGGGGTGGCTCCGCTGCGCGAAGCGAACCCTCTTTCCATTGCTCGTTGAATTGGCAACGGTGTGACAGGACAAAGTATCACAAGGGGGAGGGATTGAGGAGTGTTGGAGATGGGGAGAGAGGGAATGGGGGATAGGGGTAGAAGACAGGAGCAGGGGCGCAGGGAAAGAACCCGCGGATCTTTCGACTCCGTCTCACTGCGCATCAGGGTTGCTGAGAATGACACGGCCAGGTGTTTTTCCTACCCACATCAGGAGAGGACGTGTTGCGGTCGTTCGAGCGTCGTCGTTTCAGAAGCGAGACCGTGGGGCACCCAGTCTCTTCGAGATACGGGAAGAGAAGCGGGTCCTTCGCTCGGATTATTCCGACTGCATTCCGCAGCCCGGACGTCTAGAAACCGCTGGCACCCGCTGCAAGATGAAGTGCGACCGCGCAATTATCGACCAGCGTTTGCGGCGATGAGCATGGACTCGAGGATCTGGTCGGAGACTTCTTTGACGGCGCCGGGCGAGTGAGCGAGGAAGAGCGTATTGGTCTTGTCGTTTTCTCCGATGGACTTGAGCGTATCGAAGTACTGAGTAATGAGGACGAGCTGCATGACGTCTTTGGCGGAGGCGCCTTCGACGGCCTTCTGGAACTGCTCGATGGAGGTCTGCAGGCCTTCGACGATGGCGCGGCGCTGGTTGGCGATTCCCTGCCCCTGCAAGGCTTTCGATTCAGCTTCGGCCTCGGCCTTTTTGACGACCAAGATCTTGTCGGCCTCGCCGCGCGCGGTGGCGGCGACCTGTTCGCGCTGGGCGGCGTTGATGTCGTTCATGGCGGACTTGACCTTGGCGTCGGGGACGATGTCGGTGACGAGGACATTGACGATTTCGTAGCCGAAGGCGGCCATGTCGGCGTCGAGCTCCTGTTTGACGGCGGCGGCGATGGAGGATTGCGAGGCGAAGACTTCATCGAGGGTCATGGAGGGGACGTGGCCGAGGATGACCTGTTCGACGTAAGACTTGATTTGCGCGACGGGGTCGGAGAGCTTGTAGTACGCGTCGTAGACTTTTTCGGGGCGCACGCGATTCTGGACTGAGATGGGGATGGTGACGAAGACGTTGTCCTTGGTTTTGGTCTCCATGGTGAGGTTGATCTGGTTGACGCGCAGGCTGACGAGGCCGGCGACGGAGTCGAAGTAGGGAGCTTTCCAGTTAAGGCCCGGTTCGGCGACGCGCAAAAACTTGCCGAAGCGGGTGATGATGGCGACCTGTGCGGTGTTTACGGTGAAGAAGCTGCCCAGGATGAGAGTGAGAAAGACGAGAAAGCCGATCCCCAAGGGAATAAGAAAGAGCATGTCCATCGCTGCCCTCCGGTCCAGAATTTTTCCGATAACAGCGAATTGTACAGGAGGTCCTGGAGGGACGCGGTGCGATCAGAGGGCGAGACAAGTGACGAAAGGACCGCGGCGCGAAGGGAGAGTTAGATCCCAGCCTTGCGCGAATGAAGCGTCCACGGACGAAGACCTTTTGGACCCGGGGTGGAGCAACCCAGGATTCTTCGGCCGGCTTATCGCGGTTGCCGGGGCACCGGACAATCGCAGCAGCTAGGGTCGCGGCTGGGCAGGTGGCGACTGTGGCGTAGAGGGGGACGGCTTCGCGGGTGTTGAAGCGGACGGCTTTTCGGGCTCGGTGGGGGAAGGAGTGGAGGGCGAGGGTTGTTGCGAAGTATCCGGCGAGGCGGCATGCGCATTTTGATCGGGGCGCTGCGGATGGGTATGGACCTCGAAGCCCTTGATGTCGACACTGAACTCCGGTTCTTTGTAGGTGCCGTCGACATGGACGGGGACTTCGGTGCCGGCTCCGTCTTTTCTGAACAGTCGATCGGCAGGCTTGAGGAGAAATCCCTTCCAGCCCCCAACCATTTTGGAGACGGTAGCCTGCATTTTGGCGACGCCCTGGAAATTGAGCGCGCCGCCGTCGAGCTTGTAGTCGCCTTCGAGCTCGACGTCGGCGCCGGGAACCTTGAAGGCTAGATCGGGAAGGTTGATGACGCCGTTGGCGATGGTGAAGTCACCCTGCATGTTGGCCAAAATGGGAGGCTGGGAGGAATCGGCAGCAGATTTTGCTTCTTTTGGTTTTCCAAGGCCGCGGAGGCTGAGGTCCTCGATGCGATCCTCGACTTTCTTACTGGTGAACTGTGTCTGATCGAGCGTGAAGTGTCCTTTGAGCCCCATCCGCAGGTGGACCGGGATCTTTCCTGGAGGAATGTGGAGGGAAGATTTGAGATCGAGGCTGCCGGTGAAGAGCGGGGTGGAGTCGTGGCTGGCGAGATCGAGGAAATCTTCGATTCGTCCCTGGTCGACTTCTATCTTGAGATCGATGTCGTGGCCGATGGTGTGGAGTTGGCCGTCGCTCAATGTTCCGAGGGAGCGAACGACCTCTCCCTTGGCGAGTATGCGGGTGTGACCGAGGGTGGCGTTGACGGGATCGAGCCATGTATCGCCGTTGGTGCCATCGACGATGGCGTGAAATTTGGTCTGGAGGTCCATGGTATTGCCGAAGTGGGTGAGAGCGAAGTTGGGTGTCTTGGTCTCGCCGTCTACGGTGATGCTGCGCAATGTGCCCTGGTAGCTGCCGGTGGAGCTGAGATCGCCGGAGATGCCCTTGAAGTCGCCGAGGTTGGCGTGGTCGAAGGTGTAGCTGCCAGCGATGGGGGATTCGCCGGGATCCCATACTTGCCAGGGGCCGAAGGTTCCCTTGGTCTGAACGATGCCGACCGGCTTGGGGTTGGTGAGATCGGCTTCGAAGCGCATCGTGGCGTTGGGCTGAATGTCGGAAATGCGGAAGCGCTGGATGTAGATCTGCATCGGGAGCTTGCCGGGTTTGCTGGTTTCGAGGATGAGGTGGGCGCCATTGCACACGACGCTGCCGAGAGCAAAACTGACGGGAAGCAGCGGAGACCGGGATGGATTTGCGGGCGCAGTTTGCGGTTCGAGGCGGAGGAAGTGAGAGCGGGGCGGCAGGTGAAGTTCGAGGCCCTGGAGGCGGATTTCGCTGATGGCGATGGGGGTGCCGGACTTATAGCGCAGAGGGGCATGGAAGGCGAATGCGGCGAGACTGAAGAGCGGAGCGCCGGTGGAGTTGGGCACGGACACTCCTGCAACTTGAGCGGGAGGCCAGATGCGCAAGCCGCGGCCCTGCGCCCAGATACCCCACTCGCCCCGCAGAGTGTTTCCGATGGTGACGTGGAAGGAGTCCAGGTCGACGCGCGCGTGGAAATGCTGGGAGAGGCCGTCGACGATGCGCGCGCGGAGAAAGGGCTCGATGCGGTGAGCGACAACGATGCCGACGACGGTGAAGGCGGCGACAACGAGGAGCAGAACGCTGACGATCGACACAAGCCACGGGTGCCTGTGGAGAAACGATCTTCGCTCGGGGTTTTGAGTCATTTCAATATTTGGATGCACCGGCCCCTGCCTGCGACATTTTCAGATTAGACGCCGGAGGTCCTGGGGTCGGCCAGCATTCCTGTGGCGGGCGACTGGATGGCATGGCCGCGGATGTGGCGCACGTGGTTTTGCTGTAGACTGCAAGACACCGATGCAAGAGCAGATTGAGAACCTTGTGAAGCTACAGGCGGTGGAGTTGGATCGCAACCGCCTCGCACAGACGCTACGAAGCTTACCGGCAGAGATTGCGCAGGCGGAGACCGAGTTGGCATCGGTTCAACGGCGAGCCAGCGAGACGTCGGACGGGCTGGCGCGCGAGGATGCGCTGCGTAACCGGCTGGAACGCGAGGTCGCCGGGCACCGGCAGAAGGCAGCGAGATATCGCGCGCAGCAAGATTCGGTAACGACTCCGGCGCAAGCGGCGGCGATCGAGCACGAAGTGAGCTTTGCCGATGGGGAGATTGAGCGGCTGGAGAACGAAGAGCTTGCCAGTCTGGAAAGAACGGACGCCCAAGAGGCAGCGCTGGGGAAGCTCCGCAGCCAGGTGGAAGAATCCGCGGCGACGCTGGAGAAGACGCGCGAAGTCGTTGCGCGGCGGCAGCAGGAGATCGCGGCCGAACAGGCGCGGCTGGCGGCGGAGCGAGAGGCGCTGCGGCAAAGTCTGCCTGCGGAGCTGGTGACACGGTTTGATCGCATTGCCGCGAGCCGCGGAACGGGGCTGGCGCGCGCCGAGAATCAACAATGCACGGGCTGCCGGATGGGGGTCCGGCCGCAGACGTGGAACCAGCTGCGCGAGGGCGAGCTGCTGACTTGCGACAGCTGCGGACGGCTGCTGTATTGGGATTCCGCGATTGCGGCGGCTCCGAAGGCACCTCAGGCGGAAGCCCCGACGAGCGATGGGCACGCGGTGCGGCGGACGCGGCACGCAGGGGCCTGAGACGCAGGCAACCTGTGGACGCGGACTTTCCCTCGGGGGCTGAAGCCCCTCATCGTCCAGGGGCCTTTCGGCATGGCTGAAGCCATGCTCCTTCAAAACTCTATGATGCAAGAAGGTATCTTTCCGGGCATGACCGAAGCTATGCGCCCAAACCATCCTATGTGTGGAAGCGAGGCGAGGAACAGGCGGTGAAGCGTATTTGCGTGGACATGGATGAGGTGATGGCCGATACGCTGGCCGAACACCTGCGCCGTTACAACCAGGAATTTGACGAAGCCCTGACGGTAGATGATCTTGCGGGCAAAGGGCTATGGGAAGTGGTGGCGGCCGACCGGCAAACGCAGTTGCGGGCCTTTCTGGATGCGGAAGATTTCTTCGAAGACCTGGCGCTGATGCCGGGATCGCAGG
>Ga0335072_10017374_pt1 | contig 10176 bp, 11 predicted proteins | sample Lox_Sample_21_FD_206725 | JGI IMG/M metagenome (GOLD analysis project Ga0335072, IMG submission 206725) | Soil microbial communities from Loxahatchee National Wildlife Refuge, Florida, United States - Lox_Sample_2.1 | ecosystem: Environmental > Terrestrial > Soil > Wetlands | place: USA...
TGGCGCCAGGCTGGCGGAAATCGCACACGACCGCTCCTGGCTGTTCCCAGGCCAGCACGGCGGCGCTGGCCGGCGACCGGCCTTTCAGGTAGGCGCCGACCTCGCTGACGGCCAGGACCAGCATGTCCGCGCGGTCGCCGGTGACGCCGTGAGCGACGGCGCGGTCGGCGATGAACCGGCGGAGGCGGCGCAGGTCCCCGTCGAACTCGAACGCCGCCGCGTCGGCCGGCGGGTCGGCGAGCGGGCCGGTGTCGCACGAGCGCGCGAACGCCGCGGGGTCCGCGTAGTCGGCAGACGGCCTCGGAAGCGACCCCACGACCTGAACCGGGTGAGTGCGGAGGGCAGCCGAGACGATGTCCTGGTCGAGGGTCCGCGCGTCGTAGAGGCAGATCATCGTGATGCTGGTGGGCGCGAGCGTCACGTTCAGCGCCGCTTCCATCCGCGTCCACGCCGTGACCTCGCGGCTGGAACGCCCCGCCCACACCGGCTCGGCCAGGATGCGGACCCGGCGGGCGGCCTGGCTGTTGTCGCGCGCGGCGCCGCGGGTCTTCCAGTAGCGGTAGAACGCGGCCACGCGCTGTGGCGGCCGCCGGCCGAAGAACGCGGAGTCGGCGTAGTCCACGTCGCCGCTGCGGTCGCGCAGTGCGGTGTTGAGCAGCTCCAGGTTGGCCGGGGTGGTGACCACCAGCACCGGCTCGCCGAGGTCCAGCCCCTCGGTGAGGAACGGCACCGCGGTCTGCAGGAACTGCTGATCGTCGTCGTAAATGCAGACCCCGTGCTGGAACGCTCCCTCGGGCTGGCTCATCAGACCACGCTCTCCCGGCCATGGCTCTCCGGCCCACCGGCCGAGCTTGGCGGGGCGCTGCTGTCCAGCTGATACAGGGTCAGGCCCGGGATGGAGTCCCAGCCGACGATCCGCAGCACGGCCTTGAGCGACTGCGGAACCCCGTGCAGCACGACCCGCCTGCTGCCATCATCGCCGCTGCCGCCCGCTCCGTTGCTTTCGGCTCCGGTTATGCGGACGATGGCCCGCAGCCCGGCCAGGTCGCAGTAACTCACCTCGGCCAGGCTGACGTGGACCTCGGCCGGACCGTCCGTGAGCTTGTCCAGCGCGCTGATCAGCCCCGCATACGTGGACTCGTCGATCTCACCGGCCATCGCCAGGCCAGGCGGATCGTAGGTGGCGGTGATGCGCAAGACACCGTCGTCATACAGGGCGCAGTCACCCGTCATCGCGAATCATCGCCCCTCGAGCATGTCAGCGGCCGGGACGGGAGTACACCGGGCGCGCCGCGCCGGGCCGGGCATGGATCGGAAGCTTTCTCGCTGTTATCACTGCCAGAACCTACTCAATATACCCGCCCGGCGGCCACCGGCTTGGCCCAGCCGCGGCCCCGAGTTGCCCCGCCCCCGTTCCGGCACCGCCGACGGGTAGGTGACCCCGCCCCCCACGCCGGGGCCACCCACCCGCCGTCTACCCCCGCCGGGACGCGAAAGGGCCGGCCGGCGCGCTCGGCTGGCTACGGCAAAATCCGCCGTGCGCGCAGGGCTTGATGGCGGCGCTGTGCCTCATCGGCCGGAATACCGATGACCGCGGCTATAACGTCCCAGCCCAGCCCGGCCGGCTGGGCGGCGTCGAGCAGGTCGGCTTCCAGGCCGTCGAGATAGAGCCGCAGGTCGCAGAGGACGACGAGTGCCGCTCCAATGTCCAGCGCGTCGGCCGGGCGCTCCGCGTCACCTTGAGCGGCTTGGATCACCGCGGTGATCGCCTGGATGTCCTCGGCCGGGCGGGCCGATGCTTGCCCGCCGCGCTGGCCGGCGCTCAGCACCCGGTGCGCGGTCAGCCTGAGCCGCGCGCTATCGGCAACACTGGGGTCTGGGGCAGGGAGCACGCCGGGGTGGGAAGCCGCCCCCGGCGGGATGGGCGGTGAATCCGCCGAGTCGGGCGCGCACCCGCCGACGGTCTGATCTTCGAGCATGGCTGGCTCCGGACGTCATGAGGGAGACCTAGCCACGCTGCCGGACTAGTGATGGCGCGGTGCCTACCGCCCCTGAAGTCTAGCCGGACGGTGCGAACAGCGTCCCCCAGTCATCGGACTAGTGCCTGGAGGCCGCCACTCCAGAGCTGCGGATCTAGACTCTGGAGGGCAGTCGGGGCGTTTCGGTCTGGCTGCAAAACCACGTTAGGAATCAGCGATAAAGGGCAGCGGCTTAATCATGACCGGCTCAAGCCTTCGGGATGCGGGCCTGCTGGGCGCGGTTGCGCCTGGTGCGCAGCGCCCCGGCGGGCGAGGTCAATCAGGGCACGGATGCCTGGCCGTGCGACGGTCGCCGCAGCGGAGCCGGTGGCCCGTAACGCGGGTTTTGATCGCTGAAAGCGATGATGGTGCCTGATGGGACGTGACATGGCCTGGCCGGCGGCTGATGGTGAGGTGGATGTGGGTTCCGCGGAGGCGGGGCTGACGGTACTGCTGGAGGCGTGTGAGCGGGCCGTGGAGGAGCTGGGGTCGTCCGTTCCCCCAGCCCAGATGCGGGCGCTGCTGGTTATCGGGGGAGCCGGGGGGCTGAATCTGAGCAAGCTGGCCGACGCGCTGGGGGCGTCGGCGTCGGCGGCGAGCCGGTTGTGCGACCGGATGCAGGCGGCGGGGTTGCTGACCCGGGACCGGGCGTCGGCGGCGAGCCGGCGGGAGATCGTGCTGATCCCGACGGAGTCGGGGCGGCGGCTGGCGGACTGGGTGCGCGGGCGGCGGCGCGCGGCGCTGGGCGAGGTGCTGGCCGCGATGAGCCCGGACGGCCGGGAGGCGCTGGCCCGGGGGCTGGTGGAGCTGGCCGGGGCCGGAGGGTTCTAGCCCCGGCCGGCGGCTCTGGCGGCCGGCGGTCTGGCGAGTGATGCGCCGATCCGGCCCGTGGTTGTGGCGGGCGGCGGGTCTGTCCGGCCGGGTGGTTCCGGCGGGCGGCGGGTCTTTCCGGTCCGGTGGCGCCGGCGGGCACGCATCGCTGACCTGGCGCGTTATTCATTTGTAATCCAGGGGTTGCGAGACCGGGGCAGCTGTGAGAGTCTTTCCTCATGGAAACACTTTCTATGGAGAAAGTATCCGAGAAGCGGGACATGCTTGAGCCGCCCGCGCCGACTGCCGGGATACTGGCGGATCTGGCCGGGCTGGACGACCGGGAGCTGCTGCGGATCGTGCGGTCGCAGCCGCCGGCCAGCGCGCGGCGGGTGGCCGCATGCGAGCTGCTGGTGAGCCGTCACCGTCACCTGGTGCGCTCCTGCGTGCAGCGGTACAAGCGCAGCCCTGAGCCAGCCGAAGACCTGATGCAGGTTGGGTACGTCGGCTTGCTGAAGGCGATCAACAACTTCGATCCCGAAGTCGGCGGCAGCCTGGCCGCCTACGCCCAGCCGTGTATCTCCGGCGAGATCAAGCGGCACTTCCGGGACAAGCGCTGGCAGGTCCACGTGGAGCGCTCGATGCAGGAACTGGTGCTCCAGGTCCGCGAGGCGACCCGTCAGCTGACCCAGCAGCTGGGTCACCAGCCGGCCGACGGTGAGCTGGCCGGCCACCTGGGCATCAGCGACGAGGACCTGCGCGAGGCCCGGCGGGCCGACATGGTCTTCCAGCCAGCCTCGCTGGATGCACCGCTGGCCGGCGGGGCCGGCGGGCCCGACGCGGCCAGCCTGGCCGACGTGCTGGGTGAAGAAGACCCCGAGGTTGAGCACACCCTGGACATGGAATCGGTCGCCGCGCACTGGGGCGAGCTGCCCCGCCGCGAGCAGAAGATCCTGCTGCTGCGGTTCTACGGTGACATGACCCAAGCCGAGATCGGCCAGCAGCTCGGCATCTCCCAGATGCACGTCTCCCGGCTCCTGGCTCACGCCCTGGGCCACCTGCGGCAGCGTCTGCTCGGTCCGGACGAAGCCCCCGCAACCGCCCTGGCCCGCGCCAGCTAGCCCACCCCGCTAGCCCCTGGCCTGGCTGAAGGTACGGCGGTAGGCCTGCGGTGTGGTTTGGTACCGGCAGGCGAAGTGCCGGCGCAGCATCGGCGGGGTCAGCCCGCACTCCGTGGCGATCTGCTCGATGCTGCCGCCGCTGTGCTCGAGCAGTTCCTTGGCCCGCGCCAGGCGCTGGCTGATCAGCCACTGATGCGGGGTGGTGCCGGTGCGGGCGGTGAACTGGCGGGCGAAGTTTCTTGGCGACATGAGGGCGCGAGCGGCAAGATCGTCCACGGTGATCGGTTCCTGCAGGTGCTCCAGAGCCCACTGGTGCAGGGCGGCCAGGCTGGCCGGGCTGTCGGCCTCATCGACAACCACCGGGACGTACTGAGCCTGGCCGCCGTCCCGGTGCGGGGGAACGACCATGCGCCGCGCGACCGCGTTGGCCACGGCGGTGCCGTGCTCCAGCCGGACCAGGTGCAGGCAGGCATCGATGCCTGCCGCCGTGCCCGCGCTGGTGATGACCGGGCCGTCGTCGACGTAGAGCACCCGAGGATCGACATCGATCGAGGGATAGCGGCTGGCCAGCTCGCCGGCCCATTTCCAGTGAGTCGTGGCCCGGCGGCCGTCGAGCAGGCCGGCTGCGGCCAGCACGAACGCCCCGGTGCACTGGCTCAGCACGCGCCCGCCGCGTTCGGTGATCGTGCGCAGCGCCTCGAGCACGGTGGCCGGCGGTAGCTCGTCGGTCTGGTCCCAGCAGACCACGATGCCGAGATCGGCGGTGCTGAGCCGGTCCAGGCCCGCCTCCACGGTGATCGGCAGGCCCACGTCGGTGCGGATCACCGCCGGCACCGCCGCCGTGACCGTGTAGTCGTAGCTGGGCAGTCCCTCTGAGCTCCGGTCGCAGCCGAAGATCTCCGCGGTGACGCCGAGCCCGAACGTGGACATCCCGTCATAGGCCAGAACCGCTACTGACGAAATCATGCTTCCAGCATGGCAGGAAAGTACCTAAGGATGTCAATCCTGCCACTCGTGGTCTGCGATCGGTTCGACCAGACTCAAACACATGGGACGAGACAGCGCCGCAGCTTCGGCCCGGCGCACCGGTGGCGCACCGGTGGCGGCCGGCCCGGCCGAGCGACGCGAAGAGGTGCCCGGCGGCCACGCGGAACCCGGTGAGCCAGCCAGGCGCCCGGGCCGCCCGGCCCGCCCGGCCCGCCCGTGGCGCCCGGCCCGCCCCGCCCGCCCGTGGCGCCCGGCCCGGCTGGCCGCGCCGGGCGCCTGGGCCGCCCTGCTGGTGGTGTGGGTGGTCTGGGGCTCAACGTTTGTCGCCATCCGGGTCGGGGTCGAGAGCTTCCCGCCGCTGGCCATGGCTTCGCTGCGGTATCTGGCCGCCGGTGCTGTGCTGTTCCCGATCGCCAGCCGCGGCAGCGGCGCGCGGCGGCCCGCGGCCGGCCGTCCAGGGCTCGCGCAGTGGCTGGGTACGGCGGTGGTCGGGACGATGCTGCTGGCCTTCGGCAACGGTGCCGCGTGTTATGCCGAGCAGACCCTTCCGGCCGGCTTCACTGCTCTGCTCATCGCCACCGTCCCGATCTGGATGGTGATCGCGGACCGGGTCATCAACGGCCGGGCCATCTCGCCGGTGGGCTGGCTCGCCCTAGGCATCGGGATCGCCGGAGTCGCGATCCTGTCCCGGCCGCAAGGCCACGAGTCGGTCTTTCCGGTCCTCGTCGTGCTGGGCGGCAGCCTGAGCTGGGGGACCGGCTCGGTGCTGGCCAGCCGGCTTCCGCTGCCTGCCCGGCCGCTGCTCGGCAGCGCCATGGAGATGCTCTGCGGCGGCCTGGTGCTGGCCGGCCTGGCCGCCGCGACCGGTGAGCTGAGCCGCCTCGATCCCGGCCACATCAGCGGCCGGTCGTGGCTGGCCCTGCTCTACCTGATCGGCCCGGGCTCGCTGCTGGCGATGACGTGCTACGTGATCGCACTGCGCAGGCTGCCGACCGCGACGGTGTCCACCTACGCCTACGTCAACCCGGTGGTCGCCATATCACTGGGCGCGCTGCTGCTCGGCGAGCGTCCCACCCTCATCAGCTTGCTGGGCGGCGCTGTGGTGCTCGTCTCGGTAGTGCTGCTGCTCTCCAGCCGGGCCCGCCAGGCACCGTGACGCCCGGTGGGCCCGGTCGGCCGCCGCAGCTACCGGCGGACCAGCTGGTCCAGGAGGCCGCGGTAGCTCCGCAGAGCGTTGCGCAGGCCTTCGGTGTCAATGCCATCGCGATCCCATTCGCCGCGCAATGCGTTTTCTCGCTGCTGGAGACTGGCCACCAGAGCGGCGATCGTCTCGGTCAGGAACTCGGCCGCGGCGGCCACGGATCCGCGAGGATCGTCGACAAAGGTGGACTGGATGGCTGCCCATTGCTGGTGCAATGTCTCCGGGTCGCCGGCCATATTGGTGTCAGCTGGCACATCGGTGTCCGATGGCATACCGGCAGCCGCGGGCGTGCCACCAGTGCCAGCTGGCGTGCCAGCGCCCACTGGCATGCCCGGGCGGTCCGCGCCGGGAATGGTCGTCGCTGCCGGAGTGGAGGTCACCTGGTCACGGCCTGGTTGGTCGTCGGCCTCGGTGGGGGACACGTCGTCATCGGCGTCGAGGGAGGACACGTCGTCGTCGGCGTCGAGGGGAGACAGGTCGTCGTCGGCGTCGGGGGGAGACACGCCGTCGGCGGCTGATACGGGGGATGCCTCGTCGTCGGCTCGCACGACCGACATCCCTTCGATGACTACAACGTCCTCGCCGTCTACATCCTCATCCTCATCGTCGACGTCCTCGTCGTCGACGACCTCACCGTCCAGGACGTCAGGCCGCTGCGCCTGATCGCCGTCATCGGGCTCCCGGGCTGGCCCGGGGTCGGTTACCGTCGCGTGGACCTCCTGGGCCTCAGCATCGTTAGCAGTCATGGTCCCTCTTTCCCACGGAAGCGTTCAGGAGCGCTTCTGCTCTACCGGGCAGCGACCGGACTAAACCAGGCCGGATGGGTCAGCGCCGCGCGTCGCGGCTGTCGGCCCGAGAATCTCCGGCGGTCGGTGGCGCGGAATCGTCCTGGCGTTCGGCCTCATCCTCGGCCGCCTGGGCTGGCTGGCGATCAGCGTGCGCGTCCCTGGCGGTCAGATCGGAGAGCGCCCGCCGCAGCGAACGGAGGCTGGCGCTCCGTGGCACCTTCAGGCTGACATACGCGAGCGCGCCGGTCGGGATGGGAAGCCAGAAGTTCACCAGCCGCCAGCCGAGCACCCCGAGCGTCGCCACGCTCCGGGTCAGGCCGAAGCCGATGAGCAGCACAGGCGTCACGGTGTCGATGATCCCGAGCCCGCCTGGGGTGACCGGGATGGCCCCGAGCACGTTCGCGATCCCGTACGCGGCGAACAGCCCGACCGGGTTGGCGTAGCCGCCGAAGGCGGCGATGAAGCACCACAGCGACGCCGCGTCGAGCAGCCAGTTCAGCGCGGCCCAGCTGAGCGACTGGATGAGCACGCTCCGGTTGGTGCCAAGCGCCCGGATCGAGGCTGCCGCCTGAAGCACGACCCGCTCCAGGCGGTCACCGCCGAGGCCGGGGATCCGCTCGCCCACGACCCGCAGGATCCGCGCCGCCCGCTTCTCGCCGCGGGTGATGCCGAAGATCAGGGCGGCCACCAGGGCCAGGATCACCGCCCCGACGATCGCGACCGCCGCGTACACCGGGTGGAACCCCGACAGGGGGATCGAGATCACCAGGGCGATCCAGAGCAGCACGTTCAGCACCACCGTGGAGCCCATGCCCTTGGTCGCCATCATCACGCCGACGTCGGTGCCCGGCACGCCCTCCGCGGTGAACAGCTGGTAGCCGATCCCGGCGCTGCCCACCGTTCCTGCCGGAATGACGTGCGCCACCGCGGCCGCCACCAGGTCGATGCGGAACAGCCGGGACAGGCTGGGGCGGCCTTCCGGCGGCAGCAGCACCCGGTTCAGCAGGGCGTAGCAGAACAGCGACACCGCCTCGAGGATCAGCCCGGCGATCATCCAGCCCACGTTCAGCCTGCCGAGCAGGTACATGTCCTTGCTGGCCCCGATGAGCTCGGGTATGACCAGGTACTCCACGATCAGCGCCAGGATCAGGAGGATCGCCAGCCGCCGCAGCGGGCGCCGGGCGGTCCACAGCCGGGCTCGCCAGCCCGTCCGCCCGTTCGCGCTTTCGCCAGAGCGCGCGTTTGGCTGGCTCAACTGGCATCCAGGCGACGGCGGAGGAGGGCTCCGCCGATGTCGGCGATGACGGAAGTCAGGACATGTCCCCCTACCACGGTGAAGATCTCGTCTCCGATCAGTATGACGCGGGTCAAGCGCGAGTGCAGAGCCAGACGGAAGGCGAAGAGCCTGATCCGCGGCGGCGAGCGCTGGCTGCCCAACTGGCGTTCTGGCCGGTGCTAGGCCATATCGGCTGCCCGGCAGCGGGATTCTCACACATCGGCGCCCGGCGCCACGGGTACGTCAGACGGCCAGGATTGTTTGAGTGGTCGCGTAAAGGGCAGCTTCGGGCAGATTCTCCGGAAAGCCGGGAGGCAGCGTGACCACGCGATTGGCACGAAGCAGAGGCCGGAGCGCCAGATCCGCCAGATCCGCGAGATACGCGGGCCGCCGGGGGGCCAGAAGCCGTTACCTGGGCTGGCTGGCCCGGGCCGGGTTCGCCGCGCGCGGAGTGCTTTACGTGATCATTGGCTGCGTCGCGATCGGGATCGCGTTCGGTCATTCGCGCAACCAGGCAGACTCCGCCGGCGCGGTGCGCGTGGTCGCGGCGGCGCCCGTCGGCCTGATCGCGCTGTGGCTGCTGGCCGCCGGTTTCATCGGGCTGGCGCTGTGGCGGCTGGCCGAGGCCGCGTACGGCGGGCCGGGCCCCGGCGAGTACAAGCGCGGCTCCCGCCTGGCCGCCCTGGGCAAGGCGGTCGTCTATGGGGTCCTCGCGTTCACGGTCGTGAAGTACGCGATCGGCGCCGGGGCGCCGAAATCGAGCAACCAGCAGTCGACCGACCTGACCGCGTCGATCCTGCACCATCCCGGGGGCAAGGCCGTGGTGGTCGCGGCGGGGCTGGCCTTCATCGTGGGCGGCGCGTACCTGGTTTACAGCTCCTGGCGCCGGGACTTCCTCAAACAGCTCAGCCTGGCCGGAACCAGCCGCCGGACCCGGCGCGTCGTCATATGGCTCGGCCAGGTCGGCGGCATCGCGCGGGGCGTGGTGTTCGCGGCCGTCGGGGTGTTCCTGGTCGTCGCCGGGGTCAAGGCCCAGCCGGGCCAGGCCAAGGGCATCGACGCCACGCTGCGCGCGTTCGCGCAGACCCCGCTGGGCCCGTGGCTGCTCGTGGTGATCGCGGCCGGGCTGGTCACGTTCGGCCTTTACTCCTGGTGCGAAGCCCGGTGGCGCAAGGTGTCCTGACCCCGCGGTCACTCGCCTGGGATGGTGGCGCGGCAGTTCGGGCAGGTGGTGGGCGGGTCAACGGGCGCGACGCTGCCGCAAGACGGGCAGACGCGGTGCAGCCAGCACGCGGGATCGCCCGGCGTGTCTTGATCGTCACCGGGGCCGGCCGCCTCGTCCGGCCAGGTCCGGTCGGCCGCCACCGCCAGCAGCCGCTCGGCCAGCAGCGCTGCCTGGCTGTGCTCGGCGTCCTTGGTGGCAGTCAGCAAGGTGACCGTCCCTTGCCTGGCCGCCCGGTTCAGCCGCATCAGCGCCTCGGCACGGTCCGGCTCGCGCAGTTCGCTCGCGTAACGGCGCCGGAATTCGGCAAACCGCGCGGGTTCGTGGCCGTACCAGCGCCGCAACTCCGTGGAGGGAGCCACCTCCTTGAGCCACTGGTCGACGTGCGCGTGCTCCCTGGACAGCCCTCGCGGCCAGAGCCTGTCGACCAGCAGGCGCTGCCCGTCGTCCGGCGATGGCTGGGCATACACCCGCCGCACCCGCACATCGGGTCCGCCCGCTTTCCCGCTCATCGGCCCGTCTCCGTCGGCTCACAAACAGGCGGCGATTACGGCCGCCTGGCACGCGTCGCTCAACGACATTATCGCCCGGGTGGGCGAAGCCTATGCTGCTGAGAAGCAAGCGCGGCAAACAGCCGAAACGAACGGTGGGGACGTGCTGACCCGTGAGGACTACGAGAACCTGCTGGCGTTCCGCGCGAGCCTGCGCCGGTTCCTGCACTGGAGCGAGAGCCAGGCGCGCGCCGTCGGCCTG
>Ga0335072_10017375_pt1 | contig 10176 bp, 7 predicted proteins | sample Lox_Sample_21_FD_206725 | JGI IMG/M metagenome (GOLD analysis project Ga0335072, IMG submission 206725) | Soil microbial communities from Loxahatchee National Wildlife Refuge, Florida, United States - Lox_Sample_2.1 | ecosystem: Environmental > Terrestrial > Soil > Wetlands | place: USA: Florida...
TTATCAGTGGCGACTGGGCTTTCACCCAATCGGCATCATCCTGCTGGAAGCGCACTTCCTGCCCTGCCCGCTCGCCTCCGGCCTGTTCGCTGGTCGTGCCAGGCCAACAGATCACAGCGGCTTTGCCGAATACTTCGAAGGTGTACAGCAAGACACTGCGGAAGCCGGAGCCATAGCTGAGCAGCAGCGTAACCGCGACGATGCCCCACGAAATGCCGGTCATGGTGAGCAAACTGCGCACGCGATTGCGGCCCAGAGCGACCCACGCTTCTTTGAAGATTTCACCGAGCATCAGTAATGCACCTCAAGCTAGCCGACAGTCCACGGCCTACAGTGACTGAGAACTGGGACTGACCACTGAGAACTTGCATCAGCCACCCGCCTCGAAACGGAGCGCTTCGATGGGATCGACGGAGGCGGCGCGGTTCGCGGGATACAGCGCGGAAAGCACGGCGATGAGGCCGAGCAAACTAACCGTGAGCGCAGCCAATTTCCAACTGGCGTCGAGGCCATCAAAATAAGGAATCTTGGGCAGCAGGTTTACCAACCCGCAGAGCCCGTACGAGATGATCAAGCCGGTACCGCCGCTGATGAAAACGACAATGACCGTTTCCAAGAAAAATTGCCGCAGGATGGATTCGCGGGTTGCGCCCAGCGCTTTGCGCACGCCGATTTCGCGGGTGCGCTCGCGCACGCTGACGAGCATGACGTTCATCACACCCAAGCCGCCGAGAAAAATAGTGGCCACACCAACCGCGCCCATAAAGATTTCCATGCCCACGAAAATCATGCGGTTGGCCTGGGCGTTTTTCACCGTGTCCCAGATGCTGGCGGCTTCTTCATCGCGCGGATCGAAGTTGTGCAGCCGCCCCAAAGTACGGCGAATTTGCTTCACGCAATCGGGATGGGTTTCCAGGGACCACGGCGCCGCCAGTAAGCGGTCAACCGAATGCTCGACGGCGGGCGGCTTGTTCGGGAAATCGCGCTTCATGGAATTGAAGGGGATGAAAATTTTCCGGATGTCTACACCATCGTAGCTGGAATTCTGGTCTTTGGTTTTCATCACCCCGATCACGGTATACGGAATTTCGTTCAATTCAATGGTTTGTCCGATTGCCTCGCGTTCCGCGAAGAGCTGCTTTTTCGCATCACTGCCAAGAAAGGCCACGCGCCGACCTTCGTCGTTGTCTTCGTAATTGTAAAAACGGCCCTGGGCCACGGTGATGCTGCGAATTTCCGTGAACGGCGGAAGCGAGCCAACCGTGTCGAGGTCGCCACTGTTGAATGCGCTGTGCACTTTGACGTTGTTACCCAGTTCGGGCATCACGTATTTGCACGAGGGAGCTTCCTTGGTAACTTCCTTGTAGTCGTCTTCCATCCAGTGAACAGGACGTCCTGAGCGGGTGCCGCCTGCCTGCATGCTGGTGCGGCCGGCAAAAATGATCATCACGTCCTTGCCAAAGTTTTCTTGCTGCTTCTGTATGCCGCGGCCCAGGCCTTCGCCCGCCGCCACCATCACGGTGATGGAGATGATGCCCCAGGCAATACCAAACATGGTAAGCAGAGTGCGCCGCTTGTGTGCCCAGAGCGTGGCCAGTGTGTCCCGCAAAAGGTCGCGGAAAGTCATAGGGCATCCGTTATTGAAGGACCACTTGCTGCTTTTCGTTGACGCCGGAAACGATTTCGGTTTTCACGCCGTTGGAAATTCCCAGCTTCACGGGCACTTTCTTGCGTCCGTTTTCGGCCTTGGGATCGGGCAACTCCACGGAGGCGTTGCGATCCTTGTCGTAGATCAAAGAAGATTCCGGCACCATCAGTACGTTTTTCTTCTCTTCCAGAATGATTTCGGCATTGGCGCTCATGTTGGCTTTCAGTTCGCCGGTAGGATTGGAGATGGAGACGCGAACTTCAAAGGTGGTCACGTTGTCCTTTTCTTTGCCGAAGGGCGAGATGCGCGTCACCTTGCCGGTGAACTTCTTGTCCTTGAAGGATTCGACGACGATGCGCGCGGGCTGGCCCAGGTAAACTTTGCCAATGTCGGCTTCGTCCACCTTGCCCTGCACGTAGACTTCGCTGGTGTCACCCAAGGTCATCACCAGCGTGGCTTGTGAACCGAGAATGAGAATGGAGCTGACACCGTCTCCCACACTGACATCGCGGGAGAGCACCAAGCCATCTATAGGGCTAACGATGGTGGAATTGCGCAGATCTTCTTCCGCATTTTCCAGCGCGGCTTTGGCTTGCGCTTCCTGGGCCTGGGCTTTGGCAATCTCCGCCTGAGCGACAAGCAGATTTCGCTGGGCGCTCATTTGTTTGTTCAAGGCCAGCTGATAGTTCTTCTCAGCATCTTCGAAGAAACTTTTGGACATGACGCCGTCGTCGAGCATCTTCTGGGCGCGGTCCATGTTCAGCTTGAGGAAAGGCACATCGGGACCTTCCGCGTCGACTTTATTGCGCTCAAGTTGCGCCTTGGCGGACTGCAACGCCGCTTGGGCGGCCTGATAATTGGCCTGCGCTTCCCGCACAACGGCCTCGAGCTGCACTTTGTCGAGTTCGACCAGGGTCTGGCCCTGTTTCACCTTGTCGTCGTAATCGACGTAGAGCTTCTTGACCATCCCGCTGGCCTTGGATTTCACTTCGACCTTCGACAGCGGCTCAATTTTTCCGGTGGCGACAACCACTTTCGCCAAATCTCCGCGCTCGACAGGAGCTAGCTTCGACGCGTCAATGTCGTGACTGGGACGCAGCGCCGCGTAGACGCCATAGCCCCCACCAATCAGCACCAGCAAAATGACGGATCCAATGATGATTCTGCGGCGCCGTTTCTTGGCGGCCTTTCCGTTTCCTAAATTATTCCCATTACTGGACATACCGACCCCCACTTGTCCCGATTCGCACACTCATCCATTGATACGAACCACCTCGTAACAAAGTTCCACAGCCGGGCACACTTATAGACGATAGAAAGGCGGCTGTGGTCAGGTCGGGGCTCGGATTTATAGCTGAGTGCGACGCAACCGCAAGGCGTTGCTGATAACGGAGACGGAGCTGAAGCTCATAGCCGCGCTGGCAATCATCGGGCTGAGCAGCCAACCGAAAAGAGGGTAAAAAACCCCGGCTGCGATGGGGATTCCCAGGAAATTGTAGACGAAGGCGAAGGCCAGGTTTTGTTTGATATTACCGACCGTGGCCCGCGCCAGCTTCCTTGCCCGGACCAGACCTTGCAAGTCGCCTTTGACCAGGGTAATTCCCGCGTTCTCGATGGCCACATCAGTACCAGTGCCCATGGCGATGCCCACATCCGCGGCGGCTAGCGCAGGAGCATCGTTGATGCCATCGCCGGCCATGGCGACAATGCGGCCCTCGCTGCGCAATTGCTTGATCACTTGGCCTTTCTCTTGGGGCAGAACCTGCGCTTTGACTTCCTCGATATTCAACTCGCGCGCGATGGCCTGTGCCGCCTCCGGCCGATCGCCGGTGAGCATCACCAAGCGGAGGCCGTCGGCGCGAAGTTGGCGGATGGCTTCGGGAGTGGACGCCTTGGTTTGATCCGAAAGCAAGAGGGCACCTGCCAGTTGACCATCTACGGCGACGAAAATCGTTGTAGCTGAAGCGGTGCTGGCTGCGGCGGGCCAATGGTCGCGCGCGGAAACTGCAATTCCCTGTTCGGTGAGGAAGCGCATTGTTCCCGCAACGACGCGTTTACCGAGCACACGTCCTTGCACACCGCCACCGGGACTTGCTTGAAATTCGGTGATGGGTCCTAGAGGAAGCTTGCGTTCTTCCGCAGCACGCACGATGGCGCGCGCCAAGGGGTGTTCGCTGGAGCGCTCGACGCTGGCCGCTAGCGAGAGAAGCGCGTTTTCCGGCAACTTTGCATTCGGGGCAATGTGAATTGCGGTCAGGTGGGGCTTGCCCTCGGTGAGCGTACCGGTTTTATCCACGACCAGAGTGTCGACGCGCGCGAGTGTTTCCAGTGCTTCGGCATTGCGTACGAGCACGCCGCCAGAGGCTCCACGGCCGACCGCGACCATGATGGACATGGGCGTGGCCAGTCCCAAAGCGCAGGGACACGCGATGATCAGCACAGCAACGGCAGCCACCAAAGCATGCGCAAAACGCGGTTCAGGCCCCCAGATCATCCAGCCCAGAAAGGCCAGCACGGCCGCCAAGACTACGCCGGGCACAAAGTAACCTGCTACTTGATCGGCAAGGCGTTGCATGGGCGCGCGACTGCGCTGCGCTGCTCTGACTACCCTCACAATTTGGGCAAGGAGCGTTTCGCTGCCGACATGTTCGGCCACCATCACAAAGCTGCCGTTGGTGTTCAGTGTTCCGCCAGTCACTTTGTCAGCCGGGCTCTTATCGACGGGCAGCGCTTCACCAGTAACCATGGATTCGTCGACGGCGCTTGCGCCTTCCTTGATGGTGCCATCGACCGGCACGCGGTCTCCCGGGCGCACGCGGAGCCAGTCCCCTGGCTTCACTTCGCTGAGTGGAACTTCCTGGTCGCCGTTTAGGGATACGCGAAAAGCGGTTTGCGGCGCGAGATGCAACAATTCTCGAATCGCGCCGCTGGTACGTTGGCGCGCGCGCAACTCCAGCACTTGTCCAAGCAGAACCAGAGTGGTGATCACTGCGGCCGCTTCGAAATAGACAGCCACCCCGCCTTGCATGTCGCGGAAGGAGGCGGGGAAAGATTGCGGGAACAAAGTGGCCACTACACTGTAGAAATAGGCCGCGCCAGTGCCGAGGCCAATCAAGGTGAACATATTAGGGCTGCGGTTCAGCAGCGAGCTCCAGAAGCGCTGAAAAAAGGGCCAGCCGCCCCAGAGAACAACTGGCGTGGCCAAGAGGAACTCGACGGCGTTTCGAGTGCCGCTTTGCCAATGCAGGCCGAGCCACTCGCCAAACATCGAGAGGATGAGGAGGGGAAGAGAGAGCGCGGCGCTTACCCAAAAGCGCTTGCGCATGGAATCGTATTCCGGGTCGGGCTGCTCTTCGGCGACGACATCCATGGGCTCGAGAGCCATGCCGCAAATCGGGCAGGCGCCCGGACCGATCTGGACGATTTCCGGATCCATGGGGCAGGTGTAGCGCACGCCGTGTGCGGCAGGACTAGATGGGGCCTTGGCGGCGGGACTGTGATCCATTCCCGGGGTTCCTGGCGCTGCAAGGAATTTTTCCGGTTCGTTACGAAAACGCTCTGCGCAGCGCGGCGAGCAGAAGTAATAAGACTTTCCGTGGTGATCGATCTTCCCTGCAGCTTTTGCCGGGTCGACGGACATTCCGCACACGGGATCCTTTTCTCTTGGAGTCGCGGGCAAAACCGTTAATCCGGGTAGCGGCGTATTGGACATGTGTGTAACCGTAGCTAGATTACTCTATTCGATGACGCGCGGAGTGATTCTGGCACGCTACGGCAACGGGCTCAGGCTGGTATACTCTCACCATGACACTCCTCGAAATTACCTACGAATTGCAGTCTCCGTTGAGCCTGGAGCAGCTCAACCGGCTGGGCGAATTCGCGAATACGTATGGCCTGCGGAAGTTCCATGTGGATGAGCAGAAGAATCTGCTGACCTTCGAGTACGACGCTTCGCGGCTGCGCGACACCCAAGTGGCGCATGTGCTCGGACAAGCGGGCATTGCGGTCACGCGTAAGGTGAGTTAGCCGCGGCTCAGCCGACAGCTCGTCCGTGAGAATCCTTTGACAAACTGGGCATTGTTGCTTGCGTTCTTCCTGTTCTGGCAATCGCCGGATCAGTCTCCTCCGCTTGGTGTGATCGACTTTTACGGTCTGCGTACCGTCACCGAGGCGCAGGTTCGGCAGGCTCTCGGCACGCGCGAGGGCGACACGATTGACATCAATCAACTGGAGAAGTGGCGGCACGAAACAGAGAAAAGAATCGAAGCGATTCCCGGGGTAGAAACGGCTTTTCTGAACCTTGGTTGTTGCACGCCGGATGGAAAGTCCACACTTTACGTGGGTATCCAGGAAAAGAACACCACTTGTATGACATTTTCGGCTGCACCGCAGGGGAGCGTGCGCCTTACCGACGATATCGTTCGAGCCGGAGCCGATTTTCAGGCGGCTTTGGAGAAAGCCGTGGTTTCGGGAGATGCAAGCGAAGACGACAGCAAAGGCTACGCGTGGAATCATAATGCGGCGGTGCGCGCCGTTGAGCTTCGCTTCCTGGCCCTGGCGAAGCTGCACCTCGACAACTTGAAGGAAGTTTTGCGCCACTCGGGCGACGCCGAACAACGAGCATTGGCCGCACAAGTGTTGGGCTACGCGGCGGATCGACAAAGCGTAGCGCAAGATTTGATTGCAGCGACGCATGACCCCTCTCCCGGTGTACGCAACAACGCAACCAGGGCGTTGATGGTCTTTGCGGGGTATGCCCACACGTCAGCCGGCGCTAACCTGCATATTTCCGCCCAACCGTTCATCGAAATGTTGAATTCCTGCATTTGGACCGACCGAAACAAGTCTTCCTTTGCACTCGCAGAATTGACCGAAACGCGCGACGCCGCGCTTCTTGCCGAAATTCGCCGAGAAGCTTTGGCTTCCTTGCTAGAGATGGCTGAGTGGAAGTTGATGGGTCACGCCCAACCTTCGTTGCTGATTCTCGGGCGGATCGGCGGTCTTTCCGAAGAGCAGATCGAGAAAGACATCGAGGCCAACAACCGGCAAGCTATCTTGGTCGCTGCCAAAAACGCCAAGTAGATACGAAAGAAGTAGGTCAAACAACGCGGGCGCGGCCAGGCCGGACAGTAACCTCGAATTCTTTTTTTCACTCAGGCGTGTTTGAAGTAGCCTAGTAGCCTCTAAACCCGCACCCTTGAAAAGCGAAGGGTGCGGCACCCAAAACCGTCTCCACATTCCACGTGTGGGCCACCCGTGCTGAAGCGCACTAATTTGTGCGCCGGTTCCGGCACGGCTGAAGCTGTGCCCTGACGCACTGCGCTTGATTACCATTTTCGGATTTCTCGGAAACAACTGGCCAGCTGGCATCGTCTTACTCCCGGCTTGCATGGTGCGAAATTTGCGCTATGCTGCTTGGGCTTCGGCCCAGCCTATAGAGGAGATGCTAAATGAAACGACCTGTGATGATTCTGTTTCCGTTACTGCTCGGCATGTCGGGCCTGGCACCATCGACGTTCGCGCAAACCAACAACAATCCGGTAAGTAGCGCCCTGAGAGACTTCCTGCCGGGGCGGGAGAAAAACACAGTTGCTGCAGTGGAAGCCATGCCGGCCGACAAATTCAATTTCAGGCCCACACCGGATCAAATGACCTTCGGCCACCTGGTGGCCCATATGATCGAATCGAATTATCTGTTTTGCAGCAAGGCGGCCGGAACGGTAGCGCCCAAAACGGACGGGGTGACGGACAGCGATCCCAAGGAAAAGCTCGTTGCGGCGCTGCAAGGCTCGTTCGCCTTCTGCTCCGAAAGCCTAGGCAAACTGGAGGATGCGAAGTTAGGCGAAAGCACGGAAGGATTCGGAGGAAAAACGGTGACGCGGGGCTGGTTCGGCTTGGTATTAGCGAGTAGTTGGGCGGACCATTACGCCGAAGCGGCCATGTATCTGCGATTGAATGGTGTGGCGCCGCCGACGGCCAAGCATTAATCCCCGTGATTTTGGAAGTCGGATGAAGGATCCCTCGGCCTCAGGCTGCGGAAGGCCCGTCTGCCGCAGGCGAGCCGTAGCCCGAGGGTCGGGATGACAAATTGTTGTTTTTGGGAACAGTTCCAGATTACCTTCGTGATAAAAAAACCGGGGCTCCCGCTTGGGACCGGGAGCCCCGGAAGGCGCGATTCAGTGCCAGTGTCGTTTTCACACCGGCGCGTGGGGTCATCCATCCTAGCTTCCCTCTCAGAGGCAGGTGGTTACGAGCCCCAGAAACCGCAAGCAAGCCCCTTCCCCCTCGCTTGCAATTCCCTGGAACCCGCATTTGAAACGCGCCTACGCAAGGGCTAATGCACGAGCAACGCCAGCGTTCCATGGCGCTACGAGGAAATTCATGTAACTGGAAAGAAGGGGGTTAGGTGGGAACAGGGTGACGGCGAGTTGAACCAAAACAGGTCGCGAGATTCAATCTGGAACTCCAAACCCGTATGCCTAGCGAATCCTGCTAGTACCACCAGGACCCGGGTAATGCCCAATTTTGGGAGGCGCGAGCTATCGGTTTTTTGTTGCGCTCGGCTGAGACTCTTCCCATGAAATCGACCTTTTTGCGGCGGCTTCGCCGCATCGGTGTTTGGGTTGCTTTGGACCTGCTCCTTGCCAGCGCCCTGCTGGCGTTTGCCGCGTGGGCAGACACGTCTTCGCGGCTGCACCAACCGTCCGTGGGTGGCTGCTATTGCGGATGCGCGATGTCAAAGGCCGCGGTGGGATGCAGCAAGATGTGTGACCTGCCGAAATTTTCGTCGCGGCACTGGGCCGTGACCTGTGCCAAGCCTCGCGCGAGCGCGCCCAAAGAAAACCCGAACGCAGGGCCGCATCTGCCACATCCTGCGCATGCGGAACGCGCCAGCAATTGATTGGAAAGCAGTGGCGAGTGGCTAGTAAAGGCGGAGAGCAGCCGCAGCCTGATGACCAAGCCTGGTTTTTTGCGGGCACCAAATAGCCGATCATGGCGCCAGCCTCAGAAGGCGGCCGCTACAAAACCGGTGCGCAAACAAACATACCCTCAGCGGCTGAAGGCGCTCTGAAATTGCGCGCCTTGCGGAGCGACTAAAGTCGTGCCCGGACGAAAACGCCGTTTTCCACACCGCCTCCCAGGCACGGGCTAGATCAGCAATTTAGCGAAAATTTCGGGGATTTCGAAAATGGCGCGGTTGTTCAGTTTCTCCGCGTTGCAGCGAAGCTCGGCTAATTTTCCTGGCTCCAGGATTTGCTTCACGGCGCTTGCGATTTCCAGGAAATTGTTCAGCACGATGCCGACTCTTTTTTCTGTGACCCATTCAGTGTTGTAGCGTTCCTGGGGCAAGGTCCACGCGTTGCACTCGAGGATTACCGGCAGCTTGCGCACCATCGCTTCCGCCACACTGCCTGGACCGGGCTTGCCAATGAGGAAATCGGCGGCGCGCATCAGGCGATGTACTTCTTTTGTGAAGCCCACAACATGCACGGGCATTTTCCAGGTGCGCGCGCGAAAATTTTCGGCGAGCTTTTCGTTGCGCCCACAAATCACTATCAACTGCAACGGCAATGCCGCAGCTTCCAGGCGATCGACGATGTCATACATCACTTTGGAGCCAAAGCCACCGAACAGCAGCATGCCGGTGGTCAAATCCGGCTGCAAATTCAGCTCGTTGCGCAATGCAATGGGGTCGGTGTTGTCTGGTTGATAGAAATCAGGGCGCAGAATCATGCCGGAAGTGGCAAAGATGTGCGAGGGATCCTTGCCGATCTGCCGCGCCTGCTCCACGGCGCGCTCGGTACCGCAGATTACGTATTGCTCTTGGGTTGGCTCAATCCAGAAGTGCGGGGGAAAATCGGCGAGGTCTGTTATCAGGGTTATAAAGGGCCGGCCGGGATAGCAGCTATTCCAAGCTTCGGCAACTTCGCGATTGAAGTGGGGGATGACGGACACCATGAGGTCGGCGGGTTGTTTGCGGAAATGGCCGGAAAGAAGTTTGACCATGGGGCGGTGAAAGATGCGGATAGTGGTTTGCAAGACGCGCAGTAGTTGCGTGGCACCGAGCGTCCAGCCATTTCTGAGCAGTATGTTGTATTGCTCCTGGATGCGAATTCCGGTGAGTTTCCGCAACACGTCGAGATGATCGGTAAGGTCTTGGAATTGCACCAAATCCACTTGCCATGGCCTATTTTGCTGGCCGATAACGGTTTGCAGGGCGACCGCAGCATTGCGATGACCGCCACCAGCGTCATGAAAGAGGATTTGGATAGTTTGCATGCGGGCATTCTCGCATGCAGGAGTGTATGGTCGGCAAGAGCACACAACATGCCATGTGGAAAACTCACAAACTCATTTGTGCTCAATGAGTTCCATCAGTTTTTTCACTCATATTTCGTGTTCGCTTCATGGTTTGTTCATATCCTTTGCTTAAGATTTTTACATGCGCTGCGACCTTCACGTACATACCACTGGCTCTGGGATGTGCAATACCCCAGGTCTCACCCGCATGTGCCGCGAGTCCTATA
>Ga0335072_10017376_pt1 | contig 10176 bp, 10 predicted proteins | sample Lox_Sample_21_FD_206725 | JGI IMG/M metagenome (GOLD analysis project Ga0335072, IMG submission 206725) | Soil microbial communities from Loxahatchee National Wildlife Refuge, Florida, United States - Lox_Sample_2.1 | ecosystem: Environmental > Terrestrial > Soil > Wetlands | place: USA...
GCCGGGCTGGTGCTCGGCAGCAGGGGCCAGCGCAGCTGCGGGTCACCGCAGAAGTCCGCCGAATCAAGCAGTCGCAGCTGGGCGGCCTGCTGGCCGGCGTCGGCGGTCCGGGCGAAGAGCGGCGCGAAGCTCGCGAACGTCCGCAGCCGGATCTCCTCGCCGGCGCGGACGTCGACGTCGGTGCACAGGCCCGACTGCGGGTCGAAGCGGCCCGCCAGCCCGTCGTGGCCCCGCTCCAGCCAGCGCATGAGGTCAGCCCGGTCGTCTGGGCTGGCCCCGGCCACGTCGGCCAGGTCCAGGAGCGCGGCGTTGGCCGCCACGAGCACGGAGCTGAAGAACACGTCCTTGATCAGGAACGGCGACCGGCGGTAGATCTCCGCGTCGTCATACCCGCAGTCCCTCAGCTCGCCGACGAGCCACAGGTACCGGTCGTAGTCCCAGTCGGTGGGGCGCTGCGACGGATCACCCAGCTGGTCGGCGTCGAGCCGGGTGTACGGGCCGGGCCTGGCCACCTCGATTCGGGCCAGCGCGCGGTCCCAGCGCGGTGAGTTGTCCGTGCCCTCCCACGGGTGGTAGGTGGTGACCAGCCCCGAGCCCTCCGGGTCACGGCCGGTGGCCAGGTAGCGATGCCAGTTCACCAGCTTGGGGTAGAGCGCCCGCAGGCGCGCGCGGACCTCCGCCTGCTGCGCGGCGGGCGTCAGCTGCCAGATGCGCCGCAGGGCCAGGGCGTGCACCGGCGGCTGGCAGATCCCGGTCGTCGACAGCGGGGCCGCCCCCGGTGCCGGGGTGACGCTGCAGTTCCACCACTCCGGGCCGGGAAAGTACGGCACGCCCGGGCCGCCGCGGAACACGATGTGCGGCACCATGCCCGACGGCCACTGCGCGGCTAGCAGCTCCTCCAGCTCAGATAGGGCCCGCCGGACGTCCAGGTGCGCCCACCCGATCGCGATGAACGCGCTGTCCCAGCTCCACTGGTGCGGGTACAGGTGCGGGGACGCCTTCGTCCAGCCGCCCGCGTCGTTGTCGCGGAGCACCGCCGCCGCCCGGTCTCGCAGCAGCGCGGTAGTGTCATCGGTCACGCTCACGAACAGCCTCCTCCTAGCACCCGGGGGCCTAGGTCACCACAAGGCTAGCGCCGCCGCGCGCGGCCTCGTCTGCCGTTAGATTGCCCGCCCGCGCTGGCCGTTAGACTCCTCGCACGCCCGTTTATGGAAAGACATTTCGTGAGGGTACGGCGAAAAGACGGACTTACTCGGCGCTGGCCGCGTCGATGACGCCGCGGCTGGTCAGGAGGGCCACCACGAGGTCGGCCTCCTGGCGGAGCATCGCGATCAGCTCGCGCTCGGCGCTCTCGCCGTCGCCGCCCTTGAGTGCCCGCATGATGGCGCGCAAGTGGCGCTTGTGGATCCGCATGGCCTCGGGGAGCTCAACGAAGAAGTCGCCCGGGATGATGGGGACGGCCATCAGCCGGATCGTCGCGCTCACCCGGCGCGACCGGGCGAGGACCACCAGACGGCGCATGAACTCCGCGTTGAGCGCGGAGAACGCGGCCGGGTCGGTCGCCGCCTGCATGTCGTGGTGGATCTGGGCCAGCCCGGCGATTTCCTCGGGCGTTGCCCGCTCCGCCGTGCGGTGGGCGCCGTAGCCGTAGACGCGGCCAAGCAGCTCGTAGTGGTCGCGCGTCGAGTTCTCGTCCAGCCCGACCACGAACGCGCCGCGATGCGGCTGGATCATCACCCAGCCCTCACGGTCCAAGGCGATGACCGCCTCCCGCACAGGGACGCGGCTAACCCCCAGGTCGGCGGCGATATCGTCTTGCGGGACGCGGTCCCCGACCCGAAGCTTGCCCTCGAAGATCTGCCGGCGGATGTAATCAGCGACCTGCTGGGTGCTCGTGGGGCGCAATAGCGCCCGGGACGGGGTGTCAGCCCCGTCGAAGGGCGTCGTTGCGGGAAGGCGGCTGGCGATGGTGGTCTCCTGGAGCTGGGTTACCTGACCACTCCTGCGTGGCTATTTTATAAAAACAAAGTATACCGACCGGGCGTGCCTGACCGGCTGAGGCGGCCGCTGGTGTCGCCGTCAGAGTACTGCGCGTGAACAAGGGGACCCGGGTGCCCCGTGGTGCGCCACCGCGCCGCCCCGCTGTCTATTGGTTGATATAATATAAAATACTCTGGTATGCAAGCCGCCTTCGGGCGCAGGTCTTCGTTCACGTCACCGCTGGGGAGGGCACATGCCGGGACGGCCCATGGACGGCGTCCGCGTCGTTGAAGTCGCGCAGTACACGTACGTGCCGGCGGCCGGCGCGGTGCTCGCGGACTGGGGCGCCGACGTTATCAAGGTCGAGCACGCGGTGACCGGCGACGGGCAGCGCGGGTTCGCCTACCTTGGCCAGGTCGCGGCGGGCGGCCGGTTCGCGCCCCTGATGGAGCACCCCAATCGCGGCAAGCGCAGCATCGGCCTGGCGCTGGAGCACCCCGGCGCGCTTGAGGTGCTCTATGACATCGTCCGCCAGTGCGACGTCTTCGTGACGAACTTCCTGCCCGACGCCCGCACCCGGCTGAAGATCGACGTCGAAGACATCCGGGCTGTCCACCCGGGCATCATCTACGTGCGCGGCACCGCCCTGGGGGCGCGCGGTCCCGAGGCGGACAAGGGCGGTTACGACCAGCCAACCTTCTGGGCACGGGCCGGCGGCGCGATGGGGCTGGCCATGCCGCAGATTGACGGGCTGCTCGGCATGCCGGGGCCAGCCTACGGGGACTCGATTGGCGCCATGGCCATCGCCGGCGGGATCAGCGCTGCCCTGTACGCCAGGGAGAAGACCGGCGAGCCCTCGGTCGTGGACGTCTCCCTGCTGTCGGCGGGGGCCTGGGCCAACGCGCTCGCGATCGACTTGTCGCTGCTGAGCGGGCAGGCCTGGGTACCGAACCCGCCGGAGACCGCGGGCGGCTCCGTGCGCAACCCGCTGATCGGCTTCTTCCGCACCAGCGACGGCCGCTACCTCAACCTGAACATGATGCAGCCGGGCAAGTACTGGCCGCAGGTCGCCAGGATCGTCGGCCGGCCGGAGTGGATCGACGACCCGCGGTTCGACTCGGCTGCCAAGCTGATGGACAACGCCACGGAGGCCGCCGCCCTGCTCGGCGCCGAGATCGCCGCCCGGCCGTTCGCCGAGTGGGTGGAACTGCTCAAGCCAATGGACGGGCAGTGGGCGCCGGTCCAAGACAGCGTCCAGGCCGGGCAGGATCCGCAGTTGCGGGCCAACGGCTTCATCGCTGAGCTCACCGACATCGACGGCATCCGGCGTGAGATGGTCACCGCGCCCGTGCAGTTCGACGAGTCGCCGGCCACGCTGACCCGGGCGCCTGACTTCGCCGAGCAGACCGAGGAGATTCTTAAAGAGGTCGGCCGGGACGACGAGCAGATCCTCAGCCTCCGCATCGCCGGCGCCGTCACCTGAGCTCGCGGCGCAGCAGCTTGCCAATGTCGTTACGGGGGAGCGCGTCGACCTGCGTAAAGCCGGCTGGCACCTTGTACGGGGCCAGGTACGCGCGGCACCAGGCGTCCAGGTCCGCCGGATCGATGGCCGAGTCGGCGACGATCCAGGCGTGCGGAACCTCGCCCAGCCGCCGGTCCGGCCGCCCGGCCACGCCCGCGTCGCGCACTGCCGGGTGCCGCCGCAGCGCCTCCTCGACCTCGTCGGGGAAGACCTTCAGGCCGCCCCGGTTGATCATGTCGCTCACCCGGCCCTCGACCCACAAGAAGCCGTCGGAGTCCAGGTAGCCGAGGTCCCCGGTCCGCAGGTAGCCGTCGACGAAGCGGTCGTCGTCGCCGGCGGCCTGCATGCGAAACGGTGACCGAACGAGGATTTCACCACGCTCGCCCGCCGCCACGGCCTGGCCGTCATCAGAGCGGATCACCAAGTCAACGTCCTTATACGGCCGCCCGACCGCGCCCAGCTTACGGTCGCCGAACTCGCGGGTGTCGGCCGCCGTCCAGCCGACTACCTCACCGCCCAGCTCGGTCTGGCCGTAGGAGTTCAGCACCACGATGCCGAACTTCTCGTGGAACTTCCTCGCCACCGCGGGCGACAGCGGCGCCGTAATCGACCGGACCATCCGCAGCGGCGACAGGTCAGTGACCAGGGGGTCGTCGGCCAGCATGGTGAGCATCGCCGGGGGCAGTACCGTCGACGTGATGTCGTGCTCGCGGACGGCCGCGCGGAACTTCGCGGGGGTGAAGCTGTCGAGCAGCACGACGCCGAACCCGGCCCGCAGGCTGAATAGCGTGTTCCAGATCGCGCCCCACAGGGCCAGTGGCACCGGGATGAGGTTCATCCGGCGGGTCACGGTGTCGCCGTCGGCAGTGGGGCCGGCTGCCTGGTCGCGCCCGCGTCCGCGCAGTTTCGCGAGGCTCGCGTCGACCGCGTCGAGGGTGCCGCTGTGCCGCAGTGGCACGGCCTTGGGCTTGCCGGTGGTGCCCGACGTCCGGGAGATGACGGCGACGTCCGGCGGGTAGGCGGGCGCGCCGGCGGCACCCGTGCGGACAATCGCCGTGGCCGCCAGCGCGTGATCATAGCTGACCAGGCCGGCCTCCACCGGGTGGGCGTCCAGGTCACCGGGCGTGCCGACCAGGATGGCCAGCCGCGTCTCGGCCGCCAGGGAGGCGGCCTCCTGCGCCGTGTAGCGGACGTTGACCGGCACGTAGACGCCACCCGCCGCCCAGGTCGCGAACATGACCACGAGCGAGGAAGGACCGGGCACGACGAGGTTGCCGACGGCCTGGCCGGCCACGAGGCCAGCGGCCCGGAGCGCCTGCGCTAGCTGGTCGACCCGGGCGCGGGTCTCGCCGAGCGTCAGCGTCCCGGCTTCGGAGGTGACCAGCGGGTCGCCGGGGGAGAACGGGTGCTCGGCCAGCAGCACGGACAGCGTGCGCGGGTCTACCGTGCGCGGGTCTGCGTCGTATCTTTTCATCATATATATGATATCAAAGATCGACGACGACGAGTAGCCCGGCTCCGGCGGCGGTGCCCCGGAGCCGGGCGTACAGCCGTTTCCAGCGAGTCCTACTCGTTCCAGACGAGGGTGTTCCAGGTGACCGGCCCGACGATGCCGTCGGCGGCGATGTGGAACCGCAACTGGAACTGGATGACGGCGTTCCGCGTGGCGGGCCCGAATATCCCGTCGACCGCGAGGTTGTGGAAGCCGTATACGTTACGCAGGCTCCACTGGACCGCGCGCACGGCGTTTCCGGTACTTCCGGACTGGACCGGGATAATAAGCTTTGGCCAGGTTTCGGCTCCGACCTTTCCGCTCACGGGGATGCCGTGGCTGGCCTGGAAATTCCGGACGGCCTGTTGCGTCGCCGGCCCGAATATACCGTCGACCGCGAGGCCAGCGCCGCGCGCGTTAAGCAGGTACTGGATGGTGACGACGCGAGGCCCTGTGTCCCCTCGCTGGACGAGTGGCCAGATGAGAAGCGGCGGGATAGCCGGGGCGGCCTTGACTACGTGGGCTGCTGGCGTGGCCGGCATTGCCGGGGCCGCGGTCGCGGCTCCTGTGGTCATCGAGGCTGCCGAAACGGCGGTAAATGCGGCCGCCACCGTCAAAACAGCCTTTCGTGAAAGATTACCCATGTATCTCCCCCATGATTGAGCACTGCCGTGCTGCGATCGATGCCCACCCTACAACGAGCGTTATCGGTCGATCATGGAAACCGGGCATATGAGCAGCCCGGCTCCGGGGCGTTGTCCGGAGCCGGGCTTACAGTCATTGCGGCATTGAGGCTGAATTAGGGCTCGTTCCTGACGATGGCGTTCCACGTCCTCGTCCCGACGATGCCGTCGACGACGAGGCCGTGGTGGAACTGGAAGTCCCTGACCGCGGCCCGCGTCTGCGGCCCGAAGTCGCCGTCGACCGCGATGTTGTAACCGAACACGAAGCGCAGGCTGTGCTGGAGAGCGACCACGCCCTGCCCGGTGCTACCGAATTGGATCTGGGCAAGGAGCCTCGGCCAGGTCTGGTTTCCGACCTGCCCGTCGACGCTAATGCCGCAGATCGCCTGGAATTTCCGGACGGCCGACGCTGTCAGCGGCCCGAATATGCCGTCGACTGACAGGCCTGCCCCGATTTGGGCATTGAGGTTCCACTGGATGGTGCGTACGCGCTCACCCGTGTTCCCTTGGACGGTCAGTGGCCACTGGAGCACCGCGGAAAAGTTGCAGGTCGTCGCGGGCAGTGCCGCCGCCAGTCGGGCGGCCGGCGCCGCTGGCTTCGCGGGCGCCGCCATCGCGGCGCCAGCGGTCATCGAGGCTGCGGAAGCGGCCGTAACAGCGGCCGCTACCCCCAAAACAGCCTTTCGCGAAAAATTACCCATGTATCTCCCCCTGATCGAGTACTTCCGTGCTGCACTCAATGCTTACCCTATGGCGAGCGCTATCGATCACGGGGGGTGAAGGTTTTTTGAAAGCTGCCCGCGTGAGTGCAAATCGCCACTATGAAACGCAAGTGCCCGGCCCCGAGGTTAACCTCAGAGCCGGGCTTTTGCGGTAACTGCGGCAGTCAGGTACTTACCACGCCGTTTACCAGGTACTGCCACGTGATCGGTCCGGCGATTTCGTCGATGACGATGTGGACTCCCGCCTGGTAGTTCTTGAGGTCCGCGGCCGTGTCATGGGTGAAAATACCGTCGACAGGGAGATTATAGCCACGCAACGCGTTAAGGTTCTGCTGCAGCGCCCGCACGGCGTCTCCGGAGCTCCCGGCCTGCACCGTGATAATGAGCCGCGGCCAGGTCTGGGGTCCTACCACGCCGTCCACCTGGAGGCCGTTGTCTGCCTGGAAACGGCGAACGGCCGCCGCTGTCGCCGGCCCGAATATCCCGTCGGCTCCAGTGGGCCCGACGCTGTAGCCACGCTTGAGAAGGAAGTACTGGATGTCGAGTACGCGGTACTTCACCATGCTCCCCTGGCTGACGAGCGGCCACGAGACTGGTGCTTGATTGATGCTGGACGGCAGTACCTGGGCCGCCAGTGCCACTGGCGTTGCCGGAGCCGCATTCGCGACTCCAGCGGACATCGAGGCCGCGCAAGCGGCGGTAAGTGCAGCCACCACTCCCGAAGCAGCCTTTCGCGAGAAACCGCTCATGTATCTCCCTTGATCGAGTATTGCCACGTGGGGCACCCGATGCCTACCCCTTTCGCAGCGCACATGATCGCTGGCTGTAAGCAATTTTTGAAAGCGTTCTCTAGGTATCACGCGTTCCATTGCTTCTCGCGCTTAAATTGTCAAAACTAACTATTAGCGGGTTCTCCATGGCTTTCGCGTGCCAGACTGGAAAACCTTCTGGTTTTCGGACAGCACGCTCTGATCGGTGCCGAGCATGACAAGGGTCTTGCCGATGTCCAGCGCCTGGCGGTAGCCGACCTCTTGCGCGTACCACAGCGCCCGGATCGTTGCCTGGATCGCCAGCGGCGACTGGGCCGCGATCACCGAGGCCGCCTCCCGCGCCGCCGACCGCAGCTGGCCGGCCGGGACGACCTCCGAGACCAGGCCAACCTCATAGGCCCGCCTGGCCGTCACCCGCTCGGCCGAGCCCATCAGCGACATCCGCATGATCTCGCCCATCGGCATGCGCTGGCGCATCATGATCGACTCCATCACCGTGGCCATGCCATAGGTGACGTGCGGGTCGAAATAGGTCGCGTGCTCGGCCGAGATGATGAACTCCGCCTCGGCGAGCAGGTAGAACGCGCCCGCGCAGGCCATCCCGTTGACCGCCGCGATGACCGGCTTCCACAGGTCGGCCGCGGTCTTCGGCGGTAGGTAGTCGTCCGGCTCATCGTGGTGGAACGGGGTCGCGCCGCGCTGTCCCACGTCATTGAGGTGGCCCTTGTTGCCAACCTGCTCCGTCCGGTCGATGCCGGTGCAGAACGCCTTATCCCCGGCGCCGGTGAGCACGATCACCCGGATGTCGTCGTTGTCCCGCAGCGACCGCCAGCAGGAGTGCAGTTCCTTCATCATCGTGAAGTTGAACGCGTTGTGAACCTCCGGCCGGTTCAGGGTCACCCACGCGATCGGGCCTTCCTCGTCGTATCCCAGCGTCTCGTATGAGGTCACCGTTCATCCTTAGTGTCGCCAGCGTTCATTTATACAAAATTTCGCATAAAATATCAACGTTATGATGGGGACCCGGGATCGGAGGGCCGTCCCAGGCTGCGCAGGCTGGCCGCCACCGACCGGCCGAAGGCCTCATCGACGGGCAGCCGGGTGATGGCGACCCGGGCCAGGAACGGCGATATGACCAGTTCCATCAGCATCTCGACGCTGAGGCCGGGGTCGATCTCGCCGCGCGCGATCGCCCGCTCGAACGGCTCGCGGACGAACCGCATCTCCAGCGCGCCCAGGTCGCGCAGTTCCTCGATCAGCTCGGGGTCGTCGGCGATGGCCCGCGTGCGGACGAACGCGACCGTCGTCGGGCTGCGGAACAGCCGTACGAGGTCCCGGCAGAGCGCGTCGATGTCGGCCGGCCAGCTGCCCTCGTCGGGCCTGGGGTAGGAGCGGGCCGCCCCGGCGTTCAGGACGTCGCGGACCAGCGTCGCCTTGGACGGCCACTGCCGGTACAGCGTGGACTTGTGCACGCCGGCCATCGCGGCCACGTCGTCCATCCGCAACGCGGCGTATCCCGAGGCGATGAGGATCTTCCGCACGGCCTCGTAGACGTCGCGGCGGACCCGTTCGGAGATACCGGGCGGCCGCCCGCGGCCCCGCCCCGTCGCTGGAGGAGTGCTTGCCATGCGCCCCATCGTCCCACCTCGCGAGCCTGGCCAGCCGGCTGCCGGAAAATTTATCAGACTACTCGTTGCAAATAATCACGCGACTGGCTAGCGTTCAAGCCACGAGCCAGCTGCAGCGAAGAGGTGCCATGAAACTGGACGGAATCTCGGCGATCGTCACCGGCGGGGCCTCGGGTCTCGGGGCCGCCACCGCCCGCGAGCTCGCCAAGCGCGGCGCCCGCGTGGTCATCGCGGACATCTCCGACGACAAGGGGAAGGCGGTCGCCGACAGCATCGAAGGCGCCTTCGCGCACGTGGACGTGACCAGGACCGACGACATCATCGCGGCCGCCGAGCTGGCCAAGACGCTCGGCCCGGTCCGCGCGCTGGTCAACTGCGCGGGCATCGGCTGGGCGCAGCGGACGGTCGGCAAGGGCGGCTACGACACCGCCCATGACCTGGGCGCGTTCCGCCGGGTCCTGGAGATCAACGCGATCGGCACGTTCGACGCCATCCGCATCGTAGCCACCGCGATGGCGGCCACCGAGCCGCTGGCCGACGGGGAGCGGGGCGCGATCGTGAACACGGCCTCGGTCGCCGCGTTCGACGGTCAGATCGGCCAGGCCTCCTACTCCGCCTCCAAGGGCGCCATCGTCGGCATGACCCTGCCGATCGCCCGCGACCTGGCCGCGGTCGGCGTGCGCGTCAACACGATCGCCCCGGGCCTCATTGACACCCCCATCTACGGGGAGGGACCAGGGTCGGAGGCGTTCAAGGAGAAGCTCAAGCGTGACGTGCTCTTCCCCCGCCGGCTCGGCGTGGCGGAGGAGTTCGCCACCCTCGCCGTGGAGATCCTCGCCAACAGCTACATGAACGCCGAGGTCATCCGCGTTGACGGCGGCGCCCGCCTGATGCCGAAGTAAGGCTGGAGCACCCCATGACCGCGAGCCAGACCACACGCGTCCCGATCGTCGACTACCTGGTCCTCGACCCGGAACCGCACCTGCGGGCGCACGAGTGCGTGTCCTGCCAGGCACGCTACTTCGGCCGCCGCAACGCCTGCGCGAACTGCTCAGGGACCGAGTTCGCCGACGCGGACGTGCCCGTCCAGGGCGTGCTGCGTACCTTCACCATCGTCAGCTACGCGCCGCCCCCGGCCACGGTGCCGTTCGTCGCGGCGATCATCGACTGCGGCGGGACCTCGGTGCAGGGAAAGCTGCTGAACATCACGCCAGCCCCGGAGAATGTCGTGCTCGGCATGCCGCTGCGGCTGGCTACCTACTCGCTCGGCGAGGACGCCAGCGGGGTTGAGGCGATCGGCTACGGCTTCGAGCCCGCCGACGGCGAAACGGACGAGGAAGGTGTCGCATGAGCGACGACGTCTGGATCCTTGGCATCCA
>Ga0335072_10017377_pt1 | contig 10175 bp, 9 predicted proteins | sample Lox_Sample_21_FD_206725 | JGI IMG/M metagenome (GOLD analysis project Ga0335072, IMG submission 206725) | Soil microbial communities from Loxahatchee National Wildlife Refuge, Florida, United States - Lox_Sample_2.1 | ecosystem: Environmental > Terrestrial > Soil > Wetlands | place: USA: Florida...
CGGAGCAGTTCGGCCGCGGCGCGGGTGTGCAGGCTCTTGACCGCCACGATGGCGTGGGTGATCTGGTCCGGGAGCTCGTCCGGGGTGATCGCGTGCGCGGCGACCGTGAACTCGTCGACCGGGCCCTCGATGATCAGCCCATGCTCGCGGATGGCGGCGACGTGGTCCGCGTCGGCGTCGCACAGGGTGATGTCGTGGCCGGCCCTGATCATGTGGGCGCCGAGAGTGCCGCCGATGGCGCCGGCGCCGATGATGGTGATGTTCACGCGATCGCCCCGTCGAGGAAGTCGCGCACGGTGGAAAGGAACAGCTCGCGCTCCTCCATCTGCGGCGAGTGGCCGGATTTCTCGAACACCACCAGCTTGGCGTTCGGCATCAGGTCCGCGATCGTCTGCGCGGCGCTGACCGGGGTGACCCAGTCGCGCCGGCCGACGGTGACGAGCGTGGGCGCCGTGACCGCGGGGAGCTGCGGCTTGAGGTCGTAGGCGGGCGTGTTGTGCTGGAAGCACCAGTTGTGCGATTCGTGGCGGTAGATGCCGGCCTCGACGGCCGCGGCCGAGCGGACGGGGTCGTACTCGTAGTCGTAGAGCGGGATGATCTCCGCCCAGCGCGCCTTGAGGTCCTCGTCGTCGCGGATCCGGCCGGACCAGTAACGGTCGAAGTTGTCCCAGTTGATCTCGACCCGGTCCTGATTGCGGGCGTTGTCATAGGCGAGCTTGAGGTTGGTCGCGTCGGCCGAGGTGTCGCGGAGCACGATCGCCTGGACGTGCTCGGGGTACGCGACGGCGTACTCGAGGGCGATGAACCCCCCGTACGAGCCGCCCGCGACGACGACCTTGTCGGCTCCGATCCACCGCCGCAGGCCGTCAACGTCGGCGGCCCACTGAGCGTGCGAGTACGGAGGCACCCCCTGGCTGTGCCCGCAGCCGCGCGCGTCGAAGACGACGACCCGGAACCGGTCGGCGAGCGGGCCGAAGGTGGCCCTGGGCTCGGCCAGCGAGCCGATCCCGCCGCCGCCGTGGTGGGCGATCAGCACCGGACCGTCCTCGGGCCCCATCACCTCGACGTTGAGCGCGCAGTCGTTGATGGTCACCTTCATGCTCGTGCCTCCGTGGCGGTCCAGCGCTCGATCTCGTCGTCGAGCAGGGTGAGGGGGATGGCTCCGTTGCGGAGCACCGCGTGGTGGAATCCGCGCAGCTCGAATCGCGGCCCGAGCGCGAGCTGGGCCCGCTCGCGCAGCCGCACGATCTCGCGCTTGCCGGTCACGTAGGCGAGCGCCTGGCCCGGCCAGGCGATGTACCGGTCGATTTCGTTGACCGCGTTGGCGCGGGTGGTCGCGGTCTGGTCGTACATGAAGTCGATCGCCTGCTGCCGTGACCAGCCCAGCTGGTGCAGCCCGGTGTCGACGACCAGCCGGCAGGCCCGCAGGGCGGCGAAGGACACCATCCCGAGCCGGGTGATCGCACTGCTGTACAGGCCGATCTCGTCGGCCAGCCGCTCCGCGTACAGCCCCCAGCCCTCATTGAAGGCGCACAGCTCGACATCGAGGTGGCGCCGGTAGCGCGGGATGTCCAGCGTCTGCGCGGTCGCGAGCTGCAGGTGGTGCCCGGGCACGGACTCATGGAACGCGAGCGCCTCGTACTCGTAGCGGTAGCGCTCGCCCGGGTCGGTCGTCAGCAGGCAGTGCGCGCCGGGGCGGCTTCCGTCAACGGCAGGCGGCCGGTAGTACGCCATCGCGGTGTTGTCCGCGTCGATCGGGTTGACCTCCTCGATGACGCAGCCGGGAATGTCGTAGTGCTCGAAGTACGCGTCGGTCACGGCCTCGGCCCGGCCGAGGGCGTCCTGCGCCACCGCGACGATCTCCCTGCTGGTGCGGAAGCGCAGCGCCGGATCGTCCCGCATCCGCGCGGCGATGGTGGCGAAGTCGCGCTCGCCCAGCGCCTCCTGCCCGATCCTCGACCACAGGCCGGCCAGCTCGTCCAGTTCCGCCAGCCCGATCTGGTGGATGTCGCGCGGCGAGAGCGCGGTGGTGGTGTGCCGGGCGACGGCCGCCGCGTAGCCCGCCTCGCCGCCCGGGATCTCGCGGATGCCGACCCGGTCATCCGGCCGGGCGAGCGGCGCCAGTTCGCGGCGCAGGAGCTCGGCCAGCCGCTGCATGGCCGGCCGGATGGTCCCGGTGATGTGGGCGGCGGCCGCCTCGCACAGCGTCGCCCGGTCCGCGTCCCTGGCCGGCTTGAGCAGCGCGTCGTCGGAGATCGGGAGCGCGAGGTACCCGGTCAGCTGGCGGATGGAGTGGTCGACCCCGACGGCGGTCGGGGTGCGGCCGTCCGCCGCCTCGGCGAGGTACCGCTGGCCGAGCGCGTCGAGGGTCGCGCCGATCTTCGACAGCCTGCTGAGGTAGCGGCCAGCCGCCCCGGGGCTGGCGACGGTCATGGCCGGCACCGCCTGGAAGATCAGGCCCTGTCGGCTGACGTAGCTCTTGGCCGACGCGTTGGCGGCCCAGAGCGAGTGCTCGGCGTCGGCCCGGGCGCCCTCGACCAGGGCGGCGAGCACCCGGCGATCGACGCGCTGTTCGTCGGTGAGACCGACGTGGTCGATGTCGCTCACGGCCCGGCCGATGGCCCAGAGGTCCCGCGCGGCCGTCTCGCTCGCCTCCCGGCTCGGGTCGAAGGACAGCCCGTCGAATTCGGCAACTCCGAGTAGCGTCGCGTTGTAGGGGTCGTAGCTGTGCTGGGTGGCGAAGTACGCCTCGCCGAGCCGGCTGAGCTCGGCCGCGGCCGGGGTGTCAGTGCTGGTCATTTCCTGTCCTAGAAAAGCGAGTGACCGCCGTCGATGGAGATCGTCTGCCCGCTGACCCAGCCGGCGTCCGGCGTCGCGAAGAACAGGACGCCGCGGGCGATGTCATACGGCGTGCCGGTCCTGCGGGTGGCGATGCGCTCGGCCAGCGCGCGCTGGCCTTCCTCGCCGTAGCTGTCCCACTGGGCCTGGGTGGTCGGGTTCGAGAGCACGAATCCGGGCGCGATGCAGTTGACCGTGATGCCGTGCTGCCCCAGCTCGTGCGCCATCTGACGGGTGAAGCCGATCTGTCCCGCCTTGGCCGAGGTGTAGGCCTGGATGCCGGTGAGGCTGACGCTGCGGCCGGCCCCGGAGGAGATGTTGACGATCCGCCCGTAGCGGGCGGCCTTCATCAGGCGAGCGGCGGCGCGGGTGCAGTTGAACGCGGTGCGCAGGTTCGCGTCGACCACCGCGTCCCAGTCCGCGTCGGTCAGCTGGTCGATCGGGGTGTGCGTCTGACCTTGGACTCCGCCGGCGTTGTTGACGAGAATGTGCACCTCGCCCAGCCCGGCGAAGAACCCGTCCACGGCGGCCGAGTCCCGCAGGTCGACGCCGTCCTTGTCGACCCGGTGGACGATCGCGCCCTCCGACTCGAGCAGGTCAGCGATCGCGCGCCCGATGCCCTGGGCGGTGCCGGTGACGACGGCGGCCTGCCCGTCGAGGTGTCCCATCTGTCAGCCTTCTCTCTGCTCGGCCGCTCGGCCGGCCGGCCCGCCGACGCGAAAGTCCCGGTAGATGCGCACCGATCGCTCCCAGTCGGTCATCCGCTCGATGGCCGCCTCGCCGAGCTCGTGGAAGACCGCGTCGACCAGGCTCTCGGTGAGCACGAGGAGCGCGGCGAAGGAGTCGAACGGGACGCCGTCGACGGCGGCCGGCAGCACGATGTCCGCTTCCTCGGCCGACGGGGAGAGCGCCTGGTCGGTGATCAGGATGACGCTGGCGCCGCCGGCCTTCGCCAGCGAGACGACCTCCTTGGCCGCCAGCTCGTAGCGGCGCAGGTCGTAGACGATCACGACCGAGTCCCGGCCCGCCCGCAGGTACTTCGCGATGTCGGCCCCGAGGGGCTCGTCGGCGTAGTCGACGTTGGGGATCAGCTGGTCAAGCTGGAGCGCCAGCAGGCGGGCGATCAACCGGGAGAAGTACCCGCCGGAGGTGACGACGTGCTTCGGGCGTGCGGCCAGCAGGGCGACGGCTCGCTCGATCTCGGCCGGCGGCACCGTGTCAGGCAGCCGCGCCACCAGCCCGGCCCGCTGTTCGACCGCGCGCAGGAAGGCGCTGTCGTCGGACGGCGCCGCCCGGCGGGCCCGGGCCCGGCTGACCGGGCTCTCGTTCATCGAGCGGGTGACCTCGCCCCGCAGACGTTGCTGGAACTCGGGGTAGCTGCCGAACCCGAGCCGGTCAAGCAGGCGCAGCACGGTCGGCTTGCTCGTCCCCGCCGCCGCCGCCAGCGCGGCGGTGCTCTCCAGCCCGGCCGCCGGATAGCGGGCGAGCAGGGTGCGGGCCACCTTCCGCTCGGCCGGGGTGAGCTCGTCCATCCGCTGAAAGATCTCGTCACGCAACGGCAGGTCCTCTGCCGGGGTATCCGTCATGTCGTGATCGTAGGTTCCGGGCCGGTACCGCGGGCGGAGAACATCGCCGGCGAATTGTGCGCCACGACGATGCGGCCGTCGCCGCCGACGGCGATGACGCCCCCGGTCGATCCGCGCTGGGCGAGCTCGGTCTCGATGGTCTCCCGGACCGCGGTCGCGAGGCCGGCGCCGGCGTAGCGGATCCGGGCGGCGATGTCGTAGGCGACGACGCCGCAGATGAACGCCTCGCCGTGGCCGGTGCTCGAGATCGCCACGACGTCGTCGCGGGCATACACGCCGGCGCCGACGATCGGCGAGTCGCCGACCCGGCCGTCGGCCTGGCCGACCATCCCGCCGGTGGAGGTGGCGGCGGCGACGCGGCCGCTGGCGTCGCGGGCGACCGCGCCGACCGTTCCGTGGCGGGCCGCGACCGCGCGGCCGTCAAGGACCCGCTCCAGCTGCTGCCGCCGCGATTCGGTGATGAAGTAGCCGCGGTCGACCGAACAGCAGCCGTGGCGTTCGAGGAAGGCGGCGTCCGGGTCGACGATGAGCGCGTGCTCGGTGTGCTCCATCACGGCGCGGGCGAGCAGCACCGGGTTCTTGGCGTGCTTGCACGCGGCGACCGCGCCCGCGTGCCCGTCGCCTGTCATCACCGACGCGTCGAGCTCGGCGTGCCCGGTCGCGGTCAGCGCGGCGCCGCGCCCGGCGTTGAACAGCGGGTTGTTCTCCAGTGCCTCAACGCTGGCGCAGACGGCGTCGAGCGCGCCGCCGCCCGCTGCCAGCACCCGCCAGCCGGCGCGGTAGGCGGCCTGGAGGCCGTCGGTGTACGGCGCGCGGCCCTCGAGGGTCAGCTCCTCCACGCGTCCGCCCGCCCCGCCGTGCAGGGCAAGGCTGGGTCCGTGGTCCGGGGCCGCTTCGAAAATCTGCATTGCGATCGATCGTCTTTCTGTCGTCGGTCGTGTTCTGTCGCCCGCCAGGCCGGTCGGCCGGCGTCAGCGTCCGCCGGCCTGCCGGGTGAGGTAGGTGACGGCCACAAACGACTGGTACACGCGCAGCAGGTTGTCGCCGGCGATCCGGGCGGTGCGCTCACCGGTCCGTTCGGTGGCACGCGCCCAGGTGGCGATGTCCGCCATGTCGCCGGTCTGGAACTCCATGTCCAGCGTCGCCGGGGAGTCGATCGCGGGGCCGTGCACGCCGCCAGCCGCTATCCGGCGGACCGCTTCCTCGGCGCCGGCCCGGATCAGCCGGCACGACTCGTCCGGATGCAGGTTCAGCGCCGCCGCCCGGGTGATGGACTCCTTCGTGAGCACGCTGACGGCGTCGGGCGCGAACGGCGCCGCCTCCTGCGCGGTCACCCGGTCCCCGGAGACGAAGGCGATCGGGGTGCCGTAGTGGGCCATCGGCAGGGCGTTGATGCCGCTCTCCCCCACGTACTCGCCGTTGACGCGGACGCCCGCGAACACCTCGGGGTTATAGGTGTGGGACAGCGTCGACGGGCGCCCTGAGATCGAGCCGTGGTAGCCGACGAGGAAAACGGCGTCGAAGCTATCGTCGAGCCCCTCGACCATGTACATCGGCTTGTGGCGGCCGGACAGGTACCTGGCCCTGCCCGCGATCTTGCGCGGGTCGAGGTTGGCCATCCGGCTGTGCGAGTCGTTGACGACGAACTCGGTCGCCCCGCCGGCCGCGGCGCCCTCAATCGCGGCGTTGACCTCCTCCTGCAGCAGCGCGCAGCCAAGCGGGTAGCCGTCGCTGCCGGGGCGGCACTGGTCCCAGTCGACAATGCCGGCGACGCCTTCCATATCGCATGAGATCCAGATCTTCATTGTTCCTCCTTCAATTCGGGCCCACCCCGGTAGGCGGGGAGATCGCCGGCCAGCAGGCACGCGCTGGCGTGCCCGGGGCCGACCGGCGAGAGGGCGGGATCCTCGGTGCGGCATCGATCGACGGCGATCGGGCACCGCGGATGGAACCGGCAGCCGGACGGCACGTTGATCGGGCTCGGCGGCTCGCCCTCGACCTCAAACTGGTCGGTGACGCTGTCGGCCGACATCCGCGGGATCGAGTCGATCAGCGCCCGCGTGTACGGATGCCGCGGGTTGCTGAAGATCTCGGCCGTGTCGGCGGTCTCGACGATACGCCCCAGGTACATCACCGCCACCCGCTGGCTGAGGTGCTGGACGACGGCGAGGTTGTGGGCGACGAACAGGATGCTCAGGCCCAGTTCGTCCTGCAGGGACCTGAACAGCTCGAGGATGGTCGCCTGGACGGACACGTCGAGGGCGGAGACCGGCTCGTCGGCGACGAGCACGTCGGGTCGGACCGCCAGCGCCCGGGCGATCGCCAGCCGCTGGCGCTGACCGCCGGAGAACTGGCTCGGGTACGCCGACAGCGCGTCCTCTTGCAGGCCGACCCGGTTCAGCAGCCGGATGCTCTCGGCCCGGACCTCGCCGGGCGGGACCACGCGGTGCAGCCGGAGCAGTCCGGCCAGCATCGACCCCACGCTGATCCGGGGGTTGAGCGAGGAGTAGGGATCCTGGAACACCATCTGCACGCGGCGCGCGCGCTCCCTGCGGCCGGCCCCGTCCGCCAGTCCGAGCTCGTGAATGTCCCCCGCGGTCGGATTCAGCGCGCCGACGAGGATCTTGGCCAGCGTCGACTTGCCCGAGCCGGACTCGCCCACCAGCGCTAGCACCTCACCGCGGCGCAGTTCGAGGTCGACCCCGTCCAGCGCCTTCAGCGACGTCTTCTGCGCCCCGCCGAACCGGCTGAACAGGCCATGGCCGAGCTGATATTCCTTGCTGATGTTGGCGACCCGCAGCACCGCCTGCTGCCCGGTCACCTCTGGCTGCGCAGTGACGTCGGTCATGCGGTCACTCCCTGGAAGATGCGCGCGGTCTCGAAGCAGGCCGCCTCGCGCCCCGGCAGCACCGGCGCCAGCCGAGGCCGGGCGGTGGCGCAGCGGTCGACCGCGAAGGAGCAGCGGGGCTGGAACGGGCAGCCGTCCGGGCGGTCGGCGAGATTGGGCGGGAACCCGGGGATCGCGATCAGCTCCCGGTCGGGCTGGTCGAAATCGGGGGCCGAGTCGAGCAGGCCCTTGGTGTACGGGTGGCGCGGATCGGCGAACACGTCCTTGACCCGGCCCCGCTCGACGATCTCGCCTGCGTACATGACGCCCAGTTCCCGGCAGGTCTGGTTGACGACGCCGAGGTCGTGGGTCACGAAGACGAGCGCCGTCTCGGTGTCCTCGCACAGCTGCTCGAGCAGCCGGAGCACCTGCAGCTGGACCGTCACATCGAGCGCCGTGGTCGGCTCATCGCACAGCAGCAGCCGCGGCGAGCAGGACAGCGCCATCGCGATCATGATGCGCTGGCGCAGTCCGCCCGAGAGCTCGTGCGGGTACGCCCGGGCGCGGTGAGCGGGGTCAGCGATGCCGGTCTTGCGCATCATGTCGATGGCGAGGTCCATCGCCGCGGACTTGCTGAGGCCGAGGTTGCGCCGGGGCGACTCGGCGATCTGCTCGCCGACCCGCATCACCGGGTTCAGCGCGGTCATCGGCTCCTGGAAGATCATCGCGATCTCCTGGCCGGCCAGCCCCCGACGGGCTTTGGCGGGCATCGTCTGCAGATCCTGGCCGCGGTACGCGATCGAGCCCGACAGCACCTTCACCCCGGCGGGCAGCAGGTTGGCGATCGCCCGGAGCGTCAGGGACTTGCCGGAACCCGACTCGCCGACGATGCCGAAACGTTCCCCCTCGGCGACGTCGAAGCTGATGTCATCGACGATGACGGTGGTCGCCCTGCCCTTGCGCTGCACGCCGAGCGACAGGTTACGCACCGAGAGCAGCGGAGTCTCGTTCATCTCACTTCCTCCGGTCCGGGCTGAGCAGATCCGACAGGCCGTCGCCGAGCCAGGACAGGCCGAGGCTGGTGACGACGACCGCGAGGCCGGGAATCGTTGCCTGCTCCCACTGCGTGGTGATGAACTGCTGCCCCTGCGAGATCATCGATCCCCATTCCGCGGTCGGCGGGGCGATGCCGAGCCCCAGGTAGCCGAGGGTGACGATCGCCATGATGTCCTGCACGATGTCGCTCATCGCGTAGATGATCGCCTGCGACAGGACGTTGGGGCCGATGTGCCGAGCCAGCACCCTCAGGTGCGAGAAGCCGCCGAGCCGGGCGGCCATGACGTAGTCCTGCTGCTTGGCGACGAGGACCTCGCCGCGGACGATCTTGGCGTAGGACACCCACGACACCGTCGCGATCGCCAGGTAGATGCTCGTCTCGCCGGCCCCGAGGACGAAGACCAGGACGATGACCATCACGTAGAACGGGAACGCGAAGAAGATGTCGACCAGTCGCATCACGATCAGGTCGAGCCATCCGCCGAAGTAGCCGGCCAGGCCGCCCAGGATCGACCCGACGACGAACGGGATCAGCACCGCGATGAAGCCGATGCGCAGGTCGACGCGGGTTGACCAGACCAGGCGGGTGAAGACGTCCCGGCCGAACTGGTCGGTGCCGAGCCAGTGCGCGCCGCTCGGCCCCTGGAGCACGTCGGTCAGGTTCTGCGTGGTCGGCGAGTACGGGGTGATCAGGGGCGCGAAGATCGCCACCAGGATAAGCGCGCCGACGATCACGATCCCGGCGACCAGCGAGCCGTTGCGGTACCAGGGTCGCAGCGAACGAGAGCGCGCGGGGCGGCGGGCGGCCGTGACCGGCGTGAGGGTCGGGGCCGGGGCGGTGGTCATCGGACTGCCTCCGTGTTGGCTAGGTCGACCCGCGGATCTAGCAGCGTGTACACGATGTCGGTGACGATGCCGACGATGACCACGAACAGGGCGACGAACAGCGCGACGCCCTGGATGGTGGGGAAGTCGCGGGCGAAGATCGCGTTGATCATCAGGGACCCGAGTCCGGGAATCGCGAACACGTGCTCGATGACGAGCGATCCGCCGACCAGGTAGCCGAGGTTAACGCCGACGATGGACACGGTCGGGATCGCGGCGTTGCGCAGCACGTGCACGCGGAAGAGCGAGGCGCCGGCGATGCCCTTCGAGCGGGCCGTGCCCACGTACTCCGAGCCGAGGACCTGGATGGTCGACGCCCGCAGGCTGCGGATGATGGTCGGGCACATCGAGATGGCGAGGGTGAGGGCCGGCAGGAACAGGTAGTACAGATGGTCGAGCGGGGTCTGCCCGTAGCCGCTGACCGGGAACAGCCGCAGCCGCACCGCGACCAGCAGGATCAGCATGATGCCGACCCAGAATTGCGGCATGCCCTGCCCGACCAGGGTGTAGGCGCGCACGGCGAGGTCGCGGACGCCGCTTGGCTTGGTGGCGGCCCAGCCGGCCAGCGGGACGCTGATGATCAGCGACAGCACCAGCGCGTACACCACCAGGCTGAGCGTGACCGGCACAGCCGAGAACACGAGGCCTACCACCGGCTGCTGATAGGTCAGCGACGTGCCGAGGTCACCCTGGAACAGGTGCACCAGGAACAGCCAGTACTGATCCCACAGGGGCTGGTCGAGCCCGAGGTGCTTCGAGAGCGCGGCCACCGCGGCCGGAGTCGCGTGACTGCCGAGGATGGCCACGGCCGGGTTGCCCGGGAGCAGGTGCGACATCAGGAAGACAAGAATGGTCACGCCGAATGCCACGGGGATCGCCTGAAGGATCCGGCCCGGAATAAATCGCAACCGGTGCAGCATGTGCTTCTCCTTGCGCGGGGCCGGCGGCGAGCCGCCGGCCCCGCGGTGAAAGGTGCGATGGTG
>Ga0335072_10017378_pt1 | contig 10174 bp, 10 predicted proteins | sample Lox_Sample_21_FD_206725 | JGI IMG/M metagenome (GOLD analysis project Ga0335072, IMG submission 206725) | Soil microbial communities from Loxahatchee National Wildlife Refuge, Florida, United States - Lox_Sample_2.1 | ecosystem: Environmental > Terrestrial > Soil > Wetlands | place: USA...
GCCGAGCGCCTCGGCGAACGTGCGCTCCAGCACCACGCCGCCGGGCCGCACCCAGCTCCCGGCCGTCACATCCGGCTGGTCGACGGCGGCCGGCGCCTGGCTGCGTCCCTGGGCGAAGGCCCCGGCGGTGCGGCCGTCGAACCCGATGACCGCGGCGGCGACCGGATAGGGTCCGCTGGAACTCGCGACCCCCGGCGCGTGCACCAGCGACTTCGCCTGCGCGGGCGAGGTCAGGTACGCCACGACGTCGGGCCCGTCGGTCGCGGTCTTGGTCGCGGCGTAGGGCTGGCTGGTCACGCCGTTCATGGACAGCGCCATCGTGAGCGTGGCGGCCGCCGCGGAGATCGCGACGACGAGCAGGATGGCCTGCGCCGCGTGGTGCCGGAGGTCGCGCACCGCGAGGCGGTAGACGAGCAGTGCCCTGCCCATCACGATTCCTCCAGTCTCAGGAGGTCGGCAACGCTGCGCATGCCGCCGCCGGTGAGCCTCGTCTCGTCCACGAGCGCCCCGTCGCGCATCGACACGAGCCGGTCCGCGGTGGCGGCGACCCGCTCGTCGTGGGTGACGATGACTAGCGTCAGCCCGGAGGCGTGCAGGTGCTCGAAGAGCCGCAGCACATCAAGCGTCGCCGCGCTATCCAGGTTGCCGGTCGGCTCGTCCGCCAGCACGACGACCGGATCGTTGACCAGCGCCCTGGCGATGGCGACCCGCTGCCGCTGGCCTCCGGACAGCGCCGACGGAAGGTGGTCAGCGCGGTCGGTGAGGCCCACCCGGTCGAGCAGCGCCAGCGCCCGGCGGCGCGCCTGCCGGGCCGTGCTTCCGGCCAGCAGCGCGGGCAGCTCGACGTTCTCCCTGGCCGTGAGCTCGTCCATCAGGTGGAACGCCTGAAAGACGAAGCCGATCTCGCGGCGGCGCAGGCCGGCGAGCGCTCGCTCGCTGAGCTGGTCGGTGCGCGTGTCGTTCAGCCACAGCTCGCCGGCCGACGGCCGGTCGAGGCCGCCGAGCAGGTGCAGCAGCGTCGACTTCCCGCATCCGCTCGGCCCCATCACCGCCAGGGTCTCGCCGGGGGCGACATCCATGTCGACCTCGTCGACGGCGCGCACGAGCCCCTCACCCTTGCCATAGTCCTTGCGCAGCCCGCGAGTGCGAAGCAGCGCCGTTCCCGAGCCGCTCATCTCTTTCTCCCTCGGAGGGTCCAGTTCGCCTCGCAGGCCTCCAGCCAGCGGAGGTCGGCTTGCAGCCGGAGCACGATGCCTTCGAGCAGCAGCGCCGCGTCGGAGCCGTCAGGGACCGCCATCTCGGCACGCTGCGCGGCCCGCAGCCGCCGCAGCAGCTCGTGGCGCTGCGCGTCGACGATGCTGATCGGGTCCGCGAGTCCGGCGGCGGCCGCCGCGATCAGCTTGAGGTGGAACTCGGCGAGGTCGGGCCGCGGCCAGCTCACCTCGGCAAGCCATTCCGCGACGCGCTGCTGGCCCGCCGCGGTGAGCACGTAGACCTTGCGGTCCCGGTCCGCGGTCCCCGCCGCCGCCCCCGTTGTCTCGTCGACGGCGACGAGACCCGCCTTCTCCAGCCGGCCGAGCGTGACGTAGACCTGCCCGGCGTTCAGCGCCTCGCCGAGCGGGCCGAGCGCGTCGTTCATCCTGGCGCGCAGCTGGTAGCCCTGCGAGGGCTCCTTCGCCAGCATCGCCAGAACGACTTCCTGCTGCATCACGCCTCCGTATAACGGTTATACGAGAGGAACATAACGGTTATACGTGACCGCGTCAACGTCGAAAATGAGCCGAACGATGCAGGGTGCCGAACCCTGCCGCGGCGAGCACCGCCGCGGCAGGGAAGGGCCTTACCTACCGTTGGGTATGTCGGCCAGCGCGGGCAGTGCCGCGTCCTGCTGTCCGGCGGGGCTCGCGCCAGCGGCGGACTGCGGGCGCAGCACGGTCGCCGCGACCCCGGCCGCCGCGACCACCAGGCCGCAGGCGATCCAGAACGCCAGGTGGTAGCCGTCGGTCAGCGCGGCCGCGGCCGGGCGGTGCTGGGCGAGCAGCGCGGACGTCCGCGACGCGGAGACCGTGGCCAGCACCGCGAGCCCCAGCGCGCCGCCGACCTGGGCGGTCGCGTTCACCAGGCCGGAGGCCAGGCCCGCGTCCTGCGGGGTGGCGCTGGACATGGCCAGCGCCATCAGGGCGGGGAAGCACAGGCCTGCGCCGGTGCCGATCAGGACCGCGACAGGGAAGACGTGGCTGAGGTACCCGCCGCCGCTCGCCGGGGCGCTGGCGAACAGGGCCAGCCCGGCGGCGATCAGTCCGAGGCCGGCGAGCATCGGCGTGCGGGTGCCGAAGCGCATGACCAGCCGGTCGGTGTAGCGCACCGACAGGGTGCCCATCACGACGGCGACGGGCAGGAAGGCCAGCCCGATCTGGAGTGGGTCATAGCCGAGGATCCGGCGCAGGTACAGCGAGCCGAGGAAGAACATGCCGAACATGCCGGCGGTACCAAGCACCTGGACTAGGTTCGCGCCGGTCACGTTGCGGTTGGCGAAGATCCGCAGCGGCATGAGCGGGTTGCGCGCCGTGTGCTGCCTGATGAGGAAGCCGGCGAGCAGCGCGAGCGAGCCGGCGGCGAAGCCCAGCGTCCTGGCGGCCAGCCAGCCGTCCTGGGCTGCGGGGCCGACGATCGTGAAGACGCCGAGCATCATCGCACCCGTGATCAGGAGCGCGCCCGCCACGTCGGCGCCGGCCCGCAGCCCGGCGCCCCGGTCGGCCGTGATCAGCCGGCGGGCGGCGATGATGGTGGCCACGCCGATCGGCAGGTTGACGAAGAAGATCCAGTGCCAGTTGAGGAACTGGGTGAGGATTCCGCCGGCCAGCAGTCCCACCGCGGCGCCCGCGGACGCGACGAAGGCGAACACGCCGATCGCCTTGGCCTGCTCCCGCGGGTCGGCGAACATCGTCACGATCATGCCGAGGATGACGGCTGAGGTGAGCGCGCCGCCAATGCCCTGCAGGAACCGGGCGGCGACCAGCGTTTCCTGGTTCGCCGCGAAACCGCACAGCAGCGAGGCGACGGTGAAGACGCCGAGGCCCGCCACGAAAACGTTCCGGCGGCCAGCCAGGTCACCAAGCCGCCCGGCCAGCAGCAGCAAGCCAGCGAACGCGATCAGGTACGCGTTGACCACCCAGGCCAGGCTCGATTGGGAGAAACCCAGATCGGCCTGAATGGATGGCAGCGCCACGTTCACGATCGTCATGTCCAAGACGATCATCAGCATCCCGGTGCACAGCACTCCGAGGGCCACCCAGCGAGAACGGTCTTCCATGGTTGTTCCTCTCCTCGACTTATCCGCCCACCAGTACGTCGAACCAGAAGGGCCCGATTTCGACACGGGCCCTCGGATTCTCTTCTGCCAGCTGTACCGATGGACTGGCTGAGGAGCCGAAACTCAGCGCTGCGCGGAGACGAAGTGACGAGTGGCGGCGAACAGCGCGGTGACCAGCGCGGCCGCGGCACCGACCCGCCGGGCGAGCCGGACGGCCCGGGTGATGTCGGCCGGGGCCGCGGCGCGGCCGTCACCGAGGACGGCGCGGTGCTCGACGCGCCCGCCGTAGGTGTTGGTGCCGCCGAGCCGGATGCCGAGCGCACCCGCGAACGCGGCCTCCGCCACGCCCGCGTTAGGGCTGGGATGGCGGCGCGCGTCGCGCCGCCAGGCGGTCAGCGTCTCGCGCGCCGCTGCCGGGTCGCACACGGCGGTGAGCGCTCCCGTGAGCCGCGAGCCCGGGAGGTTCAGCACGTCGTCGAGGCGGGCGGCGGCCCAGCCGAACCGCTCGTAGCGCGCGCTGTGGTGGCCGGTCATCGCGTCGAGCGTGTTGGCGGCCCGGTAGGCGAGCAGACCTGGCACGCCGGCGACGGCGCCCCAGGTCAGTGGCGCCACCACCGCGTCGGAGCTGTTCTCGGCGACGGACTCGACGACGGCGCGGGCTAGCTCGCTTGCTGAGAGCGCCGCGGTGTCCCTGCCGACCAGGTGCGTGAGCCGCTGCCGCGCCGCGGACAGGTCAGGCTCGTCGAGGTGGCGGTGTACCGCCAGCGCCTCACGCTCGAGCGAGCGCCCGCCGAGCACCGCCCACGTGGCTACCGCGGTAACCGCGGCGCGCAGCAGCGGCCGCCGGCTGGTGAGCCGTTCCGCCGCTCCGCCGAGGGCCGCCGCGCCGCCGACGAGGACCGCGACGTGCAGCACGCCGCGCGCCCGTCGGTCGGCGTATATCCGGCGCTCCAGGGCGGCCGCGAGCGTCCCGAAGCCGGCGACCGGATGCCAGCGCGGCGGATCGCCGAGGAGCCGGTCGGCGGCGAACCCCGCGGCGAGGCCCGCCGCCCGCGCGAGGTCAGGCGAGAGCTCAGGCACGGAGCCCGGCGCGAACGGTGTCGAGCGCCGCGAGCAGCCGGCCGGCCTGCTCCGGAGGCCGGGCGGCGATGCGGACCCATGAGTCGTCGAGCCCCGGGAAGGTGCCGCCCCGGCGGACCGCCACGCCTTCCCGGCGCAGCGCGGCGTGCACGCCGGCGCCAACCTGCGCCAGCACGAACGGCGCCGCGGACACCGGGAACGGCACGCCGCGGTCCCGCAAGCCCGCCTCGAGGTGCTCGCGCCAGGCGGCGAGTTCCCTGGCGCGCCGCACGGATTCGTCCGCGGCGCCCGCGATCGCGACCATCGCCGCGATGGCGGGCGACGAGACCGACCACGGCGTCTGCAGCGCCGCCAGGCCGGCGATCACCGCGGGCTCGCCGATCGCGTACCCGGCCCGGATGCCGGGAATCGACCAGTGCTTGGTGAGGCTGCGCAGGACGAGCACGCCGGGCTCTCCCGCGAGTGCCTCAGGCTCGCCGGGCACCGCGTCGAGAAACGCCTCGTCCACGACGACGAGCCGGCCGGGCCTGACCAACGAGCTGATCGCGGCCGCGGGATGCAGCACGCCGGTTGGGTTGACCGGGTTCCCCACGACCACGAGGTCGGCGTCGCCGGGCACAGCGGCCAGGTCCAGTCGGAAGCCGTCCCCGGCCCGGCCCAGCACCACGGTGACGTGGTGCCCCGCGGCTTCCAGCGCGGCGTGCGGCTCGGTGAACTGCGGGTGCACCAGCACCGGACGGCGCCACGGCCGCAGCCGTGCCATCAGCGTGAATGCCTCGGCCGCGCCTGCGGTCGGCAGCACCTCGTCCGGCGCGCGGCCGTGCCGGGCAGCGAGCGCGGTGCGGGCGGGCGCGACGTCCGGGTACGCGGACGACGCGGCGATGCCATCTATGAGCGCGGCCTCCAGCCACGCGGGCCGCGGGCCCGCGTACACATTGACCGCGAAGTCGAGCAGGCCGGGGCCGGTCTCGGTGTCACCGTGATGGTGCAGGTCCACCCGCGAAGACTATGCGGCGCCAGAGCCGCCACCGGGCAGCGGCGGCAGGTAGAAGGCGGTGGTCGCGGCCGCAGCCGCGGCCGCTTCCTGCTGCGGCGTGCCGGCCTCGCGGGCCGCCACGCCCCAGGCCTCGCTGCTGCGGGTGATGAACTCCCGCGCATCCGGGTTCATGGCCCAGGCCGCCGGATCGTCCGGGCGGTCCCGGCCGGTGCTCAGGTACAGGAACAGGCCGAGCAGCCCCAGGTCCCAGCCGACGCCCACCGCGCCCGGTCCGTACATGGTCCAGAACTGCGGGTCGACGACCGCGGTGTGCGCGAGCTCGAGCATGGTGTCCGCGCCGTCGCCAGGTGTCAGCTGGACCTCTACTTCCGAGGTCGGCCCCTCGCCCATGACCCAGGTCACCCGTAGCAGCCGGGGCGGCTCGCAGGCCAGGATCTCGCCGCCTGCGTTGCCCTCGAGCTGGTATTTGCCGCCCAGCCGCAGGTCGCCGGTGACCGGCATGAACCAGCGGCCGATCCGTTCCGCGGTGGTGCAGGCGTCCCACACGTCCTCGATCGGGGCCGGGTAGGCGCGCCGCACCACGACCGTGCGGGCCACGGTGCCGCTATCTCCGGCGCCACCGCCCCCGGTGCGGACCGCGCGGTGCGCCTGGCTGATCTGGTCGATGATCTCGCTCATGCTTCCTCCGTCTCCCGTTGCCGTGCGTGCTTCCCCCGGGCCAGCTCGGTGGCCAGCGCGTCCAGCCGCTGTTCCCAGAACTGGCGGAACTGGCCCAGCCACTCGTCGACCTGGCGCAGCGGCGCGATGTCCACCGCGTACAGCCGCCGGGCGCCCGCCGCCCTGACCGTGGCGAAGCCGCTGTCCCGCAGCACCCGCAGGTGCGCGGACACCGCCGGCTGCGAGATGCCGAACTCGGCCTGGATGACCGTGGTCAGCTCGCCGGACGTCCGCTCGCCGTCGGCGAGCAGCTCCAGGATGCGCCTCCGGACCGGATCGCCGAGAACGTCGAACGCGTGCACTCCGCGATCGTATCAGCTACGTCTTATATAAGGCCAGTCTGATATCAATGCGAGTCGCGCCCCACCTCATGACCGCTGGCACCCACGAGGAAGTCAAGGTCCGCACCGGTGTCGGCCTGCAGGACGTGGTCGGTGTAGAGCCGGGTCCAGCCGCGGCTCGCTGCCGGCGGCGGGGCAGTCCACTCCGCGCGGCGGCGCGCGAGCTCCTCGTCGGGCACCTCGAGCGTGAGCGCGCGGGACGGCACGTCGAGCGTGATCCAGTCACCGGTGCGGACCAGCGCCAGCGCCCCGCCGGCCGCGGCCTCCGGCGTCACGTGCAGCACGACCGTGCCGTACGCGGTGCCGGACATCCGGCCGTCGCAGATCCGCACCATGTCCCTGACGCCGCGGTTCAGCAGCTTCTTCGGCAGCGGCACGTTGGAGACCTCGGGCATGCCGGGGTAGCCCTTCGGTCCGCAGTAGCGGATGACCAGCACGGTGTTCTCGTCGGCGTCAAGGTCCTCATCGCCGACGACCGCATAGTAGGCCTCCTGGGAGTCGAAGACCAGCGCGCGACCGCGATGCTTGAGCAGGTGCGGAGAGGCGGCGGACTGCTTGATCACCGCGCCGTCCGGCGCGAGGTTGCCGCGCAGCACCGCGGTGCCGGTGCCCTGCGGCTTGAACGGCGCGTCCATCGCGAAGATCACGTCGCGGTTCCAGCACGGCGCCTCGGCCACGTTCTCCGCCACCGTGCGGCCGGTGACGGTGATCGCGCCGCCGTGCAGCAACCCGCCGAGCTCGCGCATCACCGCGGGCAGCCCGCCGGCATAGCAGAAGTCCTCCATCAGGTACTGCCCGCTCGGCTGCAGGTTCACCAGCGTGGGCACGTCGGCGGCGAGCGTGTCGAAGTCGTCCAGGCTGAGCGGGACGCCGAGGCGGCCGGCGATCGCCAGCAGGTGGATCACCGCGTTGGTGGACCCGCCGATCGCGGCGTTGACCCTGATCGCATTCTCGAACGCCTCGCGGGTCATGATCGCCGACGGGGTCAGGTCGCTGTTCACCAGGTCAACGATGACCTGCCCGGCTCGCTGCGCTGTCTCGTAGCGGCGTGAGTCGGATGCCGGCCACGCCGCCGAATAGGGGAGCTGCATGCCGAGCGCCTCGGCCATCGACGCCATCGTGGACGCGGTGCCCATCGTGTTGCAGTGCCCGTCGGAGCGGGACATGCAGGCTTCCGCGAAGAAGCACTCCTCCTGCGTCATCCGGCCGGCCACCAGGTCTTCTTCCCAGCGCCATACGGCGGTGCCCGAGCCGACGTCGGTGCCCTGGTACTTGCCGTTGAGCTTGGGGCCGCCAGTGACCATGATCGCGGGCAGGTCCACGCTCGCGGCCGCCATCAGCAGGCCGGGGGTGGTCTTGTCGCAGCCGGACAGCAGCACAACGCCGTCCAGCGGGTTGGCGCGGAACAGCTCCTCGGCCTCCATGGCGAGCAGGTTCCTGTACAGCATCGCGGTGGGCCGCAACAGCGTCTCGCCGAGCGCCATCGCGGGGAACTCCAGCGGGAAGCCGCCGGCCTGCCAGACGCCGCGCTTGACCGATTCGGCGACCCGGTGCAGGTGCGCGTTGCACGGCGCCAGTTCTGACCAGGTGGTTGCGATGCCGATCACCGGCCGCCCGTCGAAGACCTCGGGGGTGAACCCCTGACTGCGCATCCATGACCGGTGGCCCATCCCGGCCCGTCCTGTCGCCCCGAACCACACCGCGCTTCGCCTGCCGCTGTTATTCGCCATATGTCTATGTCTAGTGCACTCCAGTGATGATGGCTATGTCCCGTTCGCGGCGAGGTACCGGCGGCCGCGCCGTAGAGCGCGCGGAGCCCGTCGATGCGCGCCTGCGTGCCGGGTGCGTACAGCGGCCTGCGCGCCGGGGCTGGCGGCGGAAGGTACGTCCAGCCGCGGCTGAGGCACCAGAACCGGACCAGCCGGCGCCACAGCCGGGCCCTCCGCGTAGCGACTGCGGCCACCGTCGCCCTCCTGCCTCACCGCGAACCGAGCGGCAGGTCCGAACGTACGGCGTCGGCAGGTCGTCAGCATCGTCAGAATGAGGGGATCACGTCAGCCCGAGACGAGCCCGGCGGCTAGGCAACCAGCGGGAGCGGCGCGGGATCGACCCGAATGTGCCGGACCCCGAGCGGCGCCAGCATGTCCTTGAGCGCCCGGCCGTCAAGGCGCACCCACCGCAGCGATGAGCCCATAGTGAGCAGCAGCGACGCCTCAGTGGTGAAAGCCAGGCCGACACGCTCGCCAGTCCGCAGCCGGCCGGTCCGCAAGGTAAGAGTCCCGGTCTGGCTTTCCCGCACTGGGATGAAAAACGTGTCTGTCACCCGGTCCACCCGTCCTCGATTGAATCTGATCAAAGTACGGCGCAGCGGACGGCAGGGATTGGCAGCCGATTAGCTGCCGGGCGGAAAGGCGTAGGACGAATGGGGCGGCACGTGCGGTCCCACCTCAAGCACGATCTCGGCGTGCCGCGTGAGCGGCACCGCGCCTGGCGCGCCCCGCCAGGGTCGCCCGTCGACGAAGACCGCCACCTGGGTGCCCGCCGCCGCGCGGAACGACGCCAGCCGCGTCGCGGACAGCGGCTGCCCCCAGGACCGGAACAGCGCCGCCATCGTGAGCCCGGCGCCGGGGCGGAGCAGGACGAGGCCGGTCGGGTCCAGGGTGACCAGCGCGCCGTAGCAGCTGGCGCTGGTGATTGTGCCGGTCACGGACGTCCGCGGAGAGCGGGTGCCGATCCCGGCGGGCAGCAGCACGACGCGGTTGGCGGCGAACACCTCCACGTGCACGCCGTCGCGCGGGCCGAGCGAGGGCAGGCACGGCCCGCTGACCGGGCCGGTCGCCGGCGGGTGGAAATCCGGGCCGGCCCCGATCGGGCGCGCCTCGCTGAGCAGCGCGGACGGTATCCCGGCAGCGGCGGGCGGCGCAATGCTATGCGCGGCTCCGCAGCCGACTGCGGCGGCCGCGGCTATGATCAGCGCTGCGAATCGCGGGAGATGGCGCGCGAATGTGTTCTGCGTCGCATTGTCTCCATTTCCGCATAGTCTCTGAATGGGTCGGCGCCCCGGGTTGTGAGCGTGATCAGGTTACGTCAGGAACTCGCGGTGTCTCGGGAGAGAACTTATTGGATATGCACCAGGTTCGGGGTGTACTGGCGCGCGGCCGCTGGCTGCTGGCGGCCGTCTTGCTCGCCTGCTGCGCGCTGGGCGCGTTCGCGCCCGCCGCGAGCGCCGACGGCGACCCGGCGAGCGACGTGCTGGTCTACCAGAACCTGTTCGTGACCGCCGAGTCGGGCATGTCCACCGGGCAGCAGGCGCAGGTGGCAAGCCTGCTGTCGTCGGCGGCGCACGCGGGGTTCCCTATCCGGGTGGCGATCATCGGCGCGCCCGTCGACCTGGGCGCGGTCACGGCGCTGTGGGACAAGCCGGCCGCGTACGCGAACTTCCTCGGCGTCGAGCTGTCGCTGGTCTATAAGCAGCGACTGCTGATCGTGATGCCGAACGGGTTCGGCTTCGACTGGACCGGCCACCCGGCCGGGCCGGCCTACGGGGTGCTGAACCAGGTGGATATCGGCGCGGGCGGCGACGGCCTGACTACCGCCACCATCACGGCCGTGCAGACGCTGGCCGCGGCCTCGGGGATCAAGCTCGCGACCCCTGCCGCGCCCGCCGCCCCGTCGCACGGCATCTCGAGGCGTAAGTTCGCGGAGATCGCGCTGATCGTGATCGCG
>Ga0335072_10017379_pt1 | contig 10174 bp, 7 predicted proteins | sample Lox_Sample_21_FD_206725 | JGI IMG/M metagenome (GOLD analysis project Ga0335072, IMG submission 206725) | Soil microbial communities from Loxahatchee National Wildlife Refuge, Florida, United States - Lox_Sample_2.1 | ecosystem: Environmental > Terrestrial > Soil > Wetlands | place: USA: Florida...
ATCGGCCGAAGACAGACGTGTCGATTACCAGTCGAAGTAACTGTTCTCTTCGCCACTCAGTGCTCTAAGACAGGTTTGCGACTGCGCAGGTCGGTAAGCCTGGAAGGCTATCGGGAGGGGAAAAACCACGCCCGGAAACCGACGCAGGCGATTCCCTTCAGCCTGCGCATCGAGTTATAAGTGCCGGTTCGCATCGAGCGTTCTCCTGTGCAGATGTTACTCTGCACGATTCAACGAAAAAAAGCAAGAAGAGTTGCGAGAAAATCGCAAATATTTTCTGAAATTCCAATAAGTCCGCAGTTACTCGATTCCCCAGCCTGAAGACTGCCAGCATCCCCCTGGCCGGGCGTTCCGAGCAGCGCCGCCAGTCCCCTGCGGGGAATCACGCGCGGCATCCCGTGATCCGCGGTCAGGCGATGCGCAGGAGGATGTGTTTGTGATAAACGTGAAAAATGCGTGCGGTAGCCGAAAAGCTGCATCTGAGCGAGATTTCACCGGGCGTCGTCCAGTCTGAGATTCGTGCCATGACGGTGGAGTGCGATCGCGTGGGCGGCGTGAATCTCGCCCAGGGTGTGTGCGACACCGAGGTGCCGGCGCCGGTGGCCGCGCGCGCCGTTGAGGCCATCGCCGACGGACTGAACATTTACACCCGCATGGACGGGATCGAGCCGCTGCGCCGCGCGATTGCCGGCAAGCTGGCGCGCCATAACGGTGTCACCGCCGATCCCGAGGGGGAAATCCTGGTCACTTCCGGGGCGACGGCCTCCTTTCAGGCTGCCTGCATGGCGCTGTTCGATCCCGGCGACGAGGTCATTCTTTTCGAGCCGTTTTATGGCTATCACCTGAACACCCTGCGCGCGCTGCGGGTGAGCGCGACTCCGGTTCCGCTGGCCGCACCCAACTGGGCGCTTGATGTCGACGCCCTGCGGGCCGCGATCACGCCGCGCACCCGGGGAATCGTGGTCAATTCTCCTTCGAACCCCTGCGGCAAGGTGTTTTCGCGCGCGGAACTGGAAGCGGTCGCGGCCCTGGCCATCGAGCATGACCTGTTCGTGGTGACCGATGAGATTTACGAATATTTCGTTTTCGACGGCGCGCAGCACATCAGCCCGGCGACTCTTCCGGGCATGGCCCAGCGCACCATCTCTATTTCAGGATTATCGAAGACCTTCAGCATCACGGGGTGGCGGGTGGGCTATCTGACAGCCGATCGGCGCTGGATGGGGGCGATCGCCTATTTCCATGACCTGGTGTATGTGTGCGCCCCGTCGCCGTTCCAGCATGCCGCCGCAGCGGGGTTGATGCAGTTGCCGGACTCGTTCTACAGCGGGCTGTCAACGGAGTACCAGGCGAAGCGCGACATGCTGTGCGACGCGCTGGCCGACGTTGGATTGATGCCCTCGATTCCGCAGGGCGCCTATTATGTGCTGGCGGATGTGACAAAACTCCCGGGAGCGACGGCGCGGGAGAAAGCGCGGACCCTGCTGCGCAATACCGGCGTGGCAGGGGTCGCCGGGACAGCGTTTTTCAACGGCGGGCGCGGAGAAAACCTGATCCGTTTCTGTTTCGCCAAGCGCGACGAGGATCTCGCGCGGGCCTGCGAACAGTTGCGTACGCTTTGATCTTTCAGGCGGCCGTGGGCTCGGTCGCAATGTCGACCAGAGGATAGCCCAGGCGTTTCCATTCCGCGTACCCGCCGCGCAGCGGCCGCACGCGATAGATCCCCATGCCGCGCAGGCGCAGCGCCATTTTGGCGGCGGTGGCCTCGCTGGGGCAGGTGCAGAAGAGAACGACCTCCCGGTCGCGGGGGATGCGATCGCTTTCCTCGATCAGTTTGTCCGGAGTGAGGCTCAGGGCGCCGGGCAGGGTGCGCGGGTCGGGCAGGTAGTCGAGGGGGTGGCGCAGGTCGACGATGACGATGGGCTGGCCGGCGTCCAGCATGCGCTTCAGCTCGGCTGGCTCAAGGCGCGCCATGCGCAGGGAGCGAAGAAAGGCGCGACGCTGGAGCATTCTCCAGATGAGAAAGGCGATGAAGAGGAGCGCGAAGATCAGACCGAAGAAATGGGCGACCCAGGAAAAAGTGCCAGGGTGATGGTTGAGGAAGTCGCCGAAGAAGCGGCCCACCAGGGTGACGGTGAGACCCCAGAGCAGGACGCCGCAGGCATCGAAGAGGAGAAATTTGCCGTAGCCCATGCCGATCTGGCCGGCGATGGGCGCCGCTACGGTACCGAGGCCGGGCACGAATCTCGCCACCAGCAGGGCCGCTGCTCCGCGTCTCTCAAAATAGCCCTCGGTTTTGCGGACGCAGGCCGTGCTCTCCAGAGTGAGCTTGCACATGGTACGCACGACCACCGCACCGAATCGTTTGCCGAAGAGATACCAGACCGAGTCGCCGGTCAGATTGCCGGCGAGCAGGGAGAGCAGCACCAGGGACAGTCGCAAATGATGGGTTCCGGTGAGCGTGCCCGCGGTCAGCAGCAGGGGCGTAATCGGGATCGGGATGCCGAGCTGTGCGGTGAGCACCCACAGGAAGATGACCGGGTATCCGTATTTGGTGAAGAAGGCGAGGGCAAGCGACATACGTGACCGGCCGTGGCGCGGTAAGTGGAGCTTTAGTATAGATGTGGCAGGCAGCGGAAAGGGCGCGGCGATTCCTTCAGCCTGGGCAGCATGAGGACCCGCCGATGCCGGCCGGTCTTCTCAGTGGGCGCGTCCGGAGTCCATCAGGATGTCGATCTGTTCCTGCAGGATCTCAGCCAGCTCGTGAATCAAGGTGAGCAGCTGGCGTTTGCCGCGCTCGGTGAGCATCGTGAACTGGACGCCAACCACATCGGCGGGGAAATGTCCGACATTGTTGTGGAAGCCACCTGCTCGCTCGGCCAACTGCCGCACAGATCCCTGCACGCGGAGTGGCAATTGGCGGACACAGAAGGTCATCTCGACCGATTCGCCTCTGCGGAAGGCATACTCTTTGCTGGTGAGCCGGATGAGGCAACCGCCGAGGCTGAGGTTGGCAATCTTGCCGCGGGCGCACAGACCCGAGCCGAGACTGCGAATTTCGGCTTCCCCTCCGCATGAAAAGCGACGATCGTCCCGCCGATCGATCTCCTGCTGGGTCACGTCAACCCCTTAGCGTGGGTGGTGCAAAGAAGGATTATCGGCTGGCGCGGGAGTCATGGACAGCACCGCCCGGTCCGCGGCGCTACAGCGTGGATTGTTTTGAAACACCGCAAACCCAGGAAATTCGTGACCGCGGGTACAGCCGCCGCCGGACGCTCGCGGTACCCTGTTTCCATGCCATCGCAGGCCGTTTGCGGAGAGAATCCAGGAGCAGCAAATCCGGGTACAGCAACCTTTGCCCCCGTGCGTTCGGTGGTGGAGAAGGCCATCGTGGACCACGCGTTTCCAGGCGCATCCTGGGGGGTTCTGCGCCGTGGGCGGATCGTCACGCTGGACGCCGCCGGCCGTCTGACCTACGACGCCGGCGCGTTGGCGGTCCAGCCGGAGACCGTCTTCGATCTGGCCAGCGTCACGAAGGTGATGGCAACGACGGCGGCAGCCATGCTGCTCGTGGATCGTGGGCGCCTCGACCTGGAAACACGGCTGGGGGACATTCTGCCGGGGTTTGTCATCGGGATGGCGCCGGGGAGCGGCAAGGAGCGCGTGACGCTGCGCATGCTGCTGGCGCATACCTCGGGCCTGCCGGCGTACGACACGCTCTTCCGCACCTGTCCGACAGCCGATACTCTGTTGCGGGCTACGCTGCGGATGCCGCTCGAAGCGAAGCCAGGAGCGCGTACCGAATATTCCGACTTCGGCTTTATCCTGCTGGGCAAGGCAATCGAAATCCTTAGCGGCGAGTCTCTGGACGCCTTCTGCGCACGGGAGATTTTTGCCCCGCTGGGCCTCGAGACGACGCGCTTTCGCCCCGCCGCCGAGGCACGACCGGCCATTCCGCCCACGGAGAACGACCCGGCATTCCGGGGGCGCGTGATTCAGGGCGAGGTGCAGGACGAAAACTGCTGTGTGCTGGGCGGTGTGGCTGGGCATGCGGGGCTGTTTGCCAACGTTGCGGATGTTCTGCGCTTCGCACAGTGCATCCTCGCGCAGGGGCGCTTGCCGGATAAAAAGCCGCTGTTTCGCGCGGAGACGGTCGAGCTGTTCGCGACACGCCAGCCCTCGGCCGAGGGCAACCCTCGCGCGCTGGGGTGGGACGTGCCGACCGCAGGCTCTTCATCCGGCAGCTATTTCGGACCGCGTTCGATCGGCCACCTGGGCTATTCCGGCTGCTCGCTGTGGATCGATCCCGACCAGGAGCTGGCGGTCGCGCTGCTGACAAACCGCACCTGGCCGGACCGCTCCAGCCAGGCCATCAAACAGGTGCGGCCTGCTTTTCATAACGCGGTGGTCGAGGCGCTGCGCGGCATGGCGCAGGCGTAAGGCGCCCGAACTTACCGGGCCGAGCCATCTCAGACCTGATCGAAGCCTCCGCCATCGTCAAAGCCGCCGCCGGAGTCGTCGACATAATCCTGGGCGTCGCCCGCGTCTGACGCGCTGTCGTCGTAAGGTCCCTGCGGCTGTTCGTCCGGTCCGCTCATGTCCGACGCGGTGTCATAGGGCCCCTGCGGCTGCTCGTCCGGTCCCCCCATGTCCGACGCCGTATCGTAAGGACCCTGCGGTTGCTCATTCGGGCCGCCCTGCCATGCGCCGGGATCGGAGGCCTGCTGCTGCGAGGGATTGTCGTAGTAGTTGTTCACGACCGTCTCTTCGACGGGCATGCCGGAACCGCCTCCCCAGCCACCACCCCACCCTCCATGGAGGAGCGACTCGATTCCCTGAAACGCCAGCATGCCTCCGGCGACGCCGGCTGCGGTTGTCGCAGCGGAGCGGAGAAATCCGCCAGCCGCGCCGGGCGCGGCGTAACCGGGAGGCGGGGGATAATTCGGCGGCGCAGCCTGATATTTCGGCGGGGGTGGCGGCGGAGGATACTGCGGCGGAGCGGATTGCGGAGCACCGGGATGAAACAGCCCGCCGAGAAAACTCGTCGCGCGCGCCGGCTGCTGAGGCGGCGGGGCCAGTTGCTGCTGCATGCGCTGCAGCTGCGCATGGGCCTGGTCGAGGGCGATGTTCTGAATGAGCACCGTCTGCGCCAGCTTGTAGAGCGCGTCCGGATCGCGTGCCAGTCCGTCGTTGAGCAGCGCTTCAGCGTCGGGGTCCTTCTCGGTAAGCTGCGTGCCTTCCACCTTGCGGACCAGGTCCTGCAGCATCTGGGCTTCGTGGGGGGTCATAGGGTCTTCTCCTTCAGTCACGTAATACGCACAACAGGCACCGCGGGTTTCCCCGCGCCCGGCGAGGCAGGCGCGGGGCACGGCATTTTCATTTGAATGCAAAAAAGCCTTCGCGCCAGGTGCGGCAGCGAAGGCCCTTTGCGGTTCCGAATCCACGATCGGAGATCAGTAGATCCGGAAATTCACCTCAATATTGATTTCCACCGGAACCGGGCGTCCCTGATAGGTGGCCGGCTTGAATTTGTATTCCCGCACGGCTTCGAGGGCCTTCTCGTCCAGTCCCATGCCCAGCGGACGAACGATGCGTACGCGCTGGGGATTGCCCTGCGCATCGACGATGAGGCCCACAACGCAAACGCCCTGGTATTTTGCGCGGCGCGCTTCGTCGGAGAACTCAGGATCGGGAGCGTAAATGAGCACGGGGTTGGAAACGCCGCCCCCCGGATGCATCACTCCCCCACCGTATCCGCCGCCGGTGCCCGGCCCGATGCCGTTGCCATTGCCGGAACCGATGCCGCCACCGGAGCCGGAGCCGAATCCGGAGCCGGAACCCGAGCCCTGCGAAGAGAAGGCGATCTGTGGCGACTGGGGAATGCCGAGGTTCGGCATGTTCGGGTTGTCGGGCAGCTTGATGGGCTGCGGCATCATGACGGCCGGCGTGACCGGAAGCTTGGGATGGTCGATCTTAAGGATCTGCGGAGGGGCGAGCGGGACCTTCTCCATCTTCGGCAGCTTGCCCTTCGACGCCTCGATGACCTCGTGGTTGCCGCCGCCACCGCCGCCGCCCATCGTCTCCTTCATCGGCGACGCGGGAACAAATGGGGTCACGTCGACTGTAGTCGCCACCATCTTCTTCTGGACGGCCCGCTCGTGCCACTGCTCAAGCGTGAACAGCAGGATCAGTCCAATCACCACCGCGTGCGTGACGAAAGAAACAGCGCTGGAGGCCGGGTTGCGCTTGACCGCCATCGGGTCGTGCACGGCGATGGGCGCGGAACTGAGCTTGAGCGGCGGCAGCTTTTTCGGGAAGAGCACGTCGACCACACTGGTCCACAGCGTCTTCCAGATCGGCTGCTCGACGATCGAGTCCAGGCCGGCCAGGTGCAGAGTCGGCGGCTGCACCTCATTGCCCCGAGTTGTGTCTGGTACAAGGTCCGGAGACATCAAAACCGTATTCCCCATACATCCTTCGCCGGAACTGCGGGCCGGCTTCTCCTGATTATCAATGACAGCCGCCCTGTCTGTCTCGCCCAGGCGTTTGCTGCACTTGCTGAGATGCGGCACCAAGCCGAAAGATTACCTGCACTCCTCCTTCACGGATAGACGCGCGATTCGCAAGGAAGTTACTGCCGGTTCAGCGGATACAATGAAGTTTTGTTGACCCCGCAGCCGCAAGCTGGAGAAACGATGTCCTCTGCGCCGCCACCCGGCGACCCAAAGCCTGTTGCCCTGAAAGATACTCTTTCGCTGCCCCGCACCGACTTCCCGATGAAGGCCAACCTGCCACAGAAGGAGCCGGCGCGGCTGGCCCACTGGAAGGCGTCCGGCCTGTACGAGCGCATCCGCGAAGCACGCCGCGGACAGCCGCGATGGGTTCTCCACGACGGGCCGCCCTATGCCAACGGGCCGTTACATCTTGGTCACGCCCTGAACAAGTGCCTCAAGGATTTCATCGTCAAATGCCGGACGATGGCCGGCTACGACTCGCCCTACGTCCCCGGGTTCGACTGCCACGGTCTGCCCATCGAGATCAAGGTGGACGAGCAGCTGGGGCGCAAGAAGCTGGAGATGCCGGCCGCGGAGTTCCTGCGCCACTGCCGCGCATACGCCCAAAAATATGTCGATCTGCAGACCGAGCAGTTCGTGCGCCTGGGGGTCTTCGGGCGCTGGGAGACGCCCTACCTGACCATGTCGCGCGCATATGAGGCGCGGATTCTCGATACTTTCTATCGCTTCCTCGAAGCCGGTTTCGTCTATCGCGGCCTCCGGCCGGTTTACTGGTGCATCCACGACCGCACCGCGCTCGCCGACGCCGAGATCGAATACGAGCAGCACACCAGCCCCAGCATCTATGTGCGCTACCGGCTCACCAGCGATCCGGCGGCGATCGATCCCCGCCTCGCCGGCAAAAACGTCGCCACCATCATCTGGACGACGACCCCGTGGACTCTGCCCGCTTCGCTGGCGGTCGCGTTTCATCCGGACTTCGACTATGTTGCGCTCGCCCAGGATGGTCAGGTCTACATCGTCGCCCAGGCATTGGCAGCGGCCGTGCGCGAGGCCTGCAATCTCGAAACCGCCGTGCCTGTCGCAACCTTTAAAGGTGCGCGCATGGAGCGGGTGACCTTTCAGCATCCCTTCCTGGAGCGCTCGGTTCTGGGCGTCCTCGCCGATTACGTCACGGCCGATCAGGGAACCGGAGCGGTCCACACCGCCCCCGCCCATGGCGCCGACGACTTCCAGACCGGCGCGCGCTATGGCCTCGACCCAACCTCCCACGTCGACCACGCCGGACGCATTCACGACGGCCTGCCCGAGTACGACGGCAAGACGGTCTTCCAGGCCAACCAGCCGATCATCGATCTGCTGGCGGCGCGGCGCGCTCTGCTCGGCCGCTCGGAGATTTACCACAGCTATCCGCACTGCTGGCGCTGCCACCATCCCGTCATCTTCCGCGCTACCGAACAGTGGTTCATCGCCATCGACACCCCGATGACGAACCCCGACGGCTCGCCAACCACCTTTCGCCAGCGCGCGCTCGAGGAGATCGACAAAGTTGTTTGGGATCCGGCGTGGGGCCGCGAGCGCATCGCCAATATGATCGCCACGCGTCCGGACTGGTGCATCTCCCGCCAGCGCGTGTGGGGCGTGCCCATCGCCGTGTTCTTGTGCGAAGGCTGCCAGGCACCGCTGATGGATTGCGTGCTGAACCAGCGGATCCTCACGCTTTTTGAAAAAGAAGGCGCGGAGGTGTGGCATACCGAGGCCGCCGATGCTCTGCTGCCCCATGGCGCGCACTGCGCCCAGTGCGGCGGCACGCGGTTTCGGCGCGAGACCGACATTCTGGACGTGTGGTTCGACTCCGGGGCCAGCTGGCATGCGGTGCTCGAGACCGAGCCCGGCCTTGCCCCGCCCGCCGATCTGTACTTCGAGGGCGGCGACCAGTACCGCGGCTGGTTTCACACTTCCCTGCTCACCTCGGTCGGCGTCGGACCAACGCACGAAACGCCCTTCCGCATGGTGGGCACCGCCGGCTGGACGCTGGATGAGCAGGGCCGCGCCATGTCCAAGTCGCTCGGCAACGGCGTCGACCCCGTCGACATCGCCGACCGCCTCGGCGCGGAGATCGTCCGCCTCTGGGTCGCGAGCGTCGACTTCCGCGAAGACGTCGTCAACAGCGAAGCCATCATGCAGCGGCTGGCGGACAATTACCGCAAGCTGCGCAATACGTTCCGGTTTCTGCTGGGCAACCTCGACGGCTTCGATCCGGCGCGCGACGCCGTGTCCGACGCGGAGATGCTGCCGCTCGACCGCTATATGCTGGCGCGCTGCCGCGAGCTGGTCGAGAAGGTCAGCGGGACGGACGGGCGGGGCGGCTGGTATGGCGACTTTCAGTTCCACCGCGTCTACCACGCCGTCAACGACTTCTGCATCGTCGACCTGAGCGCGTTTTATCTCGACGTGCTCAAGGACCGCCTCTACACTTTCGCGCCGAGGGGACTCGAGCGCCGCTCTGCGCAGACGGTGCTGTGGCGGATCGCCGAGGCGCTTGTCCGACTTTTGGCGCCGATCCTCACCTTCACGTCCGACGAGGTGTGGGAACACCTGCCGCCTATATCCGACAGACCCGCCAGCGTGCACCTGGCGCTGTTCCCGAGAGCGGATGAGCTGGGCGCCGCCGATCCAGTGCTGATGGAGGAATGGCGCAGGCTACGTGTCATGCGCGATCTGGCTCTCTTTGAGCTTGAGGGCGAACGTAAGGCTCAACGTATTGGTAGGGGAGCTGACGCGGAGCTGGAAATCTCCACGTTAGGAACGCTCGTTAGCCTCTTGCGGCGCCTCACAGAGGTCGAGCTAAAGGAATTCTTTGGCGTTTCCGCCATCAAGGTCGTGGAAGTGAATCAATCCGACATTGCAAGGGGAAAAGCAATCGGGTTTCCGCACTCTGACCTTGAACTGCACTCTGACCTTGAATCGGACTCTGCCCTTGAACTGCTTGAACCGTTTGTCAGTGTCAAGGCGCGGCCTGCCTCTGGCACAAAGTGCGACCGCTGCTGGAACTACTACCCTGACGCTTCGCCGCAGCGTGTCCGACAATTCGGTGCCTGGCCCAATGTCTGCGGACGCTGCGCCGACGCTCTTCGCCAGATGGGCTACCGCGAGGACGCGGCATGAGCGACCCAGCACCCCGGGCGCCCGATCGCCGTCCCTGGCTTCTGCTGCTGTCCACATTCATTGTCCTGCTCGACCGCCTCACCAAGCGCTGGGTCGTCCACCACGTTCCCGAAGGCGATGCCATTGTCGTCATCCGGCACGTCCTCCGCATCACCCACGTGCGCAATCCGGGCGCGGCCTTCTCCATGTTCACCGAGTCAGCGCGGCCCGAACTCACCCGCTGGCTGCTGACCGGTTTTTCGCTGCTCGCGGCCGCCATCGTCCTCTTCGTGATCCTCCGCTTCGGCCGCCGCTTCACGCCCACTATGATCGCCCTGGCGCTCATCCTCGGAGGCACCCTCGGCAACCTTTGGGATCGACTCCGCTCCGGGCTGGTCACCGACTTCATCGAGGTCCACATCGTCCACTACCACTGGCCTGACTTCAACGTGGCCGACTCCGCCATCGTCATCGGCGGCATCCTGCTGGTGCTTGACGCGATCCGCCCCGCG
>Ga0335072_10017381_pt1 | contig 10173 bp, 12 predicted proteins | sample Lox_Sample_21_FD_206725 | JGI IMG/M metagenome (GOLD analysis project Ga0335072, IMG submission 206725) | Soil microbial communities from Loxahatchee National Wildlife Refuge, Florida, United States - Lox_Sample_2.1 | ecosystem: Environmental > Terrestrial > Soil > Wetlands | place: USA...
GCCATCCCGCAGGCGTGAGCGCGTTCTCGTGTAGAATGTTTGAACCACTCCAGGGGCGTAGCTCAGTGGTAGAGCAGCGGCCTTTTAAGCCGAAGGTCGTGGGTTCGATCCCCACCGCCCCTACCAAACCAATTGTGTTTTCTACAACTTGCAAACATCCGTTCTAACAAAACCCTGCTTTCTAACAATTCGATCAATTCACCAAACGTGCGGAGCGATTTTGCACGATGTTACGCTGTTCGTCGCCGACCACATGCCCATAGATGCCGATCGTGATTCTCGGATCGCTGTGCCGTAGCTGGCGTTGCACAACTGCGGGCGTTGCGCCTTCCGCGAGTAGTGCGCTCGCGGCTCCGTGCCGTAAAGCGTGAAACCCGCCGCGCGGGATTTTCAGTTTTTCAAGTAACGGGTGCAAATACTTTTCCCGTAGCTTGTTCGCTGAGAATGCCCGCCCGCGTTTGTTGATAAACAGCAATTCGCTTTCGCTGGCTTGCCTTCGGAGATGGTCACGCAGCCGCGTTTCCAATTCCGTGGGCATCGGCAAATCTGCGCGACTGGCTTTTGATTTCACGGCTCCGACTTTTCGCGTTGCAGCGTCTACACTCTGGCGAATGCGAATGACGTGCTTTGTGAAATCCACGTCAGACTTCCGCAAGGCCAGAGTTTCGCCGATCCGCAGACCAAGCACAGCCGTAATCGCCACAATCGTGGCCAGTGGTTCCGAAGCGTTGACGATAATCTTCCGCACTTCTTCGTCAGTGAAGCAACGCGCATCGTCTCTCACACCTTCGCGCGGCAAGGTTAAGTCAGCGAAACGAAAATCACCGACTCTGTAATTCCATGCCCTTGCCGTTCTGAGTAGCGTTGAAAGTGTGAGCAACACATTCTCGACAGTTTTTCTCGACCGTCCGTCCTTTGCGAGATAGGCCACAAAGCCCTGTACGGTTTTCGTGGTTATTTCGCTCAAGTCCAGATTGCCAAGCTGTGGAAGCAGGTGCGCCCGTAGATGCGATTTCGCCGCTCTGGTAGTGCTTCCCGCCAAATTCCCTGATACTTTGACGTCCCATTCGGCGACAAGCTCCGAGAATGTAAAACCAGATTTCGGCGGCATCTTTACCGCTTCTGCGTTCACCTTATCGAGATACGGTTGGAACTGCCTTCGCGCGGCCCGTTTGGATTGTTCTGTAACTAGACCGAGAGCTTGCCAGATTTGTTCGCGTTCAAATGTTCCGTCTTGGTTGAGAACATCAATGCGATACACGCCGTACCATCTCCCGGACTTTACGACAATAGTTCCTAGCTGAAACCTTCGCCGTGGCACTTTGCCTCCAGTGCTCACCGAAGAAGGCGTTACCGCCGAAAGACTATCACGATTGCGCTCTAGAACACTTACTGCTATAGAAGGCACCTGAATGGCCGATTCTTCCGGCGAAATCTCTTTCAGCACCGGAACAACCCATCCCCAAGTGACGTACTCGGCAAAGAATGCGGGTGAAATCGCGCCCGAATCCGCGAAAGCGCACACGTCCGCCCCACTTCGTTCCATCGAAACCGCGCCCGCCGCGAATTGTGTGAGCGTTTGACTCATGGCGGGCCGCTCCCGGAAAGAATCTTCGCGCGGTTCACTTCGCGCCGCACAGTTTCTAAATCTCTACGGCCTTCGGATTCGAGCACGAAGCGAGGCACCCATCCCGGATCACCTATTTCCATAAGACGCGCACCACAATGAGGACAGGAACCAGTCGGCGAATCTTCGCTCGGTTCGCGCATCGGCTTGACGTTGTAGAACGCTCCGCCCGCCGAAAATCGGCGCGTCTGGTGAAATGCGGCCTCAAGCTCGGCTAACCGTTCAGGCGTAGATGCGGATAGAAATTTCGCGGGATATTTGAGCGCGTGCGCCAGCGCCGCACGAAAGCTCCGGGCGCGTTTAATGGAGACAAAACGCCGCTCCCACGACCTAAGCGCGGACCACGCGCCGCGCAGCCCATACTTCCGCACGAAGCGGAGCATTTCGCGCCGCCGCTCGCCGCGCAGCCCCGCTATAGACCAAAGAGCACTCAATTCCCTATGCCGCTGAGGAAGTACCGGGCCGACGTACACCGAATGCCGATGCAGATTTGTATTTCCGCCGCCGAACTCGTCGCAGCCCGCGTGTCCGTACTCTTTCCGTCCGATCCCGAAAATGCGCTCGGCCAAGCGCCAGAAGTCGTGCATCTCACGATGGAACTGCCGCACCTTCTCCGACCCGGGCATGGTTCCAGTGTTCGGCACCGTAAAATCAAGTTTCGCAATGACGGTATCGCGCCCGCCCTTGCGCCCTTCATCGAGCAAATGCTCAATGACAGGCTCAAGCGTCAGCGACAAATCCGTGTACTGCTGACGAAACCACGACGGGCCGCACGTCGCGCAGTATCGACAACGGCACATGTAAGACTGTAGGAAACGATGCTCGGGATTTTCCGTGCAGTTCACGCGATGCCCAATCCGCCCGCACAGCACCAATCGTTTCGCCTTACCATGCAAACCGCGCCGTTCCATTTCTTCAGCTTGCGCGAGAGCCTCGGCGGACGCACCGAACGTATCGGCCAGCGCCCGCAAATCGCCGGCCTCTGGCAGAGCCAAACGCGGATCACCGCGCCGCTGTTTCGGCTCACGTGCGCCGAAATATTTGTCCCGTGCCTCGGCTGCCTTGCGCCGTGTGCTCGAAACTTCTTCGGGATCAGCGACGGTTTCCGTTTCTTGTGGAAGTCCCAAACGCGCAAAGCGAACGCGCTTGCGAGCACGCTTCCGGCGATACTGCGCATCAAAGGCGAGCGAGTGATAGTACGAATCATCACGGACTTGCGCCGTGGGCGTGGCAAACAAATCGGGATCAAGCTCCCACAGCGTAGGGGGCGACTCACTTACAGGCGCGTTTGCTTCCGTTTCCCGCACAGTTATCCTTCAAGCTCAAGTAAAGGGGTTTTTCTCGAATCGCGGATGAGCCTTTCGGCTTCGTATGCCGCTTCCGCAGCACACGTCAACGGCGGAAGCTCGATAGCGAGAGGAAGCCTTTGTGTCCGTTGTTTCGGGCTATGAGAGACTGCTTGCTGCGCAAGCAGAAGGGGCTTCGCCCCTACGCCTCGGCCAAACCGCTCGCCGCTTCGCGGCTCGCTGGCCTCGGCTACCCCAAGACCAATTACTATTTCGAGTGCCCGACGAAACTCGCATCCTTCCGCCAGCATCACAAAACGGAATACGTCGCCGCCAGCGCCGCAGCCGAAGCAATAGAAAATTTTCTTTACCGGGTGAATGTAGAGGCTAGGATGGCGCTCTTTGTGGAACGGACATAGGCCGACATACTGCCGACCCGAACGCTTGAGGCGCGTATAGCGGGAAGTAACAGCAACAAAATCACATCCCGCTTTCACTCGCTGCGCATCGGCAATCACGGCTTCGCCTCGCTTGCAAGCTCCGGGAATTGCCCCTTGCCGTGAATTGAGCAACGCGAGTCGTCACCTCTTTCTTGCCCGAAAAGGATGTCCATCTCAGAAAACAGGTCGAGCATGTATTCGGAATGCTTCTGGCGAATGTGGTTGATTATTTGCTCTTTTAGTGACTTGGTATAGATCGAACCATGAGGGGCGTAATTGCATATTCTGCAATGTGCCGTTCCATTAGCACCAGCGTTCGGGCTTGCGGGAAGGGATTCGCCGCGCGGGTGAGCCACAGAAACTGGCTTGACGCGCTTGGAACTTCTGCGTAAACTTTTCACGTTGACTCCAATCAACTTTGAGTTTCTTGGGCCGGGTTCACCTCCCGGCCCTTTGGTTTTCACCGCCCGAAAAATGGACGGCGACGAGTGGGCTGCGCGTTAGCCGATTTCTTTTCGACCGGCGCATCAGACCGCGCCGCATCGGATTGTGACTTCGATGCCGCCTCAATCAACTTCACCCGTTCTTCAAGGCTCTGAATAACCTGGGTCTGCCGCGCAACACGCTCTTGCAACCGCTCGACTTCGCCGCGTAACTCGGAAAAGTGCGAAGCGATTCGACTGGCCGCGCGTGCGCGACGTTCGCTGTCCAAACCGTCCGCAATCAGTGACAGGTCGAAATCACCGCTACCACCACTGCCGTTCGACTTCCGTTCCTCTATCTGATCGTTCATCCCAAAGCCCTCCCAAAAAGTTTTGTAACTGTACTTCCAGCAAGTACCGCGATAGACCGCGACGCAACACTTCACCCACCGTAACGCCCAAGCTCCGGCTCGCCTGATCGAGTGATTCGGCTAAGCCGTCGCCGAGTCGAACGCTGCGATGTGAAAAATCCCGCCTCATGTGGTGCTACACCTCCGCGCGTCGCACATTCAACGTAAGCCCGGTTTTGCCAAAGTATTTCGGCAAGATATATTAAAAATGAATAGGCTACGTGCAGATTCCTATTGACAGCAGCCCCGAATCGCGTTTGGAAAATTTCAAAAAACGACGAGGTATATATACGGTGGGGAGAGGGGGGAGAGTAAATCCGGCGCAGAATTCAGCCCGAACGCCTTCGTTCTCCAGCGAATGTAAAGAGTTGCGCTACAGGCAATTTCAACCGCTTCGCTATCTTGTCAAGCGTCTCGAACGAAGGCGCGTTTCGACCGCGCTCAATCAGGCTCAAAAATTCTACTGAAATATCGAGGGTTTCAGCGAATCGCTCTTGGCTCATTCGGCGAGTAAGCCGAATCTCGCGAAGATGCTCTCCGAATCTTTTCCGCAAAGTAGCCACTTGGAATTGTTTTTCCAAGCGGAAGTCTCTCGTAACGAGGTTCCGGGTACCACGGAACGATATTACGGGTCGCTATTGCTCGATAGCTGGACGTGCCGCTACAATGCGTCAATTGTCCGCTACGGAAACCGAGATATTTGGGAGGCGCTATGAATCCTCGACGATATCGGAAGTCAACAAGGCTGGAACGTTGGATTCTGCTGCTCGGCATCGTTACGGTTGTCGGAGGGGTCTATGGAAGCCAGCAACAGACCCCGCCTGCAATTTCTGTCGGCTCGTTTACGATGGGAGCCACTGCTACACAGGCGGGCATCGTTTTCACTGACGCAACTGGCGCGGCTTTTGGCTCGCGTTTTTCTTGGTACGCCAAAGCGCTTCAAGAGCGCATCAACTCCAACTGGCGGCAATCGACCATCGATCCATCACTTTCCTCGGCTCCGCGAGTTATAGCGAGATTCGACATCTTGCGGAACGGTACTATAACGAACCTCCGAATCACACAATCGAGCAACAACTATTCCGTTGACGAGTCCGCGCTCAAAGCCGTCGAAGAATCTAACCCAGTGATGCCCTTGCCCCCCGGATATTCGGGTTCGCGCGTCGGCGTAGAGTTTTATCTTGATTATAAAAAGCAAGCCCCGTCGCAGCCTCACGAGACATCTGTGATGGCGCTTCCAGATTGCCACGGAAGCCCCACCGTTCAGCCACAGCGTGTCACCCTCACGTGTGCCGACGGCAACTTTTCCATCGAAAATGTAAGCTGGACGGGCTGGGGGGCGTCTTTTGCGGCTGGCATCGGTACCGGAAAAATTAACGATTGCGAGCCCAGTTGCGCCGCAGGGCATTTTCATACGTACCCGATGGTGTTGATTGCGACCGGAAAGCAGACCTGTCCGAACAATCAGCCCGCGTATGACAAGATCGTTTACACGTTTGTTGGCCGCTCAGGGTTTTCGCCAGACGCTCCCGGCACTACAGACCCCACACGCGAATTCCCTTGCAGAACGATGCAGTAAATACAAACTCACAAAGTGGAGGCAAATCTTCATGTTCTGCCCAAAATGCGGAAAAGAAACGCCGGACGACTCGCAATTTTGTCCCAAGTGCGCGCGCCCAATGAACGCACCCCCTGTGGTGCCGCCACAACCCAAACGGAACTGGGGAAGCCTGAAGTGGTTCGTTCTCGGAGTTTTAATCTGCTTATTGCTCTTTACAGGCAACGAACTTATGCGGACAGGAACGCAAAATGGCGGGCCAAAGCAGATTAGTCCGCTGGCGCAGATGCTCGCCAGACCACAGTCCGCACCTTTGCTGAATACCTCGATAGACGTTCATGCGCGGAGTTTCTTCTCAGAGCAGTTCACAGTGCCGGGGAATTCGACGGCCGTTTCCGTGGAAGGTCATTTTACTGCAAGCGGCGGTCTAGGAAACGATATCGAGGTTTACTTGATGAGTGCCGATGGGTTCGTCAATTTCCAGAATGGCCACTCACCGCAAACCTATTACAGCAGCGGCAAGCTAACTCAGGGTAGCTTCGACGTTCCGCTTCCGGACGGCGGAGGAACATACTACATGGTGTTTTCAAATAGATTTGGCTTGCTAGCAACAAAAACGGTGCAAGTATCCTCGACCCTGCATCTCACCCTCTAAAAAGAAAACCAAATAGACGCGTCGAGGCCGCGTAACGGAAAGCATGGAATCCACAACGCGGAATCTTTAGCGCGTCGAGAATCGGCGAAAGTCCACACAACTGAGCGTGGGAAATTGAGCAAAGAACGAACTTGTTTTTTCTTCTTTCTTTCAAATTTGGTAGTTTATGTAGAGGCTGACGCCTCGGACGTTTAACCGACGGTCAGCAGCGTCGAGTCACTAGTCTAAAGCGACGCAGTTTTATTATTTGCGCTGATAAAAAGAGTGGCGAATTTAAAAGGAGTATCCCAGTGGCGCGTGCTCCATTTCTCATGCCTAGTGTCTTTGTTGGATGCCCCTACGCTAAACCGTTTGATTTTCCGGCATTTCGCGATGCATTGGGCAAACTCCCGGTAGCATGGTATTTCGCAGATACGCATCTCAGCAGCAAGCACCTCTTGTCTATACTCACGACATATGTAAAGGCCGTCGAGTACTGCCTATTCGACCTTTCATTCTGGAACCCGAATGTGTCTTTGGAGCTAGGCTTGGCAGAAGGTGTAGGCACCGAATATTACATTTGCGTAAATCGTAAGCATTCGAAAGATGTCCCATCCGACATCAAGGGAATCCAGCGAATCGAGTATTCGCAAACAGACTATAGTCCGAACGGGTTGATCCCCAACATCATTCGTTATCTCATAAAAGACCAAACGCACCCTAGAGCTATTTGGCAAAAACTAAGCAGCGAAAACAGGGACAAGAAGTTCTATTTTGCGCTCGCTGTTCTGGCTCACTTTCGAGATAACAAGAGGCTCTCGGACGAAGATGTGAAACGCCTGTCTAAGGGTTTGTATTTGAGAAAAGAAGTTCAGCGAGAAATCGTAACTCTTCTTGCGGATTTAGGTTTCCTTTCGGCTGTTCATTCAAGGTTGGGTGCCAAGCTCGTGAAACGCCTTTACCCGCCTGAACTCAGATTCAAATGACTCCAATCCCCCAACGGACTGGAAGGGCTTCGCTTTGCGAACAAATAACAGCACGCGCGTCAGAAATTAAGCAAACGGTCCATCTGTTTTTGTTTTAACGAAGTTTACGTTGCGCCTATTTCGTTTGATTAAAAAACACGAGCCTATCCCGCCCTCTGCGCGTAATTTCATACCTGAACTTGCCGGCTGCTTTGTGGCGCGTTACGTAACCGAAGCTCGCGTATCGTTGCAGATCACGCGCCACCTGCCGAATAGGATAGATGCCGACGGCCCCAGCCACCTGGGCGTAGCTCATCGGGCTTTGCGACCGGGCCAAGATGGTGAGGATTGCGGCCTTACGCCGATTCTTTTTGAATGTCCGCGTGTACATCTTCCGCTGTGTCCCTGAGCACCAATTCCGCAATCCCGGCATCCCGACTCCCAACCGTTTGCCACGTGCGGTCTGGAAAGAAAAGGAGCGCCTCGTGCGGTCCAAGCCCTTCCACGCGCTCCGTCGCGTCTGTGCCGATCCTAGACCGCATAGCGTCCAAATCTAGAGGCTCCCGCGAGCGAAAGAGGATTTGCATATCCGCACCCGCCGAAATCGGACGCGGAATCTCTTGGTAGCGCAACCCGCAATAAACCTGATTGATGCCCTTATGCCGTCCCTGATTCACGATGCGGCGAAGCTCAGGTGGCATCCCCGCCGCGCTGGAACTGCGCGTAGATTCTGAAATTTCCTCGAAGCCTACCCACACGTTGCGCCAGCCCCAAACCCACGCGCAGAAATCGTTCAGCGCGTCGTATGGATCAAGACGGCCATCCGGCACGTAGCGCAGCGCGACCCGATTGGGCTTGGCTTCGCGCCGCCAGCGCGAGTAATCGTCCAACTGTTCGATAGTCCGCGCCGTGTTGGGAATCCACGAATAGGCCGTGTCCACGTGCGGATCAAAAACAAAGATGCCGTTGTTCTTTCGCAGAATGCCCGCCGCGAGCGTGCTCTTGCCCGATCCGCGAAAGCCTACGCATAAAATCAGACGGTTACGCATGTTTTCACCGCCAACCGTAGGGATTTTCAGTCCGAGCCGCCCCGCCCGTCACAACCCAATCCGAACGCCACGCAACAAGGAGAATCACCACAAGGCCGATCACAATCCACCACAGCCAGCCCTTTGCGCGATTCTGTTCTTGATACGCTGTAATGCCGTTCGCCCTTGAAGTCATTAGTTTCCCTTTCTAACAGTTCTAACAATTGGTTTAGAAAGGGGCTGGTAACGCCTTGTTTCGGTGAGGCTTAGGAATGTTGGGGTGCAATTTCGATCCCCACCGCCCCTACCAATCCTTCTCCTTGAAAACACGCGAGTTCTGGCGGCGGGTCGGGCCGTGTACCCCGCGTGTACCTCTTTAATCAGCGGATCGTTGCTCCAAGCGGCCCGGAGGTCGGCTTCGATCTGCTCTTGGCGAGAGCGCGTCCACGGCGCGTAGTGGCGTTCCGTGATGCGGATGCTACTGTGCCCGAGAAGGATCGAGACTCTGTCGAGAGGCACACCTGCGAGAAGCAATTCGACCGCGAACGTATCGCGTAGGCGGTGCGGATGGCCGGTGGGAACCCTTGCGAATTCAAAGAGGCGCTGTAAGCGGCGCTGCCACTTTCCTTTTGCGCTCCGCACTGTGGATGCGCCTGTCCAGAAGAAGTATCGCTCGTTTGAACGCGGCGCTGTCTCCAATGCCTCGACAACTGCATCCGGTAAGACGCAATACACCGGCACGCCGGTTTTCTGCGTATGGAGAAGCAGCTTGTTCCCGTTGAGGCGGCTCACTTCAAGCTGTGTTGCATCTCCGATTCGAAGCCCAGAGTAACGCAGCAAAAGCAGAAAAGCTCTGAGGCGCTGCGCATTGCGTTTGCCGGCGCTCTCGCCATAAGGCTCAAGCGCTGCAACCATCCGAGTCATCTCTTCCCGCGTAAAGGGCATCGTGGGCTTGTTCGGCACCTTGGGAGCCTTCAAGTCGATTGCTGGATTGTCGGCAATCCATTTTCTCTTTTCAGCAAAGCGCATGAACGCCCGCAAGCGTTCCAGCTTCTTAAGGCTCGTGCGCGGCCCTTGTGTCCACGTCGCACGAAACGTTGCAAGCGTGTCGAGGTCTAACTGCGTCAGGAACTGCAGCTTGTATGCTTCCGCGAAGGCGTCAAGCTCTTGGAATAGGAGGCGGTACTTGTACAGGGTGGATTGATTTAGTTTCCGCGCTTCGGCATCCGCAATGAATTTCCGATGAGCGTCCTTAATCGTTATTTGCTGCTCGGTCTGACGTGTCCGACGCTCCTCCGCTTCCCACTCACGGACCATTTCTTGCGCCCGCTGCCAATCGCGCAATTTGAGAGACTCACGCATTTCTTTGCCACCAAGGAAGCCATCAACCCAAATAGGGCACTGGCAATGCCGGTGCTTGCGCCCTTTCGTGCGCTGCTTGCAGCTTCTTCGGTGACGGCGGTAAATGGTCAGCATCGACGAACACCTTTAACAGTAGGATCGGTAGTCACACGAATCTCTTTGCTGCGTTATCTCGAAAACCTCTTTGCGTGCGCCAGATGACGCCAATCTCCAACGGTTGGAGCCATTCAATTACTTCTGTAGCCGGTTCCTTCGGCAGTAGGACGCCGCGATTGAGTTTGCCGAATCGCTTCGCAGCATAGAAGCCGTAGTCGAAATCCACCCGCCACTCTTCGATTACCTTCTGTGCGTGCCGGAGATCCACGAACCAGTTCTGATTCAAGCATTCATCCCGGAACTTTCCGTTGAAGCTCTCGATGAGCGCGTTCTGCGTGGGCTTGC
>Ga0335072_10017382_pt1 | contig 10172 bp, 7 predicted proteins | sample Lox_Sample_21_FD_206725 | JGI IMG/M metagenome (GOLD analysis project Ga0335072, IMG submission 206725) | Soil microbial communities from Loxahatchee National Wildlife Refuge, Florida, United States - Lox_Sample_2.1 | ecosystem: Environmental > Terrestrial > Soil > Wetlands | place: USA: Florida...
CCGCACGATGCCGTACCTCGCGTACGACAAGCTCGACTTCGACGTGATCGTCGGCACCTACGGCGACAACTTCGACCGCTATTCGGTCCGCCTCAACGAGATCCGCGAGTCGATCAAGATGATCCGCCAGATCGTCGAGATGATGCCGCCCGGCGACTACCGCGTGCAGGACCGCAAGGTCACGCCGCCGCCCCGCGCCCGCATCGACGAGAGCATGGAGGCGCTGATCCACCACTTCAAGATCTTCACCGAGGGCTTCCGCGTGCCCGAGGGCGAGGTCTACGTCTCCGTCGAGTCACCGCGCGGTGAGCTCGGCTGCTACATGGTCTCGGACGGGACGTCGAAGCCGTACCGCATGCACATCCGGGCGCCGAGCTTCGTCAACCTCCAGGCCCTGCCGCTGCTGCTGCGCGGGGCGATGATGGCCGACGCCGTCGCCATCATCTCCACCGTCGACCCCGTCATGGGCGAGGTCGACCGGTGAGCCACCTCAACGCGGACATGCGCGCCCGCGCCGGCGAGCTCGTGGCGCTCTATCCCGAGCCGCGCTCGGCCCTGATCCCGCTGTGCCACCTGGCCCAGGAGCAGGACGGGTGGCTGACGCCCGAGGCGATGGAGGACATCGGGGACCTGTGCGGCGTGACCGCGGCCGAGGTGCGCGGCACCGCCAGCTTCTACGACATGTTGCACACCGAACCCGTCGGGACCTACGTCATCGCGGTGTGCACGAACATCGCGTGCCTGCTCGGCGGCGCGCTCGAGCTGCTCGAGCACGCCGAGTCCGCGCTCGGGATGCGCGTCGGCGGGACGACACCCGACGGCGTCTTCACGCTCCACGAAGCCGAGTGCCTGGCCGACTGCGACCAGACCGTCTGCGTCCAGGTCAACCACCGCTACGTGGGCGCCCAGTCGCCCGAGACGTTCGACGCGTTGCTCGACGACCTGCGCGCGGGGCGCCGGGAGGCCGACATCCCCCCGCACGGGACGCTCGTGCGCGTGCGGCGCAGCGTGCCACTCGAGGCCGGCCGGGCCGAGATCGCCGCCGAGCGAAAGGCCATGGCCCAGGCGCAGGCGCAGCGGGCGGCCGCCGCGAGAGCGAGCGGGGGCGACGGGGGAGCGACGTCCTGATGGCCATCACCGACGCCCCCAAGATCATCACGTCGCGAGTCGGCTACGACGACTCCTTCACGCTCGAGCGCTACCTGGCGACGGGCGGCTACGAGGGCCTGCGCAAGGCGCTGGCCATGACGCCGGAGGCCGTGGCCGCCGAGGTCGACGCGGCCAGCCTGCTCGGGCGCGGCGGCGCCGGCTTCCCGGCGGGCCGCAAGTGGTCGATGATGCGCAAGAACCCGGTGACCTACCTCGCCATCAACGGCGACGAGTCCGAACCGGCCACCTTCAAGGACCACCTCCTCATCGAGCGCGACCCGCACCAGATCCTCGAGGGCGTGCTGATCTCGGCCTACGCCCTGCAGGTGAGCCAGGCCTTCATCTACCTGCGCGGCGAGTTCGCGCTCGGCCTCGAGCGGCTGCAGAGCGCGCTGAACGAGGCGTACGCCTACCGCGCGGTGGGGGCGAACATCTTCGACTCGGGCTTTTCGCTCGACATCGTCGTCCATCCCGGCGCCGGCGCGTACATCTGCGGCGAGGAGACGGCGATGCTCGAGTCGCTCGAGGGCAAGCGGGGCTTCCCGCGCATCAAGCCGCCGTACTTCCCCGCCGCCATCGGGCTCTACGGCGAGCCGACCGTCGTCAACAACGTCGAGACGATGTCGAACATCCCGTGGATCATCCTCAACGGGGGCGCCGCGTTCGCCGCCCTCGGCGCCGGCCGCTCGACCGGGACCCGCCTCTTCGCCCTCGCCGGCCACGTGCGCAAGCCGGGCGCCTACGAGCTCGAGATGGTGAAGACCACCTTCCGGGACCTGATCTACGCGCCGGTGCTCGGCGGCGGGATCCGCGGCTCGAACACGCTGAAGGCGTTCATCCCCGGCGGCGTGTCCGCCCCCTGGTTCGGCCCCGACAAGGTCGACCTCCCGCTCGGCCAGGACGAGGTCGGCAACGAGGGCTCCATGCTCGGCTCCGGCTCGGTGGTGGTCATGGACTCGGCCACCTGCATGGTGCGCGCCGCCTGGCGCATCACGAAGTTCTTCTCGAACGAGTCGTGCGGGCAGTGCACGCCGTGTCGCGAGGGCTCGGGCTGGCTGGAGCGCATCCTGTACCGAATTGAGAACGGGTCCGGGCGCGAGGAAGATCTCGACCTTCTCATGGACCTCTCGGACAACATCTCGCCCGGCCTGCACTGGCCGCCCCAGCAGACGACGATCTGCGTCCTCGGGCCGTCCATCCCCTCGTCCATCGCCTCGGGCATCCGCATGTTCCGCGACGAGTTCCTGGTGCACGTGAAGGAAGGGGGGTGCCCCTTTGACTGACACGTCGCGTGAGCTGCACACGGACGCGGACCCCGAGGAGACCTTCACCTTCTCGCTCGACGGCCGCGACGTCACGGCGTACAAGGGCGAGCTGTTGATCGTCGCGGCGGAGCGCGCCGGGACCTACATCCCGCGCTTCTGCTACCACCCGCGCATGGCGCCCGTCGGCATGTGCCGCATGTGCCTCGTCGACGTGGAGGGGCCGCGCGGCGCCACGCTGACGCCCGCCTGCTTCGCCGAGGTGAGCGAGGGCATGGTCGTCGACACCACCAACGAGCGCGTCAAGAAGGCACAGGACGGCGTGCTCGAGTTCCTGCTCGCCAACCACCCGCTCGACTGCCCCGTGTGCGACAAGGGCGGCGAGTGCCCGCTGCAGGACCAGACGCTGGCCTACGGGCCGGGGGAGAGCCGCTTCATCGAGGAGAAGCGGCACTTCGAGAAGCCCATCGCCATCTCCGACCTGGTGCTGCTCGACCGCGAGCGCTGCATCCAGTGCGCGCGCTGCACCCGCTTCGCCGCCGAGGTGGCGGGCGAAGCGCAGATCGACTTCGCGGGCCGCGGCGAGGCGGTCGAGGTCTCGACGTTCCCGACGCAGCCCTTCGAGTCCTACTTCAGCGGCAACACCGTCCAGATCTGCCCGGTCGGCGCGCTGACGGCGACGCCCTACCGCTTCACCGCCCGGCCCTGGGACCTCGACCAGGTCGAGTCCACCTGCACGGCCTGCTCCGTCGGGTGCCGGGTGGCGGTCCAGTCCTCGCAGAACCGCCTGACGCGCCTGCTCGGCATCGACTCGGACCCGGTCAACCACGGCTGGCTGTGCGACAAGGGCCGCTTCACCTACGAGGCGGTCAACGGCGACGAGGTCGACGCCGGGCCGCTCCCAGAAGAGCTGGCCGACGAAGCGGTCGACGTCGCGCCGGCCACGGCGTCCCAGGTGGTCAGCCTCGGGGTCAGCCGGGGCCAGTTCCTCGGCGAAGCGCACGAGACTGGCCGCTTCGAGCACGGGCGCCTCACCGAGCCGCGCGTGCGCAAGGAGGGCGAGCTCGTCCCGGTCAGCTGGGGCGAGGCGCTCACGGCGGCGGCGGCGGGCATCCGTGCCGCGACCGGCGCCGGCGGCGCAGGCTCGGTCGCGCTCATCGGCGGCGCCCGTCTTACCAACGAGTCCGCCTACGCCTGGGCCAAGCTGGCCAAGGGCGTCGTCGGCACCGATTCGGTCGACGCGCAGCTCGGCGACGGGCTCCCCGCCGACCTGGTGCTCGGCCTGCCGCGGGCCACCATCGACCAGGCGTGCGCCGCGCCCGTCCTCCTGACGCTCGCCGGCGACCTGCGCGAGGAGTTGCCGGTCCTGTTCCTGCGCCTGCGCGAGTCGATCGTCGCCGGCACGACCGCGCTGCTCGAGGTCTCGGCCGAGCCCACCTCCCTGAGCGAGCTGGCAGAGGTGTCGTTGCGCATCAGGCCCGGTGACGCGCCCGCCATGGCGCGCGCCCTGACCGGCGACGACGGCGCGAACGGCGCCGGCGCGCTGACGTCGCACCACGAGGGCTCCGCGCTGCCCGACGGCGCGCTCGACATCGCGCGCCGGCTGCTGGCCGGCCATCCCGGGGGCGAGGGCGTCGTCGTGGTGGCGGGCCGCCCCTCGTACGCGGAGTCGGGCGAGGTCGCGGCGGACGCGTTGCGGATCCTCGCCACGGAGTTGCCGAAGGCGACGTTCCTCCCGGCGCTGCGGCGCGGCAACGTCTTCGGCGCGCTCGACATGGGCCTGGCGCCGGGCATCCTGCCGGGCCGGGTCAGCCTCGACGCCGGACGCGAGCGCTTCACCACGGCCTGGGGCTCGGTGCCGGCCACCCCGGGCCTCGACACGGCGGCGATCCTGGCGTCGATGGCAGGTGAGGGCGACGGCGACGGCGCCGCCGCGGTGCGCGCGCTCGTGTTGCTCGGGGCCGACCCCCTCAGCGACTTCCCCGACCACGCGCTCGCCGAAGCGGCGTTCGGCGCCGGGCACTTCGTGGTCGCGGTGACCGGGCATCCGTCCCAGTCGGTCGACGACTACGCGGATGTCGTCCTGCCGTGCGCGGTGACGCACGAGCGCGCCGGGACCACGACCAATATCGAGGGACGCGTCACGCGTCTCGGGCCCAAGCTCACCGCGCCGGGGTTCGCATGGCCCGACTGGATGATCGCGGCCGAGCTCGCGGCGGCGCTCGGGGCCGACCTCGGGGTCACGAACTTCAACGACCTGGCCGACGAGCTCGAGGGCACCGCGCCCGCGTACGCCGGCCTGACCCAGGAGGTGCTGCACTCCGACGCGGCGCACGACGGCATCGTCGTGCCGATCGGCCCCCACGACCACCACCCCGACGTCCAGCCGATCGACCCCATGGCCCTGCCCGGTGTCGAGTCGGTCGAGCGGCAGGGCGCGCCCCCGCGGGTGGGCACCGGCGGCTCGAGCCCCGCGCTCGCGCGGGCGGCGATGTTGGGCAGCCCGCCGCCCCTGCTGTCCGGGACGGGTTCCGGCGGAGCCGAGCCGCTCCGCATCCCCAAGCCCGACAACTACACACTGCGCCTCGTGGCGGCACGCCGCCTCTACGACGCCGGCAGCTCGGTCACCGGCTCGCCGTCGCTCACGCCGCTGGTGCCGGCGCTGATCGTGCGCGCCAACTCCTACGACCTCGACCGGCTGGGCGCGACGACGGGGGACCGGGTCAAGGTGCGCTCGGCCCGCGGCGAGCTCGTCCTCGTCGCGGCGGCCGACGACGGCGTGCCGCGCGGCGTGGTCGCCGTCGACTTCAACGTGCCGGGGGGCGAGAGCGCGCCCGGCAACGCGGCTGCCACCCTGATCGACAGCCGCCAGGTGGTCACCGACGTGCGACTGGAGTCGGTGTGATCGGCGCCCTCCTCGCCAGCACCACCACCACGACGTCGAAGGTCGCGTCGAACGTGGGGCCGACGCTGCTCACGCACAGCGCCAACAGCGGCAACGGCGACCCGCTCTTCTACATCGGCCTCAACTGGCAGGTCTGGCTGATCGTGATCATCAAGTGCCTGGCCGCCTTCGTGGCGCTGCTGGTCGCGACCGCGCTGATGATCTGGTTCGAGCGCAAGGTGATCTCGGACATGCAGAGCCGGGTCGGGCCCAACCGCGCCGGGCCCTGGGGCCTGCTGCAGACACTCGCCGACGGCACCAAGCTCGTCTTCAAGGAAGACCTCCTACCCGACCGCGCCGACTCCTTCGTCTTCAAGCTGGCGCCCTACCTCTCGGTCATCCCGGCCGTGCTGATCTTCACCGTCGTGCCGGTGGGCGGCGTGATCACCATCGGGAGCCACACCTTCGAGCTCCAGGTGGCCGACCCGCCGATGGGCATCCTGCTGGTGCTGGCCATGTCGGGCATCGCGGTCTACGGCGTGATGCTGGCGGGCTGGTCGTCGGGCTCGAAGTACCCGCTGCTCGGGTCGGTGCGCGCCTCGGCCCAGGTGATCTCCTACGAGGCCGCGCTCGGCATGACGACGGTGATGGTCGTGCTCGTGACCGGCTCGCTCTCGACCCGGGCCATCGTGGCGTCGCAGTCCAACGGGTTCTGGAACTGGAACCTGATCCGACTGGGGTTCCTGCCCTTCATCTTCTTCATGATCGCCATCACGGCCGAGCTCACCCGCCCGCCGTTCGACCTCACCGAGGCGGACACCGAACTGGTCGGCGGCTTCCACACCGAGTACTCCTCGATCCGTTTCGGGCTCTTCTTCCTGGCCGAGTTCATGAACACGATCACCATGTCGGCCATCGTGGTCACTCTGTTCTTCGGCGGCCCCAACGGCTACATCTTCCACATCCCGGGCGCCACCATCTACATGCCGATCATCTACTTCCTCCTCAAGACCACGGCCTTCTGCTTCATCTACGTGTGGTTCCGGGCGGCCCTGCCGCGCCTGCGCTACGACCAGCTGATGGACCTCGGCTGGAAGCGGCTGATCCCCATGACGCTCGGCTGGCTGCTGCTCATCGCCGGCATCGTCGCCTGGGGGTGGGCGGGCCTCATCCTGGTGCCGGTGGTGCTGCTGGCCACGGTGGTCCTCCTGCGGGCCAGCCACCTCGGGGCCGAGCGCAGCGAGGAGGACGTGGTCATCCCGGCCATCGGGCGCAGACTCAGCCGGCCGGTGCGGGGGCCGTCCCTCACCCCGTTCCCCACCACCGGGGCACCGGGCACCACGGGAGGTGATCTCTGATGGGCGTGGGCGACGAGATCAAGGACCAGCTCTCCTTCCTCGGCGGGTTCAAGCTGACCTTCGAACACCTGACGCGGCCGCGCGTCACGACGATGTACCCCGAGGAGAAGAAGCTCAAGCAGCCGCGCCAGCACGGGCGCCACGTCCTCAACCGCTACGAGGACGGCATGGAGAAGTGCATCGGCTGCGAGCTGTGCGCGGGCGTGTGCCCGGCCGACTGCATCTACGTGCGCGGGCTGGACAACCCGCCCGACCACCCGGTGTCACCGGGTGAGCGCTACGGCTACGTCTACGAGATCAACTACCTGCGCTGCATCCACTGCGACATGTGCGTGGAAGCGTGCCCGACCGAGGCCATCACCGAGTCCAAGCTCTTCGAGTTCTCCTTCACCAACCGCTCGGACGCCATCTACACCAAGGACGAGCTCGTCGTGAACGACGACGGGACGCCGAAGAAGCTGCCGTGGGAGGACTGGCGCGAGGGCGACGACCTGATGACGTCCGGCTGGATGCGCGCCACCTCGCCGTCGGGGAACGCCGCCTACGAGGGCGAGGTCCAGTGGTCGGGTGAGCTCGGCTACGGGGTGCGCGAGCCCGAGGGCGGCCAGTCAGGGCGGCGCGACGACGCGGCGACCGGGACGAAGCCGCTGCGCGAGGTGCTCGAGCCGCACCTGCTCGACGAGGACATCCCGCTGGCCCACCGGGGTATGCAGGGCCGCGTCTGGCGCGCCAAGAAGGGGGCGGAGCGCCACCGCAAGAAGCTCGACGACACGCGCGCCCGCATGAAGGAGCTCCGCGCGGCGCGCAAGGCCGCCAAGGCAGACGCGAAGGCGCACAAGGCGGACGCCGCCCTCGACGCGGCCAAGGCCGGCGTGGCCGACGCCGACAAGGCCGAGAGCGGCACGGTCGAGGGGGGAGCCTGACCCATGCCCCATGTCGCCCTCCTCCTGGCTTCGACGCGCCCGACCTGGCCCGACGTCCTGGTCTTCGCCGCGTCGGCGGCGGTCATCCTCGTGGGCTCCATCGGCGTGGTGACGGCGCGCAACCCGGTCCACGCTGCGCTCAGCCTCGTCATGACACTGTTCGGGGTGGCGGTCCTCTTCATTGAGCAAGAGGCCGATTTCCTCGCCGCCGTCCAGATCATCGTCTACGCCGGCGCCATCGTGGTCCTCTTCTTGTTCGTCATCATGTTCTTGGGGGTCGATCGCGCCGAGGACGTCACCACCGAGCCGCTGACGGGCCAGCGCCCGCTGGCGTTCATCGCCTCGCTCATCACGCTCGCCGGCGTGCTCGCCATGGCGGCCACCGCGCACTGGGTCACCGGCGCCCGCCAGGTGGTCGGGCCGATCCAGGGCCACGTCGCCGGGCCCAACTCGCCGGCCGGGGAGCCGGCGCAGCTGGGCAAGCAGCTCTTCACGACGTACCTCTTCGCCTTCGAGGCGACCGCCGCACTCCTCGTCATCGCCGTGGTCGGCGCCGTCGTGCTGGCCCGGCGGCCACCGAGCCTGCATGCCGACCAGGAAGACGGCTCGGAGAGCGAGCTGCCCGCATGAGCCTCTCGGGAGCCTGGTACCTGGGCCTGGCCGCCATCGTCTTCACCATCGGCGCCATCGGCCTGCTGGTGCGCCGCAACGTCCTGATCATGTTCATGTGCATCGAGCTGATGCTCAACGCGGCGAACCTGACCTTCGTCACGTTCGCCCGCATGCTGGGCGACATCGGCGGTCAGGCGATCGTGTTCTTCGTGCTCGTCGTCGCGGCGGCCGAGGTCGTGGTCGGCCTCGGCATCGTCGTCACCAATTACCGCCGGCGCGCCACCACGGTGGCGGACGACCTGGACTCGCTGAAGGGCTGACCCGTGGTCCACGTCGCCTACCTCATGCTGTTGTTCCCGCTCGCGGGCTTCCTCGTGCTCGTCGCCTTCGGCCGGCGCATGGGCGACCCGGTGGCGGGCGTCGTCGGCACCGTCGCGGTCGCCGCCTCCTTCGTGGTGGCCTGCATCGTCCTGGCCGGCCTCCTCGGCCTGCCCCACAACCACGAGGTGGTGGTCCACAACTACTTCACGTGGTTCAGTGCGGGCGCGCTCAGCGTGCCCGTCGGCACCCTGGTGGACCCGCTGGCGATCACGATGTGCATGTTCATCACGTTCGTCAGCGCCTTCATCCACCTCTACTCCATCGGCTACATGAAGGCGGACCGGGACTACACGAAGTTCTTCGTCTACCTGAACCTGTTCGTCTTCTCGATGCTGCTGCTCGTGCTGGCGAACAACCTGGTGCTGACGTTCGTCGGCTGGGAAGGCGTGGGTGTCTGCTCGTACTGGCTGGTGGCGTTCTGGTTCCAGCGCGAGACCGCCGCCTCGGCGGGCAAGAAGGCGTTCATCTACAACCGCATCGGTGACGCAGGGTTCCTCCTCGCCATCTTCTTGCTCTTCGAGAAGACGGGCACGGTCCAGTACGAGAGCGGCCCGGGCGGCGGGATCTTCGGGCAGCTCGCGCACCTCGGCACCGGCACCGCCACGGCCGCCGTGCTGCTTCTCTTCCTCGCCGCCACCGGCAAGTCGGCCCAGATCCCCCTGTTCAACTGGCTCCCCGACGCCATGGAGGGCCCGACCCCGGTCTCTGCCCTGATCCACGCCGCCACCATGGTGACGGCCGGGGTCTACCTGCTCTGTCGCATGAACCCGCTGCTGCACCTGAGCTCGTCGGGCACCACGGTGATCGCCGTCATCGGCGGGGTCACGGCCTTCGTGGCGGCGACGATCGCCTGCGCGCAACAAGACATCAAGAAGGTGCTCGCCTTCTCGACGGTCAGCCAGATCGGCTACATGATCCTCGCCGTCGGCTCGGGCGCCTACATCGCGGCGATCTTCCTCATGGTGGCGCACGCCTTCTTCAAGGGCCTGCTGTTCCTCGGCGCTGGCTCGGTGATCCACGGGCTCGACGACGAGCAGGACCTCAAGCGCATGGGCGCGATCCGGCGCTACATGAAGTGGACCACGGTGACGTTCACCATCGGCTTCCTGGCCATCGCCGGGATCCCGCCGCTGTCCGGCTTCTGGGCCAAGGGCGACGTGCTCGACAACACGTGGTCGCACTACAAGCCGCTGTGGGTCCTCGGCGTCATCACCGCCGTGCTGACGGCGTACTACATGAGCCGCCTCGAGATCCTCGCCTTCGGCGGTGAGGAGCGCTTCGACAAGCCCGGTCCCCACGGCGAGCCGGCGCTGCACGCACCGCACGAGTCGCCCTGGGTCATGCGCCTGCCGCTGGTGGTGCTCGCCTTCTTCGCCTTCTTCGCCGGTGCGCTCGACCTGCCCTGGGTGCACACCGAAGGGCTCCAGGAGTTCCTCGCCCCGGTCTTCGCCGGCACGCTCTACAACGACCAGCTCGGTGCGAGCCCGGAGTGGTACCTCGCCATCATCGACATCGCCGCCGCGTTCACCGGCGTGATCGTCGCCTACATGCTCTGGCGCGGTGCCGAGGTGAACAAACCCGCGCTCGAGCCACAGTTCCTCCA
>Ga0335072_10017383_pt1 | contig 10172 bp, 10 predicted proteins | sample Lox_Sample_21_FD_206725 | JGI IMG/M metagenome (GOLD analysis project Ga0335072, IMG submission 206725) | Soil microbial communities from Loxahatchee National Wildlife Refuge, Florida, United States - Lox_Sample_2.1 | ecosystem: Environmental > Terrestrial > Soil > Wetlands | place: USA...
ATTTTCGTTGGGCGCCTTAGCCGTATTGGTCTGCCCGTCCAGCCAGCCCAACATCGCCGCGTCGGTCAGCATCGCGTAGGCCAGGCCACGAAAATCGCCCAGCGACAGGGTGCGCAGTTTCTGATTCTGCGCGCCCATGTGGGCCGCCACCCGAACCTTCTGCGCCGAAGTGGCAAAGTGGTTGTGCCACAACAGCGTGAGCTTTTCGTGGAGCGGTTGCTGGACGGCCACCATACGGCGCAGCCACCAGGTCGACAACACGTCCATCTGCGCCGACATCTGCTGGTTGTATTGCTTGTGGGCTGCCGGGGTCGCCTTTTTCCCGGGACGACTCGGCTCAGGCAGGGAAGGCATCGGGGTGGCGCGCACGCCCGGGTCGGCCTCGGGGTTCGCGCTGAGCACGGCGTCGACGTACGACGGCCAGTCCCGGGTGGCTACCGCGTCAACCTCTGGTCCGGTGACCCCGAAGCCGGCCCGCCGCAGCACGCGTGCCGTGGCGATCCACCCCGGTGACTGTCCGGCCATACATTGAGTGTGCACATCAAGCTATGAATGGCCTGTGGATGGATCCCGGCCGATTTTCCGCCCAGCCAACGCCGAGCAGCTCCAAGAATCCTTATAGCGCTGCCGTCGAAGCTCATTCCGCTGGCCCCAACCGGGCCGATGACCGAACTGAGGAGACCACTATGAATGGCGTCAACGCGGTTGCGACCTATGTCGTCGTCGGGGCGTTGTGGCTTGTCGCTGCGGTATCGATAGTGACCGCCCACTGCGGCGCGTCCGGAAAGCTTCCCCGCAATCAAGCCGTTGGTGTCCGCACCCCCGGCACAATGGCTTCCGATGCCGCCTGGCGTGCCGGACACCGGGCCGCCATCCCGGTCATGTGGCTGACCGTACCCGGGGCGATGGCCGGCAGTGCTGCGCTGATGCTGACAGGCCTCGGGGCACGCGCCTTGGGCTGGATCCCGATCGCAGTGCTGGTCCCGATCTTGCTCGCTGCCGCCGTCGTCGCGGACAAAGCCGCACGACGCAGCCACTCTGCTTGACGTCAGAACGTGCTGGTGGGCCGCACGTTGTTGGCCATGTCCACCAGGGTGTAGCGATGCCGCTGGGTCGGCGCCACCCGGGCCAGGCTGCGCAGCGAGGCCTCGACGCCCAAGCGCAGGCCGTGGTCGGTGAACGGGAAACCGAGAATGTGGTTGGTGCTGGCCCGCCTATCGTCTCGGTTGTGCTGCAGCCAGTCCATCGCCCCGCCCAGGACCAGGGCGCGGATCTGCAGGACCCGCGGTTCGGTGGATGGCAGTGCTTCCACCCGCCGCGCGGCGTCGCGGATCTGCTCCTCGGTGATTTCGTTCATCGACCGGCCGGACAGCAGGGTCACCGCACTGGTCAGCTGTGCAGTCGTGAAATGCCTTGAGGTAGCCGGCACTTCGTCGAGGGTGCGCACCGCGCCGGCCCGATCGCCTTCGGCCGAAAGGGATCTGGCCAATCCGAACGCCGCCGATATCACGCCGTCGTTGGTGCTCCACACCGTCCGGTAGAACTTGTGCCCGTCGGTGTAGCCGGCCAGCTCGGCGGTGGCGGCCAGCGCCAGTTTCGGTGCGAGCTCGCCCGGGTAGGTGTCCAGCACCTCGGTGAAATGCTTGATGGCCGAGTCGTAGTCGCCGGTGAGCAATTGCGCGACGGCGCGATACCAGACCAGCCGCCACCGCCAGCCCACCCGCTCGGCCAGGTCGTCGAGTTTCCGGGTGGCCTTGACCACGTCGCCCAGGTCCAGCAGCGCGCGGACTTCCATCAGCGGCAGCTCGCTGGACTCCGAAACGTCGGCGCCGTCGGCGTCCAGGGAGCCGTGGCGGGCCGCACGCAGCGAATCCAGCGTCTGCACCGGCTGAGACAGCAAGGTCGCCTGCAAGACCGAAGCGGCCACGTCGCCCGGGTCGATCAGCGGAACCGACAGCGCGGTCACGATCTCCTTGGCGGTCAGCTTCTCCGAATGCACCTGGCCGTCCAGGTAGACATCGGTGTGCGCGACCAGCAGGTCCACCCCGAATGTCGAGCGGCTCGGGCTGAAGACCGTCGACAGTCCGCCCCGCGGCACCCCGGTGTCCTTGGCGACCACCTCGCGCAGCACGCCCAACAACTGCGCGGACATCTCGTCGGCGCTGCTGAACCGGCGCCGCGGATCCGGGTCGATGGAGCGGCGCAGCAGCCGGCCGTAAGAGTCGTAGCGGGCCAGCACCGGATCGTCGTCGGGCAGCCCGTCCACGTAGCGGCCATTGCGGGTGCGCAGGTTGAGCGTGAGCGCCGCGAGCGTGCGTCCGACGGTGTAGATGTCGGTGGCCACCGTCGGGCCGGTTCGCACGATCTCTGGCGCCTGGAAACCGGGCGTGCCGTACAGGTAGCCGAACGAGTTGATCCGCGACACGGCACCCAGGTCGATCAGCTTGAGTTGCTCCTCGGTGAGCATGATGTTCTCCGGCTTCAGGTCGTTGTAGACCAAGCCGATGGTGTGCAGATAGGTCAACGCGGGCAGGATTTCCAGCAGGTAGGCGATCGCCTCGGCGACCCGCAGCGTCGCGCCCTTGCTCTGCTTGAGCGACTGCCCGCCGATGTACTCCATGACGATGTAGCCGACCGGATCTCCGTGCCGGTCGACGTGCTCGACGAAGTTGAAGATCTGCACGATCGAGGGATGCACCACCTCGGCGAGGAACTGCCGTTCGGCCATCGCGATCGCCTGCGCCTCGGCATCACCGGAATGCACCAGGCCCTTGAGCACTACCCACCGGTCGTTGACGTTGTGGTCGACCGCCAGGTAGACCCAGCCCAGCCCGCCGTGGGCGATGCAGCCCTTGATCTCGTACTGCCCGGCGATGGTGTCGCCAGGACTCAACTGCGGCAGAAATGTATACGGGCTGCCGCAGTACGGGCACCAGCCCTCCGAAGCCCCCCGGCCGTCCGAGCCCTCCGGCCCAGAACGTCCCACCGGCCGTCCGCAGTTCCAGCAGAATCGCTTGGACTCGGGGACCACCGGATTGGTCATCAGCGCCTTGATCGGATCGATATCCGACACCCGCGGGATCTCCACCAGGCCGCCGCCGAGTTGTCTGACCGGCGCCAGCACCCGCGTTGCGGTGGTCATCCGGTCCTGCGGCTCGGTGTCCCTGACATCGACGGTGATATGCGGGAACTCGTCGTCGTCATCGTCGAAGTCGGGGCGGAAGAGCGCCTGGGTACTCTGCGGCCGTAGCGCCTCCCCCCAGGCGGCTTGAGTGGCTTGAGTCGTCGGGCCTTCGTCCGGTTCGGTGGCCGCGTTCCCGCTGTCCTGGCCGGCGCTCTCTTTGTCGGGGGTCTCGGCCATCAATCCACGTACCTTGGCGTGGGCGGGATGGGGGCCGGGCCGAGCACCGTCAACCACTTGCGGTACAACGTGTTCCACGTTCCGTCCCGACGGATGCGTTCGAGCGTGCCGTTGACGAATCGGACCAGCCCGGGGTTTTGCAGGTTGATCCCGACGCCGTAGGGCTGCGTGGCCATGTTCGGCCCGACGATGTGCAAGTAGGGGTCTTCTTCGACCAGTCCGGCCAGGATCGAGTCGTCGGTGCTGACCGCGTCGATCTCCCGCTGCTGCATCGCCACCAGGCAGTCCGCCCAGTTCACCACCGAGATGATGGTCGGCGGCGGCACGATCTCCCGGATCCGGCGCAGCGACGTGGTGCCCCTGGCCACACAAACTCGCTTACCCGACAGGTCGGCCGCCTTGATGATCGTCGAGTCGCGCGGGGCGAGGATGCGCTGGCTCGCGTCGAGGTAAACGGTGGAGAAGTTGACCAGCTTGCGCCGCTCGCAGGTGATGGTCATGGTCTTGACGACGACGTCGACCTGCGACTTCTGCAGTGCAGTGACACGCTCCGCCGACGACAGAATCCGGTACTCGACGTGCGACGGGGCGCCGAAGATGTCGCGCGCTATCTCGCCGGCGATGTCGACGTCGAAGCCGGTGATCTCGCCGGTGATCGGGTCGCGGAAGCTGAACAGGTTGCTGCCGATGTCCAGGCCGATGACCAGCCTGCCGCGCGCGCGGATGTCGGCCACCGCGGCGTCGGCCTCAACCTTGTTGGGGAAGGGCCGCAGGCTGGCGGTGGGGTTGCAGTCCTCATCCGAGCCGTCTGCCGGCAGCGGCGGCTCCGGCGCCATTTCCTCCATGCCGACCGGGACGGGCGGCGGCAGGGTCGGTACCGTCGCCACCCTCAGCGATTCCTGGTGGGCGCAACCGGCCAGCGTGATCGCCGTGGCGAGCACCGCGAGCACTCCGCAGGCTCGCCGGGTCCTGGGCAGCCGCGTCATCATCGATACTCTTTCAGCCGGGGCCACAAACCCAGGGCGACCGCGAGCGCCGCGCCCAGGCTGAGCACCACGCCGCCGACCTGGGCGCCGGACAGGCCGCTGCGCGCGTTGAGGACGTCGTTGCGCAGATGGGTGCGGCTCTGGTCCATCGCTTTGCTCAGCGCTTCGTCGAGCCGGTCGAAAGCCGGTGTGGAGTCGTCCTCGCCCTTGCCCAGCGCGACCTGGGTGGCGGCCCGGTAGTTGCCCACCGAGATGTAGGCGTTGATCCGGTCGTTGGCCTGCCGCCAGCGGATCAGCAGCTGGTCGGCGCCTTGCAGGTCGGGCTTGTCGATCGCGTCGCTGCGCGACATGTAGCTGTCGATCTGTTGGTGCATGGCGTCGATGCGCTGGTAGAAGCTCTGCTTGCGGATCTCCTCGTCGCCGCGCCGGATCAGCGACAGCGTCTCGTCGGCGCGCGCCTGCTGGGCGGTGATGGCGACGTTGGTGACGGTCTTGAGCGACTCGGCGGCGGTGTCCTTGGCGCTGCGGCTGGCGGTCGTCGAAATCGTCAACGCTGTCCCGACCCACACCACCATGACGACGATACCTAGCGCGCCCACGACCAGGCCGGGGTTGATCCGGCGCCTGGTGCGCCGGGCCAGCCACCGGTGCGAGAACAGGCCGAAGACCATGGTGGTGGCCACGACGAGGATCACCGGAGCCGGGATCTGGGTGGACGCGGTGGTTTCGCCGTCCACCCGCTCCGACGTCGCCTGGTAGAGCTGCTGTGCGTCGGGCAGGATCTTCGACTGCATCAGCCCCGACGCCTCCGACAGGTACGACGAACCGACCGGGTTGCCTTCCCGGTTGTTGGTGCGCGCGATCTCGATCAGCCCGGTATACACCGCCAGTTCGGCGTTGATCCGGCCCAGCAGTTGCACCAGCGGCTCGTCGGTCAGCCCGCTCGACGCCCGGGTCACCGCCACCGCCGCATCGGTGATCGCCTGCTCGTAGCGCTGCCGGACCGAGCGTGGTTCGGCTTGGGCGATGAACGCGGTGGCCGCCGCGGCGTCGGCCACCGACAGCGTGGTGTAGAGCCGTCCGGCCGCGAACGACAACGGCTCGGTGTGGTTGAGCACCGTGGTCAGCACCTGCTGCCGGTGGTTGATGGTGGTCGAGGTGGCGAACGCGCTGGACACACCCAGAGCGGCCAGCACGATGCCGATGGTCAGGATGCGGCCCGGCGTGGTCGAGATGAACCACCACCGGGGGTGGGCAGGTTCGGCGTGCGACCGCGACCCCAGCGGCTCAGTCGACGGGTGCGCCAGCTCAACCGTCACGTCTGCTCCGACCTCATCTTTCGGCCAACCAACAAAGGTCTATAAGCGAATTCTAAGGAATCTTGACGCGGATGGTGGGAAGGCAGACGCAATTGTCTGCCCGCTTGGTCGTCGGGCCGCCGACGGCCTGCATATCCTGAATCTCGTGCAGGGCGACGGCGACGGGTGGGTGGTATCCGACAGCGGCGGCCACTACTGGGGCAGATACGGCGCCGCCGGTTTGCTGCTGCGGGCCCCGATGCCCGACGGCACCCCCGCGGTACTGCTGCAACACCGGGCGGTGTGGAGCCATCAGGGGGGCACCTGGGCTTTGCCGGGTGGGGCCCGCGACAGCCACGAGACGCCAGAGGAGACCGCGGTCCGCGAAGCGCACGAGGAGGCCGGCCTGGTTGCCGAGCGGATCGCCGTGCGGGCGACGGTCGTCACCGCCGAGGTTTCCGGGCGTGGCGGCACCAGCTGGAGCTACACCACGGTCGTCGCCGATGCCGACGAGTTGCTGCAGACCGTGCCCAACCGGGAAAGCGCTGAGATGCGCTGGGTCGGCGAAGACGAGGTGGCCGACCTGCCGTTGCATCCCGGATTCGCCGCCAGCTGGCAACTGCTGCGCACCGTCCCCGCGACCGTGCCGCTGGACCACGGCGACGAACGCCGACAGCGTCTGCCCCGCACCATGGAGATCGAGGGCGGGCTCTTCGTTTGGTGTATGCCCGGCGACCTGGATCACGCGCCGCCGCATTTGAGTCCCCGGATCAGCTTGCTGCTGCGAGCGCTGAACTGAGCTGCTCGGCCGCCGTCCGTGGATCCTCGGCCGCGGTGATGGCGCGCACCACGACGATCCGGCGGGCCCCGGCGGCCAGCACGTCGGGCAGCCGCTGGGCGTCGATGCCGCCGATCGCGAACCACGGTTTGCCCGTGCCCAGGTCGGCTTCTAAAACTGCGACTGCGCGTACCAGCTGCAGACCCGGTGCCGCGCGGCCCGGCTTGGTCGGGGTGGGCCAGCAGGGGCCGACGCAGAAATAGTCGCAATCGCCAGACTCGGCCGCCTTGGTGGCCTGGCCGGGGTCGTGGCTGGACAGGCCGATCAGCGTGTCCGGTCCGACGATTTCCCGCGCCACCCCCGGTGGCAGGTCGCCCTGCCCCAGGTGCAGCACGTCGGCGCCGGCCGCGCGGGCGATGTCGGCGCGGTCGTTGACGGCGAACAGGACGCCGTGCCGACGGGCGGCATCGGCGAGGATCTCGCACGCGGCCAGCTCCTCGCGTGCCTCCAGCGAGCCGAACCGCTGCTCACCGACCGAACCCTTGTCGCGCAGCTGGATGATGTCGACGCCGCCGGCCAGGGCGGCGTCGGCGAACTCGGCCAAGTCACCGCGCTCACGGCGGGCGTCGGTGCACAGGTAGAGGCGCGCTTGCGCAAGACGTTCGTGCACAAGGCAGACGTTATCGCGGTGAGCGCGCTAGCGTAGAAAGCCGTAGGCACGGGAGTCCCGGGTTACCAGCGGGGCTGAGAGTGGGCAACTGCACTTGCCCTTACCGTCACACCTGATCCGGGTCATGCCGGCGAAGGGAGCGAGGATGCAGTCTCTGGCCGTGGTAGGCGGCGGTGTCATCGGCCTGGCGGTGGCGCGCCGGGCGGCGCAGGCGGGATGGTCCGTTCGGGTGCACCACACCGGCGAGCGGGGTGCGTCCTGGGTCGCCGGGGGCATGCTGGCCCCGCACAGCGAAGGCTGGCCCGGCGAGGAACGGTTGCTGCGGCTGGGCCTGGAGTCGCTGCGGCTGTGGCGCGAGGGCGGCTTTCTGGACGGGCTGCCGCCGGAGGTGGTCACCGCCCGCGAGTCGCTGGTGCTGGCCGTCGACCAGGCCGACGTCGCCGACCTGCGCACCGTCGCTGACTGGCTGTCCGGGCAGGGACATCCGGTGGTCTGGGAGGCGGCCCCGCGCGATGTCGAACCACTGCTGGCACAAGCTATCCGGCACGGATTTCGGGCGCCCACCGAACTGGCCGTGGACAACCGCGCCGTGCTCGACGCGCTGTTCGGGGACTGCGAGCGCCTTGGCGTTGAGTGGGCGGCGCCGGTCGACGATCTGTCCGAAGTCGAAACCGACGCCGTTGTAATTGCCAACGGCATTGACGCACCGGCACTCTGGCCCGGACTGCCGATCCGTCCGGTGAAGGGGGAGGTGTTGCGGCTGCGCTGGCGCAAGGGTTGTATGCCGCTGCTGCAGAGGGTAATTCGTGCCCGGGTCCATGGGCGCCAGGTGTATCTGGTGCCGCGCCGCGACGGCGTGGTGGTGGGCGCCACGCAGTACGAACACGGTCGCGACACCGCGCCGGTCGTGTCGGGGGTGCGGGATCTGCTCGACGACGCGTGTGCGGTGGTGCCCGCGCTCGGTGAATACGAACTTGCCGAGTGTGCCGCCGGGCTGCGCCCGATGACGCCCGATAACCTGCCAATTGTGCAACGCCTGGACGCACGGACCCTGGTCGCCGCCGGTCACGGCCGGTCGGGATTTCTGTTGGCGCCATGGACCGCCGAACAGATCGTGTCCGAACTCGCTCCGGTGGGGGCCGTGCCGTGATCGTCGTGGTGAATGAGCAGCAGGTCGAGGTCGACGACCGGACCACTGTCGCGGCTCTGCTGGAGTCGCTGGGCTTCCCGGACCGGGGTATCGCGGTGGCGCTGGATCAGGCGGTATTGCCTCGGTCTCACTGGGCGGCAACCCTTTCCGAAGGTGTCCGAATTGAGGTGGTGACGGCGGTGCAAGGTGGTTGACTCCAAACTGACGATCGCGGACCGCAGCTTCGCCTCGCGGCTCATCATGGGTACCGGGGGAGCGACCAATCTGGCGGTGCTGGAAGAGGCGCTGATCGCCTCGGGAACCGAGCTGACGACCGTCGCGATCCGCCGCGTCGACACCGAAGGTGGAACCGGACTGCTCGACCTGCTCAACCGGCTGGGCATCACGCCGCTGCCCAATACCGCGGGGTGTCGCGGTGCCGCCGAGGCGGTGCTCACCGCTCAATTGGCGCGCGAGGCACTGAATACCAACTGGGTCAAGCTCGAAGTGATCGCCGACGAACGCACCCTGCTGCCCGACGCGGTCGAATTAGTCAAGGCGGCAGAGCAATTGGTGGATGACGGGTTCGTGGTTCTGCCGTACACCAACGACGACCCGGCGCTGGCGCGGCGGCTGGAGGACACCGGTTGCGCGGCGGTGATGCCGCTGGGTTCGCCGATCGGCACCGGCCTGGGCATCACCAACCCGCACAACATCGAGATGATCGTCTCGCGGGCCGGTATTCCGGTAGTGCTCGACGCCGGGATCGGTACCGCGAGCGACGCGGCGCTCGCGATGGAATTAGGTTGTGACGCTGTGCTTTTAGCCACCGCGGTGACCAGGGCCGTAGACCCCCCGACGATGGCCGCCGCGATGGCCGCCGCCGTCACCGCGGGCCATCTGGCGCGCCGGGCCGGACGGATCCCGAAGCGCTTCTGGGCGCAAGCGTCCAGCCCGACCCGATGAGCGCACCGAAACGATATGTCGCGCTGGGGAGTTCGATGGCGGCCGGGCCCGGCATCCGGCCCCGCGCCGCCGGAGCGCCGTGGCGGTCGGGCCGATCGGCGCGCAACTACCCGCATCTGGTCGCCGAACAACTGCACTTCGACCTGGCCGACGTAACCTTCTCGGGTGCGACCACCGCGCACGTGCTCGCCGATCGTCAGTTCGGTGCGCCACCGCAAGTCGACGCGCTGGACGGATCGGAGGCCCTGGTCACGGTCACTGTCGGCGGCAACGACGTCGGCTACATCCCCCTGCTGATGGCCGCGTCGTTACCGGCAGCGATCCGTAGGCTTCCGCTGCTCGCCGATCGCATACGTGAGCTGCTGGACCGCGACATGCGTGATCGGGCGCTGGGTCAGGTATTTGATTCACTGTGCGCGGTCGGGCAGGCGCTGCGCGAGCGCGCGCCCGACGCGCGGATCTTGTTCGTCGACTATCTGACGGTGCTGCCGCCTGCGGGTGAATCCGCCTCGCCGCTTTCGGGATCCGTCGCCGAGCTGGGCCGCCACGTCGCCACCACGCTGGAACGGCTCACGGCCGAGGCCGCAGCGGCGACCGGCTGCGAGGTGGTGCAGGCCGCGGCGGCCAGCCGGGACCACCACGCGTGGTCGGCCGCGCCTTGGACGACCACGCCGACCAGAACCGGTGTGCCGCTACCGTGTCGGCCGGCGCCGCTGCATCCGAATGCCGCCGGAATGCGTGCGGTGGCGGAACTTGTTGCGGCCCAGTTGTGATCAGCCGTTGGTCTGCCACCACTTGTAGAGCGCACCGTTGTCGGTGTTCGACGCGCGCAGGTGGCCCAGCACCTTCTTGGCGTCGATAGTCCAGGTCAGTGTCGCGGCGCCCTGATAGGTCCCGCACGCGACCTGTCCAGCCGTACCCGAACCGCCCTGGTGCCAGGTGCCGGGTGACTGGCCACCGTCTCCGCACGGGGTCAGGGATATG
>Ga0335072_10017384_pt1 | contig 10172 bp, 7 predicted proteins | sample Lox_Sample_21_FD_206725 | JGI IMG/M metagenome (GOLD analysis project Ga0335072, IMG submission 206725) | Soil microbial communities from Loxahatchee National Wildlife Refuge, Florida, United States - Lox_Sample_2.1 | ecosystem: Environmental > Terrestrial > Soil > Wetlands | place: USA: Florida...
GAGCCCGCCGTCGACGAGCAGCGTCTGGCCGGTGACGTAGCTGGACATCTCCGAGAGCAGGAAAAGGATTGCGCCGGCCTGTTCCTCGGGCCGCCCGCGCCGGCCCATCGCGATCGCCTGCCGATCGCGATCGGGGTCCTCGTCGACGTAGGTGCGCGACGCCGCGGTTTCGGTGACGCCGGGCGCCACGGCATTCACCCGGATTCCGGCCAGCGCCAACTCGAGCGCCATGGTGCGGGTCATCGTTGTGATGGCGGCCTTGGCGGTTCCGTAGGCGATGTGAAACGGCGCAGTGTTCATGCCGCTGATCGAGGAGATCGACACAATTGAGCCGGGTCGCTGCTGCGCGACCAGCTCAGCCGCCACCGCCTGACTCATGAAAAACGCCGTCTCCAGGTTGTCGGCGAAGATCTTGCGCCAGTCGTGACGCGTCACCCGGGTCGACGGCATCCAGGTCGACGGCTCGGCGCCGCCCGCGACATTGACCAGACCGTACAGGGTGCCGTCGGCCCGCGACGCTTGCTCGATGACCGCGGCGATGCCCTCGTCGGTCGACGCGTCTGCCGCGACGGGCACGACAGCCAGACCCTCTCGTGCCAGCGGAACGACGTGTTCGTCGAGGTTTTCCTTCGAGCGGCTCACCGCGATCACGGTGGCGCCCGCCCGGGCGGTCATCGCCGTCACGGTCGTGCCGATGCCGCCACCGCCGGCACCGGAAACCACCACGATGCGACCATCGAGCCTGAGCTGATCCTGCATAGCCTGCTTTCCCTGCGGCGGGCGCCGCTGCGGCCGCGCCAGAAATGTCTATTTTGTCTGGACAAAATATGTAGTTCTGCCTATCGGAGAATACTATTCCGAAGCGTGGACAAGGCTGTCAAGGTGGGCTCGACGGCTCGGTCGCGGCTATTGTCTGGACTAGGACGAGTTGATAGCGTCCAGGCCAAACAGGCGCTTCCGTTCGAGATGGGAAGGACCTCGGCGAGATCATGGCCAGCTCAGCGCAGCCGTCGCGGTATGGACCGACCCAACCCGTCGCCGTCGCGGAAGGCTGGCGAGTCGAGCGGGTCACCGCTGCCAGCCGGCTGTTCGGCGCGAACGGTTTGCGCACCGGCCCGGACGGTCGGGTTTACATCGCACAGGTGACTGGCAGTCAGATCAGCGCACTTGATCCCCGCACCGGCGACCTGGAAACCTTCAGCCCCAAGGGGGGCGAGATCGTCGCCCCAGACGATGTCGCGTTCGACGCCGGCGGCAACCTCTATGCAACGGAGGTCATGGACGGTCGGGTCAGCATGCGCGACACCGCCGGGCGCACCCGGGTGCTGCGCGACGACGTTCCGTCCGCCAACGGCATCACCGTTCATCGGGACCGGTTGTTCATCGGTGAATGCCGCGAGGGTGGGCGCCTGCTGGAGTTCGACCTGGGCGGCGGGCCGCCGCGGGTGCTGCTGGAAAGCGTGCCCTCACCGAATGCGATGGAAGTGGGTCCGGACGGCCTGCTGTACTTCCCGGTGATGGGCGCCAACGAGATCTGGCGCGTCGATCCCGACGGCGGCGAACCACAGTGCGTCGCAAGTGATCTCGGTGTGCCCGACTCGGTGAAGTTCGACCCGCAGGGCTACATCGTCTCGACCCAGGTGGCCAGCGGGCAGGTGTTGCGCATCGATCCGCGCAGCGGCGAACAGCGGGTGCTGGCCCAGCTGAGTCCGGGGCTGGACAACTGCACCTTCGTCGGTGACCGGGTGCTGGTATCCAACTTCACCGGCGAGATCACCGAGATATCGCCGGACGGCACCACGCGAACGGTACTGCCCGGCGGGCTGAACTGGCCGCTGGATCTGACCGTGGGTCACGACGGGCGGCTCTACATCGCCGACGGCACGTACTTCTATGTCGCCCTGCCGGACGGATCGTTGCAGACAGTCGGAATGTTGTTCAGTCCCGGCTATCCGGGATTCCTGCGCGGCGTCGTGGCCAGTGGACCCGGCGAGTTCGTGGTGACGACGTCGGGTGGCCAGGTCAGCCGCTACCGGCCTGGCGCGAGCGAATGCGAGGTGCTGGCAGACGGTTTCGACCAGCTCTACGGCGTCGCGATTGGGCCCTATGGGCTCGTCTTCGCCGAGTTGGGCACCGGACGGCTGCTGTCGTTGCGGTCTGGCGGCGCTGAGGTGTTGGCGACCGGCTTGCGGGACCCCGTCGGTGTTGCGATCGACGCGACCGGGGCGTGCCTGGTAGCCGAGGCCGGTGCCGGACGGGTGGTCAAGGTGAACGGGTCGGGGATCGACACCGTCGTGGCTTATCTGGAACGCCCGCAAGGCATTTCGATACACGACGGGGTGCTCTACATCGTCGATGCCGGTGCCAAGGAGTTGATCGCGTTCGATCTGAATACCAACCTGCGGCACACCATCGCTTCGGGGTTGCCGGTCGGCCCGCCGCCGGGCGTAGTTGCCAAGCCACTGATAGGAATGCCGCCGTTTTCCGGGCCGCAGGGCCCCTTCGCCGGCGTCGCCGCCGCGGCCGACGGGACGCTCTACATCTCGGCCGACGGTGACGGCAGCGTACTGGCCGTGCGCCGGGATCACCGCCTGGGAAACAGCTGATGTCCCAAGCAATCTCCAGCGAGCACCGCTACCTGCAGATCGCGCGCACGTTGCGCAAAGAGATCGTCGACGGGGTTTATCCGGTGGGCTCGCAGCTACCCACCGAGCACCAATTGTGCGAACGATTCGAAGTCAGTCGCTACACGGTGCGCGAGGCGCTACGCCGACTGCGCGAAGACAACCTCATCGCGTCGCGCCCCCGAGCGGGCACCCGGGTGGTTCCGCGGCCGGCGTCCAGTTCGTATGCGCAGGACGCGATGTCGATCGACGACCTGCTGGAGTTCGCGGCCGGCGCGCAACTGAACATCGAGTCCAACGAGATGGTGACCATCGACGACGACCTTGCCGCCCGGACCGGACTTGAGGTCGGCAGCCAGTGGCTGTTGGTGCGCGGCTATCGGCAAGCCGACGGCGCGTCGGTTCCCCTGTGCCGAACGGAGTACTACATCAGCCGCACTTTCGCCGCCGTCGGCAGGCTGCTGCAACGTCACACCGGACCGATTTTTCCGTTGATCGAGGACCTGTTCGGTGTGAGCATCTCCGAGTTGCACCAGGAAATCGCGGCGGTGTTGCTGTCCCCCGACCTTGCCGACGGCCTCGGTGTCGAGGCGGGGACGGCGGCGCTGCAGATGCGGCGCAGCTATAAGACCTCTGACGGCGAGATGGCTCAATTGACGATCAACACCCACCTGTCGTCGAATTTCCGCTACGCGATGACCATGCGCCGCGTGAACGGTCAGGCCGGCTGAGGTGATCGCGCCAGCCCGCCAGGACACGGTACGCGCGGCGCAGGCGTACCGGCGCGGGCTGTGGGTGCACACCACGTTGGCTGACGCGCTGCGCCTGGCCGCGGAAAATGCGCCACAACGGACGATCCTGGTGGACAAGGACACTCGGCTGGACTGTGCCACGCTCTACACTCAGGCCACCGGGCTGGCTAACGCCCTGCTGGACCGGATGGCTACCGGCAGCACCGTGTCGTTCATGTTGCCGAACTGGCACGAGGCCGCCGTCATCTATCTGGCGGCGACGCTGGCCGGCATGGTGGTGAACCCGATCCTGCCGTCGCTGCGCGACCACGAACTACGCTTCATCCTCGAAGACGTCGAGACCGCGATGATCTTCGTCCCGAACAGCTTCGGCGGACACGACTACGCGGCGATGCTGCAACGCGTGACCGCCGCGATGAACTCAGCCCCCGAAGTGGTGGTGCTGCGCGGCGAATCCGGTTCGCACACACCGTATCCGGTTTTGCTGGAGCGTCAGCCGGATGACTCGCGGCTACCGGCCCTCGATCCTGATGCGGTGCGGTTGGTCCTGTACACGTCAGGCACCACAGGACGACCGAAAGGCGTACTGCACAGCCACAATTCGATGCATGCGCTGATCGCTCAGATCGGCGACCAGTGGAACGTCGAGCCGGGCGACACATTTCTGGTTCCGTCGCCCGTCGCCCACATCGGCGGCTCGATATACGCGTTCGAATGCCCGCTGCTCCTGGGCACCACCGCGGTCCTGATGGACCGGTGGGATCCGTCGCTGGCCGTGGCACTGATGGACGGCGAACGTTGCACGCACATGGCCGGGGCGACACCGTTTCTGCAGCAGCTGTTGTCCGCCGCCGAACGCGCCGGCAGCCACCTGCCCGACTTGAAGGTCTTCATCTGCGGTGGCGCCTCGGTGTCGCCACCGCTGATCCGCCGCGCCGCCGAATATTTCGACCGCGCGGTAGTAACCCGCGTCTACGGCTGCACGGAAGTGCCCGTCGCGACCGTCGGCGCACCCCGGAAGGACGAAGCCGGCCAAGCCGCAGACACCGACGGGCGGGCCGGCATCGCCGAGATCGAACTCGTCGCCCACCACGCCGCGCCGGAAGGTGACGGTGAGATCTGTGTGCGCGGCCCGCAGATGCTGCTGGGCTACCGGCATCCCGAAGACGACGCCGACTCGTTCGATGCCGCAGGGTTTTTCCGCACCGGAGACCTCGGGCGCTGGGTTGATGGCCAGTACCTCGTGGTGACCGGCCGGGCCAAGGACGTCATCATCCGCAACGGCGAGAACATCTCGGCCAAGGAGGTCGAGGACCTGCTCGCCGACCACCCCGGCATCGCCGAAATCGCGATCGTCGGACTGCCCGACGACCGAACCGGCGAACGGGCGTGTGCGGTGATCGTGCCGGCCGGCGAGCCGAGGCCGGATGTCGCCAGCCTGCTCGCGCTGCTGCACAGCAAGGGCGTCGCGAAATTCAAGGCCCCAGAACAGGTCGTCGTCTGGGACGCGCTGCCCAAGAACGACGCGGGCAAGGTCCTCAAACATCAGATCCGAGCGGTTCTAACACGGGATGGGTGAGATGCAGGTCGCAATCGTCACGGGCGCAACCAGCGGCATCGGTTTGGGCTGCGCGAAAAAACTCGCCGAAATGGGCATGGTCATCCTCGGCACGGGCCGCGACGAGGACCGACTGGCCGAGCTGGAAAAGTCCGTCGGCGATCCGGCGCGGGTCGCGACGTTGGCCGTCGACCTGACCCGTGACGACGCCCCCCGACGCATCGTCGACCTCGCCGTCGAGCGGTGGGGTCACATCGACTTCCTGATCAACAACGCCGGAGTCGGCAGCCCCAAACCGCTACACGAAACCGACGACGAAACACTGGACTACGTCCTGGGTTTGATGCTGCGGGCCCCGTTCCGGCTGGCCCGCGACGTGCTGCCACACATGGGGCCCGGATCGGCGATCGTCAACATCACGTCGACTTTCGCCGTCGTCGGCGGGCTTCGCGGCGGGGCCTACTCCGCGGCCAAAGGCGGGCTGACCGCGCTGACCACCCACATCGCCTGCCAGTACGGCGCCTCCGGCATTCGTTGTAACGCCGTCGCGCCCGGCGTGACGGTGACGCCGATGGTCGAGAAGCGCTTGACCGACGAGCGGTTCCGCAAGATCAACACCGAGATGACGCCGCATCAGCGGCTGGGCACCGTCGATGACATCGCCAGCACCGTCGCGTTCTTGTGCTCGCCGGGTGCGAGTTTCATCAACGGGCAGACGATCGTCGTCGACGGCGGCTGGAGTTCGACGAAGTATTTGTCGGAGTTCGCGTTGTCCTCCGAGTGGGTCGCGCGGTGAACCCGCGCGATCAGGTGCGCGAGTGGACGCGGGCCCGGATGGGCGCGGCGGCGATCGTGGTGAACGGCACGGCGATCGGAAAGTCGTCGTCGAGCGATTGAACTTCGGCACGCCTGACGATGGTTGCCAGCCCGAGGGTTGCTTCGAGCAGCGCGAAGTGATCGCCGATGCAGGATCGCGGGCCACCGCCGAACGGCAGGTACTGCCAACGATCCCGGCCCTGCGAGTTCTCCGGGCTGAACCTGTCGGGGTCGAAGACCAACGGCCTGTCCCATACGGCGGGATCGTGATGCAGCGCGTAGATCCCGACCAACACCATCGTGCCGGCTTCGACCCGACGGCCGTCGACCTCGATGTCCTGCATCGCCGTGCGGGCCACCGCCGCGGCAGGCGGACACAGGCGCAGCCCCTCGTGCAACACCCGGACCGTGTACTCGAGCCGTGAAACGTCCTCCGGTGTCAGGGCGCGGTCGCCCAATGCGGCGACTTCGGCGGCGACCTTGTCCTGCAGCTCCGGATGGCGGCCCAGCGTCCACAAGGCGTAAGTCAGGGCGGTCGCCCTCGTATCGTGGCCGGCCAGCAGGAAGATGATCAGCTCATCGCAAATCTGGGTGTCGGTTAATGGTTGTCCGGTCGCCGGGTCGGTCGCGGCGATCAGAGCGTGGACTAGCGGTGCGTCCCGAGTCGGATCGTCTCGGCAGGCCCGGACAATCTCGCCGGCAAGCTCATGCAAAGCGCCGCTGGCCGCCCGGGCACGGTGGCGTCCCGGGGTCGGCAGCCAGTGCGGGGCGCGCACCGGCCGAAGGCCGCGGTCCATCACATATTTCGTGACGGTGACCAGCGGCGCCGCCAATGCGTCGGCCCGCTCATCGAGGTCTAAGCCCAGCACCGCGCGACCCAACACCCGCAGGGTCAGCCTGCGGCATTCGGTGTCGAGATCGATTTCGGCGCCGTTTCGCCAGGCGCGGGGAACGAGTTCGGCGGCGTCGGCCATGTGGCCCGCGAAGGCCGCGACATGCCGTTTGGTGAACACCGGCTGCAGCGCTCGTCGGCGAGGCAGCCAGGCGTCATGCGCAAGGTCGAACAAATTGCTTCCCATGACACGGCGCAATTCCTCGAATATTGGAAGTGTCTTGTCCACGAACGCGTCCGGACGGCCTATGACGTCGCGGGCACCCTTCGGCGACGTCACGACGACCACATTCGGCATCATCCAGGTGGGGGCCAGGCTGCATCGCGTCACCGGCCCGCCGGCATCACGCAGCGTTTCGAAACCGGCGTGATATGCCCGTACCGCCTTCACCTGTTGCAGATACGGCAGCGCATTCTTAGGTGCCAGCGGCAATGCCGCCACCTCGACCGTCCCGACCATTCCGATCACCCCTCTCGACGCGCGGAGCGTCGCACGGCTTTGGCCGCGCGAGATGAGTAGTCGACTACTTCATTTCGCCCGTCGACGTTCACCGACTGAAACTGACGCCTGCCCTCGCGTGTCGTCGCCGGCATCCGCCTGCGGCGCACCTAAGCTGGCTGGGATCAAGAGGAGGGGCAGCGACGTATCGGCAGCAACTACGGCGCCGGACGACAAAGTGGTCAGGGCGCGCAAACAGCGAGCACTGAGCCGGGCGGGACTAACCCCGCACCGGCACCTTCTGCTCGGCGGCGCAGATGGGTTGCCCCGGTGCAGCGTGTGCGCCGGGTGGGCCGACTGGCCGTCTGGGATCGACTCGAGCGCCGCAACGGTATTCCCGCGCTGGATGGTCTTCGTGCGATAGCGGTCGCACTGGTCCTCGTCGGGCACGGCGGCATTCCCGGCGTCAGCGGCGGGTTCATCGGCGTCGACATCTTCTTCGTCCTCAGCGGATTCCTGATAACTTCGCTGCTGCTCGACGAGCTCGGCCGCAGTGGTCGTATCGAGTTGACCGGGTTCTGGATTCGCCGGGCGCGACGGCTGCTACCGGCGCTGGTGCTGATGGTCCTCGTCGTGGGCGCGGCCCGCGAACTTCTTCCCTCACAATCCCTTACCGGATTGCGAAGCGACGCGATCGCCGCGTTCTTGTGGATGGCGAACTGGCGGTTCGTGGCGCAGAAGACGGACTACTTCACCCAGGGCGCCCCACCCTCTCCGCTGCAGCACACCTGGTCCCTCGGGGTGGAGGAGCAGTACTACTTTGTCTGGCCCGTCCTGCTGATCGCCGTGACGCTGTTGTTGGCAACGCGAGCCAGACGCTACTTCCAGCGGGCCACCGTGGGCGGGGTTCGGTTCGCCATCTTCCTGATCGCCACACTGGGGGCGCTGGCATCGGCCGCGGTTGCCATCGTCCTGGTCTCCGACGCGACACGTGACCGGATCTATTTCGGGACCGATACCCGCGCGCAGGCGTTGCTGACCGGCTCTGCCGCAGCGGCTCTGCTGGTGCGGGATTGGTCGTCGCTGAACCAGGGCTGGTGTCTGATCCGGACCCGTTGGGCGCGGCGGGTTGCCCGCATCCTGCCGGTCCTCGGGCTGGCGGGTCTGGCCGCGGGGGTTCACTACGCGACGGGCAGTGCCGGCGAGTTCCGCCACGGCCTGCTGATCGGGGTGGCGCTGGCGGCCGTCCTGGTGATCGCCCCGGTGGCATTGGAACAGCGCGGCATCGTGGCCCGTGTCCTGGCGTGGCGCCCGTTGGTGGGGCTGGGCACCATTTCCTACGGCGTCTATCTGTGGCACTGGCCGATCTTCTTGGCGCTCAACGGCGAACGCACCGGATGGTCCGGGGTCGCGTTGTTCGCCGCCCGCTGTGCGGTGACGGTGGCGGTGTCCATCGCGTCCTGGTGGTTGATCGAGCAACCCATCCGGCGGTGGCGACCGGAACGGGTGCCGTTGTTGCCGCTCGCGGCGGCCACCGTGGCATCGGCTGCCGCGGCGACCATCATGGTCGTTCCGGTCGGAACGGGCCCCGGGCTCCGCGAGGTCGGCTTGCCGCCCGGAGTTTCGGCCGTCGCGGCGGTCTCGCCGTCCCCGCCCGGCGCCCAGCCCGCACCCCGGCCCCGAGATCCCAACCGGCCCTTCACCGTTTCGGTGTTCGGCGACTCGATCGGGTGGACCTGGATGCACTATCTCCCGCCGACGCCCGGATTCGCGTTCCTCGACCACACCGTCATCGGCTGCAGCCTGGTACGCGGCACGCCCTACCGGTATATCGGCCAAACCCTGGAGCAGAAAGCGGAATGCGACACCTGGCCCGGTAGATGGTCGACGCAGATCAACCAGGACCAACCCGACGTCGCGCTGCTGATCATCGGCCGCTGGGAAACCGTGGACCGGGTCAACGAGGGAAAGTGGACCCATATCGGCGATCCGACCTTCGACGGGTACCTCAAAGCCGAGCTGGAGCGGGCGCTGAACATCGCGGGCTCCACCGGTGTTCGGGTGATGGTCGCCACCGTGCCCTACAGCCGGGGTGGTGAAAAGCCGGACGGCCGCCTGTATCCCGAGGACCAGCCGGACCGGGTAAACCAGTGGAACACCATGCTGCGCAACACGGTTAGCCATCACCCGAATGTCCAGATCCTCGATCTGAACAAAAAGCTATGTCCGGACGGCGTTTACACCGTCAAGGTCGACAGCATCAAGGTACGCAGCGACGGCGTCCACCTCACCCCGGAAGGCGTGAAATGGCTGACACCGTGGCTCGAAGAGTCCCTGCGGTAGCGGTTAATCGCTGGTGCGGCAGCTGACTTCCATGCTGTCGGCTTCCCGGACCAGGAAGTTGAAGCTGACGTAGCCGTTGCCGGGGTCCCGTACGTAGTCCAGATACGGCGTCATGTCCGGCGCGCTGGCGTTGTCGGCGACCACCAGCACACCGGCTGACAAGTGCGGCTCGAGCAGCTTGATCACCGGCAGATACAGATCTTTCCAACCGTCCAGCAGGACGAAATCGACCGGGCCGTCCAGGTCCGCCAGCGTGGACAACGCGTCTCCTTCGAGAACGGTGATCACGTCGTCCACCCCGGTCTGGGCGAATGTCTTTTTCGCGGCGGCGATCTTGGTCTCGCTGAGCTCGGTGGTCACCACCCGGCCACTGCCGTTGTCGCGCAACGCCGCCGCCAGATGAATGGCCGAGATACCGAAGGACATCCCGAACTCGACCACCGTCGCCGGGCGGGTGGCGCGCACCAGCGCGTAGAGCAGTCGGCCGGCCTCGGGGGTCACCGGGATGTAGAACTCACTCATCGCCTCGGTGCGTTCCTGTGTGGTCATCGGCCGATTGAGCTGACCGCCCTGCTCGCGCAACAGCGACATCTGGTTCTTTGCCTCGGTGTACATCCGGTCGAGTTCCGTCGCGATCCTGGGGTCCTGCAGTGAATTGGCCATGCTTCCGAGCGTAGGCGTGGCAGGTGGCCTGCACCGGCCTGGGTGTGTCGCACACCACAAATCGTTTGACGAGCAGTATGTCCTG
>Ga0335072_10017385_pt1 | contig 10172 bp, 4 predicted proteins | sample Lox_Sample_21_FD_206725 | JGI IMG/M metagenome (GOLD analysis project Ga0335072, IMG submission 206725) | Soil microbial communities from Loxahatchee National Wildlife Refuge, Florida, United States - Lox_Sample_2.1 | ecosystem: Environmental > Terrestrial > Soil > Wetlands | place: USA: Florida...
GGTTTTAGACGGAGGATCGTAAATCTCCGCTGACCCCAGCGTCGCGGAGCCTCCGCCTGCCGAGAGGTTACCTGTGTTCACGTAGGTATCGGAGCCACCCACGGCGAGCACTTGCCCGTTGTTGAGCAATGTCAGCGTGAATTGCGTTCGCGCCTGATTCATCGACCCCGTGGGGGCGACGGTCTGGGTTGCCGGGTTATAGATGTAAGCGTTGGCAAAGGCATTGGTCCCGTCGTCGCCGCCCGCGATTAGAATCTGTCCGCTGGGAAGCGCGACACTGCGGTAGTTTTCCGGTAACTCGCCACCATCGACGCCGCCCGCAAAGGAGTCGAAGCTGCCAGAAGGCGAGGCGGTTTCAGCTACGGGATCATAAATCACCGGCAACGATGCATAACCACCCAGCAGGAAGACATCACCTGCAGCGGTCGGCGCGACGGCCGGCGCCGGCGTAGGCGTCGGAGTGGGTGGCGTTGGAGTCGGTGACGGAGGAGGTGTCGGCGTGATGGTTGGTCCCGATAATGACGCCGTTCCGGAAACTGAGATTTTGAACGCTGTCTTGTCGCCGGCAACGGTGATCTTTAATGGCTGGCTGAACTTGCCCTTCTTTGTCGGCGAAAACTGTACGACCACCGCGCAGCTTTGCGCCGGTTGCAACGTAACCCCAGTGCAACCATCGGAACTAATTTTGAAAGGTGAATTGATCGAGACAGCTGAAATCGTCGCCGGGGCGTTGCCATTCACATTGACGACCGACAACGGTTGCGATGTAAGGGTGAACCCTGGATACACCACGCCCACGTTAAGCGGTTTCGGCTCGAACATCAGCTTGGGCTTGGATAGGGTGGCTGTAGCCGATGCTTTGGGTGCCGAGATGACAGCCACGCCGCCGATCAGGATTGCAAGGCCAGTAAGTAGAAGTACGAAGCGCGACCGATTCATTGTACGACGTTCCTTGCGTCAACACCGGCGGGGACCAGCTTGGGAGCCCAAGCACGACCGACGACGAAGCCCATTGGCCCACCCATCTCCACCACGAGCGACGAAGTGTGAACCGCCGCCCGGTGAAGGCCTATATGCGGACTATTCGCGATAGCCTTGTGCCAGCCATCGAAATACGTGCCGAGCAGGAGTTGCAGGTCAGGCGTGCCATGTCCCTGCCATGCGAGTCCAAAGACTTTGCCGTCAGGCCTGACAAATTCGCGGACTCGCAGATTGTTGGCCGTACTGAACTCGTTATAGGTGTATTTCTCACCGGTGCTGGTGCGCAGCACATAAGACTGAACCGCCGACTGAGGGCTTGAAGAAATCGATTGAGCCGCGGGTGCCGGACCGGAGCCCGTCACCGCACCGAGCTTTTGGGCATCACTCGTAACCGAGGCAATACTGCCTCCAAGACTTGCCTCAGCCCTACGCACGCTCGCACCGGCGACTAGCATCGCCACGCAGACGCTTAGGCTTGCGATCACGATTTTAGTCAGCCAACCACTCCAAACCTTAGGGCGCCGCTGCCAGTATGTGTCTTCATTCGCTATCATTTTTTGTCCGTCGGCGGTTCTTTCACGCTATTTGGACGCAGAAGAAGCGGTATTCTTCACCTTGCGCGCCGAATTATCTACGATTTCGGGTCGTCCGAGACAAGTCCGCATCTACATGGGCGGCCATGACATTCAGATTCGTGGGTCACCCCCGCTCTACGATACCTATGCCACCGGGGGTGTTGCGGGACACTTGATGCCGCCTGGCAACGACTCTGGGCAAGTCACTTTATCTCTTCGCACGGTTTCTTAGGCTTTAGCGTAGCTCAGTGTACGTTTTTGATTAACCTTCGGCAAGGCAGTCTTTGTGTCATTTAAGTCGTGCTAGAGGCCATTAATAGATAGAGCTGTTCCATCAAATTAGCGCAGTAGCTGGCAAAGATAGGCAATTTTCATTTCCGCGGCCAGTTTCAGATGAAGATCACCTATCGTCCCGGGATGTATTGTGGTTCGTTGATCTGCACAGGAGCCGCGGTCAAAAGAGTCTATGAGTCTGTACATCGAGGATTACGCGATCATCGGCGACACCTGCACGGCTGCGCTCGTCGGGCACGACGGCTCAATCGATTGGCTCTGCGCGCCGCGCTTCGACTCGGGAGCCTGTTTCGCCGCACTGCTGGGCGGCGCGAATAACGGCTTCTGGCGGTTGGCGCCGGCTGGCGGCGAAGTAAAATCGCAGCGCCATTATCGTCAGGACACGCTGGTCCTCGAGACTGATTTCGCAACCGCCACCGGCAGCGTCAGGGTGATCGACTTTATGCCGACGTCGGACCGCACCGGCCGCGTCGCCGTCGTACGAATCGTGAAAGGAATCAGCGGCGCCGTGCCGATGCGGTCGGAGGCAGTTTTCCGCTTCGACTACGGGCGCACCGTACCTTGGATACGCCAGCGCGAAAATGGCTTCAACGCGGTCGCTGGTCCGAACGCCGTCACATTACAGAGTACAGTTCCGATGCATCCTGAAAATGGAGCATTTTGCAGCGACTTTACTATCAGCGGAGGCGCGACTGAGGTATTCGCTGCCGAATTCTATCCCTCACATGAGCACGAGCCTGGAGCGTGTGATGGACTCGCGATGCTGTCGATCACCGAGCAGTGGTGGCGTGCATGGGCTGCGCGGTGCCGATGGGAAGGCGAATGGCGCGACGCCGTCGTTCGTTCAGCGATCACGTTGAAGGCGCTGACCTATCGTCCGACGGCAGGTATCGTCGCCGCTGCGACCACCTCGCTGCCGGAAAATCTCGGCGGCTCCCGCAACTGGGACTATCGCTATTGCTGGCTTCGCGATTCAACCTTCACGCTCTACGCGCTATTGCTTTGCGGATATGCAGATGAGGCGAAAGAATGGCGCGAATGGCTATTGCGTGCGATCGCTGGGCGTCCACAGGATATGCAGATTATGTATGGCATCGCGGGGGAACGCGACCTCCCGGAATTCGAGGTGCCGTGGCTTAGTGGCTATGGCAATAGCAAGCCGGTACGTATTGGCAATGCGGCGCATCAGCAATTCCAGCTCGACGTTTATGGCGAAGTGATGGATACCCTGTACGTTGCAGGGAAGTATGGGGTTCCATCGGACAACGATGTCTGGCGGATGCAAACTCAGTTGATGGAGTTCATTGAGTCGGCCTGGCAGCATCCTGACGAAGGAATCTGGGAGATTCGCGGCGAGCGGCAACATTTTACCCATTCCAAGGTTATGGCATGGGTCGCGGCGGATCGCGCGATCAAATCGATCAAGCGCTATAGACTCGGCGGACCGATCGCGAAATGGACCGCGATGCGGGATCAGATCCATCGCGAAGTTTGCGAACGCGGATTCGACCGCCAGCGCAACAGCTTTGTCCAACACTATGACACGACAGCCCTCGACGCGTCATTGTTGATGATCCCGCTCGTCGGGTTTCTACCCGCCCATGACGCGCGAGTGCGTGGCACCGTCGATGCAATCCGGCGTGAGCTGATGAAGGACGGTCTCGTCGAGCGCTACGCCACTGAGACGGGCGTTGACGGCTTGCCTCCCGGTGAAGGAGCGTTCCTGCCATGCAGCTTTTGGCTGGCAGACAATCTTACGGTTCTGGGCCATTATGACGAGGCGCGCGAATTGTTCGAAAGGCTCCTGGCACTGCGCAACGACCTGGGGTTGCTTGCGGAAGAATATGATCCGGTTAAGCAGCGGCTGACGGGGAATTTTCCACAGGCGCTGACGCACGTCTGTCTCATCAATACTGCGCACAATCTGATGCTGGGGGCAGGACCCGCGTTGCAGCGAGCCGATCATAACGGCAAAACGCCTTAGCCGGTAAATTATACATTAACGAAGCGCGCAGCGTCCTAAGCTGGATGCTTCGATTTATCAGCCTGCGACCGGATTGGCATAAGAAGCACGCCGCAATAAAGACTCCAGATGAAGGCTGGCCACTCTTATACATGGCATGGGTTGTGCTGAGCTAGACGATTCAGATTATCCTGACTAATGAGTTCCTGAAATATCGATTTATCAAAGGTGCGTTACGCATGGCGAATGATGCGCGGAAATCACGAATACTTGAAGGACTCCCTTATCCCAAAGGAGCAACATGGGATGGCTTGGGAGTCAACTTCGCACTATTTTCGGCGCATGCAACGAAAGTCGAGTTATGCTTGTTCGATGACAAGGGTGAAACGGAGATCGAGCGAATCGAGTTGCCCGAGTTTACCGATGAAGTATGGCATGGTTATTTGCCTGACGCTCGTCCCGGCACCGTCTATGGCTATCGTGTCTACGGTCCTTACGAGCCAGCCGCCGGTCATCGCTTCAACCATAACAAGCTATTGCTTGATCCCTACGCTAAAGCTCATGTCGGCAGCCTGAAATGGGGTCCTGAAGTCTTCGGTTATACGATCGGAGCGGAGGAAGCCGATCTTAAGTTTGACGAGCGTGATAGTGCTTCGTTGATGCCGAAATCCAAGGTAATCGATCCGGCGTTCACATGGGTCAGGGATCGCGCGCCACGGATCCCGTGGGGTCGAACGATTGTCTACGAAACTCATGTCAAAGGCTTCACGATGTTACATCCGGCAGTGCCCAAGGAATTTCGCGGCACTTTTGCCGGGCTCGGGCGGCAGGAAGTTATTGACTATATCAAGAGTCTTGGAATCACCGCTGTAGAGCTGATGCCGATTCATTCGTTCATCAACGATAGCTACTTGCTGGATAAGAAGCTGACTAATTACTGGGGTTATAACACCATCGGTTTCTTTGCGCCGGATCCCCGCTATTCAGCCACTGGCGAAATCGCGGAATTCAAGCAGATGATCGCGCACTTGCATGACGCCGGTCTCGAAGTGATTCTCGACGTCGTTTATAACCATACGGCCGAAGGCAGTGAGCTTGGTCCGACATTATCATTTAAGGGCATCGACAACGCATCCTATTATCGGCTGCTGCCCGACAAGCCGCGTTACTATATAAATGATACTGGGACTGGAAATACTCTGAATCTCAGTCATCCGCATGTCTTGCAACTTGTGACCGATAGCCTCCGCTATTGGGTCACCGAAATGCACGTCGATGGCTTCCGTTTCGATCTCGCGACTATTCTTGGCCGCGAGCCGTACGGCTTCGACGAAGGCGGCGGGTTTCTCGATAGCTGCCGTCAGGATCCTGCGCTGTCACAAGTCAAACTAATCGCCGAACCGTGGGACCTTGGCCCCGGTGGCTATCAGGTCGGAGGCTTTCCTCCTGGATGGGCTGAATGGAACGATCGCTATCGCGATACAGTGCGTAGTTATTGGAAGGGCGACGAGCATAAAGTTGCCGAGATGGCCACGCGCCTCGCAGCTTCCGGCGACCTCTTCAATCGGCGTGGCCGCAAGCCTTGGGCGAGTGTAAACTTCATTACAGCACACGATGGGTTCACACTACATGATCTCGTCTCGTACAATGACAAACATAATGAAGCCAACGGTGAAGATAACCGCGATGGTAACTCGAATAATCATTCGTGGAATTGCGGTGCCGAAGGTCCAACTGACGATCCGGAAATAAATCGCCTACGCCAACGCCAGATGCGGAATTTACTGGCAACCTTGTTGCTGTCTCAGGGAACCCCGATGCTATTGGCGGGAGATGAATTTGGCCGTACGCAAGGAGGAAACAACAATGCCTATTGTCAAGATAATCAAATAAGCTGGCTCAACTGGGAAATCAAAGACGAAGGCCGCGTATTGACTGATTTTGTCCGCCGTCTGACGATGTTGCGGAATGCCTTTCCCGTTCTTCGCCGCGAACGGTTCTTTAGCGGTAATTGGGATGAAACACTCGAAGTGAAGGACGTCACCTGGTTCAATTCCTTCGGCAAAGAGATGCAGCAGGAGGATTGGGGTGACGGTAACCAGCGCTGCTTCGCGATGTTGATGGACGGGCGTGCGCAGGCTACTGGTATTCGTCGGCTCGGGACTGACGCAACATTGCTAGTTGTGATGAATGCCCATCATGATGTGGTGACTTTCACTTTGCCCGCGGTGACCGGGGGCGATCGTTGGCGATGTCTGATCGATACCGACGATTACGAGCGCGACGAATTACCCGTGTTCAGACCCAAAAATACCTACGATGCAGCCGCACGCTCGCTGGTTCTATTCGCCCTCGACGATCGTGGTGAAACCGTGCGGATGGTCCGTCAAATCGCGCTTGACTTGTCGCGCAGCAAACAGCTCGCGCGGTGAGTTCGGCAGTATCTAGGTGGCAATTATCGCAACTGATTCCCCAGAAAGATCGACATAGTCGGTTTCTAGCTGAACAGCTGGATTTGATTTGAGCAAGAGTTCTGCCTTCGGTTTGCGGCTCCATCCAATGCGTCGTGGCTCGGAAACGAAATTGCATGCAACGTGAATTGAGCCGCGCGTCATCAATAGCCAGCGAGCCTGTTCATCGTATTCGACGTGGACCTTCGCTAAATCGCCGTCGTAGAGATCAACACGACTCTTCCGCAGCCGGATTAAATCTTGATGCCATCGCAGGATGCTCTTATGAGGCTCGCGCTCCAGCTCATGCCAATCGAGCTTTGAGCGTGTAAACGAATCAATGGCCTGCGGATCGGGAATATCCTCGAGCTTCCATCCGGCCGCCATCAATTCTTTCTTGCGTCCTTCGCTTACCGCTTGGCCGAGTTCTCTATTCTCGTGGCCAGTGAAATAGATAAATGGACTAGCGGCTCCCCACTCTTCTCCCTGGAATAGCATGGGGATAAAAGGCGCAGTCAGAACCAGCGCCGCCGCAACCTGCAAAAGACCTATGCTCATAAGGTTCGAGCTACGTTCGCCTGGCGCTCGATTTCCAATCTGATCGTGATTTTGCAAATAACCGAGAAAGCTGTGGCCTGACAATCCGGTAGGCTTACGGCCGTGGCGTCGCGCACGGAATTTGGAATATCTTCCGTCGTAGACGAACACTCGTTGGAGCGCATCTGCGATGTCTTTGATTAACCCGAAATCGCCATAGTAACCGGATGTCTCGCGAGTCAGCACGCTGTGAAGTGCGTGATGGAAATCATCGCTCCATTGCGCCTGTATGTTGTATCCGCCAAGCTCTGAGTGGCGGACTATGCGAGGATCGTTCAAATCGCTTTCAGCGATCAAAACTAGGCTGCGCCCTAGAGATTTCTCAAGCTCAGCAACTTCAGCAGAAAGCTGTTCCAGGATTTGTATCGCTGAAGTGTCTACTATCGAGTGGATCGCATCGATTCTTAATCCATCAAAGTGATAATCGTGCAACCACATTTTTGCGTTGTCACAAACGAAGCGGCGGACTTCGTCGCTTCCGCGATCATCGAAATTGACCGCACTACCCCAAGGTGTGGCGTAACGAGAAGTAAGATAGGGACCGAATTGGGGTAAATAATTTCCCTCTGGCCCGAAATGGTTATAGACGACATCTAGTATAATCGCCAGTCCGCGTCGGTGACATGCATCGACTAGACGCTTGAGTCCATCCGGGCCGCCGTAAGCGTGATGAGGAGCGAAAAGATCTACTCCGTCGTAACCCCACCCGCGATTACCTGAGAACTCGGCAACCGGCATAAGCTCTACATGCGTTATGCCCAATTCAAGCAGGTGACCGAGACGTTCAATCACCGCATCAAAGGTGCCCGGTGCGGTGAACGTACCGACGTGAAGTTCGTAGATAACACCCGATGAGAGAACCGGCGCATTCCAACCGCGGTCGTGCCACTCAAATGCAGAATGATCAATTATCCGCGAAGGCCCATGCACGCCGGATGGCTGGAACGCCGAACGCGGATCCGGAAATGGTTTCTGGCCGTCGAGAACAAAGAAATAGTCCGAGCCGGCTTCGAGATCAGGTGAGTCTAGTTCCCAATAGTCATTGTCGACTTTCGCCATCCGAATGCGCTCGGATTTCAGTTGTAACTCGACTTTCTTCGCCGATGGTGCCCATACTCGCAATCTCATGACATCTTCTCTCGCGACAGCAAAGCAACCGGAAACTTATCGAACAGTGTGGCGATAGCAGCGTCACCCCCGTTGGCTCGGCCGCCTGTGAATTCGTTGCGCCATACTCCCTCCGGTAAAGAGAGTGTAGTATTCTTCCATCCCCCGTTCAGCTTCAGCGTCAACCGTGGCACGATCGTGATCGCGTTACCCAACCTGGCGAATGCGACTACATGATCCGAAGCGGGGCCGCGAGCCATTATAGGCTCATAGCTACTCGTCTTTCCGAACCAATCTGGATGTCGCGCCCTCAGAGCCAGCGCCTTATTGGTCACCCAGAGCTTTGGGAGTCCTTCGTCGGCGCGGTCTAGGATTTTGGCGAGAGTCAAGTCACTCAATTCACTAAGCAGCCGCCGGCGCAAAGCATAGTCTACTGGACGCCGGTTATCTGGATCGACCAGAGTGAGATCCCACAACTCCGACCCTTGATAGAAGTCGGGCACGCCAGGCGAAGTAAGTTTGAGCAGCGTTTGAGCGAGCGAGTTGATTCGTCCTGGCCAAATTAAAGGTTCAACAAAAGCTTCCAAATCATTCAGAAAGTTCTCGTCGCCAAGAATTCTTTCGACGAAAGCGGCCAACTGGCTTTCATATGCTTCATTCGGCTGCGTCCACGATGTATGAAGCTTGGCTTCGCGGGCCGCTTTGAGCATGTACTCCCTGATGCGTATAAGATCGATAGGCCAGGTGCCTATCAAAGTCTGATAGAGAAGATATTCGGCATTTGCGTCGCGCGCGCCTTCGTCCCAATGCAGGCGATTCATCTCCGCCCAGCCGTTTACGGCTTCTGACCAACGCTGAGGAATCTCAGACAGGAGGCTGATGCGCGACCGCACATCTTCACTACGCTTGGTATCATGCGTCGAAGTGGCAAGCATTGCGAGAGGCCAGGCTTCTTGAACGAAAGCATTTTCCCGATGAAATTCGTCCACGGTGGTGCCAAAGCGAGCTGGATCACACCCCACTTCGTTCAGTGAGGTCAGCCTATTGAAGCAATAAAATGCTGTATCCTCGACTGATTTAGCCATCACAGGTCCGGTAAATTGCTGAAAACGCATAGCCAATTCGCTTTCGAGCGCGCCTTGAATTTTCAGCGAGAGAATATCGGCCAAGAAATCGAACAGCCGGGAGTCCAACTGCGGAGCCCCGGCTTTCGCTGCGTCCAAAGCTTGATCGAGATATCGCTGGTCGTCCGTGTGAATATCCTTGCTTAGCGCGCTTACGTAAGTGCGGTAAACTGGCAGATTGGCGGCAAATTCTCGAATCGCCTCATGAACTTCATGACGCGTGTAATCGCGGTGATGAGGATGCTGCTCGCAAATGTCGACTAGTAACTCAGTGAGACGGCCAAGATCGCTCCCAAGGATCTCACTCATTATAAATTTCTTCTTTTGGACCACCACCTTGGCGTAGTCCGCCGATTCTCCGGTGAAATCGGTGAATACTTGAGTCAAGGCTGCTTCGGTCTCTCGATTGACGAACAGACCGCCGACTCGGCTGATAAAGTCGTACCCTGTAGTTCCCTCAACGGGCCAGGATTCGTGCAACCGCTCGCCGGGCATCAGGATTTTCTCGACTAGAATCCATCCGTTCGGTGAGTATTTCCGCAAGCGGCTGAGATATTGCGCTGGTTCTCGAAGTCCGTCGATGTGGTCGATGCGGACACCATCCAAAGTTCCGTCGGTGAGCCATCGCAATGGCAAAAAATGAGTATCCTCGAACACCCGCTCGTCTTCCATCCGTAGACCCGCTAGGGTGTTTATGTCGAAGAATCGGCGATAACCGAGTTCGCGAGACGCAGCGCGCCAATAGGAAAGACGATAATTCTGCCGCTCAAGCAGGGAATGCAGCGCCTGCTGATCTTCGTTGAGCGCTCCGATTTCAGCATCGATTGCGAGGCTTACTTCCGAGCCCGTTTTCATCAGGCGTTCAAGACTAGATTGAATGACGTTTTTGTCGCGATGACGGCGAGAGACACTTTCCCGGTCGGTCGCAGTAGCAAGAGGCAAGCCGCTAAATGCGTCAGCTAAGAAAGCCAACTCTTCAGATCCGCATCGCTTCGCGGCATTCTCGAGAATCGAGCCTAGCGAGCGCGGCGCAACCGGAAAGCGGCTCTCGTAATATCTAACGTTCAGCCTTACGCCATCA
>Ga0335072_10017387_pt1 | contig 10172 bp, 9 predicted proteins | sample Lox_Sample_21_FD_206725 | JGI IMG/M metagenome (GOLD analysis project Ga0335072, IMG submission 206725) | Soil microbial communities from Loxahatchee National Wildlife Refuge, Florida, United States - Lox_Sample_2.1 | ecosystem: Environmental > Terrestrial > Soil > Wetlands | place: USA: Florida...
TGTCGCTGTTGAGTTGTCAACTAGTTGAATGCTTATACTCATGTGAAGAAGAAAAGTGAATGATAGATCTCTTCTAATCATGACTTGTGCAGATTTGCCCGTAGATGGCCTCAATGCTTCTTCCTCCAACCTCAATTCTCCCTCCTATGATGTTTACTGACTTTCCAACACAAAATTCTTCGGTATAAATTGACAATACAAATAATAGAATGCCATTACAATATCCAAGCGTCAAGATCTGAACTCCGTCCCCGACGAGACCCTATACCCCAAAAGTCAGTGCCTAATCAAAGTTACCCCAAACCGTCTCTTTCTTTTGCAATATGCAACTAAACCTTAGGCCCCACATCCTTCCCCGAGATTATCCGACGCAGTAGGTCAAATTACAACTCAAACATCATAACCCGCCACGGTGTATGACTGCGCAAGGGGCAAATACGGACATCGTAGCACAGGCCACACGCCTAAGTTATCGGTGCACAGACGGGTGTAGAGCCCCGGCCGATCTTCTAGAAGGCATCCAATCCTTCCACCGGACCATTACCGCTTCCGTTGCTTCCATCCATGCACTCATGCTGCCATGCTTCCATGCAGCTTCCACAACCAATCCCATTCCGAGCCAAGCTGCACAGTAGACCAGCCAAGACCATGACTACGAGAACTCCACGAGAACTCCCGCGAGAACGGGAACTGCTGCGCCACAGCCATGCAGACCACGCAAATCGACAACACTAGTGCACTGTGCCTTCTGGAAGGAGCAATTCTAACCAATCCTATGCCAACCGTTTGTATTATATCATCTTCTGTCAACCACGCCACCGTGCCTTACCATATCATCCCTGATCCTATCTCTCCGTCTGCAGTTCACGTCACAAACCTCCATGAGAACGTTTACTATGTCCAAGGAGCAGTCCCAAGATAAATTTACCAGGAATTCCACGTAAGCCTTACCAGAGGCACAGATCAAAGCGGAGACATACAGTGCCTACCATGTGCTGCACTGCACTACCCTATCGGATCTCTCACCTTTTCTATTAGCCCTACATCGCAGGACCTCATTGGACGTCTTAATTCGGCTCGGAAAGCTCTCCCCAAAGCAGTCTAGCATACTGTCCTCCTTCAGCGGCTCTCCCTGTACCACCATCCTCCCTTGGTGTGCTTAGGTCCCAACCAGATGCAATCCCCTCAACACAAGCTCTAATAGAGAAAACTGCAGCTGTCGCGGCTGAAGGAGAAGCTCCCACGTGGAGTCCTTCCAGCCTCTTGGGCATGAAAGTGTAGTATTGTATGTACTATTTGCATAGCGCCATGGCGGTAACGAGAACGGCAAATACCTATGAGTAACCGATAGACAGCAAGAAAAAGATTCCACGACAAGAGTCCTCATTCTCTCCCACAGCACCTCCTTCAATACTCCGCATATATGCATACCTATCCACCAAGAGAAATATTCAAAAATCAATCACACTCTTTCAACCCCCATTCGCTCTAACTCTTAAGCAACTTAAACAAGATTGGCTCGCCATATCACCACATAAATTCATTCAATATAGCATAGTGCTCATCTATTCTATTCCACTATCCAGTCTTTGCCTCTTACGTCAAGCTTCAAGCAGACTTATTTCCATCTCCGCACAAAATATCCAGCTGGCCTTTGATTACGTTACTCCGTACTGCAGTGTGAATGATCTGAATAGTCCATGGTACGGTTCATTTCGTTCGACTCTATTTCGCCAAACAAGCGGAAGCAGAGCCGAAAGAAGCCACTCCATACCTACAATCATCAAAATATCTTGGAAACTCATCACAGTTCAGTATCGCCGCCTTATTATGAAGTCGTTTTTAATTGAATAAAGATTATATAGTTACTCTGTTATAATGCTGATTAACAACGCAATGATACCGTGCAGGTATACAGATTCACTCTAAACGCCCGATGAAAAAAATTACCCACCATATCCGCACCACTATGATCCTAGGAACAGCTTAGAATGTTGATTGAGTTTCACGGAACTATGCCTGCTGCTGCGAGAAGTTCCGGATAGGTAGCTGTTACTTGGCGAGGCATCCGAACCTTTCCGAGTGCTGCTGCAGATCTCTTCGTCTTCTATTTATTTTTTATTTTTATTTTTTTTTTTGGGAAAAAGTCCTTCGGCCAGAATCGCTACTAGCCTTCCGAGCTGTTTCGCTGCTTTTATTACTTTAATTATACTTAGCTCGTGGCGGAGCAGTGCCATTTTCTCGCTGGGCAGTTGGCTTTGAAACTACATCACCTCTTGGTCGACCATCTAATGGCCCGATACGGGCATTTCGGTCATTTTGTGGCCCGTTCGTTTGAAGAGATCTCCCTTCTGCGAACCATTGACGGAGTTGTCATTTGAGCTCGTTGGATTGCCTATGAAGCTCAATTACTGACATATCTATAATAGGAATACGACAGAGACAAATCTCTGAAAAGTTGTTTCAGATTCTGAAGGATTCTTTCCCAACGACCTTATGGACGTCTCATCCATATCATTAAAGATGAGAAGGGGATCAGCGGCTACCAGTGAGGTCCAGGGAAAACGCCTCACCAGTCAAAACATGCGGACTATGATGACGTCCCATACTAGAGAAATTGCAGAACAGTGGGTTAATGGAACTATCATGAAAAGATTCGGGTTCTTTCACCACTTTGAACTAAGGGTGCTGTCGGCAGTGATTGAATGGGCAGGTATGATGTCTGCTGGGCAAGAGTGGTCGCTGGGTGGCATTCCGACCATACGTTCGACAAGAAAGCTGGATTGTAGGTTGCTGAACATCCCCGTCGAGGTTTGACAGCGTTTAGGCTAGGCCACGGATGTTACTGGCTGTACCAGCCAGAGTCAGGGTGGCTGTAGCCAAGTCTAGGTTTGATAGTACTACCGATGTCGGTGACGCACAAGTCCCTCCTTCAATATCTCCAGTCGCCTGAGCCGGTGCGTGTGATGTTAAGGTACACTTTGCGGATTTGCTTGGCAGTTGAGAAGCAATATGCTCCAGTATATCAGCAGCCGTGAAAATCTGGTAGTTCTGTGGCGTAGAGGTCGACATTCCACCGAGTTTGAGGTTGAAAAGAGTGGCAGCGGCACTACGCTTCCACACATCATGTTTGCCTGAGATCCCATTCGAAATCGTCTGCCACTGGCATCTCCTGTATTATGGGCTCGCGGCTGAAATCCTTTATAGTGATAGGACTGAGGTGTGTTGGTTGGACCACTGGTGCTAGGCTTTCCCTCCGTGTTGAAAATCTCAATTTTGCCAGCTTGCTTCTAAATGTCCTGCTGTCGCTGGGAGAGTGACTAGGACTTAAGGAATAGATTGAATTCCTTTCCCAAGTGCTCTAGGCACTTCTATATATACTTACAAGAGAGCAGCCAGCGCTCCGCGCTGGGTAGGAGATTTATATAGAGGTAGCACCCACAATCTATATATTGTTTTATATGCGCAGCATAGAATAGATTGAATTGCTTGATAATGCTCAAGTTGGCAGGCTATTGGCCTTATATGTATATATATATCCAAATAGAATAAAGAGTATATTATTTTTGAAACAAATAGCCTAAATAATATAGCCGAAAAGAGCACCCGTAAGGAGCACCCGTAAGGAGCACCCGTAAGGAGCACGTTCTATGGCCCACTAAACTTCAACTGCTGCCCTGTGTAACCAATGGCGCTAAAGGCGAAGAAGTTGTTAAGGGTGCAGGAGTGATTCTGTAGCGCTCGCATATTCTAGTCGAGGAAGCTGGTAAAGGTGGCCGGGTAGGGCTCTAAGGGGGCTAAGTGCCACTTCCCTTAGTTGCAGCACCAGCCGTTCCTCTCTGTATTAAGCAGTTAAGAGCCGCATATCAAGCAATCCCAGGTCCAGCCAGTCTTGTACTCCTCCACTTCCCATCTATTAAGGCTCTAATGCCAGGGCAGTGTTCGCAAGGGCACTAGAGCGGGAGCGGGAGTGGGAGCAAGAGTAGCAGCAGCAGCAGCCCTCTGCTAGCGGATGAGCTTTTGGCGCGCATAACCAGAAGCGGCCTGCTCCTTCAACTTGCAGTAGCGCGGTGGCATAGTTTGGGATCGAGGCAGCAGGAGCAGGAGCGGGAGCGGGAGCGGGAGCGGGAGCTGAAGTTGAAGCTTAGAAGCTGGGAAGCCCAGAGAGAGGATATAGCCAGCAGCGGCAGGAGAGCAGCGGAGGGCAGCGGCCTAGCACCAGCACTAGCACGTGAAAGGAGGGGTATGGTAGGTGGCGCCACCGGTGCTTCCTATAAGGGTGTCGTCCATGCCCCCCATGCCTCAAGAGGAGGCTCGAGGGGTCTTGGTTGCTAGTCCTTGCCTCCGGCTATTCCTAAACTAACATTGCCAAAGGTCTTTATGGCTGCCTCCTATGAGGGTGTCGTCCGTGCCCCCCGTGCCTCGAGAGGAGGCTCGAGAGGTCTTTGTTGCTGGTCCATGCCTCCAGCTATCCCTAAACTAACGTTGCTAGAGGTCTTTTTGTTGCTGGCCAAGGCGGGCCCGTCACGACACTCTGCCTGACGGTCTGCGGCAGCGCCGTTGCCCCTGCGCTACAGTTTGAAGCCAGGTTCTATCCCAAGGTACGGGAATCACTTCCGTCTTGGGCTTCCAATCAGCCTGCGAAGAGCTGAGCGAATGGGGGGCGCTCTAGAGGACATCCGACCAGGAAGCACTATTATATATATATTAGAAACTCATATGAAAACCCTACAACATTTGCAATAAAGGATAGATTTAAGTGACAAGGCCACGTAACTATGTATCCAGCCTTCTAGCAGTAGTTCTGGTCATAGTAGTCGTAATACGGACTGTATTAGGAGTCTAGGATAGGGGTGGTGGCTATGGAGTGGAGACTGGAGTGATTACTGTGGTCTTAGTGTTGTCGGTTCATGTGCCTGGTCATGTGTCACCTGCGCAGTCGATTTGGCCAGCCCTGCTTATTTAGCAGCTTCGCCGGGAGCGATTATCCTGGCCTACGTGCACATCTGACTCCGAACATTAGATCGAAGAACAAAAAACTCAATTCACAGCGATGGAACCAGTAGAGTTCGCCGTCGGAGTTATAGGCTTGGCTGGTCTTTTCAGTGTATGTCTGGATGTCATCGACAAAGTAGATTCCTACAAGGACTTTGGGGTTGAGTCGCGTTCGATTATCGCTCAATTTGAGGCTGACAAGTATCTATTCACCAAATGGGCGCAAGATGTCGGCATATACAAAGATAAACTAAACAACAACTACCATAGCCAGCTCGACAACCCTGAGACAAACATGATAGTACAACAGATTCTATCAAGTATTCAGGAGATCTTTAGCAAGATAAAGAATACGGTGTCTGAACTGCAGGCTGTGGCGGAAGCAGGCTCAACCTCTTTTCCTGATAGCATTCTTTTCCTTAGCGCACGCAAAAAGTCTCTTAGGAGCAATGCAGAGTTCATTACTCAAGTTCAACAATTTGGATCCTTAGTACAAAGATTGTACAACTTGGTCCCACCAGACGGGTTGACAGGACCAGGAGAGGCGCACAAAGGTACAATAGGTAATAATCTGAGTTCCAGGAATGGTATGCACACCTCTAAGTCTGCAGTCGAATGAGACTAACTAGCTACAAGACGAAGATAAAGCTACATGGTTCTCTAATTCTCAACTACTAATCGAGATGGCAATGCAGATTAAGTGTAAGACTTCCACTCTTCTTATAGAGCCTCGCTAATAGTTAAAGACGAAACAAGGAAAGAATTGGACACTTGGCTTGGCTCGTCTTGGACCAACGATATTTATGAGACCTTTATTTGGAAGAGGCTCGACGGCACATGCGACTGGATCCTAAGTCGACAGGCCTTTCTTGACTGGATATCCCCTGATTTCCCCTCTGGAACGGCAAAGATCCTGTGGATTAATGGTCCAGCAGGGTACGGGAAGACGATCTTATGTGCAAGGGTGGTTCAGTATCTGTCATCGATGCTCGACTCTCCACTTGCATACTATTTCTGCTCGTCAGACTCGGAAAGTCGACGAGACCCCTTAACTATAATGAGGTCTTGGATCTCTCAAGTGATATCATATAATCAAGATGCATTCGAGTTAGCCTTTGTCAGATGGGAAACGAAAGACGGACGTAATGCATCGCAGACAGATGTTGTCGAGCTCTTCAAAACTATCGTTCAGCATACACCAAATTGTACATTCGTCGTGGATGGGCTTGATGAGTGTGCATGGGCAGAGAAGTGGAAATCTAATAACGACGACTCTCTAACGAGCTTTTTCGAGTCTGTTAATCAGGCGGTTGCGCATACGACTACTCGAATCCTGATTCTCAGCCGCGATGAACCTGAAATTCGATACGGCTTTCGTGCTATTTTGGCCGGCGACAGTAATCAGGGCTTGAACGAGTACCAAATTCGTCCAGATGATGTCCGATCCGACGCTATGTTATTCTCTCGAAGTATTGTCAATAAAAAGTTGACGAATAAGAGCGAAACACTCAAACATGAGCTGTCACAGAGGATGGTCGACCGAAGCGAAGGAATGTTTTTGTGGGTGAAGATGCTAGAGGAATACTTACGTAGTGGGAAGACAAAGAAGCAACTTGAAGAAACTATCGATCAAGCTCCTACCGCACTAGACCATCTCTACGACCGAAACTGGATGAAGATTTCCTATCTTCCAGACAAGGATAAGCTCCGTGCGTTGTCTATTCTGCGATGGGTTGCATTTGCCTTACGCCCGCTCACAATTGTCGAAATCACTGAAGCTCTCCTCATTGTGGACAACTGTGAAGACCTCTCAGTCGACGAGCTGCCAGATGCCATCGACGAGGATTATGTCAGTAGCGAAATCCTAGGTTTATGTGGATCGCTCCTAGAGACTCGGAAAGTAGCACCAAAGCAGGATTTAGGCTCAATGACAATACATTTAGCGCACTTTTCAGTAAAACAGTATATTCTTTGCAACATGCCAGCCCAAGGAGGACTGCTCATGGTCAATGAACGACTGCGTGCCTCTAACGAGACATTTCAAAGCAATGTATTAGCGAAGTTGTGTCTCCGCTACCTAAACTTCCAGAATGTGTGGCAAGCATCTTTCAAATTGCAGAGCGGTCCAGTCAAACAGGCATTCCAAGACTACGCCGCTGGATCATGGTATCACCATATTAGAGAGAGTGGTTCAAACTACGAAGAAGTCGTTGAACTCACTAATGCACTCTTTAGCTCTAACAACAGGAACTGGGAGTTATGGAAGAAGTGGTTCGATACTAATTACAACAAATCAAAGATGCCTGAATCTCAGAGAGAAATCACTTCGACCAACCCATTATTCTACGCGTCACTTCTTGGACTTCGAGACACTGTTATATACCTCCTTGAAGAAGCGAAACTTGGCGTGAATGATGTTGATGACTTTAACAGAACAGCGTTACAAGCGGCTGCTTTAAATGGTCAAACTTTGATAGCCAAGCTGCTTCTCGAGAGGGGGGCCGACGTAACGGTTGCCACCCAAGATGGATGGACGCCATTAAACTCAGCCTCAGACAGTGGATATATTGGCGTAGTTAAGCTGCTCCTCGAGAAGGGCGCCGACGTGACGGTGGAAACTAATAAGGGATGGACGCCATTAAACTCAGCCTCATCTAACGGACACGTTGACGTGGTCAAGCTACTTCTCGAGTATGACGCCGACGTAACAGTTGCCACTCAAGACGGATCGACGCCATTGGACTCGGCCTCATTTAACGGACACGTCGACGTGGTCAAGCTGCTCCTCGAGAAGGGCGCTGACGTGACGGTTACCACTCAAGACGGATCGACGCCATTGGACTCGGCCTCATCTAACGGACACGTCGACGTAGTCAAGCTACTTCTTGAGTATGGCGCCGACGTGACGGTTGCCACTCAAGACGGATCGACGCCATTGGACTCGGCCTCATCTAACGGACACGTCAACGTGGTCAAGCTACTTCTTGAGTATGGCGCCGACGTGACGGTTACCACTCAAGACGGATCGACGCCATTAAACTCAGCCTCATCTAACGGACACCTCGAGGTGGTCAAGCTGCTCCTCGAGAAGGGCGCCGACGCGACGATTGCCACTCACGACGGATGGACGCCATTAAACTCAGCCTCATCTAACGGACACCTCGAGGTGGTCAAGCTGCTCCTCAAGAAGGGCGCCGACGCGACGATTGCCACTCAAGACGGATGGACGCCACTGTTATGGGCTACTATACAGGGGCACTGGGACGTCGTGAAGCTGCTGCTCGAGCATGGCGCCGAAATTGAGTCGAAGGATAGCAAGGGTCGGACGCCGCTGTCGTGGGCTGCCGCCAACGGGCACACGGCGGTCGTCCAGCTGCTGCTCGAGACCGGCCAGGTCGACGCCAACGCGAAGGATGAAGACGGTCAGACGCCGCTGTCGTATGCTGCCGAGAACGGGTATTCGGCCATTGTGAGACTCTTAGAACCGCGAAACCTGAACGACCTTAGCAGGGCACAAAATTTAGATTGCGAAGCTGAAGATGATACCAGAAGCTCAAGGTCTGAGCAGAGCGATATCGAAAGCATATTCTCTGTGGAGTCACTTCTATCATCCCAGTCGTCCCAGAGCGAAATCTTTTCAATTGCAGTTTCTGAGTTAGCCTATTTGCTTCTAAATGATGATGAGTTGAGGCTTCTATACCCCACAGCTATCTTAAAAATTGGCCTCGAAAGATTACAAAGGAACTTCGCGCGCTTTCTGAAAAGGTATAGTCAGAGCCTAGAGAGAGAAGCGTCCAACGAATTACAACGCCAAGCGGCGCATTTTGTTCGGATATCTGCGCGCCGAACAGCAGCCGAAATAGGAAGGATTCTAAGACAAGACGACGGCGAAGCCCTTGGGGCACGGAAACTGAAATTTGAAGTGTCAAAGGCAGCACAAGTCAGTTCATGGCTTGAGTCGCAGAAAGGGGATCGTAAGCAACAGCACTCCGAGATTCATTCAAGTGTAGATGCCGATACCATGGATGACTACGAATTGCCCGATGGCAGCGATTCAGCCGAGTCGGACAGCTATGAGCAAAATTCACTCCGCACCATTGACGACGTGAAAGAATTCATGATATCAGCGCAAGCGTGGTCGGGCTTACGCCAAGAATTTCGAGCATGGCTTAAAGTAGATAAGAGAAATGGTAACAAGGATCCGAACGAGAAGATGGAAGACCAGGAGACGGTAGAAACCCAAGAAGATTGCGTAATCTCGGGCCCTTATATTGCTGAATTCCAAGGTCAGAAATTTTTATGAAGTGAGCCACGCACTCTACTTACATGGTCTACAGGTCGACGAACTTATATCCTGAAAATTATGGATGCTATCGAAAAATTTCGACGTCCGGCGCCTCTCCCGGGATATAAACGAATAACGTGGCGAAGTGCCTGCGGTAAGCCGCTTTATATTGACGTCAAAGAGGCCTCCAAAGGGGGTGCCGAACAGTTACAGGAACGATTGAGGAAATCTGCAACTCTCATTGAGAGAACCGAGCCACATTCTTCATCTGCAGTATCGGCGGGTACGATTAGCGAACCTCGGCTTCCGCCTCCAGCACACGTCAGCAGGAACCCAGACGCGCCAGGTGACTCAAGAGATTCAAATACTCAAAATACCCCAGGGAGACAAACCGGTCCCGCAATTACGAATGGCCGATCGACTTTAACGGCATCCAATCAGCGACAGCGAGAAAGGCGGTATCTCCTCCTGTGTTTCAGTACAAGAAAATCGAAGTCATTCCGTCAAATTGATGTGACGGATTTGGCAAATGACCAATACCTTTTCCAGCGTATTCATGACGTATATTGGGAGATAAGATCCGCCGAGTCATGGATATCGCGTCTTAGACTACCAACGCTATTACGGTTGCCCTCTTGGATTCATTGGTGTTTCGACGGCGTGCACTTCTTTACGCCTAAGCGGGCAGACTTCATCTCAGTAAGCTATGACATTTTCCATTTAGGGCTGATGACAAGCGTTTGCGCTAATAAGATCTGTATTCAGTTTACCTTAATGCCTATCCGACAGGACGTTTGCCCCTATGGAATTGAACCGTCTCTTCCTCCCGAGGACGAAGTCAAGAAGCAGAACTGGCACTATTACCCCTGCCCAAGATTGATTGAGCGCTTTC
>Ga0335072_10017388_pt1 | contig 10171 bp, 10 predicted proteins | sample Lox_Sample_21_FD_206725 | JGI IMG/M metagenome (GOLD analysis project Ga0335072, IMG submission 206725) | Soil microbial communities from Loxahatchee National Wildlife Refuge, Florida, United States - Lox_Sample_2.1 | ecosystem: Environmental > Terrestrial > Soil > Wetlands | place: USA...
AGAGCTGACGGAACCCGGCAGGCCTGCGGCCCACCGATACGGACCTATGCCCGCCGCGCCTGAGACCACCCTGGTCAACACGCAGGCGAAATATCCGCCGTTATGGGCGGCCACGAGTTCGGCTAAGAACAAGATCCCTAGCACGCATGACGGACTGGTCTGCGCGTGCGCCGGACTAATGGCGCTTGCGGGGTGGGTGCGGGCCGACGGTGTCTACTCGAGTCGGCTGAGCGCGGCTGAGGTTGCTGCCCGGACTGCTGGGTGAGGGTCGTCGCGGAGTGGATGCAGCCATTGGCGGGCCTGGTCTGCGGTGAGGTGGGCGTGAGTCTTGTAGCGGGCGATGCTGAAGGCCGCAGAGCTGGTGAGGTTCCGGGGCGGGCTGCTGGCTATGGCGGCCAGTGCGGTGGCCGCGCTCGCCCTGACGCGAGGAGAGATGTCGGCAAGTGCCGTCGTCAGCTCAGGGCGGATGGGGTTGCCGGACTTTCCCATCCCGGCCACGGCGCGGGCGCGTACTACCTCATCCCAGTGCCGGAGGAACTGGCCCGGGTTGGACAGTTCGCTGGCCTCGCCGAGCTCTCCTAGTACCCAGATGGCCTCCCGCAGCTGGGGTGGGGACGGTGTCCACCGGGACCACAGCCTGAAGTGGACCGGGGTGCGGGCCGAGGCGACGATGGCGCGCCCGGCAAGGCGCAATGTGGGCTGGTCGGTGCTTGTCCTCAGCACCTTGATGAGCGCCGGGACGGCGCGTTCATCAGCCAGCCGGATCAGGCCGCGCAGCGCGGCCCGCGCGAGCGGGCCGTCGCACGCGGATATGAGCAGGGCGGTCGCGCGCTGATCCCCGCGCGCGGCGAGCAGGCGGATCGCCCGGTCGCGGACTTTCGGGCTGAAGTCCGCGGCGGCCGTGAGCGCTATGTCGGTGACCTGCGGGTCATCGGACCAGAACAGCGCCTGGAGCGCGGTGTCCCTGATGAAGTAGCTGTGGTGACGGCATGCCTGGCCGAGGGCCGGGATCGTGGCCGGGTCCTGGATCCTTCCAAGGGCCCTGATGCAGGCGAGGGCCGTCTCGGGGTCGTTGCCCGCCATCGCCGCCAGCATCGCTGCGGCGAGGGCGGAGGCGGCGTCCTGGGACCGCCTGGCCCGCAGGATGCGCGCGGCGATGATGGTGGGATGCCGGCCGGTCCCGAGATGGCTGATCAGTGCCGGGACGACCGACGGGTGATCGTCTTCGATCAGCCTTCTCATCAGGCCCGTGACGTTTCTGGACTTGCGGATGACCTGCAGGTCGGCCAGGAGCAGCTCCCGGCCCCGGGGGTCCCCCGCCTCGATGAGCCGGTTTAGGGCCTTCTCGCGCTCCCACCTGGGCCCCGGCCGCCGGGCCAGCGCCACCAGCCGGTCCGCCATCACGGTCACGCGGTCGTCCGGCAGCGCCTCTGCGGCCGTGCCCGCCACCCAGGAGCTGTCGTCCTGCAGCGCCTCCTCGATCAGCGGCAGCCGGTCGCGGGAGCCCGCCAGGCCCCGGATGCCCTCGCCGCGGATGAAGTCGTCCTGGTGCGCGGCCATCTCCGTGAACACCTGCACCGTTGCCGGGTCCGCGCTGCCCCGCCGGGGCCGGATGATATTCCAGAGCATGCCCTTGAGCGAGCCTCCCCGCAATCCGGGCGACTCACCGGCCGTCCAGCGCGGATCCCCCGCCCTGGCTGCGATGTAGGCGTCCACCAGCGGCCGGACCGCCGCCAGCTCGCCTGCCTCGGCAAGCGCCCGGGCCGCCTCCCAGCGACCTGGGTCGTCGCCGTCAAGGCGCCGAAGCAGCGTGGCCGTGTCAGGCCGGGGGCCAGGCGTCGGCTCCGGGGCGCCCTCAGGCGGGCCGGCCAGCTCGGCGGGAACCGGGAGCCCGCAGGCGACCAGCAGCCTCATGTCCCGGTGGGCCAGGTGCGCCCGGAACGGCATGGCCCCCGCGCCCGGGCGGTGACGGTCGCGGATGATCGCCTCCAGGACAAGCGCCGCGCCCGGGACGGCCCGCACCGCAGCGGCCTGCCGTGCCGCCGGCGTGAGCAGCTCGCCGGGATCCTGGGCGACTGCCTCGATGACGCGGATGGCCGCCGAGGGCACGCCACGCGTGACAAGGTCCGCTAGCCCCAGCCCGGCCCGGGGCGCACCGTGCAGCCAGGCAGCCGTCACCTCATGAGCTCCGCCGCCCGCCTCGCCCACACCCCCGGCAACCCGCCCCAGGTGCTCGACGAACGGCCCGCCTGACTCATCAAGGTGATACCGGTGCAGCCGCCGGGCAAGGCGCTCAGCGCCCTCTGGAGTCATGAGTCCAGAATGCACCGAGGACAGGCCAGAAGACGCGCGATCCTCCCCCTCCCCCCGCCCGATCCGACACGCTCACCCGCTCTTCTCGGGAAGGCGGGGCGCGACGCCGGCCGGCACCTGCCGGACTCGAGGCCCCCATGATGCTCGCGGGGCCAGTTCCCACGTGGGAGGGGACGTAGCAGAGCCAGTTGGCCTCGTAGCCGTCCCGGACCAGGTCCCACAGCGCGGCGGTCACGGGCTCGAGGACGGCAAGCACCCGGTGCAGTTGCTCGGCCAGTTCCACGCCCTCCTCGATGCCGGGCCGGACGACAGCAGCCACGCCGGCGACGCGCGGGTCGCGTTCGGCTGGCGGCCTCCCCTGGCACCAGCCTCCAGGGTACGGGTGGGCTCAATGCCGAGCCGCCTGGTCACCGCCGCGGCGGTCAGCCCCTCGCTACCGAATAGCCGGAAGGTAGCCCTGGTCTCCACGTTCGCCAGTGTCCACCGCGACAGCCATCACGTGCCAGCCATTTTCGCTCCCGACGGCGGCGCTCGTGAACCGCCGTTATGGGTGGCTGCCGAGGATCGACGGGGTTGCCTCAGGGCCGTGCGGAACCCGGCCGCTCTGGGGTTAGGCCTGATGGTGGGCAAAGGAAGTTTCTCAGTGATCCGCTGAGCTATCAGGCGATCATGGCTGGGATGGAAGCCACGTGGTGGCTCAAAGACAAGCTGGGGGAGTGGCTGGGCGAGAAGAACGCGGCCGACACGCTCACACTGTCCGCCCCCGGCAACATCACGTCGGAGATGGGATTGGCGCTGCTTGACGTCGCGGACGTGATCCGCCCGCAGTCGGAGGTAACGGCGTTCCTACAGGGCGTCGAGGGCGAGGGCTTCCTGGATGAACTGGCGAAGCTCGCGGGCGGGACCGAAGCTCGCCAGGCCCTAGAGGCCTACCTCGACCAGTACGGCATGCGCTGCGTCGGCGAAATCGACATCACGAGGCCGCGGTGGCGCGAGCGCCCCACCACACTCGTGCCCGTGATCCTCGACAACGTCAGGAACTTCGAGTCCGGCGCCGCCGAGCGGCACTTCGAGCAAGGACGGCAGAGAGTCCTCACGAAAGAACGGGACGTACTGTCACGCTTGTCGGTCCTGCCTGACGGGGCCCAGAAAGCGGACGAGACCAAGTGGATGATCGACCGGGTCCGGACCTTCATCGGGTACAGGGAGTACCCGAAGTACGTCATCGTCAGCCGCTACTTCATCTACAAGCAGGCCCTGCTGTCAGAGGCTGAGCGCCTCGTGCGGGCCAACGTAATACCTGTGAAGGAGACATCTTCTACCTCACGTTCCAGGAACTCCACGACGTCGTGCGCTCGGGCCAGGTGGATGATCGGCTCATCCAGCAGCGCAAGGAAGCGTTCCGGTCGTATCACGCGCTCACGCCCCCCCGGGTGCTCACATCGGATGGAGAAGCCCTCACCGGGGCGTACCGGCGCGATGAAGTGCCGGCGGGTGCCCTGGTCGGCCTGCCAGTCTCCGCCGGGACGATCGAGGGAACGGCGCGCGTCGTCCTTGACATGGCAAAGGCCGACCTCGAGGCGGGTGACATCTTGGTCACAGCCCACACGGATCCCAGCTGGTCGCCCCTGTTCGTCGGAATCGCGGCCCTGGTGACGGAGGTGGGCGGCCTGATGACCCATGGCGCTGTGATCGCCCGGGAGTACGGCCTGCCGACCGTCGTGGGCGTGGAGCGGGCCACCCGGCTGATCCGGGACGGGCAGCGGATCCGCGTGCACGGAACCGACGGGTACGTCGAGATCCTGTCCTGACCAGCCGCACCGCGAGCACGCCGCCTCCCAGCGCCGTGAGTGCCGGCTTGCCTGTGGCAGCCGCTGCCCGGCCACCTGCTCGGCGTCCCAGCAGTTCCCGGGCTGCCGAGTAGCAGGGCGCAGCCGTCGGCCTGGGTGCGCATGTCCAGCCCGGGCAGCGCCTCGTGCTCCTCGTGCGGCGGGACCTTGACGTGCCGCTCGACGGTGGAGCGGGTCACCGCCTGTGCCAGCGGGCCGCGGGGTGGTTGAGCAGGTGCCAGACGATGAGGATTGAGCGTCTCGCGGCGGAGCTGGTTTTCTTGCGCCCCCCGCCGGGGCGCCAGGCGGCGGAACCGCTCGCCTGTCCGTGTTCTTGGCGGTGTAGGCGGCCAGGATGGTGATCCGCTTGGTGTCGCCGTGTCCCTTCTTCCCACGGTCAGCCCGGGACCGGGACTGCCGCGCGGTCAGCCGGCTGGCGGGGGCCTGACGCCGTATCCGGCCAGGCCTGCGGCCAGCAGGTCGAGCGCTTTCTGGCAGTCGGCTTGCAGTGCCCGGGCGAGCCGGGGCGGGTCGCCGGGGTCCGCCGTTACTCGCTGGCGGAGGTAGTCGAGGACGGCCCGGTGGATTCCGATCAGGGTGTTGGCCACGACTTGGGACGTTAGGTCGCCGGGGCTGGCGCCGGATTCCTCCGCTAGGAGCGCGGCGAGCGAGCGGGCGTAGCGGGCGAGGATCTGCTGCTCGCGGGCGGTCAGCGCGGAGCTGGACGCGATCAGCCGGGAGACCGACGCCAGGGCGTCGGCGCTGGCCGGGTCGTCGGCGGCGAGCAGGCCGCGGGGCTGCAGGATGAACCGCCCGAAGGCCTGCAGGACCCCTTCGCCGGGCGGGCGGTCGCGGACGGCCTGCAGGAGTTCGTCCTCAAAGGCTTCCATGCCCTGGTAGATGAGGTCTTCCTTGGTCGGGAAGTAGTTGAACACGGTCGTCTCGGACACCTCCGCCGCCCGGGCGATCTCGGCCACGCTCACGTTTTCGAAACCGCGCCCGGCGAACAGCTCCAGGGCAGTAGCCGCGATGAGCTGGCGGGTCTTGTGCTTCTTGCGCTCCCGCAGCCCCAGTTCCTCATCCATGGTTTGAGGTTACCAAAAGAATATTGACACAGCAAAGTTTGGGTGACACCATTTTCTTAGTTGCTTCAAGTTAACGAAAGGAGTGTGCGATGGCCCCCGACCCCCCGACGACCCCCGGCCCGACGCGCCGTCGCTTCGCCCGCGATCACCAGGCCAGCCCGGAGGAGGCGGGCCCTGAGTGGGTCACCGGCCGGCAGCTGTGCGCCGGCCTGGGGTGGTCGGCCGCCCTGGCTGTCCTGCTCGCCATCGTGATCACCGGGGTCGCGCGGGCAGCCGCACCGCACTGGGCCGGCACCGAGGGGCTGACCGTCGCGATCGTCGCCGCGGTCTACCTGGCCGTGATCGCCGGACTGACCATCGCCGTCGGCGGCCCGCGCGGCGTGCACCGCCTGCTGGCCCTGCGCCGTCCGGCGGCGCGGCAGCTGGGCTTGTCCCTGGCCGCGCTCGTCGTGGCCGTGGCCGCCGGGATCGGCGTCTCGCTGGCCTTCAGCTCCTTCAGCGGCGGTGTCCCGGCGACCCTGCGGGCCATCGTCGCCGCCGGCAGCGACGAGGCACGGCTACCCACCGCCACCTCCCTAACCTGGGCACTGATCGTCATCCGGCTCCTTTTCCTGACCGGGACCGCCGAGGAGCTGCTGTTCCGCGGCGCCATCTACAGCTGGCTGCGCCGCCGGGCCTCCGTGCCCGTGGCCGTTGGCATCACCGCGGTGCTGTTCACGGCCGAGCACGCCTATTACCCGGTCCTGGTCCCGCTCGTCCTCAGTTACGGACTGGCCGCCGGATGGGTCCGGCACCGCACCTCCAGCACCGTCACCACCATCGCCATGCACATCACCATCGACCTCGCGCTGTTCCTCGCCGCAGTGGCGCTGTCGTGACACGCGCGGGCCCGGCACCAAGGAGACCGTCATGACCAACCAGACCGACGCGTTCCTCACCGAATGGACCACCGCCGAGCAGGCCGGCGACGTCCGCACCCTCGACCGGCTGCTCACCGCGGGTTTTTACGGAGTCGGGCCGATGGGGTTCATCCTGCCCAAGACGGCCTGGCTGGGGCGCCACCAGGCCGGCGACCTCGCTTACACTCGCTTCGGCCTAGACCAGGTCCAGGCCACTGACCATGGCGAGGTCACGGTGGTCACCGCCCGGCACACCAGCGCCGGCACGTACCAGGGCCGCCCCGTCCCTGAAGAGGCCCGGGCCACGCTGGTCATCGTCAGCGAAGGCGGGACGCGCAAGCTCGCCGTCATCCACCTGAGCTTCATCGCCGGCACCCGCGGCGCGCCGGCCCTTCCCGGCCTGGCCCCGCAGGCCGGGAAGGACGCACCGCAATGAGCCAGTCCGTACCCGCCGTCACGCACCGCATCGTCCGCGCCAACGGCATCGATATCCACCTGGCCGAGGCCGGAGACGGCCCGCTGGTGCTACTGCTGCACGGTTTCCCTGAACTGTGGTACTCCTGGCGCCACCAGCTCCCCGCACTGGCTGATGCCGGCTATCACGCCATCGCCCCGGACCTGCGCGGCTACGGGCGCACCACCGCGCCGCCCGCAGTCGAGGACTACGCGATGGTCCAGATGACCGCGGATGTGACCGGCGTCATCGACGCTCTCGGCCACGACCATGCCCTGGTCGCCGGGCACGACTGGGGAGCCAACATAGCCTGGGCGTGCGCTCAGCTGCACGCAGACCGGATCACCGCGGTCGCGGCGCTCAGCGTGCCGTTCCAGCCGCGCCCGCCTGAGCCTCCTCTCCGGATGCTGGGCCAGATGGCGGGGGAGCACTTCAACTGGGCGCTGTACTTCCAGGAGCCCGGGCTGGCGGAGGCCGAGCTGGAGCGCGACGTGGCCCGAACCCTGCGCCTGATGTTCTACGGCCTGTCCGGTGACGCCCCCGAGGACCTGGCCCCCCGGTTGCTCGGCGGGCTGCCAGCTGGTTCCCGCCTGCTTGATCCAATCCCTGAGCCCAGGCAGCTTCCCGCCTGGCTGGCCGACGATGACCTCGGCTATTACGCGGCCGAATTCGGGCGGACCGGGTTCACCGGCGCGCTCAACCGATACCGCAACCTTGACCGCGACTGGGCTGATCTCGGGCGGCTCAGCGCCGCGGCCATCACCCAGCCCGTTCTGTTCATCGGGGGCGCACGCGACACCGCCACCCGCCTCATCGACCGTACGCACATGGAACAAGCTGTCGCCCAGCTGCGCACCATGGTCATCCCCGGCTGCGGCCACTGGATCCAGCAAGAACGACCCGACGAGGTCACCGGTGAGCTGCTCGCATTCCTGCAGCGCATCCCATAGCCCGCACAAGCCCGGCGCGCACTCGCCGGCCACCCGCAGGAGAACTACAGCCATGGCAGCATCCCCTTCCCCGCCACCACTGATCAACGGCAGCAGCGGGCGGCGCATCAAAGACAGTGACCGCCGCTTTATCCGCGTCCTCACCGGTACCCACCGCCGGATCCTCGCCGCCGGAAGCGGCCGGATCCTTGGCCGCATGGGAGGACACCCGCTGCTCATCCTGACCACCACGGGGCGGCGAACGGGCCGGCCGTACAGCACGCCGGTGATCGGCGTTCCCAGCGGCGGGGACTGGCTCGTGGTCGCCAGCAACGGCGGCGCGGCCAACCAGCCCCTATGGCTGCGCAACATCGCGGCTAGCGCCCAGGTCACCGTCCGCCACGGCAACCAGACCGAGTCCTTCCACGCCCGGATCCTGCGAGCCTCCGAACGCTCCCAGCGGTGGCCGAAGCTGGTCCAGGCGTATCCGCCCTACGGCAAGATGCAAGCCAAGACCGACCGTGAACTGCCCGTCGTCCTGCTCACCCGAGTCCATCCCGCTTAGCTGGCGGCGATGAATCCCACCCCGTCTTACCGCCAGCGATGCTCGCCGCCCGCCACCCGACGACGACTTGAGGAGACAGCTGGGCAAAGGAGGCGCATGGGACCACCATCCCGGGACTGCGGGCCGACCGGGGCCCATCCAGCCGCTCACGTGTTCCCTGTGACAATCGGCCGCCAAAGGAAAGATCCAGTTATGGCCATTGAGCTGAACCACACCATCGTCCCCGCTAGCAATCCGCAGGCATCCGCACAGTTCCTTGCCGGCATCCTTGGCCTGCCCGTCGGTCCTCCGGTCGCGCACTTCACGCCCGTCACGCTGGCCAACGGGGTCAGCCTGGACTTCGACCGCTACGACCACGTCCACGAGCACCACTACGCATTCCAGCTGGGCGAGGAGGAATTCAAGGCAGCCCTTTCCCGGATCCAGAAGCGGGACATCACCCACTACGCCGATCCCGCCTGCCGCGAACCTGGCCAGACCTACACCAGCAACGGCTGCCGGGGCACCTACTTCCGCGACCCCGACGGGCACCTCATGGAGATCCTCACTTTCGTTCCGCCTGAACCGGTATGCCATTGCGGTCAACCATCCCGACGCGAACGACCCGCCTGCCTCCAACTACTTCGGCGGGCCGGGCCGCGGGCCTCGCCTGGCTGAAAGCGGCGGCGATGACCTCGGCTGGTGGTGCTCCACTGACCCATGCCATAGCCCGGCCGCACGGCCCCACCGCTGGCCGGACAGCCTCACCGGTCAGCAGGCCAGATCTCCAGCGATCGCGATAGTCCCGCGGAGCGTAACCGCAGCCTCGCGATCACGCCGCGAGATCCGCCTAATTGGACGATTGGCGGTTGCCGGGCGGTCATCCATTGAGGCGCGCGGATCTGCGTGATCTGCCGGCTCGGTTGCGTTATGCTTCTGCGCTAGCGGTAGTCCCCGGTGCAGTTGGCATGCGGGGTTTCATGCTGGTTCCGCAGTTCTGTGCCTTGCCTGACGGGATGTTCTGGTGGCTGACACACCCGATCTCGGTCCTGTGCCGCGGCGGATCGCCGTCGGCCCAGAGCAGGTGCGTCGCCTGATCGGGTTGCAATTCCCTCAGTGGGCTGACCTCCCGGTCCGGCCCGTTGACAGCGGCGGCTGGGACAACTGGACGTTCCGCCTTGGTGCCAGAATGCTGGCGCGCCTGCCCAGCGCGTCGGAGTACGCACTGGCGGTCGGCAAGGAGCACCGGTGGCTGCCGGTGCTCGCTCCCCAGCTCCCGCTGCCGGTTCCGGTGCCGTTGGCGAAGGGCGAGCCCGGCGCGGGCTACCCGTACCAGTGGTCGGTCTACCCGTGGCTCGACGGCGAGCCGGCCAGCGCGGGCCGGCTCGCGGATCCGGTCCGGTTCGCCGTTGACCTGGCCGGATTCCTGACGGCCTTGCGCGGCATCGACCCGGCCGAGGGCCCGCGCCCGGGCAAGCACAACTGGTTTCGCGGCGGCACGCTGCGCGCCTACGACGGGCAGGTCCGCAATGCGCTCGCGGAACTGGACGGCCACATCGATGCCGGCCAGGTGCGCCAGATCTGGGACACCGCCCTTGACGCACGCTGGGACGGTGCGGAGAGCTGGTTCCACGGAGACGTCGCGGAGGGAAACCTCCTACTCAGCGACGGGCAGCTGGCGGCGGTCATCGACTTCGGCACCTGCGGCATCGGTGACCCAGCCTGCGACCTGGCAATCGCATGGACACTGCTGACCTCTGAGGGCCGCCAGGCGTTCCGCGAGCGGCTGCCGACCGGGCCGGCGGAATGGGCGCGCGGGCGCGGCTGGGCCCTCTGGAAGACCCTCGCCACCTACGCCCGCACGCTGGCTGACGAGGAGCAGGCCGCGGCCGCGCGACACGTGCTCAGTGAGATCGTCTCGGAGTACGCCCGAACTGGTTAATCCGCGCTCAACCCGATCGACCGCAGCAACTTAGGACACGAGCAAATATTCGGCGATCTGTCATCCTGGGCGAACTGATGGCGTTGGCATGACCGTGACGACGGGTCGCTCCAGCCGCGGGCGGCGGAGGTTCCGGATGGCGTGCCCGTGCCGGGCTGCGCGCCGGGTCATTGCCC
>Ga0335072_10017389_pt1 | contig 10171 bp, 9 predicted proteins | sample Lox_Sample_21_FD_206725 | JGI IMG/M metagenome (GOLD analysis project Ga0335072, IMG submission 206725) | Soil microbial communities from Loxahatchee National Wildlife Refuge, Florida, United States - Lox_Sample_2.1 | ecosystem: Environmental > Terrestrial > Soil > Wetlands | place: USA: Florida...
GGCGAACCGGGACGACAGGCAGTATCCCAGCGGCGACCAGTTCGACATTCACCGTGAGCCTGGCGCGACGCTGTCGTTCGGTAAAGGCATCCACTTCTGCCTCGGCGCGGCCCTGGCCCGCCTGGAGGGGCGCATCGCCCTGGAGGAACTGCTCAAGCGGTTCCCTGACTGGGAGGTCGACACCGCGGCGGCCACGCTCGCCTCCACCTCCACTGTCCGCGGCTGGGAATCGCTGCCGGCCCGCCTGGGGTGATTACGGGCCGTGCCCATTCCAGGCCCGCGAAATCCGGTTGCGGCCAGTGCGACGCGGCTGGTCAGATTGCCGGCATGACACAGGTGATCGTCCTCAACGGCGGGTCCAGCTCAGGGAAGACCGGGATTGCCCGCTGCTTGCAGGCCGTCCTGCCGCGGCCGTGGATCAGGCTCGGCGTGGACGACCTGGTCGACGCGCTGCCGCCGTCCCTGCTCGAGCCGGGATCCGGCATCTCGTTCGGCTCGCAGGGCGAGGTTTCCGTCAGCGGCGGGTTCCGGGAGGCCGAGGCCGCCTGGATGGCCGGGGTCGCCGCCATGGTCCGGGCCGGGGCGCGGGTCATCGTCGATGACGTGTTCCTCAGCGGTGCCGCCTCGCAGGAGCGCACCCGCGCGTCCCTGGCTGGCCTTGATGTCTTGTGGGTCGGGGTGCACTGCGATCCGGACATTGCCGCCGCCCGCGAGATCGCCCGGGGTGACCGGGTGACCGGGATGGCCGCGTCGCAGGCGAAGCTCGTCCACGAGGGCGTCACCTACGACGTCGAGGTCGACACCGGCACCACCGAGTCCCTTGACTGCGCCCGCGCGATCGCGCTCCACGTGACGTCCTGACCTGCGGGTTTCCGGTTAAGAGGTTCGGGCAGGCTGGCGGGCAGGTCATGGAGAAGGGACTGTCACATGTCCTACCTGCGGACTTTTGCCCCATGGATCGTTTTCGCGGTCTTCCCGGCCGGTGAGTGGCAGTGGGCCGCGCTCGTGGCGCTGGCCATCTGCGTCGTCGGGATCACCCGTCAGGCACGGTCCGGCGTGCCGCTCGACGCCCAGATCATCGAGATTGGCTCAGCGGCGTTCTTCGCGGCGCTCACCGCGCTCGCGTTCGCCGACCCGCACACCGCACTGCGCGCGTACACCCCGTCCCTGGCCTCGGGCGCGCTCGGCCTCATCGCCGGAATCTCGCTCGCCGTGCGCAGGCCCTTCACTCTCGGCATCGCCAGGCAGAGCACCCCGCGGGAACGCTGGGACAGCCCGCCGTTCATCCGCGCGAACGTGATCATCACCGCGGTGTGGACGGCGAGCTTCCTCATCGGCTGCGTGATCCTGGCCTTCCTCGCGCACTCGTCTCCCTACGTTGTCGGCGCTGTCCAGGTGGCCGCGTTCGCCATCCCGATGGTTTTCACGGTCCGTTATGTCGCCCGTGCTCGCGCCCGGGGACAGGCCGCCGCCGGGGCCGAGGACGGATCCGCCGCGGCCTAGCAAGCAGGCGGTTCCCCTCAGTGGCCGACGTTCTGGCCGCCGTCGACGTGCAGGATCTCCCCCGTGATGAACGGGGCCGATTCCAGGAACAAGATGCTGTCGACAACGTCGTCGACGGCGCCGACACGGCGCAGCGGGGGCATCCGGTCGCCCAGGGCGGCGATTTCCTCGTCGGGGTGCATCGGGGTCTGGATGATGCCGGGCGCGACCGCGTTGACCCGGATGCCGTGGGAGGCGTACTCGATGGCCAGCGACTGGGTGGCGGCGGACAGCCCGCCCTTGGTCAGCGCGGCCAGGACCGACGGCGACGCGGAATCGGGGCGCTCGGCGATAGTGGCGCCTATGTTGACCACATGGCCGCGCCCCCGGCTCACCATGTGCCCGATGACCAGCTGGGTCAGCCAGAAGAAGCCGCTGAGGTTGACCCCGGTGACCAGCGCGTACTCATCGGCGGTGTAGTCGGTGAACGGCTTGGAGATGTACACGCCCGCGTTGTTGACCAGGGTGTCGACGTGCCCGAAGCGGCCGAGCGCCGTGCCCATGATCAGGTCAGCCGTAGCAGGCTTGGAGATATCGCCCGCGACGGTGACTATTCCCGTATCAGCGGGTGGCTCGATCTTTTGCGCATTGGCCACCACCGCCCAGCCTCGCTTGCGGTAGCCGGCCACCAGCCCGGCCCCGATGCCCTGCGAGCCTCCCGTGATGATGGCGACTGCTTGTTCCGTTCCGCTCATGTGAACTCCTCCTCCGGAAAAGTCCACTAGAGGGCAGAGAAGCCGGCATCCCGGGAAACGACCAAGTTCATCCCAACCTTGTGATGACGGCTCAGCCTGCCTGAGATGACCCTGGGAGGTGCGTGGATGCTCAACGAGTGCCCTGGCCGGGCCTCGCCGTCCTCGAAGGAGTCGCCATGACCTCAATGTTCGGCCCGAATGGCCAGCAGGTCCTCGTGCTGATCGCCTGCATCCCGGGGCTGTCCGCCGATCAGGTGGACCAGGTGACCGCCGCCTGGAAGCAGGGCAGCCCGGATGGCCGTGCCCGGGCCTGGGCGCACGTGAGCCGGGCCACCAGCGAGGATGAACGATACGGGATCCTGGCCGCGGCAGCGCTGGCCCGCCGTGAGGCGCTGGAGACGGCCCGGCGGGTGCAGCGGGCCGACTGGGCGTTCTGGGCCGCGGCCTGTGACGCCGGGGCTGCCGTCGCCGCCGGAGCGCGGATCGGCGCGCACTATGACACCCTGATCGCCCCATTCGCGGGCGTACTCGGCGTATTGTCCGACGACCCCGCTCCATCCCTGCTTTCCCCCGATCCCGCCCCGGTGCCTGACCTCGCGCCCGTCCCTGATCCGGACCGCGCTCCCGCGGCCTTACCGGCTACCGCACCATGCACGCGCACTCTGCGTAATTCACAAGACTCGGGTGAGGTCGGCTCACCCCGTGGGCGGTGACACTTCTTTTCGGATAAAAGACGAGGTCGGAGACCCCTGCAGGCCACTGAGGAGGATCAGATGACCAGCCGGAAGCTTCATGTGATCGAGCCGCCCTCGCCCGCGGACCCAGTCTCAAGCCGACCGACGGCGGCGCCGCCGTCGCTGCTGCACCCGCCGGCCGCCCGTCCGGGAAGCGTGCTCCGGCAGGACATACAGGACCAGCTCGCCGAGAGCCTCGCGGCCAAGCTTGTGCTGGTCGTCGCGCCCGCGGGGTGGGGGAAGACGTCCCTGCTGCGTGACTGGTGGGTCGCGTCGGACAGCTCGTGCCGGGCCTGGCTGTCCGTGCAGGCCTGCCACAACGACCCGGCCAGGTTCTGGTCTGACGTTATCGAGGCCATCGCCACGGCCTCACCCGGATTCGGGGCGGCGCTGGAGGCGCCTGCCTGGCCGCACCAGGCGGGCGTGGATCCGCTGCTGAGCGAGCTGGCCCGAGTTCCCGGCCGGGTCACCCTGGTGCTCGATGACTTCCACGTGATCACCAACCCTGACGTGCTGGCGTGCTTCGGGGACCTGGTCGAGCACCTGCCGCTGTCCGTCGGCTTCGTGGTAGCGGCACGGTCGGACCCGCCGATGCCGCTGGCCCGGCTGCGGGTCCGCGGGGAGATGGCCGAGATCCGCCCCGACGTGCTGGCCTTTTCCGACGAGGAGGCGGCGCAGTTGCTCACCGGGACGCTGGACCTGTCCCTGTCGCCTGAGCACGTGCACGCGCTGCGGGACCGGACCGAGGGCTGGGCCGCTGGCCTGTACCTGGCCGGGCTCGCGCTGCGCGAGCGGCACGGGCAAGACCCCGGCGAGTTCGTCCGCGCGTTCACGGGAGACGACCGGCACGTGGCCGACTACCTCGCGTCTGAGGTGCTCGCCGCCCTGCCGCCCGAGATCGGCTCGTTCCTGCTCCGGACCTGCATCCTCGACCGGTTGCGCGGATCGCTGTGTGACGCGGTAGCCGGCTCGTCGGGTTCCCAGGACCTCCTGGAGGAGATCGAGCGCGCCCAGCTGTTCATGGTGCCACTTGACAACTCTCGCCAGTGGTATCGCTACCATCCGCTGTTCGCCGAGGCGCTGCGGGCCGAGCTTGACCGGTCAGAGCCAGGCCTGGCCGCGCTCTTGCACCGGCGGGCCGCGGCCTGGCATCGCGAGCACGGGTCGGTCACCGACGCCATCACGCACGCGATCGCCGCGGGTGACCTGCCCGACGCCAGGGAGCTGATCGCCGCGCACTGGACTGCCGTGCTCGACGACGGGCAGATCCAGGTCCTGCAGGCGTGGCTGGACCAGCTGCCGCCGGACATGGTCGCCAGCGACGCCCGCATGTGCCTCATCCGGGGCTTCGCCGCCTGCTACACGGGCAGCCCGCGCCAAGCCGAACCGTGGGTGGCCGCGGCGAAGACGGCCTCCGCCGCGGCACCTCTTCCTGGCGGGCCCGCCAGCGTGGAATCTGGCGTCGCCCTCATCGAGGCCGCCTGCCACCACGCGGCTGGCGACCTGGCGGCGGCCGAGGCCGCGGCCTGCCGGGCGGCCGAGCTGGAGCTGGAGGCAGGCACCGCCCGGTGGCGGGCCGATGCCCTGGCCATGCTCGGCGCCGTCCTGTTCTGGCGCGGCCGCCACGCCGCCGCCGAAGCACTCCTCGGGCAGGCCATCGGCCCGGCTCACCCCCCGGCCAGCAGCCTCATCCACCTGCTGGCGCTGGGCAGCATGTCGGCCATCGCCTCGGCCAAGGACGACTGGAGCACCGCGAGCCGGCTCACCCTCGAGGGGGCCGACCTTGCCGCCCGGCATCAGCTCGACGATCACTGGACAACGGTTACCGCCGACCTGACCGCGGCTGACCTGCTCATCGGCCGTGGCCAGCTCGCCGACGCCGAAACGGTGGCCCGTCGGGCCCTCGATCGCGCCCGGCGTCACCAGGCCCGGCTCGAAACCGCCGCGGCGCTGCTGTGCCTGGCCAGCATCCACAGCCACGCCGACCGGGCCGATGAGGCCACCGCCCTGATCAGCCAGGCCAGTGATCTCATCGCCCAGTGCCCTGATCCAGGCGTCCTCGCCAGCCAGCTCGCCAGCGCCGAAGGCCTGGGGGCCCCGCAGTCGCCCGTCCCCCCGCAGCGCAGGCGAAGCCACCGGCCCGACGGCCTGACGGAGCGCGAGGCGGAAGTGCTCGAGCTGCTGACCCAAGGCTGCACCAACCTGGAGATCGCCGCCAAGCTCGTGGTCAGCGTGCACACCGTCGAAAGGCACCTGCAGAACGCCTACCGCAAGATCAGCGTGCGCAACCGGGCTGACGCCGCCGCCTACATGGCGCGCCGCAGCTGACTGACGCACCGGCAGGCCCGTAAAGTCAGGGAGGCCCCGATTGACAACCACGCCCAAACGTCGTGGGCGGCTTGCCGCCTTGCTCATGCTCACCGCCGCCGTGGCCGGCTGCGCTTCAGGGAGTAGCGCCCTGCAGGCGCCGGCCACGTCATTTATCTCCGGCTACGTCCGTCCCAATGGCCGGGTCGCCCGCACTGACCAGGGCAACGACACGGTCAGCGAGGGCCAGGCGTACGGACTGCTGCTGGCCGAAGTCACCAACAATCCCGCCCTGTTCGGTCGCATCTGGCGCTGGACCCAGGATCACCTGCAGTTGCCCGGCGGGCTTTTCGCCTACCACGCGAACGCTCGCGGGCAGCTACTCAGCACCGAGCCGGCCAGCGACGCGGACCTGCTGATCGCCTGGGCCCTGCTGCGGTACCAGGGTCCCGACGCCGCCGCGCGCCATCAGGCCGGGCGGCGGGTGGCCGCCGCGGTCCTCGCCCAGGAGGTCATCAGCGGGCCCGGCGGGGTGCCAGTCCTGACGGCCGGCCCGTGGGCCACCAGGAACCCGGCCAGCCTGAATCCCAGCTACTGGGCGCTGCCCGCGCTGACCAGCATGTCCGAGCTCACCGGGGACCCGCGGTGGCAGGAACTGGCTGACGAGGCCGTGGTGCTGACCGAGCGCCTCACCGACGGCGGCAAGGTACTGCCGCCCGACTGGGCGGAGCTGACCGGGGGCGGGCAGCTGACCCCCGTCTCCGCCCCGAACGGCATCGCGTCGCAGGCCGAGTACGGGCTGGATGCCGAGCGGACCGTCGTGTGGTTCGCGGCGTCGTGTGACCCGAACGCCCGCGCGCTAGCCGGCCGCTGGTGGAAGCTCCTGCAGCGGCCGGGCCGGTCACAGGCGATGACGCTGCAGGTCGACGGCGGCATTGTCGACCCTGACGCTGCCCCGCTGGCCCTGGTGGCGGCGGCCGCCGCCGCCCAGGCGGCCGGCCACCCGGGGGCCAGCGCCGGCCTGCTGCAAAGCGCCGTGGCCCACCAGCACAGCTGGCCAACCTACTACGGTGGCGCGTGGGCCGCGCTCGCGCCGGCCCTGCTGAGCGGCGGGCCCCTGGACAGCTGGTGCTGAGCACCGGGGCGCCGCCTCGGCCTACTCGCGGAAGCCCGACTCCCTGGCCTTGGCGACCGCCTCCAGGCGGCTGCGCGCCCCGAGCTTGAGGAGGATGGACCGGACGTGCGTACGCACGGTGGCGTAGCTGATGTGCAGGTTCCCGGCCACGGTCCTGTTGTCGGCGCCCTGGGCCATGAGGGCGAGTATCTGCCGTTCCCGGCCCGTCAGGCTCTCCAGCGTCTCCTGCCGCGCGCGCTCCTGGTCGCGGGCGCGGTACAGGTCCATGGTCCGCGCGAGGATGCCCGCCGGCATGCACGTCTCGCCCGTGGCCGCGGAGCGGATCACCTGGAGGATCTCCTCGGCCCGCGCGGACTTGACCAGGTAGCCGCTGGCGCCCACCTCGATGAAGGCCCGCAACGTCTCTTCACTGTCGTCCGCGCTGATGAGAACAATGGCGGTCGACGGTGATCGTGAGCGTACCCGCGCGATCGCATCGTAGGCGGTGCCGTCAGGCAGGTGAAAATCGACCACGGCCACGTCCGCCACGGCGCGCTCGATAGCCGGGACAACCTCCGCCACCGAGCCGGCGACGCCGGTGACCGTGATCTCCGGATAAGCCTCGAGGAGCGACGAAAGCCCTTCAGCGACCACAGGGTGGTCTTCGACGATCAGGACCCGGATTGCCTGCCCTGGCTCATCCTGCGCGTCCACGGCCCGCACCCGGCTCGGCGAAGGATTCCGCCAGGGGAACCCAGAACTCGACAGTGGTTCCCGTGCCCGGGCAGCTCTCGATGCGGCACCATCCTCCCGCGAGCTCGGCGCGCTCCTTGATCAGTACCAGGCCGAGATGGCCGGGACGGGCTTCCACCTCAGCCGGGTCATAGCCGACTCCGTCGTCGACCACCCGGGCCAGGCATCCGTCCTCGATGTCCAGCAGCTCAACCGTCACCGTGCGGGCACGAGCATGCTTACGCACGTTCGTCAGGGCCTCGCGAACGTTCCGGTAAATCAGCAAGGCCACCGGGTCAGGAGCCTGGGCCGTCATCCTGTCGTTCAGCTTGTACACGATCCCGCTGTCCGACCGCATCTCTTCGAGGTAGGCCCGCAGGGCCGCCGCCAGCCTGCCGCTTTCCAGGTCAGGCGGCCTGAGGTCGAAGATCAGCTGCCGCAGGCGGTCCAGCGACAGGTTGAGGGTCTCCTGGAGCTTGCCCAGGACCTGCCGCGCGATGGGATCGCGGAGCTGCAGGCCAAGCTGCTGCGCCCGCAGGCTGGCGGCGGAAATCACCTGGATGGCGTCATCGTGGATGTCGGCGGCGATCCGGGCGCGCTCTTCTTCCCTGGCCTTGATCAGGTAGCGAAGCAAGGACTGCCGGTCCTGCCCCTCCCATATCAGCGTTTCCAGGCCGCGGCTCAGCACGAATTGGGCCGATTGCGACTCGGCGATGACCCTGATGGTCAGTACCGCCGCGACGAAGTGGTCGATCAGCACGGGCATCCACGCGGCGACCGCCGGGAACCGGGTGGAGTCACTGCGGGTGCCCACGACCTCGAAATAGCGGCCGGTGTCTTCGTGCCCGGAACGCTGCCTGGGCACGGTCAGCAGCTGCCCGGGGAAAAGCGCTTTTACGGGCATGTTCGTGAGCTCACGCTCGTTATAGCCGAACAGCGAGGACGCCTGTGCGTTAGCGGCGATGGTCTTTCCCTGCGAGTCAACGACGACCACGGCATCGGGGAACGCGTCCGATAGCTCGCGAATGGGATTACTCACGGCGTGCTCGCACTCTTACGGGCCCGTGCGCTACCGCGGGCGGCCGCGGCGACGTCGGCCGCCCGGGTCTGCGCCGGGGCCGGACGCCCCGCCAGGGACGGCATAACCGTCGCCAGCGGGGCGGTCAGGGTCTGATAGGGCGTCCCGATCCCGGGGCCCGCGGCGACGGCCGCGGCGGCGTCGCTCGCCGCGGCCCAGAACGCCCAGTCCATCTGTTGCATCCGGTGAGCGGCCGCCAGGGCTTCCCGGCGGGCCAGCGACGCCGCCGCCAGGATCTGGTACCGCTCCGTTTCGGTGGTGGTGCGGACCAGGCCTGTCCAGGCCCTGGCCCGGTCCGCCGGACTTGTCTGCTTCCATGCGTCCGTCACCCGCCCCGCCTCTTCTGGCGTCAGATCCGCTATCCGGGCGACTAGGGCGATGACCCGGTAGTGATCCCGACCGAAGATGTGGTCCATGGGGCGTTCCCTTCCGCTAAGGATTCGCCTTGGCGGCCGGCTTGGACGCACCGCCCGCCGGGGCCTGGGCCGGCGCCGCTGGCGCTGAGGGCTTGGCCGTCGGCGCGCCGCCCAGGCTGGGTGGCAGGACGTAGGGCGTCTGCGGAGGGACGTTGACCTGCGCGCCGCCAGGCGGTGCGGTCACCGTGACCTTGGCCACGGCGACTCCGCCGCTCTCCTGGCCGACCAGCGTGAAGGCCTGGGCGCCCCCCTCGTTGGGGAGGATGTAGTTTCCGGCGTCCGCGGCGCTTCCCTTGCTGTCGACGCGGAAGGCGGTGATCAGCGTCCCGGCGGCCCCCTTGCCGCGGCCCGTGTAGACCTCGACGACCTCGTTGGCGGCGAAGCCAGTGGCGTAGAACGAGATATTGGTTCCTGGCATCGCGCCGTAGGTGCTCGCCTGAGCCGAGGGGCTGTACGGGAGCACCGTGAAGCCCGAGTCGACCGAGGCGCGGCTCTCGTCACCGACCGCCGTCAGCGTCTGCTGACCCTTGAGCCCGAAGGGCACCATGAACTTGAGCGACATGGTTCCGGCCGCGCTCGCGGTCGTGGCGAGGGCCGGCTGGCCGCTAGCCGCGTTGAGGTAGAAGAGCACCTGCTCATTCGGGGCGAACCCGGTTCCCGTCACGCTGACGGAGTGACCCGCCTTGACGGCGTAGGGATGCGGCACGACCGACGGGTACAGCCCCAGCATCTGGTACGGGGCGGTGGCCGTGGTGTGGGTCGTCTGGCCCACCAGGACCAGGGTGGTCGGGCCGACCGGCGCGATGCCGACCGGAACGGTGGCCTCGCCGATGGTTCCGGCGGGGCTGGCGGTCAGGGTGGTCACCGGGGTTCCGGCGACGCGGCCCCAGTAGACGTTGACCCTCTCGCCGTGCCCGAACCCGGTGGCCGAGATGGTCGCCGACTGGCCGGGCTTGCCGGCTGACTTGCCGTCGATGGTGACCTGCCCGATCCCGAGCGGGGTCATGATCTGGGCGGTCGCGGTCTTGCCGGTGGCGTTCCCGTTTTGCTGCTGGGCCACCACGGTCGCGCTCTCGCCGGTCGCGCCGGAGGGCATCTTGAACACGACGGTCGAGGTGCCCCACTTGGTCGCCTTGGCCGAGCCCATCATCGTGCCGCCACTCTTGGGCGTCAGCTTCAGGAAGACGGCGACGGTCGACCCCGGGGTGAAGCCGCTGCCGTCAATGGTGACGTAGCCGCCAGGCGAGACCATGCCGGGGTTGGCCAGGATCATCGGGCCGCCGCCGGCCGCCACCGGGTGACCGCCGATCGTGACCTCCGGTTCCGGGGCTGTGGGAGAAGGGCTCATGAGGGAGGGGCCCCCCGCTCCCTGGCTCGGGCTGGAACTCGATCCGGCGTTGACCCCACCGGGCTGGTTCTTGCTCCCGGACCCGGTGACGGCCTTTCCGACCTGCCAGATCACCACGATCACGATGATGGCTACGAGCAACTCCTTGTAGCCGATCTTTCCGCGCCGCTTCCGGGACGGCTTCCTTGGCGGGCCTGCAGACGCA
>Ga0335072_10017390_pt1 | contig 10171 bp, 12 predicted proteins | sample Lox_Sample_21_FD_206725 | JGI IMG/M metagenome (GOLD analysis project Ga0335072, IMG submission 206725) | Soil microbial communities from Loxahatchee National Wildlife Refuge, Florida, United States - Lox_Sample_2.1 | ecosystem: Environmental > Terrestrial > Soil > Wetlands | place: USA...
CTTGAGAACCCATCCTTACCTTCCCAGACGCCTTTGCTTGCCAAGCCAAGCAAAGCTAAATACAATCATGTATGCTATGCCCATGAATTATCCTCGGACCCCTTATTACAAAGTCTCCGCCGTGCCCCGAATCCCCGACCGTCCAAATTAGCCTTTCTCACTCTCCCCTTTCCTCCACACCACTTCCACGTCCTAGCACCCGCTCACTCCCTCTCCCCGCCCAACCCATCCGCTCACAAGCGCACCACCTACTCCTCCCCCAAACTCTCCCTCACACACTTCCTCGTCCGCCGCCGAAACTCCTTCTGCTCCTTGCTCCCCTCCCTCTTCTCCTCCCTCCACAGCCGCGCAGCCTCCACATTCGCAGGACTCTCATCGTTCGGGCTATGCAACAGGCTAATCACACTCAGCAGGATCGTTTCCGGCGTCTGCACGGGGCTCCAGCGCTCGGCTGCGCTCTCGTACCCGTACTTGTCGTCCTCCGGCGGGTGCAGGATCGAAATGCAGACGAGCCCCGAGGGATACACGTTGGGGTGAAACGGCACGGGCGCGCGGAAGGTCATGGTGGGTGGGTAGAGGGGGTAGGTGGGGGGGAAGGAGAGGCGGGCGGAGAAGTTGGCGCCTGGGTGCGTTAGTTGTGACTTTCTTGATATATGGAGGGGGATTTGAGGCGGCGCATAGTCGCCGTATACGCTGTAAAAGGTAGGGCAGAGAGCGCGCATAAACGTACCGCCGTAATACCGACAATCGTCACTAATCATAAGCATGACCTCCCACTCAAAGACATTGTCGTCCACCAGACCGCACGAGATGCCAGGTAGGTCTTTCGCTTGCTGCATCTGCTTTAACTGCCGCGCGAGCAGTCCTGCTGCACCTGCTGAGGGCGAGACTGTGGGCGCGAGCGAGTTGCTTTGTGAAGAGGGTGTGCCGCGCTGGGGCGTGTGTGCGGCGTGGGAGGACATTGTTGGCGGCATTGGGGCTGGTGTCGAGGAGATAGTTGTAGGTAGGTGTAGATTTGAAAAGACAGTGAGAGTGGTCTCAGTGTAGAATATGTTCGGCTTGGGTGCTATGAGGGGAGAAGGTCAGTGAGTTGCGTGGGAGGATTTGAGCTGAGGGGAGTACTTACGAACTAGTTATAGTCTTTGTTCAGATGCGCTGAACAAGTCTTTAGGAGCCCAAAGTGCTCGGCCTATGTACAAGTAATCGATTTGAACGGGGTGTATATCGTCAAAAGATCCAGAATGGGATTGACGTCTCATGCTCTCAGGACGAGGTGGTTTGGCGTGACGAGGGAGTGACTTTGGCGGGGTTAGTTCCGCTTCTCGGAGGGGCGAGAGAGTTGGCCTATTGCATCTGCGTATCCACCCCCTTACATGAATGATTTGAGATGAGTAGTCATGCTATTTTTTCCCCAAGGGAATTCTAACATGGGACTGGGGCAATTTACTGTTTGGCTATTTGAGTTGTATTGAAGGGAATTTCCATTATATTATTTCTTGTAGAGGGCTAAACTTCAGCCGAGGATCTCGATTGCTTCTTTTGCCATTTTTTCGTATTTGATGATCTAGAAGTCCCTCCTTCATTATGGGACTTTTTATTATATCCCCATCCTCCTTTGAACCATGTACCTTTTCCCGCCTCTAGATTATGAATGGATATCAAAGCCCGAAGTAAGCAACAATAAGGATCATCAAGGCCTCGCCGAACCGGAGAGGCAAAGAATTGAGACCAACGGAAGATGAAGTACTCTGTTTTGTGTTAGCCGTGGAAGTTGCTGCACTGCTTCCGGTCTGTGCCTTATCCGGCAGGGATGATGGTTATCTTAACTCCGGTCAAATTGTATTTACAGTAGGTACCGCACCAGGCAATCATTTCCTGGTACCTACAGATACGCTATGTTCAATGCTCAATTTCACCACTAAATAATTCTTATACTAAGATCGGCACCTTCTCTACGGCTAAATAGGCCTCAATAGAACGGCAGGCAAGGCTTTCATCCCTTCCTAGGGTAAGATTTCCTTAATTATTACAAACAGAAGTACTGCATAGTGCATAGCTAGATCAGTGTAAGAGCGAATAATAATATACTAAGATCTACGTAGACCTAAAGAAAGATCGTATTAAGGGATTCAAAGAAGGTCCGAGGTCAAGTGTTTGAACAAAGTATTTGTCAAGATATTATCGTCGAGGGTAGTTCAGTAAATAGAAAACCTCCATGGGGCAATTCAATAATTTGCCGTTTTAAGAAAGGTAAGGAGGCTCAATCTAAAAGCGTAGTGGCTGTGATCAATATTAGACAGCTATCACATTATGGACAGGAAGGTTCCAAATAGCATATCTGATAATTTCATAACTCTAATGGTACATGCACTCAGATGAACTGCAACCATAACATTTCCGCATCCGTCCTTGGCCACCTCCCACTAACCCCACCACTCTAAGAATCCATAGAATTATACGTTGTATAACAGCGCCGGATCTGTACCGTTGAGAAGCCTCAAGTTGATTTGCTCTTTTTGCTTATTTAGTGTTGCATGGATCCCTTCACCCACGAAACATACTTCTTGAGATCAGGACCCATAATGAGATGCAGTTGCACACCGATGACGAAGGCGAAGAGAAGGAGAACAGCAGTCTGCCTGACAATGACCTTGCCATAGAGCTTTAGAATCCTGACTCTAGCATTCCAGTCAAATGTTTTCCAGGCCTCAAGCATGCTAATAACACCGCTGCCACCAACGATTGTTGGCACTACTTTACCGCCGAAGCTGCGGTCAAAAGGAATAATCGTCTCAACTTCATCGGGCAGTAGAGATGCCTGAACACGGGTCAAAGTAACGGTGGCTGGGACGACGATGGCGACGGCTGAGAAGAGTCCCAGGAATACAACAGCAAGGCCCTTGAGCAAAAGAAGGTTGCGTTCAGCGTTGTTCAGATCAGCGATCTTTTGTGGGTCATTGAAACGGCCCAAGCCGAAAACGAACCAAAGTGCTATTGGCAGGCCCAAGCTGATCTGCTCACACACGGCAAGGACAAAGGTGGGTAGGACAATCTTCTTCCATGATCCCCAGCTAGGAAGGCGCTGGAACCAATACTTCTTGCTTGGCTCGGAGATGACAATGTGGGTCCAGCCCATACGGAGACGGGCAAGAATGACGGCTGCCAAAACGCCATCAACACCCATAGGAAGAGTGAGCCAGATGGAGAAGAATTTCGATAGATGGGCGAAGAGGAAATGGTATACGATCCAGAGGGAGATTCCACGGAAGCGTGACCAGAAACCGGCACGTTCACGCAGATGGCGGATAGCCGTACGGAGTTTGGCGGTAATGGGAATTTGCTTCACCACATATAATTCCGTCTCGACCTGCTTATTATCGAGAGGTGCATCGGGATCTTCGTTTGCAACAGGTTCGAAAACAGCAGCCGTGGGAGACTCAACCATAGCCAGAGTCGCGACTAGGTGGCCATAGGTGTATTCAATCTAGGATGATGTTAGCTGTATTCGGTGGCCGCGCGGCTCTGAGTATTTACCATGCCCAACAGCAACAAGAAGAAGATAGAAGTGCCAGCAAGAAGGACAATACCCCAGATTGGCATCTTGTAGGGAGGTTCCTCTGGAGTAGGCTCGCCAGCGGCACGGAAGCTCGCATGGGCATCTATACCTCGCCGAACGAGGTGTCCGAGTACGTGGTCCATCGTCGTAATATGGGGTAGCGGATCTCTCGGAGTTGATCTGGTAGTACTTTAAAGAAGGTCTCAGGGTTGAAGAGTCGTGGGAAGAACAAAGAGGAAGGAATGAAGTCGTGAAGATGGAGGAGAAGTGTAGGTAAGTAAGGTGAGCGGCGGCTGAAAGAGAACAAAGAGACGACTCGCTGACGGATGCTGCGACGAATGTTGGTGAAGCTGTGCCTCAAGCTATGCCCAAGCGAGATAACCTACATGGCACATGTGATTGGACGCGTAGCACTGACGTTAAGCCTATGAAGGATTTGCGCCCCTGTTGGTCCTATCATTAAAACTGCAATGAAACGGAAAGGTGGCATGTATGTACGAGCCTCGCCCCCTCATGGTGATCATCTGCCTGTTATTGTAAATTACCTCATTAACTATATCACTTAATACTTTAACCACCATTTACTTTATCCATGCCTGGTACTGAGTATAAGCCTCTTTCACTCCGAGTTACTTGCTGCGTCGGCTCCCAGACCGAGCGGAGAATATCACGTGACAAGTACACAAATGTTAGGGAAGAAGGTACAGTACTTGTAGCTGAAAGCATCATGGTATCGAGTAGAAGCAATTCGCGGGCCCCACATCGCACTGCCCTAAACCTCATGGTACTTGAGTATGGACATCTACTTAGGCTCCTTCCTTAGCTGTTGATCTTGTAATCCGAACCCCATTGTTTACAGTGTTTGTCGTCACACACGCCAACTCATACAAGCTATCAGCTGGACAGGACTAAGGTATATAAGTATCGCTTTCATTTCTTAGCATCTCAATTTCTTGCATTTTATTTATATACTTTTACAAAACTGTGCGTATCAAGGTTTTACTGTGGGCATTAACGATCCTATTTCTGAGGTGCGTTTCCCAGTGTCCAATTCTACATTGCCCCTTTGGGGAACGGAACTTCATGAATTGGACAGTCACATTTCGTCACCTGAATTACCTTCCACATGTGACATTTTGAACATTGGGGCGGGTTATGCTGGTATTATAACAGTATACCGTCTCTCTGATGACAGAGGCTTTAACAAATCTGTTGTTCTAGAAGCACAGCAAGCATGTTCACAAAGCAACAGCTCGAAATTGTAATCATTAATCATTCTGTTCAAATTACAATTTCATATGAAGCATTGGTCAGCACCTGCGTCCCCGAATATGGCACAATCTTCTTGAGATCAGCTGCAAATTTGGGCAGAAGCCGCAGTTGAAGTCATCGATTTTGAACCTACTCATCTCCCCGCAAGCCAAGAAGTCATTAAGAAGTACAACATTGTTTGCGACTTCACCATGCAAATACATTCGATGGCATTGTGGATGAAAGCCTTGCAGAGAAATGAGTGCAGCGTACGAAGACTAGCAAAAGTACTTCTAGACCGCGCAGCCGAAGCCCACCACACATCACCTAAAGATACTGAAGCCGCGTGTCTCCCTTTTCGTGCATCTAAATATGCTCCAGGCTCCGAACTAGACTAAACCCTCCAAATATCAGGAGTCACCAACGCCAAAGCCTGCTTCTTGTTCAAAGCAGCACACATCAGGCCTTACAAACCAATGATATCCCTATTAGCCATTGCCGCATCCGGAGACCTTAACCTCCAAACTCACGCTCCCACCCTCTACGTCTCCGAAGACCCTGACCCAGACGGCCATTGGACCATCAAACGCGGCGAGGCACAATAAAAGCCTCCAAGCTCATTCTTACCACAAATGCCTACACAACTGGCATCGCCGCCCAATGCACGAATCCCATCACCTCCCCCGGCATCTGCAGCCGCATTGTCGTCCCCCAAGCCGCCTGCGAGCGCCCCTCCTCCCTCTCTCGTCTACCTCCAGCCCCTCCATATCCCTTCTTATAACCTCCACATACGCACTCTTCGGCTCCCACCATCAAGTTGACTACCTAATCTCCCGCCCCGACCTCTCGTTCGTCGTCGGCGGTGACCCCCCAAACCCTCTTCCACGATCGCTCCCACAAGTACAACTGCACCGACGACTCTTCGCTGATCATCCCTGCAAAACACTATAATCGGGGATTGATTACCATAAGCTACTCATGCAGGAGAGTCAAATATACTGCTAGCCTTGTTTCCTGTAAAACCCCCACCCGCGGGCTTTCAGTCGTTGTTATTATTAAATAACGAATTGCTACTTTATTGCGTGACGGATTAAAACATTGCTGAATAACGGGCCCGTTGTTGAGACATAGTAATCCGCTGCTGAATGTCGCTGTCCCTCATCGACTCACAAAATTTCAGTAGAAAGACACGATGCTTGTCGCGGGAGCGGGTTTGGGTAGCGACATGTTTTGCCTCACGCTGCTGGTGCTAGTTAGCATTGCGTCTGTAAGCACGCACGGATTTGATTCTCACGGTTAGTTTCATTTCTTGTCGCCGCGCATCTTCTCGCGGCCGAGGAGTCAGCTGTCGGCGTCTAGGTTGTCGCGGTAGAAGAGTTCCTGTCGTCGTTCCATGTTCTCGAAGACGTGTGGTAAGCTGGCGGGTTGGCGGTCACTGCGTGCGGAGGTAAGAGAGACATAAATTCTGGCGCGATTCATATGCCTATGTGTCACTGATGGATAAAATACATAGAAAGTGCATCTTTAATGTACCCATGGATACCCTGTAAACCAAAAGACCACACTCCATAAACAATCTCTAAAAGCCACCTGTATTCTCAAAATCTTAGGCAAGAAACTCCTGTGCCTCTTTAAACAAATACAGTCATCTACCCCATCTCCCTTTCTAACACCCTCAACACCTCCCTCCGCTCCTTCACCTCATCCCACACCTTTCTCAACGGCCACTCACAGAAGAGATCATGCCACACAAATCTAATCAAAACACTCCTCATACCCCCAGGACCATCCCACTCCTCAATGCCCACCTCATTCACAACCACAACCAGGTGTCCTATAAACCAATCATGTTCCGGCATTCTCCTGTCAGCTTCTGCTGCCCCTACTGAAAACAGCCACAGTAGCAAATAATTGATATCGATTCCCATCCCTGTACCACTCGGTGCCTCGGGCCCCGAGAATGATGCCGGAAAGGGAGAAGGGACAGTAATGGAGGATGCGAGAGGGGAGGAGGAAGACAATAGCGATTTCAAAGAAATGGTTAGCTTATGTAGAAGCGCGTTTACTACGAGTGTACAGTCGGGATAATACCCCCAAAGTGGGCTAATGAGCTGAATCGCTGCCGTAAAACGGCAACTCTCCGATACTGCATCTGCAGCTGGTAGTCGCAATAGGCGCTGTAAAAGAAAACAAACTTCGCCAAAAACGGAGATAGTTGTATCCGAAGAAGTGGTGCTACTGTAGTCGACTATGGTGGCGAAGCGCTGCGAGAGGTGTTGAATGGAGTGTAGGATGTGGGCGTATGAGGGAGGCACGCCGAAGGTCGTGAAGTCGATGTGGAGATCTGGAGATAAGTTGCACGAAGTACAACGGGCAGGGAGGAGCGTAAAATTAACATCTTCGGTACTGGGTCGGAGGAAAGGCGAGACTTGAGGTTGTTCGGAGAGGTCAGCCGGCTCGATAAATGAGAGGTAAGTGTCGTGAGGTGTTATTGTTTGCGGTCGCTCTTCGGGTTTGTCGGGATTATAACACGGCAAGGTCATATCAGAGAAGTCTTGAGGTGTCCCTTCGGGGGTGAAAACACCAAACTGGAAAAGGTTGGATCCATCGACCTCATCAATTATTCTGCATTTGATTAATATGTAACTTTTTTTTTTTTCGAACTGCAAGTGGCACGGCGCCTTACGGTTCTTCGTAGCCAACAAATTCTGCCGGAAGGAATTGGGGCTCGTTCATCGCGACCATGGACATCCTAAACAGTGCATGTCAGTGTTAGGTACTTCTGGTGGATCAGGATCTTACCAGAAAGTGATGTTGGCTGCCAGCGGACTTGTGGACCGTATCGAGTTCAGCCCCCCTCTCATTGAAACCATTCTTTTGAGCCCGTCCATGTGCATTTGAACCATTTTCATGTTTCCTCTTTCGTGCTTTAGGATGTTCAGCATTGTTGAAGTGTCACGTCAATCCGGTCGCTTACCTCGATGGCTGCCAGGTTTGCGACCGCGACGATTGTCTGGTCGGAGGTGCCTAACACTTGATCTTGGACTCGATCGCTCAATTGTCGAATGCATTCTGCTTGTATTTGTCTCGAGCTCCATCCTCCCAGTAGGTGTCTGGCACGATTGCCCTCTTTAGGATCTTTCGACTCCTCCAAGCTCAATGAGCTCAAGAGGAGGGCGACATGAAACAAAAGACTATCGGATTGAATGAATGGCCACCATAGCTTTACCATAGGACATGTTGTAAAATAAAGAAAGTTTCTGAGGACGAAAGTTGAAAGATCTGTAAAGCCAAGTACATTAGTTAAACATCACAGTGTATGAAGTTCCCATGGTCTTGGTGGCAACACCAGAAATGGAGGCGTACAGTGAGTCAGCAGCACATCTACATCAGGTGCTTTGGTTTCAGGATGAGTATTGAAAGGGTCCATTTGTCCAGCTCCAATTGTCGTTGGTAATGATGGCTCATGCCACTTAGAAAGACACTTGTGACGACCACGATTGCTAACGAGGGCAGCTATGGTCCTGCTTTCATAAGCTGGTTGAATTTGGGACGTTTTGGGCCTCACTCCCCTTTTCCGGGTCCCGTGAGTTGGATCAATTTGATGAAAAGCTGCCCCATTAGAAGTTTTTGTGGCGCCTCTTGCACCTCCCTCGGGTTCTGTGATAGGTTCGGAAAAGCATCTGTCTATATTGATAAAGTGCTTTGCACAGTTCTTGCATAATGGATGGGTTTCATCGCACTGATATGACACCATGATTTAGCACCAATACTGACATACCACCAGCATATAAAAATTTCCTGACCTTTACTTTGCGGTCCTTGCAATTTTGGCAACCTGTAAAGGACTTTTTGTGATGGCGCCTGGGAACAGGTTGCAACTTTTGAGACATGGTGACGAGAGAGGTCCTGTCCTCGTACGTAGTCAAAATCTAGACAGAGCGAATATTTGCTTAGTTTCCATGAGAGGAGTCAATGATGGTTGTTTTGTTTCAGCCAAACGAGACCATCTAATAGTTCGGGTTCGCTGGAAGGATTCTAGACCTACCCATCGAGGTTCCTCAATCCTCGGTGCTACGCGAGAGTAAATGAGAGGCTTCGGCCCATGTCCTACCGCCACCTCCATATTATGTAATTTGTCATTCCTGATGTGAAACTGACATATTCCTTGACAATCTTTGTTTAATGTTGCCAGCAATCTTCAAAATGGAAAGCACAAAACGGTCCGGTCTGCGATCAACTTTAGGCGAACCCGAACCCGAGCTCAAATAAGAAAGGTCGTATTTCTCGTCGAATCAGAAGATGTCGAGCTATTCCCTCCACAGCAGAATATTCCTTGCCATGATTTGATGTACTAAATTCGTAGAGTTTTATAAGACGGGAAGAAAGCCTCCTTCAGAGATAACAAGATGTCTTTTTCACTTCTGGACTGACTCAAATGGAGGCAAAATGAACCAAATTCATCCGCCCACGCCTATGATGGCGCCACTTGGTAGTGCAGCTGCAATCAATGCGAACCTCTCATAGTCCTGACATGTCTGCAGTCAGTGAGAGCGCGACGTTACACGTGACGCTGCCTGAGTAGGTAACAGGTCGGGGCGCCCAAAAGAAATCGGAATTAGAACCGCTTATGATCGGGATTGGCACGGTAGGCTTTGGTGATGTCTAGGATCCCGCCACCACTCACGTTCTGGTGAGAGCGCCATGTATGCATGGCACTCGTACTCAACGAGAAGAATCTCAGTGCGGATCTCATACCTCGACCTGTAGCTCTAAAGAAATGTTAAAGACGAATTAGGAATGAGTAGGAGTTGCGCCACCGGGCAGTGTAGGGCCTTTATACCGACTTTTTCACGCGCCAAAGGCCGTTACATCTCGAGAAATACCAGCCTAGGCAGGCCAAGATAAGAAAGTGATGTCGTGGTGTTGTACGTTATACGCCAGACAATCGCGATGAAACCCGGAACTTTGCTCCGTACGCGAATTTGCGCACCTGCCAAAGTCCCATTCCCCATCCTGAGAAATAACCACATACAGACTTTATTCGCAAAGCCGAATTCTTCCTGCGTCTCCAAGTCGCTGTTATATATAGCAAGCCTACATAGATTATGAGTAAGTAATAGAATGGACTGCATAATGCTAGGCCCGGAAAAGTTGACATGATTTAAGTTTGCTGACTCAAGACTTCAATATCATATAGTAAACGCTAAGATGGTAAAATCTGTGATGTTTGCATTGATGAAGGGGGTTTTAGCGTGATTTCCGTTAGCACTGTTAGATGTTCCACCGAGAGCCATTCCTGCTCAGACTCGAAAACATGCATATAGTACTCCCACATATTACTTTGACACAGTAGTCTAAATC
>Ga0335072_10017391_pt1 | contig 10170 bp, 11 predicted proteins | sample Lox_Sample_21_FD_206725 | JGI IMG/M metagenome (GOLD analysis project Ga0335072, IMG submission 206725) | Soil microbial communities from Loxahatchee National Wildlife Refuge, Florida, United States - Lox_Sample_2.1 | ecosystem: Environmental > Terrestrial > Soil > Wetlands | place: USA...
GTTGGGCTAGGAGTAACTGAGCCGGTACTTAGGCTGCCAAGGCTGTCTGTATTGCCGCTTAGGGCAAATGAGAAGGCAGATGGGACGGTGGCTGTTACTACGATTTGGTCGTTTGTTAGACTAGCGGTCGTGTACTGGGCAGTATCAATAGTTGTTGGAGTGCTATCCTGTGTTGTTACTGAGCCTAAGTTGGAGCTATTTGCTGAAGAGGCTACTGTTACGGCGGCGCTATTAGTCCAGTTAAAGCAGTATAGTGTGCCAACTGTTAGCGTCGTGCTTGGGAATGTAACCGCTTGACCGGTAACGTTCGTAGCTGTGTTAATACCGGGCCATGCCGTACCACCACTTGGCCATGCCAGGTTTGTCGTACTAACGGTAAACGTTGAAGCAACCCCTAGAGTGTAGCCTGTGGGATACGTAACTACTACGCTCGCTTCAGTTGCAGACGTTGCCGGCTTGGCACACACAGTACCAGTGGTAGCGGTGCTGATCTCCATACGGTCGAAACGTACAAAAACTTCGCTTAGAGACGCGGCATGTGCGCTTTGACTCATGACGATTATACTTAATGAACTCACTAACACAGTAATCGCTACTGTGACTCGAAACAGTTTCCTATGTAAACGCATTACGTTTCCTTAAACTGATTATGCTTATCACGAGTAGTGTACAAAATTACAATAACGCACGCAAGCAGATCTTCTCCTATTGTACCCATTGCCAATGTGTGAGTACCTGTGCAAAAAGTGTTTCAAGCTGTGTTTCGGTAGCTCCTCCATTTGTACTGAATGCGAGCTCAGCATATGTAGCATTATGCGGCCAAAAGACAGTGAGGGCGGCTGGCCCTTCTGTAGTGCGAAACGCGACAGCACCACTAGGTAGATTGTCGAGCGCCACTGGAGCATATGTGTCTGGTTCGGTGATGCGAAGGTTGTAATCTCCCACACCCCGTAAATTATCCGTAGGCATTGTGCCGACTGTTGCCGCAAACTGCTCGTCCTCCACTGCTGACGTATTAGCCTCTAGCTGTAGTAAGAAAGGCTCACTCGATATGTTGGCTTGGTGTTTAATAGCAAAACCAGCGGGTAGCAGGGTTGAGAAATAGTCCGTTTTGACTGCTACGGGTGGTAACTGTGCTGTGGTTGTCTGGCTAGCCTCTGGGTTGTCGACTTGCACGCTACCGACTGAAGCACTGTGCTCTAAAGTGTGTAAAAGAATAGCTGTAGCCACCACCGACAGAACCACAACGCAGCTTAGGGTAAGGTATATTTTTCGTCGCCAACTCACCGCACTCTCCTAGTGTGCGAGCGATTCTTGCTACTCGCGCGGCGAGTAGGTGTACGTATGGGTACTTTACTATATGCCAATCGATGAGCGCGCTTCCATAGTACGGTAAACGTTGCGAGTACTAGAAGATACGCACCGTAGAGACCAATGAGCCCCGGACCACCGAGTGGTAATGTTGAGCTCGGTGGTGTGAAGGTGCTATTTACTACTGGTGTTATGTATGGTGTGACAGCAGCGTATTGTCTCACGATGCTCTGGCCTGACGTATCTGTCACTCGAATGGTTATTGCATAGGAATGCATACTTGTATAGCGGTGCATGAATTGTACCCCACCGGCTGTGGGTTCAGTAAATGTGCCTACAGTACCGTCACCCCAGTCAATATGCACGTGATATGGTGTGGTGCCGCCCGTAATACTACCTGCCCACGCGGCCTCTTTACCGGGTCCAAAAACTATGAACGGTTCGTCGATGCTAATGGTGAGCGGAGTGACTGCTGAGTTAACTGGAGCTGAAGGGCTTTGGTTGCTAGGGCTACTGGTGTTAGTTGAGATAGGTGGTGTTGATATCGCACTCTCCGGTGGCGTAGGTGCTAGGTACGTCACGATCACAGGACTACTGTCGGGGCCACTATCGCCAGTAATGGTGTACGTTCTCGCCACTAGTATATTCTGGCCGGGTGTCAGTGTGACGGGGACGGTGAATGTGTTGTCGGTTGCACACGGACTAGAGCCTGCCAATGAGTTGTTATCAATAATGGCCACGCTGACTTTAGGGGTAATGACGGGACAAGTACCACTTACAGTTAACGCTGAGCCTCTGGTCACCAGTCCGCTAGCGGGGAGGCTCGTAATTACCGCCGGTTGTGTCGGTATTGGTGCTGGATTGCGAGCATATACATATAGTGACAGAGAGTCGGCTGTGACACGTGCCATACACGATAAACTCAAGATAGCTATTCCCGCTACGCCAAGCACCACCGCCAGGGCTCTATAACTGGTGTGTTCGTGAGCAAGCAAACGTCCGGTATGTCTATGGTGCTGAAGATGTAATGATCGCTGCATAGTGTTTGTGTTAGCAAGACTTTATCTATTATTATTCCACAGTCTGTCGTATTTGTAGCTGAGAAGGAAGATATTTGCTATAATAAAAAAATATGTCACAAAATGTTTACGTCGGAATGTCTGGCGGTGTAGATTCGTCTGTAACAGCAGCCTTACTTAAAAAACAAGGTTATAACGTTACGGGTGTATACATGAAAAACTGGAGTCAAGACCTACCTGGGCTTGTCTGTCCGTGGAAGCAAGACTATCAAGACGCTAAGCGTGTAGCAGTACAGCTTGGTATCCCGTTTAAGATGTACGATTTTGAAACAGAGTATCGCCAAAGAGTCGTAGATTATATGATCAACGAATATAGAGTTGGCCATACACCTAATCCTGACGTTATGTGTAATCAGGAAGTTAAATTTAAACTCTTCTTAGAGGCCGCATTGGATGATGGCGCCGACCTAATCGCAACAGGTCACTATGCAAAAGTATATGACGGCCAGCTTCTAGAAGCCGCTAATGTCGACAAGGATCAAACATACTTTCTGTACCGTGTGAGTGAAGATGCACTTCAAAAAACACTCATGCCGGTTGGGGATTTTACGACCAAAGCAGAGGTGCGGGCAAAGGCTGCCGAACTAGGGCTCGCCACGGCTGATAAAAAGGATAGTCAAGGTATATGTTTTGTCGGTAAGGTGGGTATCAAAGAGTTCTTGTTGCACGAGGTAGGTGAGCAGCCATACGGCAGTATCATAGATCAGAACGGCATAACTATTGGCGAACATGACGGGGCGATCTTTTACACGATTGGCCAGCGCCACGGGCTGCAAGTGGGGGGTGGTCTTCCATTCTATGTTACGGGTAAGGACATGGTTAAGAATGAGGTATATGTAACGACTAATCTGCAAGACACTAACCTCTGGCACAGGGAATTGACCATAACTGACTTGCACTGGATCAACCAGCCACCTGAACTTAATAGAACGTACTACGTTCGCACGCGGTACCGCGCTAATCTTGTGCCATGTCGGATTGTGCGAGAAGAATCTAATCAGAACAAAGTTGCCAGGGTGTCACTTGACGAAGAGATACGAGCTGTGACTCCGGGGCAGTCGGCTGTACTATATAGCGCACATCGTGTCATTGGTGGTGGTATTGTCGTATGAGCTCATTGTGAGATAAAGGCGATAGTAGCAAACAAAAACTGGCATGCGGGTGTGGCTGTGCTACAATGAGTCGCATATGCTTGAGAAGCTCAAGGGGATAAATCTAAAAGATGCTGCTGAGGCTGCCAGGACACAAGTAAGGGCACGTGTACAGGCGGCCAAGCCCACTGAAAGCACAACGAGACATCTAGTTGGGCTCGATATCGGTACAGAATATGTAAAGGCACTGGTTGGTCGCGTGGTTGACGATGAAATAGAGATTATCGGCATGGGACGGGCACACCAAGGATTAAGTGACATGCAGGCAGGTGCAGTAGCCGATATCGGTGCTGTAGTAGAAAATTGCGACAGGGCATTGAACGACGCCGAAAAGCAGGCAGGCGTAAGTGCTCGAGGTGCTATTATTGGTATCGCTGGAGAGCTCGTTCAAGGGATGACCACTACGGTACGAATTGCTCGTAAAACACCAGATAAAGCACTGGATATTGTCGAAGTCGAGAAGATTATCAAATTGGTACAAGCTCGGGCTGAGGCGAAAGCTAAAAAACAGCTGTCGCTTGAGCTGGGTGGCAAAGAGGTGGATGTAAAACTTGTCAACAGTGCGCTAGTCAGTATGGAGATTGATGGATACACAGTCACGAATCCAATCGGCTTTCAGGGGCGTGACATGGTGGTTCAGCTCTACACGGCCTTTGCGCCGTTGGTACATATTGGCGCGCTTGAACGTGTTGCCGAGCAACTAGACCTAAACTTGCTAGCAGTGGCAGCCGAACCATTTGCGGTGGCTCGTAGTGTCATCGGTGACGACCAGACTAATACTATGAGCGCTGTATTAATGGATGTCGGTGGTGGTACAACAGATATAGCGGTGATTAACGAAGGTGGTGTTCAGGGTACCAAGATGTTTGGTATTGGAGGACGAGCGTACACACGTTCGATCGAACGCGGCTTAGGCGTGGAGTTTGATATGGCCGAAAAGCTTAAAGTCGGTCTTAGCCAAAAAAGAGTAGCCGCTAAGCAGGCTGCCCTCGTGGAAAAGGCGCTCAAAAAAACACTAGAAGTCTGGATAAACGGTGTGGAGTTGGCGCTGGGTGAGTTTGACAAACTCGATCACTTGCCATACCGTCTTTTGATTTGTGGCGGTGGCTCCAGTCTCGATATGCTCATGGATCGTTTGCAGGATAGTGATTGGCAAAGCAAATTACCGTTTACGCGTAAGCCAGTAGTACAGCATATTCACCCCGATCAGGTTGTTGGAATTAAAGATATGACCGGAACGGTGAATGACCATACCTTTATTACTGCCATGGGGCTGCTACGTGTAGGGTTAGATACGGTACAATATAACGGCACGGGTGGGGATACCGTGAAAGAGCGCATCGACCGATTACTTCGTGTCTAAGGCGTATAATTTATAACAACAAGCGGTAGAATATAAGTAATGACTAACCTGCAGTCTGTGAATGGTACCACCGGCAAAGAGACGATCTATGTGGATGTGGATGATGAAATCACTGCCATAATCGATAAAGTTGGCGCTGCCAAGGGTAAAATAGTTGCTTTGGTGCTGCCGAAACGCTGCCCGGTACTGCAGAGTGTTGTCAACATGAAGCTGCTTAAGCGTACAGCTGACAATGCTGGAAAAAATCTTGTGTTGGTCACGACCGAATCTGGACTGTTGCCCTTGGCTGGCAATGTGGGGCTATATGTGGCGAGTTCGCCGAGCAGCAAGCCTGTTATCCCCGAAGGACCAAGTGCATCGGATGATACAGAAGACATAGACAAACCACTCAGAGTAGTCGATGGTAATGCGCCAGAGTCGGAAGAAGATTTTGACGCTAAAGCATCAGCCAGTAAGAGCATTGGCGAACTAGCAGCTAACACCGGCGGTGAAGATGGCGATGACGTGGACGAGTCAATAGATATGAGCAATGCTGCTGACACTGCTGCCGTGTTGTCGAACGCGGCTAAAAAGTCTAGTAAGACCACTAAGCCGAAAAAGGATAAAAGGCTCAAGGTACCGAATTTTGATCGTTTTCGCAAGACGATCGTATTTGGAGTACTCCTACTTATCCTATTGATTGTAGCCGGCTATTTCGCGTTCGTAGTATTGCCGAAGGCTACCATCACAATCGGTACCGACAGCAGTACCATACCTACCAATCTAAGCCTGACACTCGACACGACGGCCACTAGTCTGGATAGTACCAATGACATAGTGCCGGCTACGGCGCAGAGCCAACAGAAGACAACGTCGCAAACAGTTCCAGCGACCGGCCAACAGAACAACGGCACTAAAGCGACTGGCCAAGTGACTATGGCGGCTCAAGAGTGTGCGCCAAACCTGGGACAGCCTGCAAATGTTCCTATAGGCACTAGTGTAAGTACAGGCGGGGTGACATTTATAACTCAAGAGACAACGCAGTTCTCGGCACTAGGGAGTGGTCACGGAAGCTGTCAAACATACCAGGCAGCTGCCGCGACAAACATCACAGCCCTTAACGCTGGTGCTAATGGTAATGTGTCTTCGGCGACTTTTAGTGTTTCGGGTCGCTCGGATATTTCAGGTACAGGTAGCACCAGTAGTGGTACGGATAATATCGTTACAGTTGTACAGCAGAGCGATATCGATAACGCGACAAGTAAGATAAATGCTGGTAGCTCAGACAGTGTAAAGCAAGAGCTTGAGTCGAACCTAGAAGCGAAGGGCTTAATGCCAGTACCAGCGACATTTCTCGCAGGGACACCGCAAGTGACGAACAGCGTGCAAGCCGGCACTCCGGCGAGCAATGTGACAGTCACGTCTGCCACCACATACACTATGCTTGGGGTTAGTAAGTCTAACTTGCAGACTTTGGTGCTCGCAAATGTTAACGGACAACTCGACAAAGGTAAGCAAGTTGTTTTAGATGATGGTGTGGCAAACGCTCAGTTTAGCGAGAACACTTCCGGTACGGCTACGAACGCTACGGTCAATATGAGTACTACGTCACTTGCCGGTCCACAGTTGAATGCCGCCAGTCTTAAGACACAACTTGCGGGTATGAAAAGCGGTGATGTGCAATCTTACATCAAACAAACACCGGGTGTTACGAGTGTGACGGTCAAATTTAGCCCATTTTGGGTAAGCTCTGTGCCTAAGAAGGCTACAAAAGTAACGATAAGTATTGAAAAGGCGAGCAGCTAGCTTGCCCGTTGTTCAACAGATCATGGCAGAGCAGTATATACTGGCGCTTGATTATGGCGGAAAGCGTGTTGGTGTGGCGATTGCGCATGTCGTAGCACGGCTGCCACGCCCACTCATTACGTTAGAAAACAGTGATACATTACTGAACGACATCCGTAAATTGGTCGAGCAAGAAGACGTTGGTCTTGTGATTGTAGGCTTGCCACGTACCATGGATGGAGGAAGTAGTGCCCAGACGCGGGCTGTTGAAAACTTTGCACGTAAACTAGAAAAAGTATTAACGACCCCAGTTAAATTGGCGGATGAAACACTTACTAGTGTTGACGCTGAAGCCGCGCTTGGCTCCAGAGCGTACAACAAGGGAGAAATTGATGCTATGGCAGCTAGCTTAATCCTAGAACGATATTTCGCTGACCATCCGGCAATGGAGGCTAACGCATAGTGTACCGTGCATACAGTCGACGGAGCCGTCGCCCTTGGCTGGGTCGGCTACTAGTGTGTTGTGGGGTCGTACTACTTGTACTGGTTATTGCTACGCTTGCTACCTGGCATTACTATAACGAAACACTTAAGCCGGTAAGCGCTACTGCTACTGCCCAAACGATCACAATAGAGTCGGGTGCAAGTCCGCGCGAGATTGCAGATTTGTTACACAACAAAGGCATCATCCGAAGTTCATGGACCTTTCAGGCCTACGTCCGACAGGAAGGCGTTGGGTCCGATTTACAGGCAGGTGAGTATTCGTTGAGCGGTAGCCAAAGCGTATCGGATATTGTTGCACAATTAACCCATGGTAAGGTTCAAGCCCAGCTTGTGACGATACTACCCGGCCAGCGACTCGACCAGGTTGAGCAAACTCTGATCAACGATGGATTTAGCAAGACAGATGTGGAGGCTGCTCTACAACCGGCTCAGTATGAAGGTAATGCCGCTCTCGTAGATAAACCGACAGGTAATAGCTTAGAAGGCTACCTCTACCCAGATAGTTTTCAGCGTACGTCCACTACAACTGTCTCGACCATTATTCAGGAGTCGATCGCTGAGATGCAGACTCACCTAACTCCTTCTTTACGGGCAGCATTTGCGAGTGAAGGACTGAGTACGTATCAAGGTATTATTTTAGCCTCGATTGTTGACCAAGAAGTAAATACGTCTAGCGACCGAGCCCAGGCGGCGCAAGTATTCCTGAAGCGTCTCAGTATCGGAATGCCTCTCGGCAGCGACGTAACAGCGATGTATGGCTCACGACTCGCCGGACAAGGTACATCGCTCACGTACGATAGCCCATATAACACACTGATTCATACCGGATTACCACCAACACCGATTAGCAATGTAGATAATAGCGCTCTGCAAGCCGTAGCACATCCGGCAAATACGGACTGGCTATACTTCGTAACTGGCGACAATGGCACTACGTATTTTTCTCAGACTGAACAACAGCACGAGCAACAAACCGCGGAATACTGTCACAAGCTCTGCGCGAGCGAAGGTCAATAGGATTCGAGAGCTTAACAGGGGTAGATGATGCTTGCGGCGTTGGTGTTTCTGGGTCGATTTGGTACAATACAGTACGTAACTTGAGCTACGACTTACTTAGAGTCGGCCGAGTTGCATATTACCTTTACTGATAGTTATCTGACGAAGTGTTCCAACATTTTGTCTAATCAATAATTGGCGAGGAGTCGGTTATTAGTACGAGCGTACAAGGGTCTATGGCAGCCCGTCTGGTCAGCCGGAAACGCGGGCGCTTACTTATTAAGGGCTCTCGCTTTGAGCGTCTGCTTACGCATAAGCGTACGCGGAAGCGTCTAATTCGCTATAGCTTGGTAGTTGCCAATATCATAGTGCTAGCTGTAGTTGTCTTATTTGTTGTCAGCGCATCACAGAGTACCTCACCTACCAGTAGTATCGGTACCGTGAACGAAGACGCAGCTGCCAATCCAGTTGATGGTCAAACGGCCTATGATATTGCAGCAAACGTAGCCCGTATGGCTAACCTGCCGGAAAGCACAGCGATCAACAACCAGGCACAGACTGCCCAGGCTGTTGTGGCAGTGAGCGCAAGTGCGAGTGATATAGTGGCCAAACCGCAAATTGTAGCGACGGCCCTCAAAAGCCGACAAGATATCCAGACGTACATCGCTCAATCGGGGGACACGATTGCTTCTATTGCTCAAAAGTTTGGCATCACCAGCGACAGTGTTACCTGGTCGAACAACCTTACCGGTAACACGGTAGCTGCTGGTACAAAACTAACCATACCTCCCGTAGACGGTATCGTGTATACGGTACTGTCGGGCGATACACCGCAGAGTCTAGCAACAAAGTTCAGTGCTAACGCCGACCAGATTGTTGCGTACAATGACGCAGAGATTGCCGGTATTACACCAGGCGAGCAAATCCTAATCCCGAACGGCCAGATCCAAGCCGTTAGCGCCAGTATTGGCACGGCGTCGTCAGGAGCGCTCGGCGGTGTACTGGGTGCTTTTACGCCTATCTATAGTTCGACTGCCAGCGATCTATGCGCCCAGTGGGTTGCACGCTACCCATGTCTGTATGGCAATAACGGGTATGACTATGGTTGGTGTACGTGGTATGTCGCGTCTCGCATATCTATGCCGAGTAACTGGGGTAATGCTAGTACCTGGGCGTACTATGCTGCGCGTAGTGGCTGGACGGTCAGTAAGACTCCCGTACCTGGCGCTATCATACAGACGGCCAGCGGTGACCACGTCGGTTATGTTGAACAAGTATCAGCCGATGGCACGCAGATTATCTATAGTGATATGAATGGTTTGGCTGGCTGGGGTCGGGTCGGGGTCAGTGACTGGGTATCGGCCAGTAGCTTCGATGGGCACTCGGATGTCGAGTATATCTATCACTAGAACATCTTTTAGGTATATAGCTAGTTTTTTGGTATAGTAATACATCATGAAGTTTATCGACCACGTAACCATAGGGGCAATTGCTGGCGATGGCGGCGATGGTCGTACCAGCTTTCGACACGAAAAGTACGTCGATCGCGGTGGACCAGATGGCGGCGATGGCGGTAATGGTGGCGATATCGTGTTTGTCGCAAGCCGCAATCAGAACACGCTCGTACAGTTCCGTTATCATAAAGAACTGAAAGCTGAAAATGGTGGAGCAGGAGGTGATACACGTAAGCATGGTCGTCGTGGGCAGGATCTGCGTATAGAAGTGCCTGTTGGTACGATAGTTACAAATAAAGAAGGTGTGACGCTGACTGATCTAACTGAAGATGGTCAGGAATCGGTGGTAGTACATGGCGGGCGCGGCGGCTTCGGTAACGCTCATTTTATAAGCAGTACGCGCCAAGCGCCGAAGTTTGCTGAAAAGGGTGAGGCCGGCGAAGAAACTGAACTGACATTGGAGCTCAAACTAATCGCCGACGTTGGCCTCGTAGGCCTTCCCAATGCCGGCAAGTCAACGCTACTGAGTGTGATTAGTAACGCTCGAC
>Ga0335072_10017392_pt1 | contig 10170 bp, 7 predicted proteins | sample Lox_Sample_21_FD_206725 | JGI IMG/M metagenome (GOLD analysis project Ga0335072, IMG submission 206725) | Soil microbial communities from Loxahatchee National Wildlife Refuge, Florida, United States - Lox_Sample_2.1 | ecosystem: Environmental > Terrestrial > Soil > Wetlands | place: USA: Florida...
GGAAAGGCGGCGGGCACATGTGCGGCCTTCGGATCAAGGGCGAAGACGAGATGCACGTACGGAACGAGATGGCTGGTGATCTGCTAGCGGCGCTCCTCGGTACCTTCTAGCGCCGCCTATTCCGGGTTTTCCCCGTTCTGGGCGGTGTCGGGCCCGCCGGGGAAGGTTTCCGCGTGGATCTCCGGCGGCCACGGTGACGCGGGGTCGTCGGGGGGTCCGCCTGAAGGCATGGTCAGCACGAGGAGCAAGGCGGGTGCCGAGCGCCGTTCCGGTCCGGCAGCGAAGCGCCGCATGGCTGCCAGGTCGGTTTCGCTGGGCTTGGCCGGGCCGTCCAGTCGGGTACGCCAGAAACCGACCAGGCTGAGCATGCCCTCGCTCTTTTCGCGGCGGTCCCGCAGGAAGGCGCGCACCTGCGGTACCTCCAGGTCCATGTGCAGCGGCTCGATGCTGCTGCCCGGTGGCAGGCCGGTCGCCTGTGAGACCCAGGCGACCCGGCACGCGCTGTCAAACTGCCCGAGCAAGAGCCCGCCGGTATGGCCGGCCCCGCTGGTTCTGCCATTCGCCGACGCCCTGACGTAATCGCGGATCGTCTCCATCGCGGTCTCGTCGATTCGCACCTCATGCGCTTGTCCCTGGTCCGTGAGCACCTGGTCGGGCGGCAGGTCAAGCACCACCCGGGCGGCCCTCGACTCCTCGCCGTTGCCGAGCCGGATAATGTTCAGCCACCTGTGCGGCAGTTCGGTACCGACGGTGCCGGGATCCAGGTCCAGCCGGGCGAGAGCTGCGTCCAGGAGTTGCGCGGCCAGCGCGGCCATGTCGGTGGCGGAGCCGATGAAGGTGGTATCGGAGCAACTGGGGTCCGGGCGGAAGTTCAGCCTCCCGTCGGCTGGCGGGAAGAACGCCGTGTAGACGTCGCCGAGCGCGGTGCTCATGCAAGTCCGCAGCCCCAGTCGCCGCAGCAGGTCAATGCCGGCCCCGACGGCGCCCCGCGGGGTCACGGCGGCCACGCCGTGCGTTGCCTCCTGGCTGATCGCCACCGTGATCACCGGGGGCCACGGGCTACGCAGGTCGCGCTGAGCGCGCTCGATGACCGCCGCCACCGACCGGTTCGCGGTCGCGTCGATAACCAGGTCGTACTCACTTAGTTCGGACTCGTCGAACAGGTTCGACGCGGTGATGTCGGCGAACAACCCGGCGACTTCGCTCTGCCCTGGGCGGATGCGGGCGAGCCTGGCGGCCAGTACCGCGGCCTTGTGCTGGCCGATGTCCGCATCCTCATAGGGCTGCCGGGAGAGCACCCCGGGACTGACCGTTCCCCAGTCCACGATGCGCAGCCGGGCCACCCCGGAGCGCACGCAGTGCTCCGCGATCGGCGCCCCTAGGCCCCCGCAGCCAAGCAGCAGGACCCCGACCCCCGCTAGCTTGTCCGTTGGCCGGCCGGCTGTCCTCCTCATGACCGACTCGGGGCGCCCGTCGTACACCTCGACCCAGGGCACCACCCCGGTAGCGAACTCATCCAGCGAGGCGTCCTCGTCTTCGCCTCCCGCATCGATGCCCAGGAGAAGGCCCACATCGTCGTGCGTGAGTCGCGCGACCGCGAACCGGGCGTCTTGCCCCTCAGTGGCCTGCCCCGTGTCAGCGGCAACGCGGAACAGCACCGCGCCCCGTACCCGCTCGCCGGATGGCGGCTGGTTGATGGCCGCCGCGAGAACAAGGTGATCGAGAAGCGCATTCCCGTCAAAGCCCTGCCCTTGCAACCTCATCAGTAGTTGGCCCCAGAGACCGGCATACTCCACCGCCGTCGGCTTCGCCATGACGACCGCGGGGATAAGGAACGCGTCAGAGACCCCCTGTTCTTCGTCCTTGATGCGCGCGAGCTGTCCGGACAGGACTTCGGTCAGGTCGGCGGCCGCCTGGGTTCCGTTGACGTCCAGCCATCTGATGACGTCGATACGTTCTTCCGTGACCGGGATGCCGATCGCCCAGCGGAGTGAATTCCCCGCGCTGTCGCGGCCGCCCGCCGGAACATCAGCCCGGATGACGGCGCAGCCTTCGCCCTCATAACCAATGTGGTCGACCGTGGGTCGCCATGGCTGAAGGTGACCTTGCAGCGTGCCTTGGGCAATGTGCTGATAGGTGTCGATGACCGACCGCAGGAATCCCCGCATGCCCGCGGTGGAGTCCCAGTTGTTGCGCTCGACCCGGACGCAGAAACGGGATCCCTGGGCTTGATGGGGCAAGGGGGGGAAATCCTCACGGCCGGCCCACGCGATAGGCGGGTGATAGGGAAACGTTTCCGGGATCAGGATGTCGATCGGTTCCCAGTCCTCAAGTTTCTCGCCGTCCTCAGAGGACAGGAGACTGGCGGAGGAGAGGTATACCCGGACGGTCAGGAGGCCGTCCAGTTCCTCGTAGTCAAGGTCCACCGTCAGCGCGCCGTCGCTGGCCTGGGCGATGGACCGCAGCACCGCGAGGGCTTCCTGCTGGCCTTCGGGCAGCGCACCGGCCGCGACGGCACTCACCCGTAGGTAAGCGGTACCGAAGCGGCGGCCGGCCCGAAGACACCTGGCCAGAGGCCGCCGCCCTGTTCCGCCGGCTCGGGCCTTTGACGTGGACCGCGCGGGCGAGGTCCATCAGGAGGCGGACCAGAGGGCCCCGGTGGCACGTCGCCAGGCCTGGGCGGCCAGGGGCGGGGACCGTCCGGACCCCGGTCGGGGCCCGGGCCGCCGTCGGGCGGGTTGGGTCGGTTGGGCCGCTTACCGGTGGCGTTCCGTTCGCCGACGTCGACCGTTGTCATGGGTTCCACCGTGTGCTGGGCGACCCACGGCTCGGTTTCCGCTACGCGCCAGTAGCGTTTCTTGGCGCGTGGGAACTTTCTGCCGAACAACTGGCGCCAGATATCGTTGGGGGAGCGCACTTCCCCGTTGGGGGAGACCATAACCAGGTGGTGCTTCCAGAGATTCTCGGCCTCCATCGCCTGGCTGGCCAGGCGCGACGCTTTCCCCAGTTCCTTGTGCAGCTTCTCGAAGTTGATGCCGAGCTTTAGCTTGCCCCACCGTCCGGTCGGATCTTTCAGGCTCGTGAAATTGTCGTCGAAGGCTGCCTTGAAGAACCGGGCGACGGCGTCGCCGCACGAAAGCGTCTCGAAGAGGCGCGGCCGTGGGCAGTACTGAAGGACCATGACGTCGATGGCGAGGTTTCTTATCTTCAGGTGGTTGAGCCTGGCCCATTCCTTCACCATGCCGGCGACCGCGGTGAAGTACTTCCACTCGCGCTGGCGCTGTGCGACCTGGCGGATGAGTTCCTCCGGATCGGTCTCGATCCAGCCGGTCCCGCGCTCGGGGATAAGCAGGTACGAGCCTTTCCGCACGGCGGGCATGACGTCGACGGGCGGCGCTCCCGGAATGATGTCCTTGAACGGGCCCGACCAGTCGCCACGATAGGTCACCACGTGGGTGCGCTGCTCTGTCTCCTTCAGCAGCCCTCCCGCGGTTCCCTGCCACGGGTGCAACTGCTTGAGAAGCCCGTCTTCCAGGTGCGTGATCGCGGCTTGCGCAGACTCAGTCGCCGCGGCTGACGTGCCTTTGGTCCCGTAGTCAGGATGCTGATCTGAATCGAAAACGACAATCAGGTCGACGTCGTGAACAGGCCCGATATGGGTGCCGCGGGCCAGGCTTCCCGACGCAATCACGTCTTTCACGTCGGGAAGCTGCTTCAGTTTCCTGATGAAAGCATCTCGTCGCCACTGAGCCAGCAGCACGCCGATAGGATCACTTTGGATCGCTCGGCCGAAGGCCGCGAATTCCTCGTCAGATTCCATCACTGCCTCGCAATGCTGACTCGGCTAATAGCCACAGTAAGTGATCAGTGGCGGTCTGTCGACGGATGCTTACACGTCGGCCACCCGGGATAGGAAATGGCCCCAGAATGCTGGAGGGCAATGAGCGTGCTGAGGCGCCGCCGCGAACTGGAGTGGCTGCATCCGGGCTGGTCGTGGACCGTGGGCCGGGCCTGGGTGATCACCGCGCTTTCCGCGTCTGTGACCCTCATCCTCGGAGCCGTCCTTGGCGCGCTTCCCTCCCTGCTGGCCGGAAGCTGGCGTGACCCCCAGACTCGAGACCAGACATGGGTCCTCATCGGATTTACCGTTGCCAGCCTGGCCGCGGCGGTTACCGCCATTGTGCTGCACCGCAAGCGCCGCTGGGTGCTCCGGGAGAACGGGACGGCCTATGTCGTCCGGGAACTGACAGGCGACTGGGACCGGCAGAACGAGCAAGCCTTCCTGGACTCGGCGGGCCGCTACTTCGCGCGCGTTGTCAAGGTCCCGGGCCCCGGCCAACTCGGTCGCCCCTGGGATTGGCCGTTGGATTCCGGTGCGCAGCGATGGGACAGCAAGGCCAACGAGCTGACCCGCTCGTTTCAAGCGCTACGGTCGGTGGACGACTCGGGGACTCCCAACGGGATCGTCATGTGGGCCCCGTGGGCAATCGCCCTTGCCTTCGGAATGCGGACCACTGCCGCCGATCGTGACCTCGTGCTCGACGTGTGGCAGCGGCCAAGCCATGGCCGGGCCGGGAACGTCGAAACCGTCATTGGGGCTCAGCGCCCGCACCGGTTCGGATACCCCGGACCGGTGCCGCTGGCCGAACTGCTGCCGGAATCGGCGCCCCGGGAAGTCACCTGGGACGTAAGGCTGAAGGCCACGCAGCAGGATCTGGTCGCTCGCCCGGCGGCCGGCCGTCGCCTCAGCGTGCTGCTGCTCCGCCTGGGTCACCAAAGCTGGGGACCGCTAGCCGCTGTCGATGCTGAATCCGAATCAGATCAGCCACTTCACCTGGAAGTAAGCGATCTCGCCGGCGTGACGCCGCACCGCTCATCCCGCATTACCGTCCACGAACTGTGTTGCCTGCCACCGGCCGGCGGCCTATTCCCCTGGCACGCCATACCGTCGCTGGCCGCCGCCTCGGCCGACTGGATCGAGAGCAAATCGGCCGAACTGCAAGGCCACACGCTGCTGCTCGGCACCATCATGCTGCCTGAAACAGCGCTTGGGCTAGGCATCTACGCCGGCCGTCCCCAGCGCACGCGATGGCCGGAGAACCTATGGCCCCTCGTTTACCGCCCGGTTACCAACTCGTTGGTCGTGCCGTACCTCAATCTGGGCACGTCTGCGCTCAGGGATCCGGATTCAGGATGACTACGCCGCTCAGGATCTTGGCTCAGGTGAGCAGCTTGAGGACCGCGCGTTCGGCTCGGCCGTGGGTGGCGGCGTCGCCGAACTCCTGGCCCTTGCCGAGGTCGGGAAGCGCGGGAGCGATCGTGTCACCATCCTCGTATCGCGCGATGACCCGCGGGTCGATGTAGGAGCCGCGGGCCACCGCGGGGGTGTTGCCCAGATAACTGGCCACCTCCTTGACGACCCGGTCGATGGCGCGCTTGCGCGCGGTCGGCGACTCCGCGGCACCCACCGAGACCGCCAGCCCGACGGCGGCGAGGACGGTCGCGTGCCAGGTGCGGAAGTCCTTGGCGGTGTAGTCGTCTCCGGAGATCTCCCGCAGGTAGTCGTTGATGTCCCCGGCGGTGACGTTGTGCCAGCGCTTGCCGCTGCGGTAGACGAGGAGGTCCTCGAGGTCCTGGCGGGATCGCCGCCGCTTCAGGCTGCGGACGACGGAGAAGACGTCCGGGTCGACGACGGCCTGCTCCCGCTGCTTGCCGCTCTTGCCGATGTAGTCGAAGGTGATCTCGCCGTTCCTGCTGCACGTCACGTGCTCGCGGCGGATGCTGGCCCCGCGTGATTCCCGGGCCGGTGATCTCGCTCCGCACCAGGCCCTCATCACGCATCAGACTTGCCTGCCCGCAAGCCGGCTGTTCATGCGTGCGACGCCTTGCGGGGCATCAGGGCGACGACCGGGAGGCTGAGGGCGGTGAGGGCCAGCACGACGATCAGGGTGACTTCCATCGCATGGGCCATTCCGGAGGTCGCAGCCTGGAAGAAGATCGACGCGACCGCGGCCGAGCCGATCGCTGAAGCGAGTTGCTGGATCGAGCTGAACGAGCCGCTCGCGCTGCCGGCTTCGTCAGGCTTCGCGTCGCCGAGAGCGACGACAGGGATCGTGGCGAAGCTGAGGCCGATGCCGACGCCGATGACGAAGAACGCCGGGGCCAGCGCCCACAGCCTTACGTTCGTCCCGGAGTGAGCAACGAGGACCAGCACCCAACCGCAGCCGGCGAGGTCGACGGTGAGGCCGATGACGACGAGCCGGCGACCGAGCTTGGCGACCAGGCCACCCATGGCGGCGAACCCGGCGGCGACGAGTCCCAGAGTCAGCGGCACCAGCGCGAGCGAGGTGTCCCCCGGGCTGACGTGCAGCCCCTCCTGCAGGAACAGGGACAGCACGAAGAGCAGGCCGGTGCCGGCGGCGACGGCGACCAGGCACACGAGCAATCCGGAGGTGAAACCCCGGTTCTTCAGGAGCGACGGCGTGATGAGCGGGTAGGCCGCGGTGCGCTGCCGGTAGGCGAAGGCGGCGAAGAACGCGGCGCCGACGACGATCGAGACGACCGGGATGACGCCCCAGCCCTTGCTCGAGCCCTCGATCAGGCCGTACAGCAGCCCGAACATGGTTACCGCGAGCAGGCCGGAGGCCCAGCCGTCGATGACGGCGGACCGGTCGGCGTCGCCGTCGCGCGGCAGGATCTTGACGGCCATGATCAGCCCGGTAACGCCAAGGATGATGTTGATGAGGAAGATCGGGCGCCAGGACAGGCCGACCAGGTCCGCGCTGATGATGAATCCGGCCAGCACCGGGCCGCCGACGCTGGAAAGAGCGAGCACCGGGCCGAACAGCCCGAACGCCTTGGCGAGCATGTCGCGGCTGAACGCTTTCGTCATGATCGCCACGCCTTGCGGGATGAGCAGAGCCCCGAACGCTCCCTGAGCAACCCGGGCGGCGATGAGCAGGGTCGGATCGGGTGAGAACCCGGCGACTGCCGAGGCCAGGGTGAAACCGCCCATGCCCGTCAGGAAAAGCCTGCGCTGGCCGAACTTGTCACCCAGCCGTCCGCCGACCACGAGCAGGACACCCATAGCGAGCATGTACGCCGGTCCCAGCCACTTGATCAGGCTTTCACCGCCGTTGAGCTCGCCGGCGATGGTGGGGGCGGCGATGTTCGTGACGGTCGCATCGATCACGTCGAGGGCGTCGGCGAGCAGCACCAGCCCCAGGATCGCCCACGTCAGGCGCCCGGAGCTGCGTGCGGTGACCGTGCCCGGCTCCATCAGGGTAGTCATGAGGAACGTCCTTCTCGGCTCCGGCGGGACGCCCCTCCTGGGCGGCCTCTCATCCCTCCTACGAACACCCCTGACCGGATCCGACACGGTCTTCGAGATCTTTATGCGCCGCGGCTGGGCGTCCCGGCTGCTTTCTCGATGTGCTCCTTGTAAGCGTCCGCCGTTTCCTGCAGGTGCGTCGCCACGGTGTCCGCCGTCGTCGTCGCGTGGGTCTTCCTGACCGTGGGCGCGGGCCAGCGGGCCGTCAGCTCCAGCCGGGTTTCCTCGGCAACTGGTGTCAGGAGCCACACCATCTCGGTGTCCGGGTGCCCGATGCGCTGCGTGACCGCGCGACGCCCCTCGGCCAGTTCCTTGACGAGGTACACGGTCGCGGTGAACCGGTCATCGTCGTGGCGGTACACGGTGTACTGCAGTTCGCCGACCGCCCGCTGCGGCGTGCCCGGCACGGTCCCCGCCCAGACGACCGTCTCCGGGTCGACGAGGCGACTGGAATCCGGGGACCACACCGTCTCCCAGACGCTGTTGGCGCTGGCGTTGATCACCGTGCTGGCGGAGGCTTCCCCGATCTTCTTCGGCAGCTCGAAGCCGGCGCACGCGTCCCGCATCTCCGCGGACATCCTGTCCGGCGGCCAGGGCGACCGGCCTTCGGCGATCGCCCGGAGGCGGTTAGCCCATTCCGTGACGGTGCGGCGCCAGTACCCCTGGTAGCTGCCCTTGTCGATCCTCGGCACGGTCTCACTGACCGCCGCGGTCAGCGTGCAGCCGCCGGTCCGGGGCCGCACCGACAGCGTGAGCGTCTCCTTCCGGGACGGCGCCGACCGTACCTGCCAGGTGATTCGCTGACCGGGCACCTCTTCCCGCACGTCAACCACGGCGCAGTGGACGTCGTGCTTGCCGGAGACGATCATGCAGGACAGCCGGTCCGTGCCGGGAACCGCGACGGGGACGGCGAACGCGAACCGCTGGCCGGGCATGGCCGCCAGCGCCGCGGGCGCCGCCGCCAGGGCCCAGACCCGCTCGGGGTCGGCGTCAACCTCCTGCTCGCGGGTCACCCGCACGGTTGCTTCCCACATCACGACTCCGTTCCGCCACCGCCCCAGACCACGCCAGCATGCCACAGCGGCCGACCGTAGGATGTACGCCCATGGGGAGTGCCTATCGCGACAGGCCGTGGCTCCGGCTCTACCAGCAGGGCAAACCCCCGGACATCACCCCCGAGCACACCGACGCGCTCTCCATGTGGCGCTCCGGGCTGGCGCGCTTCGGAGCCCGCCCGTTCCTGTACTACTTCGACGCTCCGGTGACCGCTGACACTGTAGAGGCGGACAGCGACGCGCTGGCGGCCGCGTTCGCCGCGCGCGGTCTGGGCCGCGGCGACCGGATAGCGCTCTACCTGCAGAACATGCCGCAGTTCGTCATCGGCATGCTCGCCGCCTGGAAGATCGGCGGGATCGTGGTCCCGGTCAACCCGATGCTCAAGGAACGAGAACTGCGTTACGTCCTCAGCGACAGCGGCGCACGAGCCATCGTCAGCCTGCAGGATCTGTGGAACTCAGTCGCCGCTACGGCGGTCGAGGGCACCGCGGTCGAGGTCATGATCACGACGAGCCCGCTCGACTACCTCGGCGATCAAGACCTGCCCACGGTGCTCGAAGGAAGCGGCCGGGTAGCCACCCGCGGCGCCGTCGACCTCGCCGAACTCCTGCGCGAGCACCGCGGCACCCGGCCGGCCCCGGTCTCGCTTGGACCCTCCGACGTCGCGCTGCTCACCTACACCTCCGGCACGACGGGCGAGCCCAAGGGCGCCATGAACACGCACGGCAACGTCACGTTCAACGCCGCCACGTTCCGGGAGTGGATGAGCCTCACGCCGGCCGACACGGTGCTCGCGGGCGCGCCGCTGTTTCACATCACCGGCCTCATCGCTCATCTCGCGGTCGCGATGCTCGTGCCTATGCCCATCGCGCTCGGCTACCGGTTCGAGCCCGCCACCATCAACCGGCTCGCCGAGCGGCACCGGTGCACGTTCACCGTGATGGCGATCACCGCGTACACCGCCATGGCCAACGACCCGTCGATAGCCGGCTGCGACCTGTCGTCGCTGACCAAGGCCTACAGCGGAGGCGCGCCGATCGCGCCGAGCACGGTCGAGCGATTCGAGCGTGAGGTCGGGCCGTACATCCACAACATCTACGGGCTGACCGAGACGACCTCGCCGTCGCACGGGGTGCCGTTCGGCCGCCGCGCCCCGGTCGACACGGCGAGCGGCGCCCTGTCGATAGGCGTCCCGGTCTTCAACACGGTCAGCCGGATCGTCGGCGAGGACGGCAGCGAGCTGCCGCCCGGCGAGATCGGCGAGATCGTCACCAGCGGCCCCATGGTCGTGCCCGGCTACTGGAACCGGCCGGACGCGACCGAGCGCACGCTCCCCGGCGGGGAACTGCACACGGGCGACGTCGGGTTCACGGACCCCGACGGCTGGTTCTACCTGGTGGACCGCAAGAAGGACATGATCGTCGCCGCCGGGTACAAGGTGTGGCCGCGGGAGGTCGAGGACACGCTGCTCAGGCACCCGGCCGTCAGCGAGGCCGCGGTCGTCGGCGCGCCGGACGAGTACCGCGGCGAGACCGTCTGGGCGTACGTCAGCCTCCGGCCGGGGGCGGCGGCGACACAAGAGGAGCTGATCGCCTTCTGCCGCGGGCAACTGGCCGCCTATAAGTATCCGCGGCGCGTCGAGATACTGCCCGAGCTGCCGAAAACGCCGACAGGCAAGCTTCTGCGGAGAGAATTGCGCGAGCAGGCCCGCGATCTATTGTAAGAAGCGTGTTCGCGCGCCAGCAGGCTCTGGATCACCCCGACAAGCCGGCCATCATCATGGC
>Ga0335072_10017393_pt1 | contig 10170 bp, 6 predicted proteins | sample Lox_Sample_21_FD_206725 | JGI IMG/M metagenome (GOLD analysis project Ga0335072, IMG submission 206725) | Soil microbial communities from Loxahatchee National Wildlife Refuge, Florida, United States - Lox_Sample_2.1 | ecosystem: Environmental > Terrestrial > Soil > Wetlands | place: USA: Florida...
TTCCTCCGGCTTTGCCGCCTTTCTTCGCGCGGTCGTTGTAGCGCATAGCAAAGCGGTACACCTTGCCGAGGAAGCGGCTCACGCCGGCAACGCCGTCCTCCTGCCAGTCGAGGTCGCGATCCGGAGGCGCCGCGAAGAGCGCGTACATGCGCGTGGCGTCGGCGCCGAAGCGCTCGATCATCTCATCGGGCGACACCACATTGCCCTTCGACTTCGACATCTTGGCGCCGTTGCGGATGACCATGCCCTGGGTGAAGAGCCGCTCCACCGGCTCGTCGTTCCGGACCAGGCCGAGGTCGCGCATCACCTTGGTCCAGAAGCGCGAATAGATCAGGTGCAGGATGGCGTGTTCCACGCCGCCGATGTACTGGTCGATGGGGAACCAATAAGCAACCGTGTCGGTGGCAAATGGGGCTTTGCTGTTCTTCGCGTCGGTATAGCGATAGAAGTACCAGGAGGAATCGACGAAGGTGTCCATGGTGTCGGTTTCGCGCAACGCTTTGCCGCCGCACCTGGGACATGTCGTGTTGACGAACTGCGGCACCTTCGCCAGCGGCGAGCCGCCCTGCTGGGTGATCTCGATGTTGTCCGGCAACAGCACGGGGAGCTGATCGTCGGGCACCGGCACAATGCCGTCGTTCGCGCAGTAGAGCATGGGGATGGGCGTGCCCCAGTAGCGCTGGCGGCTGATGCCCCAGTCCTTCAGCCGATATGTAACCGTGGCCTTGCCAAATCCATGCGACTGGGCATAGGCCGCCATCTTGTGCTGCGCTTCCTCGTTCCCCAGCGAGTTGAACTCGCCGGAGTTGATGAGCAGGCTGTCCTCGGCGGTGTAGGGCAACTGCTTCTCGCGGTCTCCATTCGCAGCGACTTCGCCGTGATTCCGCGGGAGGATCACGATGCGCATTTCGATGCCGTACTTCTTCGCGAATTCGTAGTCGCGCTCGTCGTGCGCCGGCACCGACATGATGGCGCCCGTGCCGTAGTCGAGCAGGATGTAGTTGCCGACCCACACCGGCAGCCGCTCGCCGTTGAACGGATTGATGGCGTAGCGGCCGGTGAAGACGCCATGCTTCTCGATGGCTCCAACGTCGCCGGTTTCACGCGCCTTGCGCTGCTGCTCCAGCAGGGCCGCGACCTCATCGGACAATCGCGCGTCGTCCGCCGTCATCTCCTTCACCAGAGGGTGCTCGGGCGCCAGCTGCAAACTTGTCGCGCCGAAGATGGTGTCGATGCGCGTCGTGAAGACGGCGATCTTCTTTCCCGTCCCCCTGACGCCGTCGCGCGCCGGCAGAATCGTAGTGCCCGACCTGCGTGCCTTTTCTTCCTCCTCGGTGGCGTCGGCATCATCTTCGAGCTCGAACTCGACCTCGGCACCCTCGCTGCGGCCGATCCAGTTGCGCTGCATGGTGCGGACCTTCTCCGGCCAGCCTTCGAGCTTGCTCAGATCGTCCAGCAGTTCCTGGGCGTACTTGGTGATGCGCAGGAACCACTGTTCCAGATCGCGCTGCTCGACAATCTGCTCCTCATGGCGCCAGCAGCAGCCGTCCACCACCTGCTCGTTCGCGAGAACGGTCGCGCACTGGGGGCACCAGTTGACCTTGCTCTTTTTACGATAGGCGAGGCCGCGCTCGTACATGCGCAGGAAGAACCACTGGTTCCAGCGGTAGTAGTCGGGCAGGCAGGTGGTGACTTCGTTGCGCCAGTCGTAGCTCAGCCCCAGGCGGTTCATCTGCCGCTTCATGGCGGCGATGTTCTGCAGCGTCCACTGGCGGGGCGGGGTGTTGTTCTTGAGCGCGGCGTTTTCGGCGGGCAGGCCGAAGGCGTCCCAGCCCATGGGGTGCAGCACGTTGTGACCCTGCATCCACATGTAGCGCGCCAGAGCGTCGCCAATGGAGTAGTTGCGCACATGACCCATGTGGAGAGCGCCCGAGGGGTAGGGCAACATCTCCAGCACGTAGTACTTGCTCCTGGCGGACGAGGCCGGCTCGGCGGCGTAGAGATCGGGCTGCGACTCCCAGCGCGCCTGCCATCTGGCCTCAATCTCGGCAGGGTTATAGCGAACCTCCAAAGGTGCGGGGTCTCCGGCGCCTGCCGCACGGGCAGCTTGTGTCTGTTCTTGTGTCGCCATAGAAGGAACTCAATCTCGATTCTAAATGGATGCATCCGGGCCTCTGGCGGCGTCGAGGGAGGGGCGACGGGCGGGGGCTCCGGGGCCTGCGGCAGATGATTCGGACGATGGAAGGCACGCGGAGGGGGTGCCTGGGAAAAGGGCGTGGGAGGGGGTGGACCCCCCGGTAAGTGGCTCATTTCAGGAGATGGCTCTCGTACAGACCCCCTGGGGTTATCGAGTTGGTTAAGGGGGTCCTGGTACCCGAACCGGCCTGGGATGACGTTCCAGCCTGAGCTCGGCTCCCAGGGCAGGAGGTCGAGGAAGGGTTCATCCAAAAATGCTTTTCGAGGGGGTGTACCCCTCCGCAAGTCGTTGATTTCAGGAACAAGCTGGGATCGACCCCCCCTGGGATTATCGAGTTGGTTAAGGGGGTCGGAGGTCCCCGAACCAGCCCAGATGGCGTTTGACCCTGAGCTCAATGCGCGGGGCAGGAGGGGTGGAGGATGGGTTCGTCCAAAAAATGCTTTCCGGGGGGTGTACCCCTCCGCAAGTCCTTGATTTCAGGAACAAGCTGGGGTCCGAACCCCCGGGGGGTGTTTGGCCGTCCGTTATGGGTTCTCCCTCGCGCGCTTCGTTCGCGCGGCTCCCCAAGGACGGGCGGCTCGCCAAGGACGGGATCGTCCAGCGGGGATTTCTGCGATCGGTGTTCTCAAAGAGCGATAAAACTTCGGCCTGGGCCGCAGAAAAGCAAAAGCCCTGTTCGCGACTGCGGACAGAGCTTTCCTTCTTTCAGGATGCGGCTCTTTCGAAGGAAGAGCAAGCGAAATCCGAAGCGCCAGGGGTACGAAGGTACCGTTCCTCAGTCCACGCCGGTCGGGTTCTGGTTCAGGTTGCGGGCGTTGGTCACGTTGTCGGGATCGCTCTGGAAGGTTTTGCCCTCGTGATAGGCGTACTTCTTGAACTGGGAGCCGACTTTGCGGATGCAGTCCTGCCAGCCATCGTCCCAGGTGACCTCGGCTTCGCCGTTCACGTACTCCCAGTGTCCACGCTCGTGCTCGATCGTATTCATGGTGCGGATGGCGGTGCCGTCGTCGCGGAGAGTGATGTAGAAGTTGTCGCCATTGCCCTCGCCGACTTCCCACTTGCCGAGGAAGCGGGCGCGGGAGGGGCCGGGCGTGCTGATCATGCCGGCGGGAACGGCTCCGGGAAACTCGAGGCGGGCGACGTCGTCGAGGTTGACGCGCTGGCGGTGGCCATCCTTAAAGACGATGACGAGGGTGTTTCCGGTGGAACCGGACTGGGCCTGGGAAGCGGGCAGGGCAAACAGAAAGGCAACAGCCAGGGTCGTGACACTGAGGAGTGTTCGCATCGTTTCTCCTTCAAAACGGCGGCGCGCGGGGAGGGCATGGGTGACGCGCCGTCTTATGGTACGCGCACGGAATCCGTTTCGTTCCCGGCGATTCAGTGCGTCGACTTTGCTCCGCCAGGGTCGCGGGCGCGCCTGTAGGATATTGATCGCGGGGAGGCGCCTGTGGCGAGCGAGCCCAAAAACCGCGCCGTCGAGCGTCTGTTGCGGAGCCAGTCGCCGCTCACGCCCGATCTGGAGACGCCGTATCTGCGCATCTTCAAGTCGAACGTCTACGTCCGCGATCTGGACCGCAGCCTGCCGTTCTATATCGATCAGCTGGGGTTCACGGTGCTGGCGGACGCGCGGCTTGAATTCGGACGCTGGGTGGCGGTGGCGCCTCCGGATGGCAGCGCGATTCTGGCGCTGATTGCGCCGCGACGCGGCACGGAGAGCTATCGGCTCATTGGGCGGCACACGAACGTGAGCTTCATCGCCGAGGACATCAACGCAACGTATGAATTGTGGCGCGCGCGGGGCGTGCGATTCCTGCAGCCGCCGCAGCCGCAGTTCTGGGGCGGCACGTTCGCGACCTTTGCCGACGTCGACAACAATGTTTTCGAGCTGATCAGCTCGGACGAGATCAGCCGCGAGATCGAGGAGCATCGGCGAGCGGCGAATGTACGGGTGGAAGCGGAGCGTCGCGCAGCGCAGGAGCTGGAGATCGCCAAGCAGGTGCAGGCGCGGTTGTTTCCACAGACGGCTCCCACGCTGGGCACGCTGGACTACGCCGGCGTTTGCATGCAGGCGCGTCACGTAGGCGGGGACTACTATGACTTCCTCGCCTTCGGGCCCCATCGCCTGGGGCTGCTGGTCGCGGACATCTCGGGCAAGGGCATCGCTGCAGCGCTGCTGATGGCGAACCTGCAGGCGAATCTGCGCAGCCAGCTGGCGCTGGCCAGCGAGTGCCCGGCGACGTTTCTGAAGTCGGTGAACCAGACCTTTTTCGACAACACGGTGGACAGTGCTTACTCCACGGTGTTCTTCGCCGATTACGACGACGAGACGCGGACGATGCGCTACGCCAACTGCGGACACCTGCCGGGTCTGCTGTTGCGTGCGACGGGCGAGGTGGAGCACCTTTGCCCCACGGGCACGGTGCTGGGCCTGTTCCGCGAATGGGATGGCCATCTGGGTAAGTGCCAGCTGGCACCGGGCGACACCATCGCGCTGTATACGGATGGGGTGACAGAGGCGCGGAATGCGAGTGGCCGGGAATTCGCGCAGCTCGGGCTGGTGCGCGCGCTGAAGAAGCGGAAGAAGCTGGGCGCACAAGCGACGGTCGACGGGGTGCTGGAGGATCTGCAGAGCTACAGCGCGGGCGAGCAGGAAGACGACATCACGCTGATCGTGGCGCGATGCGGAGCGTAGCCGGATCCCCAGCGCTACACGTGATATTGCAGAACTGCCTTCTGCACACGACCGACCATCGGGGTCAGGACCTTCATCAGTTCTGTCGTGTGCTGCACCACGGCCTCGTTCTGCTCGGTCATGGTCGCGACCTGGGTGATGTTGCGGCTGATCTCGTTCATCGCTTCGGTTTGCTGTGACGAGGAGTTGGCAATCTCGGTCACGCGGCGCACGGCGTCGCTCATCAGGCCGTTGATCCCGTTGAGCGCTTCTTTGGCGGCCTGCACCAGATCGACGCTCTGGGCCACCTGCGCCTGACCGGATCGCATGCCCTTGATGGCCCGTTCGCTATCGCCCCTGATCTTCACGATGAGGGCGTCGATGTTCGCGGTTGCTTTCATGGTGCGGTCGGCAAGATTGCGGACTTCGGTGGCGACCACGGCAAAGCCGCGCCCCGCTTCACCGGCGCGGGCCGCCTCGATGGAGGCATTCAACGCCAGCAGGTTCGTTTGGTCGGCGATCTCGCGGATGACACCGGCGATCTGGCCCACCTCGGCTGAGGTGGTTCCCAGCGCCTCGACCTCGGCCGAAGCGCCCTTCATCGCGGCGGCGAGGGCGTGAATTTGCTCGGCGGCGCGTTCGGTGACCCCTGCTCCCGCGGTGGCTTTTTCCCCCGTCTGGCTCACGGTGCTTTCGGTGTTACGCAAATGTTCGGAGACCTCACGAATGGTCAGTCCCAGTTCCGCAGCGGCCGCGGCGACCGAGGAAGAGGCCGCGCTCTGCGAGTTTGCGGCCTTATCGATCTCCATCACTCCGTGGAAAACCTCCTGCGTGCCGCTCTCGACGTGGACCACCGCGTCGCTGACGGAGAGAACGGTCGCCTGGACCCAACTGGTCAGCAGGTTGAGCTTTCGGGTGATGGAGCCGAGGGAGCCGTCGCGCTCGAGCCCGCACCTCCGGGTCAGGTCTCCGGACGACAAGACGCCGTCCAGAAACGCTTCCAGGGCGTGCAGGTCATGGCGCAATCCGGGCAGCGCACGCACCAAACCCCACAGAGCCAGCGTGGCGCTCAGTGCGAAGGCCGCCTCGGTGGCGCGGGCCAAAGCGGAATGCGTTGCGGAAGAAGGAAGAGCGAAGAATGCAGCGACCGAGGCCACCAGGGCCATGAGCATGCCGGCGGCAATCTGCGAGGAGAACCCGCTCATCCAGTTCAGGCGCGCCGACCGCACTTTGACGACGCGGCCTTCGACAATCGTCAGTGACTTGTCGCCTTCGCGAATGCGGCGATAGGCTTCGCTGGCGGCAGCGACCTGCTGGCGCGTCGGCTTGAAGCGAATCGACTGGTATCCGACCACGCGACCGTTCTCGCGGACCGGAGAAGCGTTGGCCAGAACCCAGTAGAATCCGCCGTCTTTGCGGCGATTCTTGACCACCGCCTGCCACGGCCGCCCGGCGTGGAGCGACTTCCACAGATCGGCGAACGCCTCGCGCGGCATATCGGGATGGCGGACCAGGTTGTGCGGCTGGCCGATCATTTCTTCGACGCTATAGCCGCTGATCTCAGCAAAGGCGGCGTTGGCCTCAGTCATCCGGCCCTTCAAATCGGTCTGGGAATGGATGAAGACGCCTTCGGGAATCACCGTCTCAACGTTGGTGGTGTGCACTTTCACTGTGGACGCAGCCATAACGATCCTCAGCGTCTGCATCGGCTGAAATGGGCGTGGCTTTAGAGGAGGAAGGAGGGGCGCGGCGGTGGAGGCCGCGCTCCTCCTGCGCGGGAGTTCGCGTCAGGCAAAGCGGACGGCATGCTCCTTTGCCCACTGCTCGTAGGTCCGGGGCGGGCGGCCGGTGACGCGCTGGACGGTGTCGGTGCGGCGGGTGGCGCGTCCGGCGCGGATGTTCTCCAGCGACTGACCGACGGCGGCGGCGATGTGCGGCGGGATACCGTTCGCCGCCATGGCCTCGACACCTTTCTCGACCGGCACGTCGATCGTGCGCAACTGGCGGCCGACGTACTTCGAGAGGATGCGGACCTTGTCGGCGGTCGTCAGGAGTTCGTTGCCGGTGACCTCGAAGAGGGTCTCGGTGAGGAGGGGCGTGGTGAGCGCGTGGACAGCCACGGCGGCGATGTCGACGGGATCAATCGACGCGAGTTGGCCCTCGCCCATGGGGTTGTAGACCACGCCTTCTCTCTGAATGTCGGCAAGCCATTGATAACTATTGCTCATGAAGCCGCCGGCGCGGAGGATGGCGAAGGGAAGGCCAGAGTCGCGGAGGGCGTCCTCTTTGTCTTTGTGGAGCTGGCCGATGCGGAGGTCGGGCTCGGAGGCAAAGAGGCTGGAGAGAAAGACGATCCGCGGGCTGCCGTTGGCTTTCGCGGAAGAGAGAAGCTGGCGGAAGAGCGCGCCATCGAGGGCGCCGTTCATGAGGAAGACCGCATCGACGCCGCGGATGGCCTGGGTGAAGGTTTCAGGTTGGGTGAAGTCGCCGAGGGCGAGTTCGACTTTGCCGGCCAGGCTGGAGACCTTGCCGGCATCGCGCGTGAAGACGCGGACCTGGTGGCCTTGCGCGAGAAGCTGTTGGACGACCTGACTACCGACGTTGCCTGTTGCTCCGGTGACGAGAATCATTGGTGTTTCTCCTTCACAGGAGCAGATTCGGAGGCGGATTGCTCCGCTTCTGGAAACAATGGTCGTTATAGAGATACACTGTTGCATTATGGCAACACCGGTTCCGGATCTTAATGAGCTGCATTACTTCGTCGCTGTCGCGGGGACGCGGAGCTTTACAGGCGCGGCGTCACGGTTGCAGGTTCCCAAGTCGACGATCAGCCGGGCGGTGCGACGGCTGGAGCAGCGGCTGGGGGTCAGGCTGCTGGAACGGACGACGCGCCGGGTGGCGCTGACCGAGATTGGCGAGCTGTATCTGAACGGCTGCCGGCGGGTCATGGAAGAAGCGGAGCAGGCCGATTTGGCGGTCGGTGCGCTGCTGGCGGAGCCGCGGGGTCTGTTGCGGGTGGGCGTACCGATTCCATTCGCGCGGTTCATGGCCGGACCCATTCTCGCGGACTTCCTGGCTCGGTATCCGCGGATGCAGGTGCACCTGCAGATGACGGAGGACGAGGGGGTTCTGCGGCAGGGCGGCCTGGACCTGATCATTCGCGGGGGAGCGCTGGGAGATTCAGGACTGCTGGTGAAGCCGATCCTGGAGATACGGCCGTGGGTGGTCGCCAGTCCGGTGTATCTGGCTGGACGAGCGGCGCCGGCGACGCCAGCAGAGTTGACACGGCACTGCTGCATTACGACGAGCTGCGACACGGCGGGTGGGGAGGCTACGAGCCTGTCGACGTGGCGGCTGCGGCGAGGCGGCGAGACCGCCGAGGTTCAGGTCGAGGCGCGGGTGACGGTGCCCGATCCGGAGATGAACCGGCAGTTGGCGCTGGCGGGAGTGGGGGTAACGATGCTGTCGCGCAGCATGGTGCGAGGGGATCTCGAGGCCGGGCGGCTGGTGCATCTGTTGCCGGAGTGGGAGCCGGAGCCGGTGCAGGTGCGTGCGCTGTATCCGACACGACTCGGGTCGTCACCGAAGGTGCGGGCGTTTTTGGAGTTCCTGCGGGAGCGGGGAGAGATTGCAGCGGTGCATGGGTAAGGGGATTGTTCCACGTGGAACACGCGACCGGCGAGTGGGCGGGCGGGGGGTGGACCCCTCCGGATGTTGTTGATTCGATGAACAGGAAGCTCCTGATACCCCCTTGTCAGAATGGTTAACCCCGGTTGCCAGGGCTGGGGCGATCGCTCAGGAGGGCTGGCCGCGGAAGAGGAAGACCAGCTCGATGAGGAGGATGAGGACCACGATGACTTCGAGGAAGAAGGCGCGGCTCTGGTTGAACTGCTCAACCATATAGTCGTAGAGCTCTTCGGCAGTCCGGAGCTTTTGGGTGACGAGGTTCTTGTAGTCGGGAACGCCGACTTTGCCAGCGGCGAGGCGATAGAGGCGGGCGGCATACATATCGCTGAGGAACTTGATGGCGTTGTCGGCGTGCTCGGTGAGCTCGGAGACCTCGAGCAGCACGGTATGCAGGTTGTTGGCAGAACGGGCCATTCGCCAGCGGGCCAGACGACCGCGCTTCTGGCCGAGGGTGTCGTAGACACTGTCGAGCACGCCCGTGAGGAGTTCGTCGTAGTGGCGGAACTCGAGAAGCTGGGAGTTGGCGTATTCGAGGAGCTGGATGGCGGTTTCGGCACCGGCAGAGGTGTCGTAGAGGAAGGCGGCGTTCCAGCCGAGAACGGCCACGTCGTTGGAATAGTAGGAGATCTGGGAATTCAGGACCTCGGCGCATTCGCCGTCGGAGAGGGGTTGCAGATCGCCGCGGACGACCTGGGCGATGTTGCGGCCGGAGGCTCGAGTGAGATCGGCGGCGGGAGGCTGTCCGGCGGCCTCGCGGACATGGAAGATAAAGTAGTCCTCGCTGAGCCAGCGGGAGTAGGGCTTGACGAGGGTCGCGGCGACGCGTTCGAGGCGCTTGCGGAGGATGGGCTCGACGCGGGAGGCGAAGTCGACCTCCCAGACCCAGCGGCTGGCGAGGCGGACGAGGGAGTCCCAGTCGCCGGCGAAGGGGAGCTGGAAGAGGACGCTGGCGACGCCGTAGTCGTAGTACTTGATTTCGCCGGTGAGCTGCTCGCCGGAATCGAGGACGAGGGGATCGGCGGGGACGACGAGGGGCGGACGCTCGTAGCGAACGTAGGCGGGGGCGGCGTGTTTGAGGCTGGGTTTCTGGACGGTGCGGCTGTCGATGATCTGCTGGAGCTGATCGAGGCGGATTTCGTCGCAGATGTCGAACTGGATGAGGACGAGAACGGAGCCGACGAGGGGTGGGGTGAGGGCGGCTGGGGAATCGCGGGTCTGGACTGCGGCAAGGTCAGCCATAGGGAGCGAGGACGGCGATGCCTGAGTGTACGCCGTCTCGGATGGGGGAGGCGCGGCGGGGAAGAGCCGATGTTCCACGTGGAACAAATCCGGGGGCAGTCCTGTGCGGCCGCGAGGTCACACGACCCTTGGGGAGGGGCGTGACTTTCGGATGGGGGGCCGTTGTTCCACGTGGAACACGTCGTTCGAACGGGTTCGGAGAGCGGGATCGCGCCGTGGAAAGAGGCCGGGTTTTCCACGTGGGCCTCATTTTCAGCAACATCCCTGTAGTAATCGCCTTGCAGGCTTATCTTTCGGAGGATACGGGGGTTAGCGCGTGGGGCGGTCTGGGGCTCGTGCGGCGTTCCACAATTGCAGCCCTGTTTCGCACAGACGA
>Ga0335072_10017395_pt1 | contig 10170 bp, 8 predicted proteins | sample Lox_Sample_21_FD_206725 | JGI IMG/M metagenome (GOLD analysis project Ga0335072, IMG submission 206725) | Soil microbial communities from Loxahatchee National Wildlife Refuge, Florida, United States - Lox_Sample_2.1 | ecosystem: Environmental > Terrestrial > Soil > Wetlands | place: USA: Florida...
GGGGTGCTGCTCCTCGAGGGCCGGGCGTACTTCCCCGACGTGGCGGCGAAGGTCTCGTTCGACACCTTCTATCACGAGCTCCTCTACTGCTTCACGCTGCATTCGCTCGAGCGGCTGCTCGGGAACACGGGCTTCGCGGTCTTCCACGCGGAGCATCACGACGTCTACGGCGGATCGCTCCGGGTGTTCGCGCAGCGCGCCGACACGGGCACGCGCCCAGTCCGCCCCAGCGTCGACGCGATCCGGGCCGCAGAGGTCGCGGCCGGCGTGACCGGATTCGACGCCTATGCCGCCTTCGCGCGCCAGTCCGCGTCGGTCCGGGAGCGTCTCCGGACGATGGTCACGGGGCTCGCCGCGGATGGCGCCACCCTGGCTGGATACGGGGCGCCCTCGACCGGCACGACGCTGCTCCGATACTGCGGGCTCGATCGCGACGTGCTCCGCTACATCGTCGACGACAATCCGCTGAAGCAGGGCCTCCTGACCCCGGGGACGCACGTGCCGATCGTCCCCTCGCGCCAGCTCGCCGACGACCCGCCCGATTACGTCCTCGTCATCGCCTGGCGGCTTCGCGAGGAGATCATCAGACGGCTCGCGCCGCTCGAGGGGAAGCGGATTAAGGGCATCGTCGTGCCGTTGCCGTCGCCGGAGCTGGTCCGCTAGGCGGAGAGGTCGGACGTGAAGGTCGCCGTCACGGGAGCCGGGGGGTTCATCGGGAGCCACCTCGTCGATCGCCTGCTCGCCCGAGGCGATGCGGTGGTCGCCCTGGACATCGGGCGGAAGCTCCCGGTCCATCTCCAGGAGGCGTCCGGTCGCCCCGGTTTCGTCTACCGGCGCTGTGACGTCACCCGGCCGAGCTCGGTCCGCAAGGCGTTCGCGGAGCGGCCCGACGCGGTCGTCCACGCCGCGGCCACCGTCGGCGTCGAATCGTACCTCCGCACCCCGATGGAGACCGTGGAGTCGAGCGTGATCGGAACCCGCACCGTCCTGCGGGCGGCGATGCGGCCGGCGGTCCGCTTCGTGTACCTCAGCTCGAGCGAGGTGTTCGGCCGCAACCCATCGATCCCCTGGTCGGAGACCTCGGATCGCGTTCTCGGGGACCCCTCGCTGCACCGCTGGAGCTACAGCTCGAGCAAGGGGCTCTGCGAGCATCTCGTGAACGCGGCCCACGCCGAGTACGGGGTCCCGACGGCGATCGCACGCCCGTTCAACATCTACGGGGCGCGCCAGCGCCCGGCGTTCGTCGTACCGACCACGATCCAGCGCGTGCTGAACGGGATCCCGCCCGTGATCTACGGCGACGGCACGCAAACGCGGTGCTTCACCTACATCGGAGACCTCGTCGACGGACTGCTCCGGTGCCTCGACCTCGAGGCCGCGGTCGGGGAGACGTTCAACCTCGGCAATCCCCGGGAGCGCTCGATCTCGGAGACGATGCGCCTCATCCTCGAGGCGTGCGGGGCCTCGCTCGAGCCGACCCACGAGGATCCCCGTGCGACGTTCGGGGCCGGATTCGATGAGATCCCGCGGCGGGTGCCCGACGTGGCGAAAGCGGCCCGCGTGCTCGGATGGGCCCCGAGTACGGAGCTTCCGGACGGTCTCGCCGCGACGGTCGCGTGGGCCCGCGCCCACCCGGAGTGGGTGCGGATGCGAAGACGGCGGGCGAAGGCGCCCGCGACTCCATCGAGTTAGGCGTCCGGGCTCTCCGACGCGCCGTCGAGGATCTCGGGCAGTGCCGTGACGACGTGCTGCTGGCACGCGAGCCCGAGTCGGCGCTCGGTCTCCTCGCGGCGGACGGCGAACTCGGGCTCGACAAGCTCCACTCCACCGCGAGGGTTCGGGACGATCTCCACCCGAACTCTCGGCGCTTTGGGATGCCGGGCCGCGTACGCCGCCGCGACGCGGTCCGCGACCTCGAGCACGTTGAGGGCCTCGCCGCTCGCGACGTTGAACGTCGCGGCCTCGCCGGAAGCCCGCGCGGCGAGCAGGTACCGCGCGATCGCCTCCCAATGCGCGACGACGTCGGCGATATGGATGAAATCCCGCCGCTGGGTGCCGGGGGCATTCACAGTGAGCACGCCGGTCCGAGCCTGCTGCGCGAACAGCTGCAGCACGTTGCCCTTCGCGACGTACCGGCCGTTCGCCCGGTACCCTCCGTAGACGTTGCTCTGCCGGACGACCGCCGACGACGGTCCCCCGTCCCGGGCGATCGCGATCGTCAGCGCTTCGCCCGCCGCCTTCTGCCGGGCGTACTCGTGGGTCGGCGCGGGCGGGGTGGACTCGGTCACCGGGAGGCGCTCGGGGGCTCCGACCACGGCGAAGCTGCTGGCGAAGGCGAGCGGGATCCGACGATCCCGGCAGACCCGGACGAGCTCGGCGGTGCCCTCGACGTTGCTCCGGGCGCTCCCGACGGGGTCGCGCGCGCACGCCATCACCCCGGAGATCGCCCCCAGATGGAGGACGACGTCGCACCGCGCGAGTTCGCGGAGCGCCTCGGGACTCTCGAACCGGCGTCGATCGACCGGCCAGGCGGGATACCGGACGTCGATCGGCCCGGATCCGTCGTCGACGAGATACAGGTCGTGCCGTCGGTCGGCCAGGAACGGTACCAGCGCGCCGGCGATGAATCCGGACGCCCCGGTCACCCCGACCTTCGCCATCGACCGCCGCGCGAGTCCGGGCGGCCATTAAGGGTTGACTTGGAGCTCGCGCATGCTCTTTTGAACGGGGGCCGGTCTCCCGGGGCGATGCACTCGACCCGCGGGGCAGCGTGCGGCCGGCCCGCCGATCGCCCTCGTCGCCGCGTCCGTTCCCGCGCCGCGGGGTTCGTCCGGGGGCACTGATGCCGACCCGCATCGCGGTCGTCCGGGGCGTCGAGCAGGTCAACGCCGGGGAGCTCGGGGTCTACGCGGAGCTCGGGAAAGCGGGGTACGCGGTCGAGCTGCTCTGCTCGACGAAGAGCCGGATCACCGAAGCCGAGGCCCGCATGCCGGTCCGGCGCCGCCCTCCTCCCGCGCTCGCCGGACGGATCGCTCGAACGATGGCGGGAGGCTTCCTGGTCGGGCTCGTCTCGCCCTATCGGTACTATCACCAGTACCTGACCGGCTTCTCGGCCGCGGTACGCGACGTCGACGTGCTCTGCCCGGTCGACCTCGGCCACCCGACGAGCTACCAGGCGCTGGAGCAGCAACGGTTCGGCAAGCGGGTCGTCGTGCAGTGCTGGGAGGACATCCCGTTCAACTGGCCGCACAACCGGCCGCTCGCGCAGCACTTCGAAGCGGTGCTCGATCGCGCCGACCACTTCCTCGCGTTCTCCCGCGACGCGGCGAAGACCCTGGGGGCGATGGGGGTGGGCGCCGATCGCCTATCGCAGGTCAACATCGGGCTCGACCTCGGCTACTGGCGACCCGACCCGCCGGCGCGAGCCGACGGCGGACCCCTCCGAGCCCTGTTCGTTGGACGGCTCCAGTGGGCGAAGGGGGTCCAGACGATCATCGAAGCGATGGATGCGCTCCGGGTTGCCGTCGAGGTCACGATCGTCGGCGCCGGTCCGGACGAAGCCCGACTGCGTTGGCTGATCGAGCAGCGGCGACGCCGCGGTCGCCCGGCGGCGTCGCAGGCGATCCGGTTCGTGGGGCCCCAGTTTGGCGCCGACCTGCTCCGACTGCGCCAGTCGATGGACGTGCAGATCGTCCCGTCGATCCCGACGCCGCAGTGGCGGGAGCAGCTCAATCAATCGATGCTCGAGGCGATGGCATGCGGGCTGCCTCCGATCGCGTCGAACAGCGGAGCGATCCCCGAGGCCGTGACCGACGGGGACAACGGCTGGCTCTTTGGCGCCGACCGACCCGATGAGCTCGCGGACCGGCTCGAGCGCGCGGCCGCGGACCCCGCGGAGCGCGCCCGACGGGGGGCGAGCGCCCGCGCCCGCATGGAACGGGAGTACGAACTCGTCCACCAGGGGGCGCGGCTCGCCGAGATCTTTCGAACGAAGGTCCGGCCCCGGTAGGCCGCGTCGCCCGCGTTCAGGCGCCGGCGGCGGCGTAGATCGCGAGCAACCGATCGAGGTGGCGCTCGGGAGAGAACTCCTCTTGCATCCAGGCGCGGCCGGCGAGCGCGCGCTCCTTCGCCGCCGGGTAGTCGTCGGCGACGGCGAGGATCGCCCGCGCGAGGGCGTCCGGGTCGCCGGGCGGCACGACCGTGCCGAAGGAGCCGACGGTCTCGGGGAGTCCGCCGGAGGCCGTCACGATCACCGGGACCCCGTGGCCGAGCGCTTCGATCGAGGAGTTCCCGAGGTTCTCCCACGGCAAGGAGGGCACGGCGAGGACGTGGATCTTCGCGAACCAGGGATCGCTCTCGACCCACCCATCGACCGTCACCCCCGGCCCCGCGGGGATCGGGAGTGGTCCGCCGCCGGCGAACCGGAGCTCGGCATGGGGGCGCCGGGCGCGCACCGCGGCGAAGGCGCGGAGAAGCACGTCGACCCCCTTCTGCCGCTCGAAGCGACCCAGGAAGCCGATCGTGAACGGCTCGGGGGGCGTCGCGGTCGCCTCGGGGGGGGCGGGGATCATCGGACGCAGGAGGTCGGTCGGTCGGTAGCCGAGACCCTCGAAGATCTGACGCGTCGCGTGGCTGACGCACAGATACGACCGGATCCGGTCCTTGACGTGCGTGTCGAACGACCGGCGCTTCGCGAGATTCAGCGGAAGACCGAGGCCGACCTCGCAACCGGTGAACTGGCATCGCGGGAGGATGCCGCCCGGACAGGCCGTACCGTCCGGGAGGGTGAGGGTCGCCACCGGGCAGACCAGCTCGGTATCGTGGGCCGTGAACACGATCGGTTCGGGGCGCCCTCCCAGCCACGGCCCGAGCGCCGAGAATCCCGCGTGGAACCGGTGGAGGTGGATGAGGTCCGGGCGGACGTCGCGGGCGAGCTCGTCGAGCCAACGGACCAACGGCGCTCCCTCGGCGAGGCTCGCGAGGGCCTGCCGGGCGGGGGAGCGGGGAACGACGTACGCCCGGACGGGGCCGAGTCGCTCGGGCACCGGATCGGTGACGATCGCGGCCGTGACGTTGTGGTGGCCGCGTGCGTCGAGCGCTTGCGATACGCGCCGCACGTAAACCTGGGCCCCGCCGGGCGCCGGGCCGTCCCATCCGTCCAGTCGAAGGATGTTCACTCGGCGCCCTCCCCGCGGACGAGTCGCCGCGCCGATAAGGGCTCGTCGGCCCCCTCGGCCCCCGAGCTCGCGGCGACGGGCGCACGACACCAAAGCCTATAGTCCGGCACCCGAACTCGTGCACGAGATAGATCCGTGAAGGTCGTCCACGCGGTGTTCCGCTACCTGCCGGTGCTGGGGGGCGCCACTCGGCTCGTCCAACTGACGGCCGAAGGGGTGGCGGCCCGGGGCCACTCGGTGACCGTCGTCACCCAGGAGGAGCCGGGGGCCCCGGCGGAGGAACTGATCCGCGGAGTTCGCGTTCTCCGACTCCCGATGCGGCGGCTCGGAAAGTTCCGGATCCCGCGGGGATACCGGCCGCTGCTGCGCACCCTCGACGCCGACGTCTTCCAGCTCAACGGGAACCGGATCTGGTGCGCGGACTACTATCTTCCGTACGCGCGCTCGTTCGGATGGCCTCAGGTCATCCAGCCGATGGGATTCTACCACTACTGGATGCGACCGGGCTTCCTGCGGTGGCTGTACTACGACCGCTACTTCGCCGGTCGGATCCGAGCGTTCGATCGCTACATCGCCCTCACCGAGGGGGAGCGATCCCAGGTCCTCGCGTGGGGCTATCCGCCCGACCGCGCTGCGGTGATCCCCGTCGGGATCGACCTGGCGGAATTTGCCGGGCCGCCGCTCTCGACGGCGGACGAGCGCGCGTCCTGGGGGTTGACGACCCCCCGCGTGGCACTGTACGCGGGCGGGCTGTACGACAACAAGCGCGTCGACCGGTTGGTCCGGGCGATCGCCGCGACCCACGGCGCCTGGGGGCTCGTCGTGCTCGGGACCGACGTGCCCGGCCATGCCTACGATCGCGCGCACGCGGAAGCGCTCGCTCGAGCGCTCTCGGCGCCCGTCCGGTTCCTCGGGCCGGTGCCCCGCGCGCGGATGGTCACCGCGCTGTTCGCGGCGGACGCGTACGTCCAGGGGAGCGCGTTCGAGGGGTTCGGGATCGGGCTGGTCGAGGCGATGGCCGCCGGCCGGCCGTTCGTGGCGTTCGATGCCGGGGTGGCCCGGTCGCTCGCGGAGCGCGGCGCGGGGCGGGTCGTCGCCAGCGAGGCGGAGATGGCTCAGGCGCTGCTCGGGCTCGAGAGTGCGGGCGACGCGCTCGGCCGGGCCGGGCGAGAGGTCGCCCGAGAGTACTCGGAGGCGGGGATGGTCGATCGAACGCTCGAGCTCTACCGCGCGATCGCCCGGACCGCCCCCGGGTGACGAGCGCTAGCGTCCGGATGGGGCTGCCCGAATTTGAATCGGGGTCCCGAGCTCCCAAAGCTCGAAGGATGGACCAATAGAGCGGGCCGAGGTCTCGGCCTCGAGCCCGTAGCTACCCCACAGCCCCACTCCGGCCTAGACCGCGTCCACGCCTTTGAGCGTTCGGCCGATGCGGCACTCCGCTGGCTCGGACTCCACGCGCTCGATCCGGAACCGCTGCTTCGACGGCAGGTTCGGGCCGGCGCAGACCCACCAGTTCGGACAGTCGACGCGGCGGCACGGATACCGCCCGACCTCGACCGAGCTTCCCACGACCGCGCTCCGCGCCTCGACGACGAGACGACGGGCCACGGGTCGGACCTCCACCACGTTCGCCTCGGACTCCTGGAGAGCGCAGGGGTGGGACACGGGTCGGACCTTGGCCACGGTGTACTTCCGGCCCACATCCAGCGTGAGGCACGCGTGTCGGAAGGGGCACGTGCGGCAGACCGGGGCGCCCCCCTGATAGACGAACTCGTAGCCTTCGCGCGCCTCCGCACGGGCGATCAGGGTGATCTCGGGCATCCTAACCGATCACTCCGGTCCGGGCGGCGAGCCGTTCCGCCGCCTCCTTGGTGAGCCCGTTGTCGCCGAGGATCGTGTACCGCTCGGGGCGCAGCGTGTGGGCGAGGACGAGGGCCTTCACGACCTCCTCGGCCGTCACGCCGAGGCCGGCGGCGGTGGTGGGGGCGCCGATCGTGCGCAACGTCGCCTGCACGCGCTGCCAATCGCCGCCGTGCAGGTACATCATCATGATCGCGCCGACGCCGCACTGCTCTCCGTGCAGGCTCGGGTGCGCCGCGACCCGGTCGAGGGCGTGGCTGAACAGGTGCTCGCTCCCGGAGCACGGCCGCGACGAGCCCGCGACGCTCATGGCGATTCCCGCGACGATCATCGGCCGGATCGCGATCCACACCGACTCCTCGAGCCCGGGTTTGATCGAGCTCGCGTGATCGATGATCTCTCGGGCCGCGTACTCGCTCAGCGTCGCGGCGGTGCTGGAGAACTCCTCGTTCTTCAAGCGGACCGCGAGGTGCCAGTCGAGCACGGCGGTGACGTTCGAGATGACGTCGGCGCAGCCCGACGCGAGCAGGCGGAACGGGGCCTGCACGATGACCTCGGTGTCGGCGATGATCCCGATCGGGACCGCGGCGTCGATGCTGCTGGTGCGATCGCGATCGTGGAGCGAGGCGCGGGGGGAGGAGATGCCGTCGTGCGCCGCGGAGGTCGGGAGGCTGACGAACGGGATCCGGAGGCGGTGGGCGACGACCTTGGTGATGTCGATCTTGCTGCCTCCGCCGGCGGCGATGAGGAAGCGGGCGCCGACCGCCCGCACCGCCGTCTCCACCCGCGCCACCTCGGCATCCGTCGCCTCGTTCGCGATGATGACGGGGGCGGTGAACCCCTCCTTGGTCAGGATCGCCGCCGCGCGGTTGCCCGCGAGTTCCGCGGTGCGGGGGCCGGTGACGACCGCCCCAGAGTCGGCGAAGTCGAACTGGCGGCAGGCGTTCGCGAGCTCGTTCAGGACCCCATGACCGGCGAGCACGACGCGTGGGAAGACCATCCCGCGGGCCTTCCCGAACGGCGAGTCGGCGGCGAGCATCGGGCCTCGAGAGCTCGGATCGTGCGTCGCCATGGCCCGGAAGGGCGAACGAGGGGGGGACCCTCTTTAGGGTATCGCGGAGGCGGGGCGTCGCGCTATCGGCCGGGCACGTCGCCCCAGAGCACCTTGTGCTCCTGCAGCATCACCCGGACGTTCAACCGATCGGCGAGCACCCAGTCCGCGAGGCGGCCGGCGTCGGTGCCCCATACGGGCTGGAAGATGATCGTCGCCGGTCCGCGGTACCCCCGGAGCACCCGCTTCGCGTAGAGGTAGTCCTTGCGATCGGCGAGGACGAACTTGAGGACGTCCTGGGCGCGCAGCAGCGGCAGGTTCGACCAGCGGTTCCGACCCTCCATCTTCGACGAGGGGCACTTCACGTCGACGCTGAGGACGAGGTGCGGCACGTCGAGGAACGGGGCGACGTCGAGCGACCCCCCGGTCTCGATGACCGTGGTCACCCCCCGGTCGGCGAGCTGGCGAACGAGCGGGACGGCCTCCCGCTGCAGGAGCGGCTCGCCGCCGGTGAGGCAGACGTGATCGGTCCCGTTCCTCGCGACCGCTCGCACGAGCGAGGCGATCGAGCGCTCCCGGCCCGGGCCGAAGGAGTACGTCGTATCGCACCAGCTGCAACGCAAGTTGCAGCGCGCCGTGCGAATGAACGTCGTGCGCACGCCGGTGAGCGGCCCCTCGCCCTGGATGGAGTGGAACACCTCGATGATCCGCACGCTGTTCCCATCGCGGAGGCGGCGTATAGGGGCTTCTCCGAGCCCGGCGGGGACGGTCGTCGACCGCAACAATTGATTACCCCGTACCGCTCGAAGCGGACGATGGACGTTCGGGCCGCGGAGCACTGGCAGGCGGAGTGGGCCCGCGCCGGGCTCTCGACCGGACGCCGGGAGCGCGGTCGCCGGAAGTTCTACGCGCTCATCGCCTACCCCGGCGCGAGCGGCTTCCTCCACGTCGGGCACCTCCGGGCGTTCGCCTACGCCGACGCGCTGCACCGGTTCCACCGCGCGATCGGTGAGGCGACGCTCTTCCCGTTCGGACTTCACGCGTCCGGGCTCCCGGCCGTGACCTGGTCTCGAAAGGTGAAGGCGCGGGATCCCGCGACCGTACAATCCTTGGAGGACGCCGGAGTCCCTCCCTCCGCGTGGCCGGCCCTCGAAGACCCGGAGGCGGCGGCCCGGTTCCTGGGCGAGGAGTACCGGCGCGTGCTCCGCCGGATCGGGACGCTGATCGATGAGTCGACCTACGTCACGACCGTCGACGAGGATTATCGACGCTTCGTCCAGTGGCAGATCCGCGCGCTCGCCGCCGCCGGGGAGCTCGTCCAGGGCTCCTACTTCGCCTCCGTCTGCCCGGTGTGCGGTCCCGTCGCCGTGGACCCGTCGGAAACGGATCTCGATCGTGGAGGGGACGCGGAGGTCGTGCACTACGTCCTCGTTCCGTTCCGGCTCGACGACGGCCGTATCCTGCTCGCCGCGACGCTTCGGCCCGAAACGGTCTACGGCGTGACGAACGTCTGGGTCGCCCCGGGCGGCGAGCTCGTGGTCTGGCATCACGGGGCGAAGGAGTATCTGGTCGCCCGTTCGGGGGCGGAGCGGCTCGCCGAACAGCATGGCGGTCACGTCGGACACGCTGTGTCCACGAACGAACTGCTCGGAAAGACCGTGGAGGTCCCGCTGGCCGGCGGCCGCGTGCCGATCGTCGCGAGCTCCCTCGTCGACCCCGAGGTCGGCACCGGGGTCGTCATGAGCGTGCCCGCGCACGCCCCCGCCGACGCGGCCGCGGTGGCGGGTCTACCGCCCGAGCTCCGGGCCCGCATCGGTCCGGCCAAGGTTCTTCTCGAGATCTCGCGCGACTCGGCCTGGTCGACCTCCGAAGAGGCGCTCCAGGAGGGGGAGGGGACGCCCGCCGAGCGGGCGCTCCGTGCCACGGGCGCTCGCGGGCTCGACGACCCCCGTGCCGTCGAGGAAGCGACGGAACGCCTCTACCGTATCGAATTCGTCCGCGGTCGGATGACCGTGCCGACGCTCGCGGGCGTGCCGGTCCGGAAGGCCCGGGAACAGGTCGCCCAGCTCCTCGCGGGGGCCG
>Ga0335072_10017396_pt1 | contig 10169 bp, 12 predicted proteins | sample Lox_Sample_21_FD_206725 | JGI IMG/M metagenome (GOLD analysis project Ga0335072, IMG submission 206725) | Soil microbial communities from Loxahatchee National Wildlife Refuge, Florida, United States - Lox_Sample_2.1 | ecosystem: Environmental > Terrestrial > Soil > Wetlands | place: USA...
CAGCTTTAACGGATCCAGCGGCCGGTTCGCGGGAGCGCGCGAGCTCATCACCGGCGCCACGGATCTGCGGCCGCGTGCGGCGTTTGCGCTGCTCACGTCGATCCTGGTCACGCTGCTGGCCAGCTCGAGCGCGCCGGCGTCATCGCCGTCATCTGCGTGATCTGCTATCTGGCGCTCGGACTGCCGGCGATCGGCGCCGGCATTCTGGTCGTCCACACCACCGTCACCCACACCGCCGTACTGTTCGGCCTCGGCGTGATCGCCCTCGCCGCCATCACCGCGGCCGGGATCATCGTCAACGGTCGTCGCGCCCGCGTCAACGAGACCAGCAGGGCGACCACCGGCTGCCTCGCAACTCGGTAACGACCCGGCAGCGACGCGACAGCGACCCGGTATCCGCGACCCATCCGATTGGAGAATCACCATGACCCGTGAAATGAAGATCCCCGGCCTCGACCATCCGATCACGATCGAGCCCAGCTCCGACCGCGTGACCGTCCGGGCGGGCGGCGCGATCCTCGCCGACAGCACGAACACGCTGGTGCTCCGGGAGGCCAACTACCCGCCGGTCCGTTACATCCCGTTCGCGGATGTCGACCAGACGCTGCTCACCCCAAGCGATACGTCGACGTACTGCCCGTACAAGGGCGAGGCGTCGTACTGGTCGATCGACACCGACTCAGAGGGGGGCGAGGATGCGGTGTGGTTTTACGATCAGCCGTATGCCGCGGTCGAGTCGATCCGAGACCACGTCGCGTTCTATGCCGACCGCGTCGAGATCGCGATCCAGGAGTCCTGAGATGCCGCCCGCCACGAGCGCGAACCCTGACAGCACGCGCCGGTCGCCGCGCGAGCGTCTGCTCGAGGCGGCGGCCGAGCTGTTCTACGCCGAGGGCGTCCAGTCGGTCGGGATAGACCGCGTGATCGAGCGGGCGGGCGTCGCCAAGGCGTCGCTTTACAGCACGTTCGGCAGCAAGGAGGAACTCGTCCGCGCCTACCTCGACGAACGGCACGCCCGGATCGTCGGGCGGCTCTACGCCGCGGTCGACGCGGTCGACCCGGCCGACCCGGTGGCGCGCATCCTCGCGGTGTTCGACGCGCAGGCGAAGCTGTTCGACCGTCCCGACTTCCATGGCTGCGCGTTCACGGCGGCAGCCGCCGAGGCGCCGCGCGACGGGCGCATCAGCGACGCGGCACGCGCCTACCGCCGCGAGATCCGCGAGCTGTTCACGGATCTCGCGGCCGCCGCCGGGGCGCCCGATCCAGCGTTGCTGGGCAGCCAACTGCAACTCCTGTACGACGGCGGCTCAGCCGCGGCCAACCTCGACCGAGATCCCTCGATCGGCGCGCCTGTGCGCGCCGCAGCAGCCACTCTGATCGCGGCCTCGATCGAGCGCTAGAGCGTGCGCGGCTCGAGGGCCGCGCGGAGCTGTGCCCTGGCGGCGATCCCGAGCTTCGGGAAGATCCGGTACAGGTGTGATCCGATCGTGCGGTGCGACAGGAACAACCGCTCTCCAATCTCGCGATTCGACGGGCCGGCGGCGGCCAGCTCGGCGATCTGTAGTTCCTGAGCGGTCAGTCGGTCGCGTCGGCAGTCTGGCGCCGACGCCCTGGGACGGATGGCCGCACGGAGCGAGGACCGCGATCAGCCGACAACATGGCAGACCCGTCAGGCGCAGTACGACGCCGTGTGCGCGTGGGGAATCCCCGATCACGGTCTCGTGCAGGGGGCGAGCGCGGCGGAGGTGCCGGTGTCCGTCGCGAACGGTGACAGCGACCCGATGATCCTCCCGCGTTACTCGCATCTGCTCGCCGGGCCGATCCCGCAGGCACAGCTCAAGATCTACCCCGACTCGGCCCACGGCTTCTTGTTCCAACACCACGCCACGTTTGCCGGCGACGTCGAGGCATTCCTCAGCGATCCGAAGGAGGGCTCACCAGCGTGACATCCGCGACTCACACCGACGAAAGGAAGGCGGCCCGATGCCGATGATCGACGTCTATGCGACCGACGGCACATTCGCCGTTCCGGATTCGCTGGCGCAGCAGCTGGCGGCGACGCTGATGCGCATCGAAGGGGTCCCTGACCTGCCGATGTTCCGCAAGAACACAGCCGCGTTCGTGCATGCGCTCCCGGCTGGGGCGATCGCGAACGTCGAGGGCGAGAGCGACTACGTGCGGGTTCAGGTGCTGACTAACCTGGGCGCGCTCGACCGCGCCAAGCAGCTTGCCGTGGTCAAGCAGTTCACAGACATCATCGCCCACGCTGCGGACCGGCCCGAGCTGAAGAAGCGCACCTGGGTGTTGCTCACCGAAGCTCCAGACGGCGGCTGGGGACTCTGGGGACATGCCCACACCAACGCCGAGCTGGTCGCCGCGGCGGGTGCCGAGGCCGCACAACTGTCCGGCCGCGCCGGCTAGATACTGCTCTTGCTCGGCGCGGGTTTGAGACTAGCCCCGATCGTCGCGAGCTCGTCGCGCGTGAGTGTCCGGGACGTGAGGATCACGAACGTGTCGCCGTACTCGAGCTGTGCCCGTGCCTCCGAGCTGGCGTCGAGCCTGGTCGCGCGGATCGCTCTCCCGTTGCGCCCCACGTCCTCCCAATCGTCATCGATAAGCATCATGGAACTCTTCTCCGCGACAGAGAATTGCGACAGCGACACACTCTCATGCCCATCGTCCGAGCTGTAGATAAGCGCGACACTGCCTGGCCAGGGCGGCCGGGGTGACGGTTCCCTGAACAGAACGGACACGTGCCAGTCGCTCGGGATCCGATCGGGAATCAAGACCGTGAACGCCGCACGCTGCTGGGCCTCGCGAACCGATATTCGCTCCGGGGGGTGCCCCCAGGTGGGCTGGATCTCTTCGCCGGGGGGCGGCTCGAACGTAAACCGCTCCTCCGGAATCACACGATCGAACGCGATCGCGACGGTGGTGACCTTGTTGAAGGGATCGCCGTCTCGGGTGGCGAGAACCTCGAGCAACACCCCCCGCTGCGCGTCGATCTCCAGCGTGTAACAGTCAGCGCCGGGTCCGAGCTCGTAGAGCTCAAACGCGGGCGGATGGCGCCGCGGGTCGCGCCGGCGCGGAACCGCCTCGGCGGTAATCGTCTCACGTGCCGCCACCCGGCCGTGACCGACGGTGGCGAATCTGAGCAAGCCGAGCAGCGGCGTGGGATCCAGCATGACCGAGAGCGCCTCGCCGATGCCGCTGCCGAGCTTCGGGTCATCCCGGTTGCTGGTCGCGCCGTTCCGCTCATCCCAGGACCACCAGAGCTCACCGTCGCGCACTCCGTAGGCACCGTCCCTCGGACCGCCCTCGTGCTGTTCGCGAGCCCGACCGTCGGCCCGCCAGATGTGCAGGACCTCCCCACCGTCCTCGGGTCGCCAGATGCGATACGTCGCCTCGATCGATCGGAGCGCCGTGTCAGCGCGATTAAGCAACACCAACAGCGAGCCGAGCTCGGTGTCGTCGCGGTCCGTCAGCGGCCGCGGCGTCGCGGCCCCTTTCGCCGGCCTCTGCCCGTCGGCTGGCTCTCGGACTCCTCCGTGGGCTCACCTTTCGGCTTGACCCGTTCGGGAAGGACGTCCGGACTTCCGTGCGCCGCCGAGACGATCCCCGAAATCGTGACGGTCCCGCCGCCGACCGTCGGCGTGAGGTTTACGGGATGTGACGGATGCGGGTGACCGACGTGCGCGGGCGGGACTTCCTCGTGTGGCCCGCTGGCCTGCCAACGCACCCCCGTCGCGAATGGAACGCTCATCATTGGCTCCTCGTGTGGGTGGCCCATGATCCCACTGGCCACGAGTCTGTCAAGGAGCCCCCGGTGCACGTCGACGGCAGAAGGGCACGTCCGCCGGTTAGGCTCGCGCGATGACTGCATCGGATCCTCAGGGCGATCCGCCCCGGCTGGGCCGGCGGATCGTTCGTTTGTTTCGGCCGCATCGCGGCACGCTGACGGTGATCGTCGGGATGATCTTGGTCAGCTCGTTGTTGAGCGTGATCAGCGCGCTGTTGGTCCGTCGGGTGTTCGACCAGGCGCTGTTCGTTCGAGGCGGTCCCGATCTCGGAGTGCTGTATCCGCTGGTGGCGGCGCTGATAGCAATACCGATCGTCAACGGGGTCCTGAACGTGGGTCAGACGTGGCTGACCGAGATAGTGGGCAACCGGGTGCTCGAGCAGCTTCGCAACCAGCTGTTCGAGCATCTGGAGCGGCTCTCGCTTGCGTTCTACACGGCGACTCGCAGCGGCGAGGTTCAATCGAGGCTGGCCAACGACGTCGGTGGCGTCCAGACGACGATCACCTCAACGGCGTCGTCGGTGGTCAGCAACGTGGTCACGTTCGTGTCCTCCGTCGTGGCCATGCTGGTCCTCTCGCCGTTGCTGACGGCGATCTCGCTGGCCGCAACGCCCGTGTTCGTGGTGTTCAGCCGGCGCGTCGGGCGGGCCCGGCGCAAGGCTCGTCGCGATGCCCAGGCATCGTTGGCGGCGATGGGCTCGATCACCCAGGAGACCCTGTCGGTGTCCGGGATCCTGCTGGCGAAGGTGTTCGGCCGCCAGGAGCACGAGGTCGGCCGCTACCGCGCCGAGAATGCCAACCAGGCCGACCTCCAGATCCGACAGGCGATAACGGGGCGGTCGTTCTTCGCCGTGACCCAGGCGTTTTTCGGGATCAGCCCGGCGCTCGTGTATCTGGTCGCCGGGCTTCAGGGCACTCACGGCGACCTCTCGGCGGGGACGCTCGTGGCGTTCACGACCCTGCAAAGCCGCCTGCTGATCCCGATCAACCAGTTGCTGCAGGTGTCGGTCGACGTCCAGTCATCGCTGGCGCTGTTCGGGCGGATCTTCGAGCTGATCGACCTCCAGCCGCGGATCACCGATCGGCGCGACGCGCTCAACCTGACCGCCGGCGAGATCCGGGGCGAGGTCGCGCTCGAGCACGTGTATTTCCGCTACGGCGGCGGCGAAGACGGCGGGGCGCCGGCACCGACGGACGCGCTCCACGATGTCTCGATGCTGGTCTCGCCAGGGGAACTCGCGGCGCTGGTCGGGCCCTCCGGGGCGGGCAAGACGACGATCTCGTACCTGATACCGCGGCTCTACGACGTCGAGAAAGGGGCAGTCAGGATCGATGGTCACGACGTGCGCGACCTCGGTGCCGCGACTATCGCGCGCGCGGTCGGCGTGGTCACCCAGGAGAGCTATCTGTTCGGAGGCACGGTGCGGGAGAACATCAGTTACGGGCGTCCCGATGCGACCGATGAGGAGATCGTCGCCGCCGCCAAGGCCGCGTTCATTCACGACCGCATCACCGCGCTCGAGCACGGCTACGACACCGTCGTGGGCGAGCGCGGCTACCGATTCTCCGGCGGGGAACGCCAGCGTCTAGCGATCGCGCGCGTGATTCTCGAGGACCCGCCGATCCTCGTGCTCGACGAGGCCACATCGGCGCTCGACACCGAGAGCGAGCGGGTCGTTCAGCAGGCGCTCGAGTCGCTGATCCAGCGCCGAACCACGATCGCCATCGCGCACCGGCTATCGACGATCCGAAACGCCGACGTCATCTTCGCCATCGCCGACGGCACGATCGTCGAGCGCGGGACCCACGACGAACTTCTCGCCGAGGGCGGCCTGTACGCGCGACTGTACGAGGAACAGTTCGGCAACGGGGTCGTGGAGGCCCATTGCAGCGACGGCGTGATCCTCGCCAACGGCCAGCCGTGCCGGCCGTCGACGCGACGGCCGCAGCCGGGCGAACAGATGCCTGTGCCCGTGACAGCGGAACCGGCACAAATGATCGCGGAAGTGCCGGCTGAACTGCGCACAGTCCTGACGGCATAAAGCCAGGCCTCAAGCTGGACTGTCGGCGTTGGCATTGACCGGTCGTGCGGGCTACGGTGTCATCCGATGCCGAGCGCGAACCGCTGCCCGCAGTGCCGGGAGACGATCCATCCATTCGCCGCCACGTGCCCGTCGTGCGGCGCCGATCTTGATGCTCACCGGCGCCGGGCCGCCACGCGTAGGCAGCGGCCGCGGATCGAACTCCCGCGCCTCACCAACCGTACCGTTGACATCGTGGTCGTCACTTTGATCATGCTGCTGCTTGCGCTGTTCGCGCCGCTGTTCGGTGCACTGCTCGCGCTCTTCATCGTTTGGCACGGGCAACACACGGGTGAGATCGCTCGCCGCAACATTGCGATCGTGTGCGCGGCCATCGCGGTGTTCAACCTCGCGGACCCGGGAGCCCTGCTTCCTCATTTGATCTGAGGCGGGGTGGGTGCAATTTTCAGCCCCGTGCCGGACTCCTAGCGTGTTAATGGATTCGCGGGCACGGTTTGAGGCGCTCTACCGAGCGCATTGCGGTGCGGTCCGGTCCTTCGCTCATCGCCGGGTGCCTTCGGCGGCGGCCGATGACGTGGTCGCAGACGTGTTCGTCCTCGCGTGGCGTCGGCTCGATCAGGCACCGGGCGATGAGCTGCCGTGGTTGTTGGGGATCGCACGCGGCGTGCTGGCTAACCGGCGACGCAGTGACTCACGACAAGAAGCGCTGCGCGACAGGATCGCTGCTAACACTGCCCGTGGAGCCGAACCCGAGCCAGAGGACCGTTCGGATGGGGACTCCGCCCTCATGCGCGCGCTCCGCTCGTTGAGCAGGCTCGATCAAGAGGTGCTGCTCCTGGTCGCCTGGGATGGGCTTGATCGCGCCCAGGCAGCGAGCGTGCTCGGCATCACCCCCGGTCTGTTCTCGGTACGTCTACATCGAGCGCGGCGGCGGCTGGAGCGGGTGTTGACATCACAGCAGCGGGAGGCCGAGCAACGCGCCGCAAAGGCGTCGGCGACGGAGGTGTCCTTCGATGGGCGATGACGTGCTCGACAGGCTGCGGCAGGAGAACCCCGTCCCCGGGAGGATGGAGGACTTGCCGCTCGAGGCGGTACTGGTCCGCATCGGCGACGATTCGCCACGGCCGCTTGCGCCGCACCCGCGCTCCGGGTCTCGCGGTCCGCGACGCGCCAGCCGGGCGTTGCCCCTCGTCGCATCCCTGGCCGTGGTGGTCGCGGTGGTCGCGGTCGTGATGACCGTGAGGAGCCATTACCGTTCTACGAGCGCCTCGACGACGACGCGGACGCGTACCACCGCTGTTCCGCCGCGTCCGGTCGCTCCTCCTCGACTCAAGCCCGCTGCGGTTGCTCGAGAGAACGTCCGCGATACCCCGCTTGAGCTGTTCCAGCGCAACCCAGGCGCGATCGTGACGACAGCAGGGCCGCAATCGCCAGAAACCGTGATCCCGTCGACGGTCCGTGAACTCGGGACGTTCACCGTCCCCGGAGTTGGTCGCATGCAGTATTGGGTTGCGGACACCCGCCAGCACGGGATCTGCGGAGCGCTGCGACTCCCGGACGATGACTGGGCCGGCTTTGACAACGCAGGCCTTCACGGCGGACAGTTCCCAGCCTGCTACCCCACCCGTCGTCAGGTCGGCGCCGGGGCGCTGATCATCGACGGCTTCGACTTCCTCCAGACCACCGTCCCCAGCGACAACGGGCAGCGGTGGTACATCCTCTACGGCGCCGTCTCCGCGACCGAGACACCGGTCCGCGTCCTCGACACAGTCAGTAAGCGAAACGCTTCGCTCGTGCGCGATAGCTACTTCGCGATCGCACTGCACCCCGTCGGCAACGACTACGGCGACGACGTTCACCTCGAAGCCTTCGACGCGGCCGGTCAGCGGATCGCCAACCAGGGCCAGCCGCTACCCGGGACCCCGACGGTCAAATGCGTCGGCCGCTACGACGTCCGGCACGTTCCGATCCCCGGCACCCACCGTACGGCGCTCGAATGGAAGTGCCGGCGATACGTGAAGGTTCTGGCCAAGTAGCGCAAGCGTCGCGCAAGCGCCGCGCACCTGTGTACGTTAGGCTATTACCAAGCGCGGGAGCACGGATCGGGGCTTATGACGGACGCACTTCATCGGGGCAAGATATTTGGCTGCGCGTTGGGGCTGCTGATGTGCGTGGTGGCGTGGCTCGCGCCCTCCGCTTTTGCCTCGGACGCGATCTATTGGTCGAGCTACACGAGTCCCGGAGCGGTGCGGTTCGGGGACCTCGCCGCCTCAGGCGCCCAGGACCTTGTCAGCGGCGAGAGCAGCCCCGAGGGTGTGGCGATCGACCTGGCGGCGGGGAAGATCTACTGGGCCGACGCAGGTTCGGGCGCGATCCGGGTTGCCAACCTAGACGGCACGGGTGCGCGGGACCTGTATACGGGCGAGAGCTCACCATCTGGCGTGGCGATTGATCCGAGCGCCGGCCTGATCTATTGGGCGAACTCGGTGTCGGGCAGCGGATCCATTCGGGTCGGAAATCTCGATGGCAGCGGCGCCAGGACCCTGTTCGCGGGGGAGTCCTACCCGGTCGGGGTCGCGATCGATCCGGCGGCCGGGAAGATCTACTGGGGCAGCTACGACACGTTCAAGATCCGGGTCGGGAACCTTGACGGTACGGGCGCCACAGACCTGTTCACCGGCGAGAACTACCCGACCGGGTTGGCGGTCGATCCGGCCGCCGGCAAGTTGTACTGGACCAACGAGTTCGCCGGCACGATCCGAGTGGGCAACCTCGACGGAACCGGCGCCAGCAACCTCTACACGGGCGAGGCCAGCGGCGTTGGGGGGCTCGCGATCGATCCCGCGGCGGGGAAGATCTATTGGGGCGACTTCTCGGCCGGGACGGTCCGGGTCGGGAGCCTCGACGGCACGGCGCCGCCGCAAAGCCTGTATACGGGCGAGACCGACCCGTGGTTCGTGGCGCTCCTCCGCGCACCCCTCGGGACCGGCGCCCCGCAGGTCTCGGGTCCCGTCCAGCTTGGCCAGTCACTCTCTTGCACTCCGGGGAGCTGGGCAGCCGACCTGCTGAGTGGCTTCCTCTACCGCGCCCCGCAAAGCCTCGCCTATCAGTGGACGGTCGGCGGCGTGCCCATCGCCGGCGCCACCAAAAGCTCCGTACAGGCCACCACGCCCGGCGAATATCAGTGCGAGGTGACCGCGACCAACGCCGCCGGATCGACGACGCAAACGAGCGCCGCCACGGGCATTTCGGGACCTCCCGTGTTGACCGCTTCGTCGCCGTCCGTCGGAGGTTCCACCACTGCCGGGTTCTCAGGGACGATCAATCCGGGCGGGCTTCCGACGACGGCCCATTTCGAATACGGGCTCGATCCGAACCTGCGCGCGACCCCCGGCCCGATGTATGACCGGACGACGCCTGCTCTGTCCGTCGGGTCGGATTTCGCCACCCACCCGCTGATCGCGAACGTCACCGGGCTGATCCCCAACGCCGTGTATCACGCGCGCCTCGTGGCCACGAACAGCGCCGGCACGACGTTCGGCCCCGACCAGACTTTCCGCACCAGGCAGGCGCCGCAGCCTCCGGCGCCGCTGGTGGGCGCGACAGAGAACGTCGCGCCGGTCAACGGCAAGGTGTTCGTACTCACTGGCGGCCGGCTCGTTCCCCTGACCGGAGCGAGGCAGATCCGGTCCGGAGCCGAGGTCGACGCGCTTCATGGGACGCTTTCGCTGACCACCGCCACTGGGACCAAGAAGAAGGTGCAGACCGGGAAGTTTGGTGGTGCGGTCTTCAAGGTGACACAGGCGAAAGCCGGGGCGAGCAAGGGGCTGACGACGCTGACGTTGGTCAACAACGCATTTAAGGGCGCGCCGTCATACGCCACCTGTAAATCGCACAAGTCGCGCGATGCGTCGGCGGCCGCGTCCTCGAGCCGGACTCTCCAGCTCCTGCACGCCAGTGCCCATGGGAAATTCCGGACCCGCGGGCGGTACAGCGCCGCCACCGTGCTCGGCACGAACTGGTCGATCGCCGACCGCTGCGACGGCACGCTCGTCCGCGACGTCACCGACTCAGTCCTGGTCAACGACTTCGTCCACCACAAGACACTCGTCCTGCACCCCGGCCAGACCTACCTGGCGCGGAAGCCGAAGTAACCGGCTAACCCACGCCGCGCGACACCTCAGGCGAGCTTCATCGGAATCGCGCCGTAGGGGTCGAGGCGATACACGAGTGACACACGGTGGTAACCGTCGGCGATGTCCGCGCGGGCCTCGCCGCTGACGACGAGCACGGGGCTCAGCTCCTTGCCCCCAATGACCTTGATCAGG
>Ga0335072_10017397_pt1 | contig 10169 bp, 5 predicted proteins | sample Lox_Sample_21_FD_206725 | JGI IMG/M metagenome (GOLD analysis project Ga0335072, IMG submission 206725) | Soil microbial communities from Loxahatchee National Wildlife Refuge, Florida, United States - Lox_Sample_2.1 | ecosystem: Environmental > Terrestrial > Soil > Wetlands | place: USA: Florida...
CCGCCGCCTATCGTGATCGGGCACGACCTTGCCGAAACCATCGACGCCCAGGTAGGCACCGCGGTACTGATTACCAGCCCGCAAGGCGAACTAACTCCCCTCGGGCTGGTTCCCAAGTTTCAGTATTTTCGCGTGGTGGGCATCTTTCATTCCGGCTTTTACCAATACGATTCAATGATGGCGTTCACCAGCCTGGCAGATGCACAGCGCCTGTTTGGCGAGCCCGATGTCATTTCGGTGATCTCTTTCAAAGTGGATGATCTCTATCATGCCGCCGAAATTGGACGTTCCATCGAGCAGGCTGCCGGACCAGGTTTCCTTACAACCAATTGGATGGAGCAAAATCGTCCCCTGTTCCGTGCCCTTCGACTGGAGCAAATCGTCACTTTCATCATCATTGCTCTCATTGTTTGCGTCGCTGCCCTCAACATCCTCACTGCACTGACAATGATGGTGATGGAGAAAAGCCGGGACATTGCCGTCATGATGTCCTTCGGTGTGCGGCCACGCCAGGTGAGGTCAATATTCTTGCTCCAGGGATTGCTGATAGGAACCGTCGGCACCATCCTGGGTCTAATCGCCGGCTATGCCCTTTCCTGGCTCGGCGGCCACTATCGCTTCATTCATCTCTCTCCCGATGTGTATTCCATTGACTATCTACCGTTTGCCGCGCGCTGGACAGACGGCCTGATCGTGGCAGGGGTGGCGCTGGCTGTGTCGTTGTTAGCCACACTTTATCCCTCAGCCTCTGCCGCAAGCATTTTGCCCGCAGAGGCTTTGCGCTATGAGTAGACGTGCCTGGAATCGACGCTGGGTCCTTTCGCATCTAAGGTTTAGAGGTAGTTCGACACTTCTTCATCATTCCCGGGAAGGGCGCCGGGAGACGGAGGATTCGGCTGCTGATGTATCTTGAAGCAACCCAATCGAGAAACACTCTTCCGCATTGGGGTGTGTTAGTGATACATGAAGAAGACAGGTACAAATTGATTACCGACCTCAGAGGCCGATAATGGAGCAGGTCGCCGCTGCCGCAGACGAAGGCGCCCCGGGCCACCTGGGGAAAGCGGATGGCCGCCCCGATGTGGTCATCGCGACTCGCGGCCTGCGCAAGCAGTATGGAGACCTGGTCCTTTTCGACCAGATCAATTTTGAGCTGAAAACGCGCCAGATGCTGGCCATCGTGGGCCAGTCGGGAGCCGGTAAGAGCACTTTGTTGCACATACTTGGGGCGCTTGATACGGCGTCGGCGGGTGAAGTATACTTTGAGTCAACACTTTTGCGATCCTTAACCCCCGTTGAGGCAGCGGACTTTCGCAATCGCGAAATCGGCTACGTCTGGCAGTTTCACTACCTCCTGCCCGAATTTACAGCCGCGGAAAATGTCGCGCTCCCCCTTCTGGCGCGGGGTCAGTCAAAAAAAGAGGCATTACAACAAGCCGTTCATTGGCTCGATGAGGTGGGGCTGGCGGACCGGTCCACGCACCGTGCGGGAGAGCTGTCTGGTGGGGAGCAGCAGCGAGTCTCGATCGCCCGGGCGCTGATTACGGCCCCGAAGCTCTTGCTGGCGGACGAGCCTACCGGAGATCTGGATGACCAGACCGCGGATGCCCTTTTTGCCTTGATTGAGCGCCTGCACGCAAGCTATGGTTTGACCTCGATTCTCGTGACGCACAATCTGCCTCTGGCCAGGCGGTGCGAACGGATATTGCGGTTGGCCCATGGACGAATGGAAGAATTGTCTCCGCTGGAACTTTAGACGGGGGCATCGTACGACAACGGGCTTCCCCAAAAGGGTGACTCGTGACAGTGGTTGAGCCGATATAAGATTCATCAGAGCTTATATCCGCCCAGCCGAGTGGTTTTCCCGGCGCTAGTAGCTCTGGGAAGATGGATCAGGACGAAAGTTGCCTAGGGTTTTGCCCTAGGTGGCTTTTAAGGGGGAACATGTTCGAACGCTATACAGAAAAGGCGCGGCGCGTCATTTTCTTCGCAAGGTATGAGGCCAGCCAGTTTGGTTCCCCATATATCGAGACGGAACACCTGCTGCTCGGCCTTCTCCGCGAAGATAAGGCGCTGACGAATCGCTTTCTCCGCTCCCATGCTTCAGTAGAGTCCATTCGGAAACAAATTGAAGGTCATACTACGATTCGGGAGAAGGTTTCTACTTCTGTAGATCTGCCATTGTCGAACGAGTGCAAGCGGGTGCTGGCGTACGCAGCGGAAGAGGCAGAGCGCCTGTCGCACAAGCATATTGGTACGGAACACTTGCTGCTCGGATTGCTCCGTGAAGAGAAGTGCTTTGCAGCGGAGATTTTGCACGAGCGTGGCCTGCGCCTGCTTGCCATCCGTGAGGAACTGGCTCGCGCCACCCAGGAAAAGGCTCCGCCTTCGCAGCGCAATCGTGAATCGAGTCTGTTAGTTGAGTTTTCGCGCGATCTGACCCAGGCCGCCATGGACAATCAACTCGATCCGCTGGTCGGCCGTGATCAGGAGTTGGAGCGTGTGGTGCAGATTCTGTGCCGTCGCACCAAGAACAATCCGGTGCTGATCGGTGAACCGGGCGTAGGCAAGACTGCGATCGTGGAAGGACTGGCGCAGCGCATCTCCGATGGCGAAGTGCCCAGCTTCCTGGCCGACAAACGCGTTCTGGCTCTCGATCTCTCGCTTATCGTCGCTGGAACCAAGTATCGCGGCCAGTTTGAAGAGCGTCTGAAAACCATCATGAAAGAGTTGATGGAGAACCAGAACTCGATCATTTTCATCGACGAGTTGCACACTCTGGTGGGCGCGGGCTCCGCGGAAGGTTCTCTGGATGCGGCCAACATCCTCAAGCCGGCGTTGTCTCGCGGCGAAATTCAGTGCATCGGCGCAACCACGCCGGCGGAATATCGCAAGTCCATCGAGAAGGATCGCTCACTTGAGCGCCGTTTCCAGGCGGTGAAAGTCCCACCTCCGAACGAGGAAGACGCGGTCAAGATCATCATGGGCATCAAGGATCGCTATGAGAAGTTCCATGCGGTCAGCTACACCGATGATTCGATCCAGTTCGCGGTTTCTCATTCCAACCGCTACATTCCCGATCGGTTCTTGCCCGATAAAGCAATCGACCTGATCGATGAGGCCGGTGCGCGCGTCAAGCTGCGCCAGACCTCCTTGCCCGAAGAGATCACCGAGGTGCAGAAGCGCATCAAGTTCATCGTCCATCGCATGGAAAACGCGATTGCCAATCATGAATTTGAGAAGGCTCGCTTCTATTCCGACGAGGAGCGCAAAGAGCGCGAGAACCTGCGCGCCCTGCGTGACAAGTACCACCTCGATGACTCGACCGCTGGGATCGTCAGCCGCGAGGACATCGAAGATGTGGTGAGCCGCTGGACGGGCGTGCCTGTCACTTCGATCAAGGAAGAAGAAACGCAGAAGCTGCTTCGTGTCGAGGAAGAGCTGCACAAGCGGGTGATCTCGCAGGACAAGGCGATCTCCGCTCTGTCGCGTGCGATTCGCCGCTCGCGGGCCGGCCTCAAGTCGCCTAACCGTCCGATCGGTTCGTTCCTCTTCCTGGGACCCACCGGCGTCGGCAAGACGGAAATGGCGCGCACTCTGGCCCAATTCCTTTTCGGCAGCGAAAAGGCTTTGATCCGCTTCGACATGTCCGAGTTCATGGAGAAGCACTCGGTCTCCAAGCTCATCGGCTCGCCTCCGGGCTACGTGGGCTACGAGGAGGGTGGGCAGCTCACCGAACGGGTAAAGCGATCGCCATACTCTGTGGTGCTGCTGGATGAAATCGAGAAGGCTCATCCGGATGTCTTCAACATCCTCTTGCAGGTCTTTGAAGACGGTCAGCTTACCGACGGTCTCGGCAACACGGTGGACTTCAAGAACTCGATCATCATCATGACCTCCAACATCGGCGCGCGGCATTTGCAGCGCAAGCAAGGCCTTGGCTTCCAGTCAGATCGCGAAGACCTGCTGATGGACAAGATGGAGGAGCTGGTCAAGAACGAGGTGAAGCGAACCTTCAATCCCGAATTCCTGAACCGGCTCGATGAAGTCATCATCTTCATGGCACTTTCGGATCAGGATCTGATTCAGATTCTGGAACTGCTCGTTCAGCAGCTGAACGCCAATCTGATCCAGAAGGCGATTACGTTGTCCGTAACCGAGGATGCCAAGAAGTGGATTCTGGAGAAGACGTTGGTCGACCGCACCTACGGAGCAAGACCTTTGCGCCGTGCGTTGCAGCGCTACGTTGAAGATCCGCTTTCCGAAGCCTTGATCGCAGGCGGCATCTCGGAACGTCCAGCGTTTCTCGAGGTCTACCTGGAAAACAACCAGCTCTTCTACCGGCCCGTAAGCCAGGTAGGAGACGATAAATCCAGCGGCATCCTGCTCTACAGCAACTAGCAGGATCGTCCATCTACCACGAAGGCCGGGGCAAAAGCCCCGGCCTTCGTGCGTGTACCGCAAACCAGTCCCGAAGGGGACGCCACAAGCTGCTCTACGGAGCCACGGATCTGCAGCTCGCTTGCTATCGGAGATGATCCTCAACCAACCGAGCGGCCCCTACGAAAGCAACAGTTCGATATCTTCGCGGGTCAAGTCGCGGATAAGGCTGTTTTCCGCGCCGATGATCGCGTCGGCTAGATTTCGCTTGGTCTCCTGCAGTTTTAGAATCTTCTCTTCTACTGTGTCGCGGGCGATCAGTCGATAAGCGAAGACCTGTTTTACCTGGCCAATGCGATGTGTCCGGTCCACGGCTTGAGCCTCGACCGCAGGGTTCCACCAGGGATCGAGAATAAACACATAGTCGGCAGCCGTAAGATTCAGGCCTACACCGCCAGCTTTCAGACTGATAAGGAATAGCTGGCAATGGCAATCATGCTGGAACCGTTGCACCCGTGCCTCGCGGTCGGCAGTTTTGCCATCAAGATACTCATACTCGATGCCCTCGCCGGAGAGTTGTGCACGAAGAATTCCCAGCAGACTCGTGAATTGAGAGAATATCAACGCTTTATGGCCTTCATCGAGCACCGAGCGCAACTGTTCTAAAAGGACTTCCAGCTTTGCGCTGGATTCCGTGACTCGCTTGCGGTCCACCAGCCCAGGATGACAGGCTGCCTGCCGTAGGCGGAGCAGCGCTTCGAGCACTTGAATCTTGGACTTCCCGATTCCTTCGGAGCCGATCTTGCGCAGCAGCGCTTCGCGATAGTGATGGCGCAGTTCGTTATACAAAGCGCGCTGCGGCGCTTCCAGCTCACAATAGATGGTCTGCTCGATCTTTGCCGGCAACTCCTTGGCTACCTGCTCCTTTGTGCGCCGCAAAAGAAACGGCCGCAAGGCATGGGCAAGCAGTCGGCGCGTCTCCTCGCCCAGGTTTTGTTTGGACGCGCCTGCAAACGCTCCAAAGGAGCCCAACATGCCTGGGTTGAGGAACTCAAAGAGCGACCACAATTCGCCCAGGTGATTTTCTACTGGCGTTCCACTCAGTGCCAATCGATAGTTTCCCCGCAGCAGACGGACAGCTTTGGCCGATTCCGTCTTGGCATTCTTGATCGCCTGTGCCTCGTCCAGAATCAGGTAGTCGAAGACTCTATCTTTGAAGTGAAGAGCATCGCGGCGCAGCGTTCCGTAGGTAGTGAGAATGACGTCATAGTCCGCGAATTCGTCTTTGCTCCGGGCGATGCCGGTGTAATCCAGCACCCGAAGCTGAGGAGTGAATCGCTGAATCTCCTGTTTCCAATTGAAGATCAGCGATTTGGGAACGACCACCAGTGACGGAGCGTCCACCTTGCTTTCGGCCCGCAGCTCACGGCGGCTTTCCAGCACGGCCAAGACCTGGGCGGTTTTGCCTACGCCCATGTCGTCCGCGAGACACCCTCCAAAAGAGAACTGGCGAAGGAAGTTCATCCACCCCACGCCTTCTCTCTGGTACTCACGCAATGTCCCCTGAAAGCCGGCCGGCTGCTCGGCTGGGCCGATAGATGTAAATCGCGCCAGCTCCTCGCGCACGCGCCGGAAAGTCTCATCGCAACCCACCTCGGGTTGCGTCACCAGCAGAGCGTCGAGCATTCCGGCTTGCGATGAACGGAAGCGAATATGCTCATTGCCCGCCTCGCCCAGTTCCGCCACTGGATGGAATCGCCGCAACCACTCCTCGGGAAGCAAACCGTAGGAGCCGTCGTCAAGCAATACCATCGTTTCGCCCTTCTTGAGAGCGGCCAGCAATCGTGGCAGCCGCGCAATCGTCTCGCCGTATTCCACCGCGCCTTGAAGTTCGAACCAATCTACCCCGCTGGCAACCGAAACGCTGCTTTTCCCCGGCGAGCGAAACACTTTTCCTTCCGCTAAAACATGCCAGTCGCGCGCTGTGAGCTCGCGGACAATCTGTGGGAGTTTGGCGGGCGCGAAATCCCATCCTTCGCGCCACCCGGAATCTCCACACCGTAGGCCGAGCTCCTGCAGAAGTGTCGCCGCTGCTGTCTCAAACGCGTTGTCACGGTGCAGAAATCGCCGTGTGGCGGCGTCATACCTTCCTCGTCCCGGCTCCCTTTCCAGGACCCTGAAGTCTCCATATTCGAACGAGAGCTCCGCTGGCATGCGCTCTTTGACTCTCCCATAGAGCCGGGCTGGCCGGCTGATCTTTAGGCACGGCCGCGGAGAAAGGAATATTTCTTCATATCTCCATTCCTCGGGCAATTCGAGTGGCGGCGCCGCAGGCAGGCCCAATAGACCGGCAAGAAACTCTCCCCGGTCTTCCTCAGGAATAACAATGGATCCACTTTTGCGCAGCAGGGTGATCCAGCGACCAGAGTGATCATCCTCCAGCGGCGCAACCCACTCGCTCGTAACGAGAACGGAGCCTGCCACAGCCAGCAGCGGCTCCTTTAGAGGCAAACCCTCCTCTCCGCGTCGAAAGTCGCCGGTCAATCGCCATCCTTGGTTTCCGCTTCTCTCAACCTTCAAGACGAGCCTCCAGGGTTTCGCACCGTTCCACCAGAGCGGCAGTTGATCGACTACGCCTGTTGCAAAAGGCAAAAAGCACCGCCCAGTGCGCAATATCTGTGGCAGGAGCACCTGGGTCATCGAGGGATATAGGAAAAACGATTGATAGGAACCGTACGAGCCATAGGAACCAGCTCCCAGGAGCATGGACAGAATCTCCCGGTCCTCTTGCGTTGGTAAAGTCACAATCTCGTCTTGCCGGATCGAGCATGGCTTGGGCCGGGATTTCGTCGCTCCATCTTTGCCGCGTTTACGACGCGCGAGAGTGAGGGAAACGCTGCCCACCGAGTAGCTGCTGGTCTCCACGATATAGATGACTTCCGAGTTCTTTGGCCAACTCGGCATGCCTATTCGGCTGTCGCTCGCAGCCATAGCTATCTGATTTAGCTGCTCTTTCCAGGCCGGCGGCCGGGGAGGTGGGGGAGTTCGAATCCCTCCCACATCGCCACGGCCTCGCGTCTTCATGCCCACGGGAAAATCGCCCTGGGCGAATGCAAACGTTTCTCGCCGCAGCGCAACATCTGCCTCGGAGCTTACTTCGGAGAGATGCCCGGCCTGCTGGGCGCTAAGGATTGTTGCCCATAGATGCTTACAGGGAGAGGAATGCTCTTCGAAGTAAGGGCAGTCGCAATAGAAAAATAGCCTGGGATTCTCCCATTGCAGTGAGACTTCGTAGATCTCCGACCCACGAACGATAGCGGCCACTTCCACGGCCGAGCCTCTATTGATCGTTACCCGTTTGGCGAGAAAATATTCGGCGCCGCGATTTCTGGAGGAAAAAGTGAAATGGCGTGCCAGGTCCGAAGAGAGGCTCGTTTGGTGGACGCTCGTCAACTCGCTCACTTCCCAATTCTAACGAGCCCTGTGGCACTCAGGCGCCGGAAATCAGACTTATGCGGCGATCAATATTACGAACTCAGATTGATTGCACCGACTTTCATGCCCTGTCTGGTCTTTAGGTTATGCCGCCCGAACCTCTTGAGAATCCCGGTTCTGTTCGGGCCATTACAATCTGTTAAGAGCGCACCGAATGGCGGATCTTCTACAGCGAATCCACGTGGTTGATTCACATACCGGCGGTGAGCCGACCCGAACCGTTATCGGCGGCGGTCCGGATCTGGGCAAAGGCAGCTTGCAAGAACAGAAGCGAAGCTTTGAGAAAGAACACGCGGCGTTCCGCAGAGCGCTGGTCACTGAGCCCCGCGCTTCGGAAGCCGTCGTCGGCGCATTGCTTTGTGAACCAACGCAAGCGGACTGCACAACGGGCGTCATTTTCTTCAATAACAGTGGCTGTCTGGGAATGTGCGGACACGGGACCATCGGCGTGATGGCCACGCTTGCCTACCTGGGAAAAATCAAGCCCGGAAAGCACCGCATCGAAACGCCGGTGGGCATCGTCGTCGCCACGCTGCATCCAAATGGGAAAGTCACCTTCGAAAATGTGCCAAGCTACCGATTAGCCTCAGCGGTAAAAGTTGAAGTGCCAGGATACGGACCAGTCATCGGTGACATCGCCTGGGGCGGTAACTGGTTTTTCCTCACCGGACAACATCCCTGTCCCATAGATCGCGCCCACCTCGATCAGCTCACCGACTTTACCTGGGCCATCCGGCAAGCCCTCACGGCTAACGAGATTCACGGCGCGGAAGGCGCCGAGATCGACCACATCGAGCTATATGGTCCCGGATCTTCCCCGGAGATCGACGCCCGTAATTTCGTGCTGTGTCCAGGAAAGGAATACGACCGGTCGCCTTGCGGCACCGGCACAAGCGCGAAACTCGCCTGCCTGCACGCCGATGGCCGGTTGGTTCCCGGCCAGGTCTGGCGGCAGGAAAGCGTCATTGGCAGCGTCTTTGAAGGTTGCCTCGTCGAGCGGGAAGGCATTCTCGTGCCCAGCGTCACCGGATCCGCTTACATCACCGCAGACTCGACCCTTATCCTCGACCCAAGTGATCCCTTCCGCTGGGGAATCGCAAGTGACTCCATCATTTGACGCAGTCATTGTGGGTGGCGGCATTGTGGGCGCCGCGTGTGCGTTGGCGTTCTCCCAGCAAGACATGCATTTGGCGCTGGTCGAGAGGGCGGAGCCTGGCGCGGGAGCCACGTCCGCGGCAATGGGCCATATCGTCGTGCTCGACGATTCTCCCGCACAACTCGCTCTGACTCGCTACTCGCAGGCGCTCTGGCGGGAAGTAGCAGCTGAACTGCCGCCAGACGCGGAATACACCACGCGTGGCACCCTCTGGGTCGCCGCTGATGATGAGGAGCTGCAGGAGATTCGTCGCAGACACGGTGCCTATGTTGACTACGGCATCCCCTCGCAAGTCGTCGATCAGCAGTCGCTCACCCGGCTTGAACCTGAACTTCACCCCGGCCTAGCCGGAGGGTTATTGGTAACCGAGGATGCAGTCGTTTCTCCGCAGATTGCTGCCCGGTTCTTGCTGCAGCAAGCGATGGCCCGGAATACCATGCTGGTGAAAGGTAACGTTGTATCCATGGGCAATGGCAAAGTTATGCTTGGCAACGGCGACGAACTCCGTGCGCCTGTCCTCGTCAATGCCGGGGGTGAGTGGGCTTCTGCCTTGACCCCCGGACTGCCGGTAGCCAACCGAAAAGGGCACCTGGCCATTACGCATCCATATCCGGGCTTTCTGCGCTACCAGGTCGTGGAGTTGGGCTACCTCAAGAGCGCTCATGTCACTACCACGGATACCGTAGCCTGCAATGTGCAACCAAGAAAAAATGGCCAGCTCCTGATCGGCTCGTCGCGCCAATTTGGTGTCGAGAGCAGGGAAGTGGACAGCCAGTTGATGGCCCGCATGTTGCAGCGCGGAGCCGAGTATCTCCCCGGATTGCCATCACTCTCGATAGAACGTACATGGACTGGATTCCGCGCCGCCACACCCGACAAGGTCCCTTTGATCGGCCGATCGGCAAATGACGAGACCGTCTTCCTCGCCACCGGGCACGAAGGCCTCGGCATCACGACCTCCCTCGGAACCGCCCGGCTTTTGGCAGACCTCATTGCTCGAAAGACGCCGGCCATTCCCGTCGAACCCTACTCTCCAAGCCGAAGCATCTCGGCGCCAGCTTTTCCTCCCCGCGAAAATTGATCACGCTAAATTCGCGAGCTTCGTTTCGTTTGTATCAGGGCGCGACTTTTAGTCGTG
>Ga0335072_10017398_pt1 | contig 10168 bp, 5 predicted proteins | sample Lox_Sample_21_FD_206725 | JGI IMG/M metagenome (GOLD analysis project Ga0335072, IMG submission 206725) | Soil microbial communities from Loxahatchee National Wildlife Refuge, Florida, United States - Lox_Sample_2.1 | ecosystem: Environmental > Terrestrial > Soil > Wetlands | place: USA: Florida...
TCGGTCACGATCATCGCCACCGGCGGGCTGGCCCCGCTGGTCATCGACGAGGTGGGCGTGATCGACGTCTACGACCCGTGGCTGACGCTGACCGGCCTGCGCCTGGTCTACGAGCGCAACACCCCGGGCGGCTAGCCGTCGTCGGCGACGGCAGCGGGCCAGGACCGAAACCCTGGTGCCGGGGCTCATTCGCGGCCGGTAACCTCGGGCACGTGACCGACGTCGATCAAGAACACGTGCCCGAGCAGACGCAGGTGCGCCTGGCCAAGGTGGACCGCATCCGGGCGGAAGGCGGCGACGCCTATCCGGTCGGCTTCCCCCGGACCGCGACGATCGCCGAGGTCCGCGCGAAGCACCCGGACCTGCCGCCGGACACCGTGACCGGCGAGCGGGTCGGCGTCACCGGCCGGGTCATGCTGTACCGCAACGGCGGGAAGCTCTGTTTCGCCACGATCAAGGACGGTACGGGCGAGATCCAGATCATGCTGTCCCTGGACCGGGTGGGCGAGCAGGCGCTCGCGGCCTGGAAGAGCGACGTCGATCTCGGCGACCAGATCGGTGTCGAGGGCGAGGTGATCACCTCGCGCAGCGGCGAGCTGTCGGTGCTCGCCGACCGGTTCACGATCACGGCCAAGGCGCTGCGACCGCTGCCGGACAAGCACTCGGGCCTGAGTGATCCGGAGGCGCGGGTCCGGCAGCGTTATCTCGACCTGATCATCAACCCGGCCGCGCGACAGATGGCGGAGCTGCGCGCCACCGTGACCAGGTCGCTGCGGGAGGAGTTGCACGCGCGCGGCTTCCTGGAGGCCGAGACGCCGGTGCTGCAGGTCTTGCACGGCGGCGCGAACGCCCGCCCGTTCGTCACCAAGAGCAACGCCTACAGCATCGAGCTCTACCTGCGGATCGCGCTCGAGCTGTACCTGAAGCGACTGGTGGTTGGCGGCATCGAGAAGGTCTACGAGATCGGCCGGATCTTCCGCAACGAGGGCGCCGACGCCACCCACAACCCCGAGTTCACGATGCTCGAGGCCTACGAGGCCTACGGCGACTACAACACCATCGGAAAGCTCACCAGGGAGCTGATCCAGGCGGCCGCGGTGGCCGGGTTCGGCGGCACGGTCATCCGCCGCGGCGACGGCTCGGAGCACGACATCGGCGGCGAGTGGCCTTCGGTCGGCGTGCACGAGGCCGTGGCCGCGGCGCTGGGCGAGGAGGTCAGCCCGGACACCAGCGAGCAGCGGCTGCGCGAGCTCTCGGCCCAGGCCGGCATCCACCAGGACCCGAAGTGGAACCGCGGCCAGGTCCTGCTCGAGCTGTACGAGCACCTGGTCGAGGCGCGCACGGTCGCGCCCACGTTCTACCGCGACTTCCCGGTCGAGGTCTCGCCGCTCACCAGGCAGCACAGGTCCGACCCGCGGCTGGCCGAGCGGTGGGACCTGGTCGCGTTCGGGGCCGAGATCGGCACCGGCTACTCCGAGCTGGTGGACCCGGTGGTGCAGCGCGAGCGGCTCACGGCGCAGTCGCTGCAGGCCGCGGGCGGCGACCCGGAGGCGATGCAGCTCGACGAGGACTTCCTGCGCGCCCTGGAGTACGGCATGCCGCCGAGCGGCGGCGTGGGCGTGGGCATCGACCGGATCATGATCATGCTGACCGGCGCCAGCATCAGGGACACCGTCCTGTTCCCCCTGGTCCGTCCCGACTGAGACCTACCAGCGAGGGGTCAGGCGACGATGCGGACCGCGCCGTCGAAGGAGCCCCAGGGGATCGGCTGGATCTGCACGACCTGACCCTGGGTCGGGGCGTCGACGAACAGGTTGTTGCCGAGGTACAGGCCCACGTGGTCCAGGTTGAAGAAGAACAGCAGGTCGCCCGGCTCGATCTGGCTCTCCGGGATGTGCTCGCCCTCGTTCCACTGGTCGCCGGTGAAGTGCATCAGCTGGATCCCGACGTGCTCGTAGGCCCACATCACCAGGCCCGAGCAGTCGAACCCGGTCTGCGGCGAGGCGCCGCCCCAGGTGTATTCGACGCCGAGCTCCTTCAGTGCCCACTTCAGCGCCTGCTCGCCCAGCGAGTCGCCGGTGATCTGGATGTCCGGATAGCTCCCGGTCTTCTGGAAGATGGCCAGCGCCTGGCTGAACGCCGAGCTGTTGAGGACGTTCTCCTTGGACTGGATCTGGGCGACCTTCTTGTTCATGGCCGCGCTCAGCGTCGTGGCGCGGGCGGCCGCCTGGGTCGCCGTCGCCTTGGCCCGGGCCGCCGCGTCCTCGGCCTCGGTGAGCAGGTTCATCGTGCCGTTCTGCTCGTGCGTGAGCTGCAGGATGATCGAGGCGCGGTTCAGGAACTCCTGCGGGTCGGAACTCTGCAGCATCGCGATGGTCGGGCTCAGGCCGCCCTGCATGAATCCCTCGGCCGCGATCTCGCCCACGGCCGCCTGCCCGGCACCGAGCGCCTTCTGGTCACGCTGCGCGGTCTCGGTGGCCACCTGGACTTCCTGGCGGGCCTCGGTCAGCTGGATCCTGAGCGCGTCGTACTGCTGCCCGAGAGAGTCGATCTCGTTGGACAGCTTGTTCGCCTCGGCCACGGTGGCCTGCAGGCCGCTGGGAGTTCCCGACGTGCTGGCCGCGTTGCCGATGCCGGCCGGCAGCACCATGCTCACCATCGTGGCCGCGCTGGCGAGAACGGCCAGCCGGCCCCACCTGTGCCGGCCACCCCGCCGTAGATCCTGGCGAGTGCCGTTGATCCCCCGTGACATGGCCTTGCCGAACTTGCCATGGGGCAACTCCACGTGGAGTCTCCTCTCCTAGGCCGCCTACCGGGTTAGCTGACGGGTTCGGGCCGGAGCAGCCCTACGGCGGGCCACGATCCGCCGGAGCAGACCGCAACCTGCCGATTCACCCCGGGGAGGTGGGTCCCCGGCTCCCCGGAACACGTTGCCGCGTGCCAGGAACTCGGCGGGTTGTTCGCCCGCCCTGGTAAGAGCGGACCGCAACTGGTAACAGCGTTGCAGGTTAATCTAAGTGGGGCATCGCGCACATGTGAATGAATGAAATTCCTGGTGTCCGCCCCCGCTAGCAAGCCCGCTCGGGGCAACCTGAAGCGATGCGTACTTGTTCGCTAACATTCGGTGATCAAAGAATCGGGAAGGCGCGGCGTCGATGGATTACCTGGTCAGGCCCGCGCGCACCGGCGATGTCCGATCCATCCGCGGCCTGGTCGACGCGAACGTCGCGACCGGCCGGCTGCTGGACAAGGCGACCGTCACCTTGTACGAGGACGTTCAGGAGTTCCTGGTCGCGCAGCGGGGCAGCGATGCCCGAGTGGTCGGCTGCGGCGCACTGCACGTGATGTGGGAGGACCTGGCCGAGATCCGCACGATCGCGGTGGACGAGCAGTTCCAGGGCGAGGGCGTCGGGCACGCGATCGTGGAAGCGCTCTTGGCGCGGGCGCGCGAGGTGGGCGTGCGCCGGGTCTTCGTGCTCACCTTTGCCGTGAAGTTCTTCGCCCGGCTCGGATTCGAGGAGATCGACGGCGAGGCCGCGTCGCCCGCGGTGTACGCCGAACTGCTCCGCTCCTACGACGAGGGCGTCGCCGAGTTCCTCGACCTTGACCGGGTCAAGCCGAACACGCTGGGCAACACCCGGATGCTGCTTCGCCTGTGATGGCCTTGGGCGCCGGGGGTACCGCCCGGCTCCCTTCCGCCCCGGCTAGAGCAGCCGGAGTTGCCGGTCGGCGGGCCGCCCCGGCCTGGCCTTGGCCACGGAACGGTCGAGCAGCGTCGCATCGATGGCGGCCAGAAACGGCGAGGGCCCGGAATCCCTGGCGCTGCCGTGCCTGGTTCGCCGGCTCGCACAGGTCAGGAACAGCCGGGCCCGGGCGCGGGTGATCCCGACGAACAGCAGTCGCCGCTCCTCGGCCAGGTCGGCGTCGATCATCGGCCCCCGTCCCGGAAGCCAGAGCGGCAGCAGCCCCTTCTCGCATCCGGCCAGGAAGACCACCTCGAACTCCAGGCCCTTGGCCGCGTGCATGGTCAGCAGGGTCACGGCGTCCGCGCGCGGGTCGAGGGCGTCGGTCTCGGCGCCGAGTGAGATCTCGGTGAGGAAGCGCACCAGATCGACGCCGCAGCGCCGGGCGAGCGGCGCGAGAACCTCGCCCGCGGCCCGCACGTCCATGGCCGCCGCGGCCGAGTCGCCCGCGCGCGCCGCGAGCGTGCGCACGGCCGCCCGGAGCCGGTCGCTCACCGCCGCGGGGCCGGGGGCCGGCCCGGGGGGAGCCGCGGCGAGCCGCATCTCGCGGACGATCTCGGGCACGCCCGTCCGGCGCTCGAGCAGGTCGTGCGAGCCCTTCTGGAACGGCAGCCCGGCCCGGGTCAGGGCCTGGCCGAGCGGCTCGGCCTGCCCGTCGGTCCGGTACAGGATGGCGATATCGGATAGGCCGAGCCCGTCATGCCCGTGAGCCGCGGCGCGGCCGGTATCCAGGGCGTGGAACGATGCCCCGCCGAGCAGCCGCTCGATCTCACGGGCGATCCAGGCGGCCTCGGCCCGCTCGTCTGCGGCCTCGTGGAAGCCGATTAACGCCGCGGCGGTAGCGGAACCCACGCCGGGCGCTGCGGCGCTTGTGAGCGCTCCTAGCGCGTCACGCGGCTCCGCCTGGGCGGGCCTCAGGACCCGGCCCGGGACGAGCGAACTCGGCGCGATCGCCTGCCGCGCCGCGGCGACGATGGCCCGGCCGGACCGGTAGTTCCAGGTGAGCTGCCGGGTGGTCGCGGCGGGGTAATCCTCGCCGAAACGCAGGAACAGGCCGACGTCGGCGCCCCGGAAGCGGTAGATCGCCTGATCCGGGTCGCCGATCACGGTCAGCCCGGCGCCGTCGCCGGTCAGCAGTCGCAGCAGCCGGTACTGGGCGGCATCGATGTCCTGGTACTCATCCACGCTGACGAGCGGCCAGCGCTCGCGCAGCGAGCCGGCCAGGGCCGGGTCGGCGGCCAGCAGCGCGGCGGGCAGCTCGATCAGCCCGTCGTAGTCCACCAGGTCGCGGGCGGTGAGCGCCTTGACCAGCAGCTCCCTCGCGGCCGGCTCGGCCGCCGCCTCGGCCAGCAGCCGTCTGGCCTCCGCCGCCGTTCCGGTGAGCTCGGCGGCTACCTCGAACCGTGCCGCGTCGTCGGCCACGAGGAAACCGGCCGCCAGCCCGGCCCGCTCGTGATGCTCCCGCAGGATCATCAGGCCGAGTCCGTGGAACGTGGTGACCGCAACCTCGGCGGCGGATGGTCGCGCGGGCAGCAGCGCGGCGAGCCTGATGCGCATCTCCTCGGCGGCGCGCCTGGTGAACGTGATGGCCAGTCCCGGCCCTGCGGCCGCTCCGCCGCGGCCCAGCTGGGCCGCGATCCGGTGCGTGAGCGTGCGGGTCTTGCCGGTGCCCGGGCCCGCGATGATCATCAGCGGGCTGTCGGCCTGCGCCGCGGCCCGCTGATCGGCGTCGAGGTCGCCGAGCGTGACTTCCGGGCCCACGGCCCGGCTCTTGCGGCGCTGGGCGGCCGGCGCCTGGCCGCCGCCGGGCTCCCCGGGCCGTCCCGCAGCCGTCCTAGCCGGCTTCCCGCCGGGCCGCGCGGCCGCATCGGCCAGGTCGAAGAGCGCGCCGGACCGGTTCAGTTCACCCGGAGCGAACAGCGAGATCACCCCGTACTCGCCGTCGTAGCCCGCCTCGCGGCGCACCTCGCCGCGCCGCAGCCGGGCCACCGCCTCGGCCAGCAGGCCACCGCCCGCCCGGCGCACGTCATCGGTGTCCGCCTCGGTGAGGATGCTCAGCTCCGGGCCGAGCGCCGCGACCAGCCGGTCCACTTCGGCACCGACCCGCTTGCTCTTTGGCCCGGTGGCCATGATTTCCCCGACGACCTGCGGCAGTTGCACGAGGTTGGTGAATCCGGGCCCATCGGGCGGCCGGTAGTCAGCCGGGCGGTCGGCGAGTTCGGCGACGCGGTGCAGCACTCCGATAGTGAGCGGCTTGCCGCACTCCGGGCACGTTCCTTGATGCTCTCGGCTCTGTGCGGGCTCAAAGCGGATCCCGCATTTCCGGTGGCCGTCGAGGTGGTACTTGCCTTCTTCCGGATAGAACTCGATCGTGCCGGCGAGGCCGTCTCCGCTGCGCAGCGCATCGGCCATCGCAAAGTAATCCAGGTCAACCTCGAAGGTCGTGGCCTCGCGGCCCAGCATCGGCGGGGAATGCGCGTCTGAGTTGCTCACGAGGCGATAGCCGTCAAGTGACGAGCAGCGCCAGTTCATGGGTGGATCTGACGACAGCCCGGTCTCGATCGCGAATACATGCGCGGCCAGATCGCCGTAACAGTCCGCCACCGCATCGAAGCCCGATTTGGAGCCCAGGACGGCAAACCATGGCGTCCACGCGTGCGCGGGAACTAGGTAGCAGCCAGGTCCGCCGTCAAGCGTGATCTCGAGCAGGTGACGTGAGTCCAGGCCGAGAATCGGGCGCCCATCGGATGCCAGGTTGCCGATCTTCGATAGCGCGGCGCTGATGCGGTCCGCCGCTTCGAATGTCGGTACATAGAGAAGGTGATGGACTTTCCTTGTGCGGTCCGCGCCGCGGTAGATCGTTGATATCTCTGCGGAAAGCATGAACCGCACCTCGCCGCCACAACTGGCGGGCGCGAGGCGGCGCAGCCGTGCGCTGGCTTCCTGGCCGAGCCGGAACAGGCCCGGCTCGGCGGGGACCAGGGACTCCCGCAGCTCGTCTCGCCAAGCCGGATGGGTAAAGTCGCCCGTGCCGACGACCGTGATCCCCTTGCGGCGCGCCCACCATGCCAGGTGCTCGAGGTCGCAGTCCTTGCTGCAAGCCCGGGAGAATCTGGAGTGGATGTGCAGGTCGGCGTGAAACATACCGTTTGTTGTCCGCTCCCACGTTATTGTCTGGCCGCGCGGCCGATCTGATACTGCCACGCGGCACCGACAGCGGCGGTCAGGTTAGGCCGGGCGGCCGCGATCTCGGAGCAATTACCGGGCGTCGGCCGGCCACAGCCCAGCCTGGCGTGCCGCCCGGCACGGGGCCGGCCAAAGCGGCCCGGTGGCGGTCGGCCAGAATGCCAAGAAGGGGCGGCGGTGCCTGCCCCGCGCCGCGCGCATGACCAAGCCCGCGCGGCGGGCCGGTGCATCGGCGCCGCCAAGGCCAGCGGCCAAGGCCAAGGACCAACACGAAGAGCGAGCGAGACCGAGACCACCAAAGGCCGCATCACATGAAGGGGGTGGGCCCCGGTGCTGAAGGATCTGACCGTGCTTACGCCGCCACTTCTGGTGTGCGTGGCATTCCTCATCGCGGTGGCCGGCTTCCTCCGGCATGAGATGGGCGCAGCCCGTCGGCGTCGCGATCAGGATGAGTCTGGCGATATTTCCGGTGACGGCACGATTCCTGATAGCGCTGGCCACCAAGCGGCAACGCACTCAGATGATGCGAGCTCATCTGGAGCCGATTGACGACGTCCGATCCTGAGCCGATTACGGAGAGTTACAGGCATCTTCCGGATTGCCGTCATGCGCCTCAGGATGTGGAACTCAGCCGACGAATCCATGTGGTTCGAATTGGCAAAGGCGAGAGTTCTGGTATATGTTTTAGCGACTCCTTAAAAGGCTTGCACAGCAGAAAGGCTGGCTCCCATGGCGCAGAAGGTTCAGGTGCTACTCGTCGACGATCTCGATGGGGGCGAGGCATCCGAGACAGTGTCGTTCAGTCTCGACGGCACCGCTTACGAGATCGACCTGAGTGTCGACAACGCAGGCAAGCTCCGCAAGGATTTTGCCCAATACATCGACCACGCTCGCCGGGGCGGCGCCGGCGGCGGTCGGCGTCGCCGCGCGCGGACGGGTCCCGGCCGCGAGCGCAGCGCCGAGATCCGGGCGTGGGCGAGGCAGCGCGGGCACAAGGTCAGCGAGCGCGGCCGGATCCCGGCCACGATCATTAACGAGTACGACGCATCGCATTAGCCGCCTGGCCGCGCGATCGGGCGTGCGGCAGTGCCGTCATTAAGCGGGAGGTGTCGTCAGGCCGTTACTGCGCAGGACTGCCGCGGAAACGCGGCGGCAGCGCGGGGAGCCAACTGGCGCGGTGCGGCATGGTGACGAGCCACCACTGACTGACGGCGGAGCCCGAAGGCCCAGGCGGGGCCGGGTGTCTGGCCGGTCCCAACGAGCAGAGTGGTGAACGCTAGCGGCGCACCGGCCGCGTTCGGGTGAACGCGGGCGGTGCGCCGTTTGGCATGTGCGGGGTCATGTGCCGGACCGCCCACCCGCTGCGTTCACACCCGTCCCAGGACCTGGCCCGGGCCGCCCTCTGTCAGCCCCGTCCTCGCCCTGCGAGCCCCGGATCCGCGCTGGGGCAGCGCGATGGATGAGCCGGGCCGCGATATGGATTGTGAGACGCCTCACATTTCTCGCGCGTCGGTTCAGCCCCGCACGGCGTCAGCAAGGGCCCCGTGCCGCCTGGCGCTGCCCGCGGCGGCCCGCCGCCCCGTTCCGCGGCCGCTCCGGCGGGCCGCGCCTGCGGCGAGCCGTCGCTCGGGCGGGCCGCGCCTGCGGCGAGCCGTCGCTCGGGCGGGCCGCGCCTCCGGCGAGCCGTCGCTCGAGCGGGCCGCCCCTCCGGTTCGCCGTTGGCTGCGAATATCTAGGCGTGCCACGTGCAAGTGCGCCGAGTGTTTGATTCTTTACTCTCTGTTGTATCCTCGGCCCCTTGCGCCGGGTGTGACGCGCCGAACTCCCAGGCCGGGCGTTCGCTCGCGGCGTAGCCGGGAACACTGCCCCTCTGGCCCAGGTTTTATGGGATGAACGGCCGGCCGTCGGGGAACGTTTTACACGAGTGACACATTGCACGCGAGGCGTCGCCCGGCGCACCGACTACGATGCGGAAGGAAGAGGCAGCACCCTCTGTGCCTCCCCGACCGCCCTGTGAGGGAGCGACGAGATGTTCGAGAGGTTTACCGACCGGGCGCGCCGGGTCGTGGTCCTGGCTCAAGAAGAGGCCAGGATGCTAAACCACAACTACATCGGCACCGAGCATATCTTGCTCGGCCTCATCCATGAGGGCGAGGGCGTCGCGGCCAAGGCGCTGGAGTCGCTGGGCATCAGCCTGGAGGCGGTACGCCAGCAGGTCGAGGAGATCATCGGCCAGGGCCAGCAGGCGCCGTCCGGGCATATCCCGTTTACTCCCCGGGCCAAGAAGGTGCTCGAGCTGTCGCTGCGCGAGGCGCTGCAGCTCGGCCACAACTACATCGGCACCGAGCACATCCTGCTCGGGCTGATCCGCGAGGGTGAGGGCGTGGCCGCCCAGGTGCTGGTCCGGCTGGGCGCCGACCTGAACCGGGTTCGCCAGCAGGTCATCCAGCTGCTGCACGGCTACCAGGGCAAGGAGCCGGCCGCCGCGGGCGCGCCGTCGGAGACGGCGCCGTCGACCTCGCTGGTCCTGGACCAGTTCGGCCGGAACCTGACCGCCGCGGCCCGCGAGGGCAAGCTCGACCCGGTGATCGGCCGGGAGAAGGAAATCGAGCGCGTGATGCAGGTGCTCTCCCGGCGCACCAAGAACAACCCGGTGCTGGTCGGTGAGCCCGGCGTGGGCAAGACGGCGGTCGTCGAGGGCCTGGCCCAGAAGATCGTCAAGAGCGAGGTGCCCGAGACCATCAAGGACAAGCAGCTCTACACGCTGGACCTGGGCGCGCTGGTCGCGGGCTCGAGGTACCGGGGTGACTTCGAGGAGCGGCTGAAGAAGGTCCTGAAGGAGATCCGCACCCGCGGCGACATCATCCTGTTCATTGACGAGATCCACACCCTGGTCGGCGCCGGCGCCGCCGAGGGCGCGATCGACGCGGCCTCGATACTGAAGCCGATGCTGGCCCGGGGTGAGCTGCAGACCATCGGCGCGACCACGCTGGATGAGTACCGCAAGCACCTGGAGAAGGACGCGGCCCTGGAGCGCAGGTTCCAGCCGATCCAGGTCGCCGAGCCGACGATCTCGCACACGATCGAGATCCTCAAGGGCCTGCGCGACCGCTACGAGGCGCACCACCGGGTGTCGATCACCGACGACGCGCTGGTCGCCGCGGCCCAGCTGGCGGACCGCTACATCAGCGACCGGTTCCTGCCGGACAAGGCGATCGACCTGATCGACGAGGCCGGTT
>Ga0335072_10017400_pt1 | contig 10167 bp, 5 predicted proteins | sample Lox_Sample_21_FD_206725 | JGI IMG/M metagenome (GOLD analysis project Ga0335072, IMG submission 206725) | Soil microbial communities from Loxahatchee National Wildlife Refuge, Florida, United States - Lox_Sample_2.1 | ecosystem: Environmental > Terrestrial > Soil > Wetlands | place: USA: Florida...
GGAGTCTAGGCGGAACATCAGACAGATCTGCCGGTGTGCTGCTCATTCGCTGGCCTCCTCGGTGACCGAAGATTCATAGTCCTGTTATCGGGGCTTTATATTTGGCGCGCTTCTGGGCTTCATACGCTATCTACCAGAAGATATGTGGCAGACCTTAACATCGGCCGGGCCAAAAGTCGCCTATTGACAATGGGCAAGTCATGGCTGTATTGCTGTGGCCCTAACTGCTCGAAATGTCATGGTGTACAGGACCCCGGGATTCCGCAATATGGGTCAGGCGAGAAGATTCCCGCATTATGGGTCATAGTTCTTCGGGGCGAGCCTGCGGAACGGATTCCGGCCCGGCGGCGTTACACGCGGGCGCCGGGCTAGGTCACATCGGTAATGAGGAGTTCGAGAGCAGACTCTTCCTGCACGGCCACGCCGAGCGCGAGCATGGCGGGAGCCAGCTCAGGATCCCACCCGGCATCGACCGCCGTCCCGGCCAGCGGCTGCAGCGGAGTCTTGCGGTCACGGGCGACCGAGACGTGCTGCTCATAGTCGGCGGCGTTCATCCGCCACGGCCTGGCCCGGTACCTGCCGATGATGCGATTGGCGATCCCGATGCCGGGCCAGTCAAAATCGCCTCGGTAGGCCAGCCGCGCTCCAGCGGCGATGAGCGCGTCCAGCAAGGTCAGTACCGTGACCGACGGATTCCCTGACGTGCAGACGAGCGGCTTGCGGCCGCCCGCGTCCGCCGCAGCCTCAACGACCCGGGGATTCTCGCAGATAAAGACCTCGGTGCCGGGTGGCAGTCGCCAGGTCATACGCCGCAGGTCCCGCATGGTCAGATGAGTCTCCGCGTGGCCCTGCGTCCGCTCGCGGAGCAGCCGCGCGGGCCAGTCGTCACCCAGCGGTGCCAGCCCGTAGGTCAGGACGGTACTCGAGACCTGGTCGGTGGCTACCCCGACGGCCTCCCAGAGCTCATGGCGACCGCGCGCATCGCGCGGCGTCTGCGCGTCCAGGGAGCGAGCCAGACCGCGGAGAACGATCCTGGCCAGGACGGTGTCATCATCCAGGCCATGCGCGGTTCCGGTGACCCGTTCGGCGAGCTCGCCGCGGCTGTAGCGCGTCGGCCGCTCAGCCGGGTCACGGCCGGGAACCACTCGGGCCAGCACCCCGGCCGCCTGCCTCATGAGCAGGAGGGCGCGATCCGGGGTGAGCCGCGCGAGCGTGCCGCCTCGCCGGATCTCTTCGAGCCAGCCTGGCGCCCATGGTGTCTCGTCGAGGCCCACGGCCCGCACGACCTCATCCACGGCGACCCACAGCTGGTCCTGGGCGGTGCGGCGGGCACTCCGGGCCGCCGGACGGTCGGTCAACGGGCCCCGCAACTCGGTTACGGCGTCGGCCAGGCCGCAATCCGCGGCGCCCGATCGTAGCTGCCGGTCCAGATCGGCGAGCGCGACGGTAACCGTCCCGGTGGCGTACGCGCGACCCATGAGCAGGCCCAGCGCCTCGCGTTCGGGATAGCTGGTGTTGGCCAGCATGACGCGGCCCCGGATGGCGAGCCCGTTGCGCTGGAGGCGCTCGTGCAGCAGGTCCCACAGCCGGGACAGTTCGGGCTGGGCGAGCCAGGAACGAGCGGCCGGGGTCATACGCCGACCAGCCGCTTGCGGTGGCCGTCCCAGGTGAAGTGCACGACGGCCACGCCACGGGCGTGCGGGTCGCGCAGGCATTCGTAGATATGCAGGCTCGGCACGCTCGCGAAGCATCCCCACAACCGCTCGCTGGTGATGACGAAGTCGAGGTCGAGTTCTACCAGCAGGCCGAGCAGCCGGCCGTGGGTCGGCTCATCGACCTTCGCGAACGCGTCGTCGAGCAGGATCAGCCTCGGCGCCTGCGGTGCGTTGGCTCCGACGGACGAGAAGTGCGCCGCGGCGGTGGCGAACAGCACCAGGTAGGACACCACCCGCTGCTCGCCCTGACTCAGCGCGGTCCGATGGTTCAGCACCCGTTCCCGATCCGGGTTGGCCGCCTCGGTCACCTTGACCTTGAACTCGAACCAGGCCCGGTAATCGAGCGCGGTCCGCAGGTGCAGCGCGTAGCCCGCTGACGGGTCAGCCAGCCGGGCGGCCTCGATACGCCGCCGGAGCGCATCACGCAGCTGAGCGGACTGCTCCCGGGCCCGTAGCGCCGATGGCCGGCGCAGCAGCGTTACCGCCGCCTTGATATCGGCGTCACTGTCCCTCGACAGGTCCCACTGCAGACGCGCCCCGATGCCGTGCGAGGACCGTACCTCATCGAGCGTGTCGTTCATGCCCGTGATCAGCGTCTCCGCAACGAGCACCTGCCGGGACAGATGATCGCCAAGTTCGCCCAGCAGGTAGCGCTCGAACACCTCCTGCTCACGTGCCGACAGCCGGTTCCTCGCCTCCTCGGCCGCCGCACGGATCCGCGCGCCCACCACCGCCACGTCGTGGGCCCCGGTGTCGTCGCGCAATGCGTAGCGCTTGATGCCCTCGACTTCGTCGCCTTCGGCGTCGTAGCCGCCGGCCAGCCCGTCGCGCAGTTCCTCGCCGCGCCGGATGATCAGCGAAGCGCTGACATCGGCACCGGCCGGGCCGAGGAGGGCCGAGATGTCATCGGCCAGCGTGCGCAGGGCCGTGACGCGAGCGCGGACGTCCCCTTCCTGCGCGGCGTCATAGCGATCCAGCACGGGGTTCACATCACCCAGGCCAGCGGCCATCGGCAGGCCCGGCCAGGCGAGCGGGCGGCGCAGGCTCACGCCGCCGGCCACGACCGACTGCTCCTGCTCGGCGAGCGCGGCGGCGGCCTGATCGCGATCACGCCCCGCCCGCACCACCTCATCGTGAGCGTTCTGGTAGGTATCCCGGGCCTGGGGCAGGCCGCGCATCGCGCTGTCGAAACGACTCTGCGCGTCCCGCTCCCGCGCGGTGATCTCCTGTTCGGTCGCGCCGACCGAGCCTTCGAGGGTCTCCAGTTCGCGGCGCGCGGCGGCCAGCTTGGCGTAGGCCTGCGCATAGCCGCGCTCGGCGTCCAGCCGAGCCTGCCGCGCGACCTGGAAAGAACGGGCCGTGCGCGGATGCGTCTCCAGTCGGGCCAGGGCGCGTCCCGCCTGGCGGCTCAGCCCGTCCAGAGCCTTCCGCAAGCCGTCGAGATCCGCCTGGAGCCGGCCGAGCAGGTCGCGGTCCGCTGGCAGCCCCTCGCTGGTCGCTTGCGCCTCGGCCCGGGTCCGCAGGCTAACCGCCGCCGCTACGGCTTGCTCGGCTTCGTGCCGGGCGGTGAGCAGTTCACCGGCCAGTCGCGCGGACTCCCTGACCGCCTGATGGTAGGCGCTCCAGGCGTCGGTCAACGCGCGGCCGGGCGGCACTTCGCGCAGGGCCCGGCGTAGCCCGTCGCGAAGCCGCTCGAGTTCCTTCCGGGCGGCGGCGGCGGCGTCCAGGTCGGTCTGCAGGGCCTCGATGTGCCCGAGCAGTTCGCTGATGCGGCGCCGCCTGGTCGCGGCCCGGACGGCCGCGCCGATGTACTCGGCCTGCTCCTTACCGTACGCACCGCTGGCCGCACCTAGTCGCCACCGTCCGTCGACGCCGATCCAGCTGTGTGCCGCCGACTCGCCCAGCCCCACGCACCGGAGCAGCCGGTCCAGCGAGGCCTGGCTCACTCCGTGCCCGGGAACCGGCCGCAGGACGCGGGCCAGGGTCGCCCCCGGCACCATGTCGTCGGCGCGCAGGATAACGTCGCGGGTATCGCTGGCCAGAAGCGTTCCGTCCGCGCAGGCCCAGGCGCCGAGCAGGCCGCTGGCCTCCAGCGCGGCTTCGAGGCCAGGGCGGTCCGCCTCGGGTACCGAATCGGCGTAATCGACGAGCAGGAACAGCGGCGCTCCGGTGCCGGGCACGCGGTCGGCCGTCGAATAGCGGGAGCGGGCAGGCTCCGGATCCGCCTGCTCCTCCCAGCCCCGCAGCTCCGCACGGGCGGCATCCAGGTCACGGCGGGCCGACCGCTCGCGCTGCAGGGCCTCGTCGCGCTGGCCGTCGTAGGCGTCGAGGACCGGGCCGGCGATCTGGTGCGCGAGCCGCGCGACGGATTCCGGGACATCGCCGTCGAGCGCGCGCTCAGCGACCGACAGGTCCGGGTCATCGGACATCTCGCACAGGCCTATGACGGGCGCGGGCTCCGGGAGCCGCTGCGCCCAGGAACGAACGCCTTCCTCGTACCGGCGCGAGCTGCTCAGCAGTTCGGCGCCGCGTTCGTCTTCCCGCGAGCGTGCCGCGTTGAGCTGTGCGTCCAGCCGATCGGCCTGCTGGCGCACGTCATCGGCCTTGCGTTCGGCCACCGCAGCCTCTTTCAGGCGAGCATCGAGCAGCGCGGCCGCACGCAGGCGTCCCTTCAGCACCAGGTCCGACTCGGCGAGCACCGTCCGCCACGCAGCCAGACCCGGGGCGATCTGCGGATCGACGACTTCGGCGGCAGGCCGGATGATGTGCTGGACCGCGCCACTGAGGTCCGTGAGCGGTTCGGTTACGGACGGGAACAAGATCTTCGGCCGAACGGCCGGTGGCTCACCGAGCAGTTCTTCGTCAACTCCGCATTCCCGTGCGCCACGCCGCGCGTCCCGCAGCGCACTGCGCAGGTCGGCTACGTCGGTGCCGATCCCGGCCGTTTCGTCACGCAGCCGCTCCGCCGCTCCCGCCTCACCGTCACGGGCCACGCTGGCCGCGGTCCAGGCGGTGTCTGCGGCGTCGGCCACGGCCCGCACCGCGGTCCGTTTGTCGCGGAGATCCCGCAGTGCTCCGTAGGCGGTGCTCTCGCGCAGGGTTCGCAGATCGGCGTCGGCCGTGTCGCGGGCGTCCTGCAGAACGTTCCTGGCCCGCTCGGCCGAGGACTCTTCTTCTCGGAGCCGCGCCAGCTTGCGCTCGGCATCCCCGGCGTTACGCCGCCGGATGCCCAGCTCGCCCAGAGCGTCGCCCACCTGCCCGATCCGCTCCCGAAGCACGCCGTGCAGGTAGCCGCGGTAGCTTTTCAGGAACGTGGTCAGCGCCGTGTTGGTCTTCTCCAGGCGGGCCAATTCGTCTCGCACCGAGTCCAGGTCGTCCAGGTTGCGCGCGACCTTGTCGAGGACGTCGTCGTCAAGCGGCGGGAGCGCATCGCTGAGCACCTTGACCAGTTCGCCCGATTCGATGCGGTCGCCAATCGTCGGGCGGCGCAGCCCGTAGAGCAGGTGGATGAGGTTCCGGTAGCGGGCCAGATCGGTCAGCCCGAACAGATCACGAGCGACCCTCACCCGGTATTCCGCCGCCCGCTCGTACCAGTTCTCGTGGCCGACAAGATCCCGCGCCTGTTCAGCCGAAGGACGGCGGCCAGGGTCATGCAGAGGTAGATAATCGCCCACCTCGAGCGGTGTGACGAAAAAGGCGGTCTTGGCTTCGCCGGTCGACGCGGACGCCTTGATCATGGCGCCCAGGGTGAGCCGGTGAGCGCCGCCTTCGTCGTCTACGCGGGTGAACTCGGCCCACAGGTAGCCCAGGCGGTTGGTGCCCGCGGACCAGCCGTCGAGCATCAGCCATTTCAGCGACGTCTTGCCTCCGCCGGCCGCGTCAAGCCTGCGGGTATCGCCGTCGAGGAGGAAGGGCAGCAGCACCTCCAGCGCCTTGGACTTGCCAGCGCCGTTCTTACCGCGCAGCAGAAGCCGGCCGTCGCCGAAGGCGAACTCGTCGTCGTACTGCCACACCTGGTGAATCCCGGCGCGGGAAAGCCGGAACCGGCTCGGATGGCGCGCGAGCGGGATCATCTCGTCACCTCCGGTGCGTAGCGTGCCGCGGCGGCGGTCAGCGTCCATCCCGGGCCCGGGCCCCGGGGCCCGACGGCCGGCGTGAGCAGGTGCATCTGGCCCAGCAGGCCAGTGACGGCCGCGCGCAGCAGGTCGGGAGCTTCGGTGAATTCCCGGGCCCAGGCGTTGCGGTGTTCGGAGATCAGCCGGTCCAGCAGGTCCTCGACAAGCCCGTCCGGGACGGCGACGCCGCTGACCGCGCCGTCGGGGGCTAGCCGCCGGGCCAGCTCTCCGATCAGGAGCAGGGCAGCCCAGGCGATCGTGCCGGTCCCGGGAAAGTTCACGTCGCTCAGTTCTCGCTCGGGATCGATCAGGGCGATGCCTTCAGCACGGATCTCCGCGTCCAGGCCCGCGAAGTCCTCGAGGATCCGCTGTTCACGACGCTGACTGCGGCGCAGCCAGTCGCGCTCGTCGTCGGTCAGGTCATCGAGATACACGACGGGTGTCTCCACGAGAAGGCGCCGGAGCCGGTGCCGCGGGCCGGCCTGCCCGGTGGCCGCGGCCCGGTCGATCAGGTCGTCCGGTGTCACAGCCTGACCCACCGGGCCGCTGACCAGGCGCCTGGCGATCTCGCGGTCGACGGTCAGTAGCGCATCGGCCTCACTGTCGCCCGTGTACGAGTCGACCGAGCCCTCATCTTCGGCCAGGACCTGCCAGGCCATGAGCTGTTTCAGCGCGGCCACCAGAGCACGCCGTTCGCTGGCGCGATTGGGCTCACCGAGGTCGATACCCGCCTCCGCGGCGGCGCTCCGGGTGCGCGCCACGACCTCGGACAACAGCAATTGCTCAGGCGCGGTGACCAGCGCCGCGAGGGCCAGGGCGAGGTAGGCGTAGGCGCGCGGGGTGAACGGAGCACCAGAACCGCGCTCCAGCCTCCGGCCGGACCGGCGGCCGAGGCCCGCCTTGTGCAGCCGCGCGAAGCCTGGCTCGACGTTCAACCGGTATCCGAGCAGCTGGCCGAACTGCCGGGCGAGCTCATCGGAGTGACGGCGGATCAGCGGGAACTCATCCGGATGGGTCACCGCGGTGACGAGCGGTTCGCGGAGCAGGAGCCGCACCGCCGCGCGGCGCTCGGCGGCCAGGCCCTCGGCGAAGTCATTCATCCCGCCTCCTCAGCCACGTCCAGGCTGGTCACGGTCGTCGCCCCGATGGCCAGGGCGAGCCCGTCCAGTACGAACTCGCCGTCGGCTCCGCGTACCACAGTGCCCGGGCCAGAGGACCGGGTCAGGCTGACGCGAACGCCGAGATCCTCATCGGTTCCGGTGACCGCGGTGAACCCAGGCGAGGCGCCGGCCAGGCACCGTGCGATCAGGTCCAGCAGCAGCCCCGTCGCCGCGGCCGAGAGCCGGATATCCGCGAGGCGCGATGACGCGGCCCTCAACTCGGCCGCGGCCGCGTGCTGACTGCCGGCGGCCTCGGCCGCTTGAGCTCGAAGCCGCTCCCGTTGGCCCGCGTAGTCCTCCGCGCTGGCGTCGCGGCCACGCGGCGCGCGGGAACCGCGTTCGCGCAGGGCCACGGGAACGGGCGCGACCGGGCCGTCCCACCAGCTCGTGGCGGCGGGCACGTCGTGGTCGGCCGGGGAGACGATGCCCAGGTGACGCGCTCCGTACAGGCCGAAGGCAGCGACGAACACGTCATGTGCGGTGGCATCATCGGCGGCGTCGAACCAGCGGGCCAGCTTGAGCAGGTCCTTGCGCCGGGACAGCTCGCCCGTGGACGAGCGGATCATCCGCTTGGCGTTGGCCAGGAGTGCTTGCAGCGCCCGCAGCGTCGCGTCCCTGAGCTGGCTGACCTGGCTGTCCTGGCCTGCGTCGTCGAAGAACCAGGCACGCAGGCTCACCCAGTCGTCAAGGTCGCGGCCGCGGCTGCGCTGGACCTCGATGTCGGCCTGCCGCAGCGCTGCGAGCCCTTGGTCGTTCGCGTCAATGCGGCTCAGGATCTCAGGTAGCCACGGCCAGAGGCTGGTCAGGCTCTGCTCGATCCGCGGCGCGAAGTGCGCCACATCGTCGGTGATGGTCTCGGCGTAGTCGAGCAGCAGTTCCTTGAAGCCGGCGAATTCCGCCGCGTCCAGGTCGTAGCGGAAAATGACCTGCCCGAGGAAGGCGTAGAAGTCACGCACCGAGTCAGCGAACTGACCGAACTGCACGAACAGGGTGGAGATCCGTTCCAGGGCCTCACCTGGCTCAATGCGGCCTGGCAGCTGCGCCGCCGCAGAGAGCTCGGCCAGCCCGCGCGCGACCAGGCCGAGCATTTCCCGGCTCACCTCGCGCGCGGCGTCAGCGGTGGCGAGAATGTCGTCTGCCTGGCGTTGGATTCGCTCGCCAAGCTGCGAAAGCTGGTACCGGGACCGGACGCGATGATATTCACGGATGCTCGACGCCTTTACCGGGCGTGAGCTGGGCAGCAGGTTTCCCCAGTTCTTGAGCTGATCGAGCTTGGCCGCCACGGTGTCGGCGGATGGATGACCGGCCAGTCGGTCGGCCACATCGTGCGCCGATAGGTCCGCGAGCAGCGTGGACGTGAAGACGCGCATGATGGCCAGGTAGTTCGCGCGATCGGGGACAGTCAGGTAGGTGTAAGCGGCCAGCCGGTCAAGGTCGGGGGATGCGGCCGGGCCGGGATCGTCTGCGTCCACGGATCAGTACAGTAGGCCAGGCCACCGACAAAATGCGGTGGCATCGCGGTGGCCGGCGCCCGGGGTCCGGGAGAACCGGTGCTTCGCGCGTGAACCACGGCCCGTTCGGATAAATGGCCTTGATGGTTTACCCGCAGGCGCGCGGCCGGTGGAATGTCGGTGCCGCGGCGCAGGATGGGGTGATGGACCTTCACGGGAAGACGGCCCTGGTGACCGGGGGCGCCGTTGGGATCGGCGCGGGGATCGCCGCGCGGCTGGCGGCTGAGGGCATGCACGTGGTCATCGCCGACCTGGACGGGGAGGCTGGTGCAGCGACGGCGGGGAAGATCGGCGGGTCGTTCGTCCGGGCGGACGCGGGGACCGCGGACGGGGTGCGCGCCGCGGTCGATGCTGCTGGCCGGCGGCTGGGCGTGCTGGTCAGCAATGCCGGCGGGGCCGGGGAGCCGTCCTTCCCGGCGGCGGACCCGGCGACGTGGGGCTACACGCTGGACCTGAACCTGCGGGAGGTCATGCTCGCTACGCAGCTGGTGCTGAAGCCGATGGCCGCGGCGGGCGGCGGCGCGATCATCACCATCGCCTCGGTCGCCGGGCTGGGCACGACCAGCCATGACTCCCCGGAGTACGCGGCAGCCAAGGCCGGGCTGATGCGGTTTACCGCGTGCCTGGCGCCGCTACGCGACTCGATCGGGGTGCGGGCCAACTGCATCTGCCCGGGCCTGGTGGACACGCCGTCCTCGCGCCGGTCGCGAGCCCGCCTGACGCCGGCCCAGCAGGCGGATCTGCCTCCGGCGCTCACGCCCGCCGACATCGCGGCCGCGGCGATACGCTTCCTGGCCGATGACACCCTGGCCGGGCGGATCATGGTGTGCCGTGGCGGTGAGCCGAGCCGCCTGCTCCCGCTGGTCGACTGGCAGACGGCGTTCTTAGCGGAGTTCTTAGCGGATCGAGGCGTAGATGGCCTGGTGCTCGGCCGCGGACCGGGCCCAGGAGTAGCGCCCGGCCGTGGCCAGCGCGGTTTCGCGGAGCCGACCCGCCAGGCGGGGGTCATCCAGGATCGCGGCCAGGGCCGCGGCCAGGGCGGACGGATCGTCCACCGGCACCATCAGGGCGTCCCGGCCCGGGCTGAGGAACTCCCGGAACACCGGCAGGTCGGAGGTGACGACCGGGAGCCCCGCGCTCATCGCCTCCAGGACGGCCAGCCCCCAGCCCTCCTTGGTAGACGGGAACGCGAGCATGTCCGCCGCCGCGTACCAGGCGGGGAGTTCGGCGTCGGGCACGGTGCCGACCAGGACCACATCGTCATCCAGGCGCAGGCCCAGGCTCGGCAGGTCGGCTAGCACCCGGTCCCGGTAGGCGCGGTAGTCCTGGAACGAGTGGCCGCCGACGACGGCGTGCACCGGGTGGCGGCCCGCCTGCTTGAGGGCCGCGATGGCCCGGACCAGCGTGTCGCTCCCCTTGCGCGGCTCGATACCGCCCACGGACAGGATCAGCGGCCGGTCCGCCGCCCCGGCCCGCCGCCGGAGTTCCCTGGCCAGGCTGGAGTCGGCGGCCTGGAAACGGGCGACGTCGACGCCGTTATGCACCACCTCGGCCACGGTGCCGTACTCGCGGCGCAGCAGGTCCCGCCAGTGCTCGCTGACGACCAGTATCCGGTCCGGCTCCAGGATGGCCCGGCGCTGGCAGTCGATGAGCGAAGGGCTGGTGA
>Ga0335072_10017401_pt1 | contig 10167 bp, 6 predicted proteins | sample Lox_Sample_21_FD_206725 | JGI IMG/M metagenome (GOLD analysis project Ga0335072, IMG submission 206725) | Soil microbial communities from Loxahatchee National Wildlife Refuge, Florida, United States - Lox_Sample_2.1 | ecosystem: Environmental > Terrestrial > Soil > Wetlands | place: USA: Florida...
GGACTTCGGCCATTTCATCTTCGCGAGCCGGCCTTCCAGGCCCGCCAGGATCTCAGCCGCCAGCTCGTCGCCAGGCTCCGCCCCCGCGGCCGGCTGGACGACTGCCTTGATTTGCTCGCCCCATTCGGCGTCCGGAATACCGAAGACCGCGACGTCCGCCACCTTGGGGTTCATGATGATCTCGGCCTCGATTTCAGCCGGGTAAATGTTGGCGCCGCCCGAGATGATCATGTCCGACTTCCGGTCGCAGAGGAACAGGAAGCCATCCTCGGTCAGGTAGCCGATGTCGCCGACGGTGAAGTAACCGCGCAGCCGGTTCGCCTCGGTCTTGGCCTTGTCTCCGTAGTACTCGAAGTCAGCGAGGCCCATCTTCATGTAGACAGTGCCGGGCGTGCCGGGCGGCTGGGAGTTGCCGTTCTCGTCGGCGATCAGCAGCTCGCTGATCGGCCAGGCGTTCCCGACGGTGCCGGGGTGGGCAAGCCAGTCCCGCGGCGAGGCGACCGTCCCGCCGCCCTCGGTCGCCGCGTAGTACTCCCATACGCAGGGTCCCCACCAGTCGAGCATCTCCTGCTTGATCCCGATCGGGCAGGGCGCCGCAGCATGGATCAGCCAGCGCATCGACGAGAGGTCGTAGGAAGCCTTGATCTCGTCAGGCAGCGACAGCATCCGCTTGAAGTGGGTCGGCACCATGTGCGAGTTGGTGCACCGGTAACGCTCGGTGAGCGCTAGCGCTGTCTGCGCGTCGAAGGAGTCCATGCAGACCAGCGTGTGGCCCAGATGCAGGGCGCCGCCGCCGAACACGGTGACTGCGGTGTGGTAGTTCGGCGATGTCAGCAGGTGCGCGTTCGGCTGACCGTCGGTGACGCCGAAGAATGACAGCAACCCGGCGGCGAGCACTACAGCGTCGTCTGGATCAAGGCCGGTCAGCCCGCGCCGCACGCCCTTGGGGCGGCCGGTGGTCCCCGAGGTGTAGTGCATCGTCGTGCCTGCAGTCCGATCCTCAGGGAGAGTGTCCGGCTGGCCAGCGCGTAGCTCGCTGACATCGGTGAAGCCCGGTATGTTGCCGTAGCTGAACCTGGCGTCGGCCGGGATACCCGCCTGGTCCGCTGTTTCGGTGCCGAGGCGGGCGAACCTTTCGTGGACGAAGAACGCCTTCGCACCGCAATCCGCCGCGATGTAGGCGGCCTCCGGAGCGGTGAAGTGCCAGTTGACAGGGGTTAGATACCAGCCAGCTTGAAGGGCCGCGAGATAGACCTCGACTGGTGCCACGCCATTCGGCAGGACAGCGGCGATGCCGTCGCCTGGCTTAAGCCCGCGCGCCCTCAGCGCGTGAGTCAGCTGATTCACCCGGCCGAGCACGTCTCCCGCGGCGTGTTCGGTGCCATCGGGATCGACCACCGCGATCCAGCCCGGATCGTCCTCCGCCCGGCGCCAGAATCCCTTCGATCCCACTGCCACCTCCAGCGCAGCTAACCTCGCAACCGACCGGTCTTAGACTAGAACAGGTTCTACTCTATGAGCTCGCACAAGCGGAAGGCCATAGCACGCCAGGTGCTATGGCCTTCCGCTGCCACCAGTGGCTGACTGCGCTAAGCGCCAGCTCCGACTTCCTCGTCCTCGTCCTCGTATTCGTAGTACTCCTCGTACTGGCCGAGCACCAGCAGGATGCCTACGACCAGCAAGAGCAGGCCGAGGATGCCGGCGATGAGGGGCCCGATGTTCTGGACCCAGTTGATCTCAGTGTCGTCCGACTTGGCAGTACTGGCCGCGGAGGCAATGCTCTTTGGCGTGGTAGTCAGGGTGCCCTGCAGGAGCGTGAGCAAGTTCGCGCCCGTGCTCGGGTTGGCCAGGAACGACGTCTGGTTCTCGACCACCTTGAGCGGCGAGCCGCTAACAGGGTCTACGTAGTAGGTGTTAGTGGCTGTCAGCTCTTCGGGCAGCTTGACGTTCGCCTGGCTCTTCATGCCGACAAGCGAGCCCGGCACCGGCTCAGTCCCGAACTTCTGGTTAACGACGTGCTCGACGAACACATCGACATTCATGCCGTTGACGGTGCTGGTCCCGGTGAACTTGACCGTCTCTGGCTTCAGCAGGGTGGTGTCAAAAATCTGGTAGTTCTTCTTCTGGGTGCCGATTGGCCAGACGAATTCCTGGCCCGACATCTTCTGTGGCTTGCCGTTTATCGCAGCGCCGCAGCAGTTGACCACCAGTCCGGTACGCCGGTTGAATGGAATTCGCTCGCTGGAGTAAGCGATGGGAGTGCCCGGCGAGGGACCGCTGCTGATGTCAAAGATGCCGGTGTTGTCAACCCACACGGCCGTTGAGGAACTTCCCGCTGCGACGTCCCCCTGGACAGTGCTTGCTGCCCGGACAGTGGCGCCGTGGACTTCGGCAAGCGACTGGTCGCTGAAGTATGTGACATTCGTGCCGGTAAGATCCGAAACTGAATATTCGTTGAGCGGGAACTTGATGACCTGGCCCGGCAGATAAAAGCGGAACAGGAGGGCCAGCACCAGCAAGAATGCTCCCAGCCCCGTCAGGACAACCCCGAGGACACGTCTCATCGAACTCTCCAAGGGACAGCAACAGTAAGTCAGCTATGGGGCAGATCTGTGCAGGATTGACATATAGTACTGGCCGGTAGCTTCGGCGTCACGAGAAAACGGCGACTTTTCGAACACCTCCGACCAGCCAGAACAGCGCAGCCAGGAATGCGGGCGCCCGGCCACGGATCCAGTGATCGCGTCGCTGGCGCAGTCGCCTCGCAGGCAGGCTAACCGCCGTACTCGTATGGCGCCTGGTTCGATGGCGTCGGCGCCCTGGTGGTCAGCGCACTGGTGGTGAACGTAGCCCCGACAGCCAGCAAGAGACCGACCGCGAGGCTGACGAGAATGAGGACGAGACGTGACACTGCTGAGCCTCCTTGGCAGCCAGCCGATTGCGCTCCCCCTGCGCGAGCATCACATTAGTCACTGAGCTGGCATTAGGAAACCAAAGACGCCAGAAATATACATAACGGTGATGCCAGCCACCAGGGGTTCCGTAGCTCCAGACTGAAGGCCGCATAGTGGGCGTATTTCCGTTAACGGCAGCTACTGGCCGCAAGCGCACTAGACGGGTACTCTCTTGGCCGTGCTGCAGCGAATCCGGGCGAGCAGACCGGTACGCGCCGGGCTGCTCCTGCTGATCCTGGGGTTCTGCTGCTACGGGCTCGTTGACGAGTGGCCCAAGGTCGAGCCGACAGTCACTCACCTGCAGGTGTACTCGATCGCCGGCTCCCTTGCCGCGTCCATGGGAGCCGCCTTCTGCATGATGCTTGCCTGGCGGCGGCTGCTAGCCGACCTGGGCTCTAAGCTGCCCGTCCTCGTCGCCGCCAGGGTCACCTTCGTCTCCCAGCTCGGAAAGTACGTGCCGGGCGCAGTCTGGTCATTCGCCGCTCACGTCGAACTCGGACATGACTACGACGTTCCGAGGCGCCGCGGCGCCGCTTCGGTCGTTGTTGCCCTCGCTGTCGCCGTCGCCACGGGCCTGACGATCGCGGCGATCGCACTGCCGTTCGCCTCCCCCGGCGTGTTCAGGAAGTACCTGCTGCTCATCGCGATTGTGCCGATCATCGCAGCGGTGTGCCTGGTACCGCCGGTGCTGAGTCGTGGCCTCAACATGGCGCTCCGCCTGATCAGGCAAGAGCCGCTTGAGCATCCGATTAGCTGGCGCGGGCTCGTCGTTGCACTGGGCTGGACGGTGGCCGGATGGCTTCTCTTCGGTCTTCAGGTCTGGGTGCTGCTCGCCGACGTGGTGCACGACGGCGCTCGCTCCATGGTGCTGTCTTTCGGGGCTTACGCTTTCGCCGCATCCGTCGCCCTGGTACTGGTGATCTTCCCTGGCGGCATCGGCGCGCGCGAGGTCCTGCTGGCCGCGGCCCTCGCGCCTGTCCTGACCAGCGGTCCGGCACTGGCTATTGCGCTGGCCGCGCGGCTGGTTACAACGGTCAGCGATCTGACGTGGGGAGGCATCGGCCTGGCAGTCGCCCGGCGGATGCGCGGTACAACCGGGCTGACGGACGCGCGCATGTACAACGGCCGGCATCGCAAGTCAGCCAGTGCCCCTAGCGCCTGATCACTTGCGCGCCGCCGGGAGGATCAGCACGATCAGGTCACGGCTTGCCAGCATCACCCGCGCTCCGGGCAGCCTGGCGGCGCTGGCGATCTCCTTGGCGGCCACAGTCAGCAACGGGCCCGCATCGATGACGACGTAGCGCACTCCCGCCGCGGTGAGCCGGGCTGTCAGCGGGCCTGGCGCGGTGACTATGCGGTTGAGGCGGATCGAAGCGGCACTCTCCTGCGTCAGCGTCAGCCGTCCTACCTGAAGGCCGTCATTGGAGATCACCTCCCGCGACAGCAGCTTGTTCCACGGGTCGTACACAGCCTCGTCGTGGTTCCATGGGTAACGCCGGTATGCCGCCCATGGCAGCAGCAGCACGCTGCCTGCTGTCCTGCTGGCGTCAATGTCCTTGCGGGCGACCAGCCAGTCCGCCGGGTACTGCACCGGCCGGAGCCTGCCGAACTCGCCGAAGGCCAGGCCAGGCAGCATCAGCACAGGCGCGATCAGGGCAAACACGGTCAGGGCGACCGCTGCACGCTCTGGCCGCCCGCGGCCGGCAGTACCAGGTGCCCGGATCGGCGCGGTCGTACCGCGCTCAAGCAACCACGCCGTCGCGGCACCGAGACCAATAGCCTCGACCAGCGCCAGCCCTGCGACAAATTGCTGGCCGTCGCGCAGCACCGCGAACGCCGGCGAAGCCGCGATTAGTGCGCGCAAGGCCGCCCGGCCCGGCGAGGTGATCCCGATGGCCGCGGTAGCCAGTGCGATCAGTCCGACTGCGCCGAGGCCGGGGACCAGCCGCCGGCGTCCAGCGCACAACACGTACCCCGCCAGCGCAGTGACCACGATGACGAGCCAGAAGACCGCCGCGGTCCCGCCATAGCCCGGCGGCACCGTCTGCGCGTTCCAGATACCAGACAGCATTACGAGGCTGCCGAGCCGCCCGAACGGCGTGTCCGCCCTGGCCGCGAAGAGGTCCGCGCCGAGGGAATCGGTGTGCACTGGCACGATCAGTGACGGAATCAGCCAGGGCAGGCTGAGCAGAACCAAGCCGAGAAGTACGGTCAGGAGCCGGCGACTGCGCTGGCGACCAGTTCCCCGTGCCAACGCGGCCGGGACCGCCGCCAGGCCGATGACTGTCATGGCGGCAAATCCGCCGACCGCTGCCGGAAGCAGGACCACAAGCAGGCGGCCTGGCCTGAGCCGTACCGGCCCGGTGCAGAGCTCGCGGAGCACCCAGGGAAGCGCCGCGTACCCCAGAAGCAGAGCCCACTGGCCGATCAGCAAGCGCTCGGCCAGGTACGGATTCCACCCATAGAACACCGCGCTGACCAGGCAGGCGAGTCCTGGCGCTGGTTTGCCAGCCAGTTGGCGCCAGCTATCACGCAACAGGGCCGCAGCCCCTGCACAGGCGAGCGTGAAGATCAGCAGCAAGATGAGTTTCTGCAGGACGTCCGAAGGAATCAGCTGCGCGGCAATGGTGACGACCGCGTCGCTTGGCACCGCGCGTGCCGGGCCACCGGACAGGCCTGCAAGGGCGGCCGAGAACGGCGGGCTGGGCACGAACACCATGTCGTAGGTGAGGAGGAATCCAGGGGCCAGGCCGGGCCCCAGCGCGAGCAAGCCGAGAGCCAGGCCGACCGCGGCCGCCGGGACATGCGGGGTGATCCCGCTGATGACACGGGCACCAGCGCGCTGCGCCTGAGCCGGCCGGCTGACCGCGACCTCGCCGGCCGTGTCGTGCGCGGTCATGTCTTTCGCGCGCGTACCAGGATGATCGACGCAGCGCCTGGCCACCCGCAGAACACGCGGTCCAGCGGCCGCAGCGGCCGCGGAACGTCGTGGTAGGGCGCGCCGGACAACTCGATCGAGCCGAAACCCCTGGCCCTGAGCAGCCCCGTGAGCGAACGGGTGGTGAACATGCGCAGGTGGCCGGCTACAACAGTGCCCGGCCTGCCGAACACGCCACGGAGACTGACCTCGGAGAACACCGGCTGGACGCCAACGGCCAGCAGGCCGCGGTTATACCAGGCAGCCAGATTCGGTGTCGAGAGCAGCAGCGACCCGCCTGGCTTGAGCACCCGCCACGCTTCGTCCAGGGCCGAATCGGTGTCGACGAGGTGCTCGATGAGCTCGCTCATGATGACAACGTCGGCAGTTCCCGTCCGAAGCGGCAGGCTGATGCCGTCGACGGCAGCCCGGATCAAAGTGATCCCGCGGGCCTTAGCCTGGCAGAGCGCGTCGGCCGACCAGTCGATGCCGACTAGCCGATGACCGGGATTGACGGCCAGGGCAACGCTGGCGGCCTCGCCGTCTCCGCAGCCGACGTCCACGATGCAGGCGGGCGCGACGACGTCCTGCAGCGTGCTCGCGAGCATCCGCGCCTGCCGCCGGGCCCGGCCGGCGCCCGAACTCAGCGGCACCTCCGGGTCCTCGTAGAACTCCCGGAGCCCGCGGAACCGCGCTGGCGCGCCAATCACGCTGACCGGGCTCTCCGGCGCGTGACCCGGGCACTGCCGGAAGACCTGGCAATCGCCTCATCGGCAACCGCCGCGAAGCCATTGACGGCCGCCGACCAGTGCAATCGCTCGGCTCGAACCCGCGCGGCCTCGCCCATCGCCGCCCTGCGGGCATGATCGAGCGCGAGCGACGCCCACGCCGAGGCAAACTGGCCCTCGGTTGTGACCAGCACGCCCGTCTCGCCGGCCACCACCGAGTCACGCAGGCCCGGCACGTTGAACCCGACAGCGGCCGTGCCCCTGATGGCCGCTTCGGCTACGACTATGCCCCAGCCCTCGATCATCGCCGGATGCAGCAAGAGCCAGGCCGAGCACAGTAGCCGGTGCTTCTCCTGCTCTGAGACGCGCCCGGCGAAGATCACGCCCGGACCTGCCAAGGTCTGCAACCGCGCCCGGTCGGGACCATCGCCTGCGATCACGAGCTTGCCGCCGACCACCTGCCGCACCCGGTCCCACAGCTTCAGCAGCAGGTCGATGCGCTTGTACTCGGTCAGCCTGCCAAGTGCGAGGAACAAGGGCTCAGGCGATCGCGGCGTCGGCGGGTCAGGCTGGACCACCCCATTGCAGATCTGCCGGATCCGGTGCTCCTCAACTCCGATCTCGCGCAAGGCGTCAGCAGTCGAGTTAGACACGGTGAGAAAGAGGTTATCCCTGTGTACCCACGGCATCAGCTTGCGCTCGGCGAAAGAGCCGGCTTCAGCAACGGGCCGGGGGAACATCAAGCGCCACAGGTCTGTATGGACGTGGTTGACCAGGCAGATCTGGGGCCGCCGGCACCAGGCAGGGGTGAAGAACGGCATCCCGTTGCACACCTCTACCACTAGGTCACTGTCGCGCAGCCCTCGCCAGTAAGCGACGGGAGCGCGGACAAACTGGCTGTGCGTGCCGCCGCTCCGGACGACGGTATAGGAATGACTTGCCGCCGGGCCGCCGCACAACAGGGTGACGTGGTCGCCGCGGGCCGTCATGCCGGTCGCAAGCTGGTCCACCAGCACCTCAGACCCGCCGGCCCGTGGGTTGGCGACATCGCGCCAGGCCACGAAGAGCAACCGCCGGCCGGTACCCGCGCCATGGGGCGCGACCGGGCGCAGCTCAGGTCTGGCGGCCTTGCTCATACTGACGCTTAGTGGTAGCTCTGCCTCGGGCGCAGGGGAGGCCGCCGGGTCGTGCGCCACGCCACCACGCTCCAATTCGGCTGAGAACTCACCGATGCACGGTGCTGTCGAGTACCGACGAGTAATGTGTACCGGACATTGACCTATGATTCTGGTAATTTCGCCGAAGTCCTCAGTTCGGACATGTACGGACCGGAAGTGGCTCGGCCGTGGCCGGGTACTCACGAAGGGCGCGATCCCTGGGCACGTCATGAGCTCGCGACCACTCAAGCAGCGCCCAGTAGGCCCTGCGCTATCGACGCTGCCTCCGCCTGGCACGCTGGCTCGCTCCGTCCGGCTGCTAAGACTCTTCAGGCTCGAGCAGACACAACCGGACGTCTTCTACTCAAGCCTGGCTGAGGACGCGGTCAACCAGGTGGCCCGCTACGCCGATATCCCGGGCCAAACGGTCCTCGATATCGGCGGCGGTGCCGGTCATTTCACGGCGGCTTTCCGCGCCCGCGGAGCAAACTGCTACCTGTTCGAACCCGACCGCGCGGAGCTACTCAGCCGGGGCAAGGTACCGGCCGGGGCGATCCTGGCCAACGGCTACTGGCTGCCCGCGGCCGACGGAACCGCGGATATCTGCTTCTCATCTAACGTGCTCGAGCATGTGGCCGACCCGGTCGGCCTTCTTGAGGAAATGATCCGTGCTACCCGCCCTGGCGGGCTGATCTACCTATCATTCACGAACTGGTACTCGCCTTGGGGCGGCCACGAGATGTCGCCCTGGCACCTGCTGGGAGCGCGCTTCGCCGAACGCCGGTATCGGAGGCGCTATGGCCGACCGCCCAAGCACACCGTCGGTGAGAACCTGTTCCGCCAGCATGTTGGCCCAACCCTGCGCCTGCTGCGAGCTCGGCGCGACGTCACGCTGGTCGAAGCCTTGCCGCGGTACTACCCCTGGTGGTGCAAGGCGGTCGTCAGGGTTCCGCTGGTGCGCGAGTTCGCGACCTGGAACCTGCTGCTGATCCTGCGGCGGACCACGTGACGGATGCTAGGCCGGAGCGCGTTCGGGCCCACTGGCAAGCATTCGAGCTGAGCGGATCGGGGCGGGCCGGATCCATCGATCTGGCCGCGGCGATGAAGCTGCTCAGGACAGCGAGGCCGGACGCCGGGACGGCAGGCCGTAGCCGGCCTCTCCTGCCCGACCGCTGGTGGTTCCTGATCGTTTTCGTGGTCGCGCTGATCATCTTCGGTGCCACCGACGCCGGCCGGATCATCTTTGACACCAAGCTCGAGGTGGACCTTAACGCCGGGCAGTTTCTATCCCGGCTGTGGTCGCTGTGGGATCCGCTGGAGTGGTTCGGCAGTCTGCAAGATCAGTACATCGGTTACGCGATCCCGATGGCGCCGCTCTTTGCGATCGCCCAACTGCTGCACATTCCAGTCTGGTTTACCGAGCGGCTCTGGCTGGCGACCCTGATTGCCGTCGGGTCCACCGGCATGGTAAAGCTCGCGCGCGCCCTCAGGATCGGCAGCGAGCCCGCCAGGCTGCTGGCCGGAACGATCTTCGTCCTGTGGCCGACCTTCACGATCGTGATCGGATCGACCTCTGCGGCTGCTCTGCCCGGCCTGGTCGTGCCGTGGGCTGTCCTGCCGCTCATCCCGGCGGCGGCGGGGCGGGCCAGCACAGGCCGGGCTGCTGCCCGATCTGGCTTGGCCGTCGCGGCCATGGGGGGCGTCAACGCGGTGTCGACGCTGGCAGTCCTCGTACTCCCGGCTCTGTACATCGTGACCCATGCGCGCGGCCGCCAGCGCCTTCGCCTCGGCCTTGCATGGTGCGCCGCCGTCATCGCGGCTACTGCCTGGTGGACGATCCCGCTGCTGCTTCAGGGCCGGTACTCCTTCAATTTCCTGCCGTACATCGAGCAAGCCGGCACGACGACCAGAACCATGTCCGCCGCGGCGTCGCTCCGCGGGACCGGCAACTGGACGGCGTATCTCGACCTGGACGGCGTGCCCTGGCTTTCCGCAGGCTGGACCACGGTCACCTCGTCGGCAGCCATCCTGGCATCAGCACTGGCAGCCGGGACGGGGCTAGCAGGCCTGGCCCGCCGGGATATGCCTGAGCGGCGCTGGCTCTGCAGCTGCACGGCGGTCGCGGTTGCGGTAGCGCTGGCGGGTTACTACGGTCCGCTCGGCGGGCCGTTCCACGCGACGATCGACAACCTGCTTGACGGCGCCCTGGCGCCGCTCCGCAGCGCTTACAAGCTCGAGCCGGTGGTTGCGGTCGCCCTTGCGCTCGGCTGCGCCCATCTGATGCGGTGCTGCTGGCGAGCGCGGCTGCGGATCGGCCGGTCCGCGCACGTCACCGGCGCCGCGATCACCGCTCCCCTCATCGCCCTCACCCTTGCAGGCCTGGCGCTGCCGCAGCTGACTGGCCAGATTCT
>Ga0335072_10017402_pt1 | contig 10167 bp, 9 predicted proteins | sample Lox_Sample_21_FD_206725 | JGI IMG/M metagenome (GOLD analysis project Ga0335072, IMG submission 206725) | Soil microbial communities from Loxahatchee National Wildlife Refuge, Florida, United States - Lox_Sample_2.1 | ecosystem: Environmental > Terrestrial > Soil > Wetlands | place: USA: Florida...
TGCCGGCACCGTTGAGCTCGCGGTCCAGGTACCCGTCGCTGCGGCAGAGCCTGGCGCGGTGGCGTTTGTGAACTCGCCGACCGTTCCACCCTGCAACGGCTTACCGTCACATGTGTTGTTGGCTGCGTCGTAGACCGGGTTCGTGTTCACCGGCTCGTCGTTCGGCGGGTTGAGGATGATCGGCGTCATTAGTGGGCCGCCATACTGGTTCTCGCCCGTCATCTGGTCCTCGCAGGCGACGACGTCAGCGAAGTCCTCGCCGTCCCCGCCGACCCAGCGGTCGAAGTGGACAAGCCCTGGGCCGCCGTCCTGCCCGACACCAAGCGTGCCATCGCTGTTCGTGCCTGATCCGGTGATATCGCTCCTGCACTCAGTGCAGGAGTCCTCGACAATGTAGTACTTCTGGTCGCTGGGGACGTAGATCTCCGAGCCGGCCGGCAGCATGCCGGTGTAGTCCGCCGCGGTGACCGGGTCGCCGTAGGTGCCGGTGCCGCTCGCGGAGGTGTGGATGCCTGTGCCTGTTGAGTTGTTCGGGAAAGTGGTCGTGCTAGTCGCGGGGTAAGCGATGCCCGCGCTGGGGGGCGTGTTGTCCGGGTAGCCGTACGCCGTCAGATAGGCGGAGGTGTCATACGGTGGCAGACCGCCGTCGGACTCAGGCTGGTTCATCGCCGTGGTATACGCGCTCGTCTGCGCTGGGTTCAGCCCAACGCCTGGCGTTGCAGTTTCGGCGATCGCGGTGCTTGACGTCCCGGTCGTGGTATCCGTGGCCGTCACCGTCACTCCGATGTAGGCGCCGATCTGGGCGGTCGTCGGCGCGAAATCCATCGCTTTGCCGCTCCTGGCGATGGACGTCCCGGCAACGCTCGCGTTCGCCGTCGTCGACGTCCACCACTGATATGTGTACGTGATCGAGTCACCGGGATTGTCGCCGGTCCAGTTGCCGTGATTCGCCAGCAGCACAAAGCCCACCTGCGGTCCCGTAATCGCGTTGCCGTCCGCATCGACGGCCGGGATCAAGGTCTGCAATCCGGTAGCGTTTGGGTTCTCGTCCGACATCATGTACGAGATCGTCGGTGCGAGGCTGTTAACAGGCGCCGCGGACGCGACCGCGCTCAACGCCAGCATGCCGATCAGACAGGCGGCCAGCAGCAGGCTCGTCGCGACGAAGCCACGAGCTCTGCCCCCCTTGCCATGTATATGACTGCTCAACATCACTTCTCCCGGTCGTGAAGACAGTAATTGAGTCAAGGTCTGCGCGATCTGGCGGAACTCGTCGCGTTTGCGGACCGGCTTCCGACGCTCGCACCCAGCGCAGCCACCCCGGCTCCCATGCACGATGGCACCACAACGACACCCGACCAAGAAGCGCGCACGAACCCTGCCCTCCATTGAAGGTATTTGCTGACCTCACTCGTTTTTCTCAGCTTGAAAAGAAGTGCTGGGAAAATACCACTCCCGACGTCGGAATGACAAGCCTGGAGCGTGCGCCGACGCGGCGGGCGGCCGCTTCACGATGCACTACGCGGCCGCGGTGGTGACCGCCGTCTGGCGCGTGCGGGGCCCGTCTGACCGGCCTGAGGGCTGGTGGAGAAGCGCGGGTACACTGACGCGCCTTCCCCTGGCGCCGCTGGACCGCGAGAACTGCTGGTGGACATCGGCAACATCGCCGAGCTGAACACGTTCCTGGTGCTAGACGCCATCAGGTCGCGAGGGCAGGCTATGAGGCGGGAGCTCGGCGCCGATCTCAGGCTGTCGCCTGCCTCGGTCAGCCGCATCGTCAAGCGGCTGCTCATGGCCGGGCTTATCGCCGAGGAGCCCGGGACCGGAGCGCTGCGCGGCAGGACGCCGACGATCCTGCGGTTCGTCGGGCCTCCGGGCGGCGTTCGGCTGGACGAATAGGCGCCCCTGAAATCAATTCCCGGGTACTGGCCTCGTTTGGTAGCCTCGCGGGGCCGTTTCGCTGGCTGCGCGGCCAGGCGCTAGCGCACGCGGATCCCCGAGACGCACGGGAGCTGACATGGAACGGACCGTTCGCACGCCTGATGGCCGGGTCCTCGCGGTTCAGGAAAGCGGTGATCCCGCGGGGAGCCCGGTGCTTGTGCACAACGGCACTCCCATGTCGCGTCACCTGTATGGCCCCAACGTGGCCGATGCCGCCGAGCAGGGGCTGCGGCTGATCAGCTATGACCGGCCCGGGTATGGCGGCTCAACACCCCAGCCAGGACGAACCGTTGCCGACTGCGCGGCCGACGTCAGGGCCATTTGCGCCGCACTAGAGATCGGCAAGCTCGCGATGTGGGGCCTTTCCGGCGGCGGACCGCGCGTCCTGGCTTGCGCGGCCTTGCTCCCCGACCTGGTCTCCGCCGCTGCCTCCCTCGCATCGTTCGCTCCTTACGATGCCGAGGAGCTGGACTGGTTCGATGGCCTTCAGGCCGCCGATGCATACCGGCTGGCGCTAACCGACCCCGATGCGGTACGGGCCGGTCTAGACGAGGGCAGGAAAGACGTACTAGCTACCACTGCCAGCAGCCTGGCCGAAAAGTGGGCCCCATCCCTTTCGGCGGCAGACGCCGCCGTCCTGACAGGTGAACTGGCTGAATACACAGCCCGCACCAACCACGAGGCACTCGCGCCAGGCAGCCAGGGATGGTGGGACGACAGCTACGGCCTGATCCGCCCGTGGGGATTCGAGGTGGCCGACATCTCCGTCCCGGTGATGCTCCTGCACGGCAGGCAGGACAAGTTCGTTCCCTTCGCCCATGGCCAATGGCTCGCCACCCACATCCCCGGGGTCGAAGCCCGGCTGCTCGAAGACGACGGGCACCTCACCCTCCAGGAGCACCGGATCAGCGAGGTGCATTCCTGGCTGAGGCAACGCCTCTGAACAGGCAGGCAGCAGGACAGGCCCGGCCGTGCCCCGACAGGACTCGCCGCAGCGGAAGCTGCGAGCCGAAGACTCATGCTCAAACGCTGGCGGCCATGGTCCGCCATAGATTCGCCGACTGCTGAAGCCGGACCTGACGCGGGACCTCGGCGACAGCGGCGCGAGTCATCACAAAGTCATCGCCGATGAAACGTGGCACTACATGCACGTGAAGGTGGAACAGGGGATCGTCGGGAGCGACATTGTTTTGGAAGACGATCGAACCGTCAGCGTTGTATAGCTCCAAGATCGCGGCGGTCAAACGCGCCGCGACGCCGAAAACCTCGTTGCGGACCACGGGCGCCGCGTCTGCCAGGTTCCTGATGTGCTCCGTTGGGAGTATGAGCGCGTGCCCGTGGTTGGCCGGATGCTGACGCAACGCAGGAACGACGAACACGTGCTTGGTGCGGAGCGCAACTAGATCAGCGTCTACCTCGCCCGCAGCGATCGGGCAGAACGTGCACTGAGTCATCGGCGAACGCTATCGCGGCGCAGGAATCGCGTGCCGCCGCAGGACGTCTTCCCACGCCGCCACCACTGCAAAGGGGAACCGGAAGCCCCGACGGAGCAGTGCCGCTCTGGTCTGTCAGCGCGTCGTTCCGTGCGTGCAGACGCGGCCGGGTCCTGTGCGTCTGCACAGGGCTACAACTTGCTGGTCGCTTTTGGCTCATTGATGCGGTGAATTGGTCAGGCGAGGCGGGACAGCCATTCGGCGATGGCCGCGCCGATCTCTGCGCCGGAGTCCTCCTGCACGAGGTGCTTGCCGGCGACGGCGATCTCGGTCTGGTCCGGCCAGGCTCGGCAGACCGCACGCTGCCGGTCTCGCATTATCACTCCCGGCTCGGCGTTCACGAAGAGCTTGGGAATCCCTGGCGTTGTCGCCAGCCACTGTGCGTACCCCTCGACGATCCGCGTGACGTCTGCGGGTTTGCCTTCGGCGGGAATCTGCCGCGGCCAGGTCAAGGTGGGCAGGCGGCTTTCCCCCGGCTCCAGGTAGGGGCGCCGGTATTCGGCCATTTCCTCGTCGTCGAGTGTGCGCAGGGTCCAGCCGGGCAGGATCTTTTCGATGAAGACGTTGTTCTTCAGGACCATCTCCTCGCCCTGGTCCGTGCGCAACGCCTGGAACAGCTCCCGAGAGGATTCGGGCCACTGGTCCCAGGACTGCAGTGTCGTGAGGATCGCCTCCATGTAGGCGATTCCGCGTACCGGCCCGGTGTGGCGCCGGGCCCAGTCGAACCCCAGCGCGCTGCCCCAGTCGTGCACGACCAGGGTGACATTGCCGGTCACCCCGAGCTTCTCCAGCAGTGCGTCCAGGAAGTCGCGGTGCCGGACGAAGGTGTAGCGTGTCCGGTCTTCCGGGCCGAGTTTGTCCGAGTCCCCCATCCCGATCAGGTCGGGGGCGATGACGCGGCCCAGGCCGTTCAGGTCGGGAATGATGGTGCGCCAGATGTAGGAGGACGTCGGATTTCCGTGCAGGAGAACGATAGGCGCGCCCTCCCCTTCCTCGACGTAGGCCATGCGGTGCCCGAGCACGTCGGCGTACGACTTGCGCTGCTCCCAGCTGCTCACGTGCGCGCTCCTTCAGGACAGGGTCAGCGAGTGGACGCCGAGGGTGATGAGGACGGGCCCGGACGTCGTGTTGTCGGGCTGGCGGCGCATGGCCCACCGCCGGGTGGGGAAACCGAACCCGTTGAATCTCAGGTAATCCGCGGTGTAGTGCGCGGTCGAAGTGCCGCCCAGGACGTCCACGCTGTAGTCGTGCCGCCGCAGCAGGTTGTCCGGGCCGAAGTAGAGGGTCTGCACGGTGCTGTGCGTGGCGATGTAATCGGGGAACCTGACGCGCAGCCGCCGCCAAGTCTCTCTGTTCTCCTGCCATGGCCCGATTTCCTCAGCCCGGACACCGTCCCAGGCGAACAGGAACGGCACTGTGAGGTACGTCCAGAACGCGTAGCCGGCGAAGTAGGCCGCGTCCAGCTCGTCCCAGAGGCGGTCCGGCGGGTAGCCCGCGAACCGGCGCCGAGGCTCGTCGCGCTTGGCGAGCACGGCGCCCGGCGCGCCCAGGACTTCCACATGGCCCGGCGTGAACAGGCCGCGGCGACCCGGCGCGCCGAACGGTTCGATGAGCGCGCGTTCCGATCGCGTGTCGAGCGTGGCACCGGTGCTTGCCAGGAAGTCCGCGCGAGGCCACGGGAGCTTGCCGCCAGCCGAGCCAGTGAACCGCAACTGCGTGAGCCGGCGCCACCGCTCCAGCCCGCCGTGCGCTTCGTAAATGCGATCGAGCAGATCTGTCATGGCGCTGTCCCCCTTCAGCCGCTGACACCGTTAAGCAGGTCGGCGTGCGCGCGGGCGAACTCGCCGACGGTCATGGGACGCTTACCGGTCAGCTTCTCGATGTTGTCGTCGGCGCCCGGCAGCCGCCCTTTCTGGTAGTCGATCATGGTGCCTGCCACGTGCTGGACCCCGTACGGCGGAACGCCGAACCGGGAGAGCGCGGCGGCGTACTCGTCCACGGGCGGGTTCTGGTAGACGATCGTCCTGCCCAGGGCCGCCGATAGTTCGGCTGCCATCTGCTCGTGATCCATCTCGGCCGGCCCGGACAGCGGGATGGTCGTGCCGATGTGATCCTCGGGGTGCAGCAGCAGCGCCGCGATGGCACGTCCCTGGTCCGCGGCAGCGACAGGGGAACTAGTGCCCCGGCCCGCGGACATCCGCAGGACGCCCTGCTGCAGGTAGGGCAGCATCCACCGGTAAAGCAACCACTCCTGGAACATCGTCGGGCGGAGGTGGATAACGTCTACGCCAGACCAGTTGAACACCTGCTCGGAGATATAGGTGTCGCGCGAGGAGTTGCTCGTCGCCTCGCGGTGCGCTGACCGCTGCGAGAGATTGAGAACCACGTTGCCGCCGGTTTCCCGGACGGCCTGGGCGAAGTTCACGGTCGCGTAGATCAAACCCGGCCGGATCGGATAGACGAAGTACGCCGCGTCGGTGCCGGCAAGGACCGGGCGGATGGTGTTGATCTCCAGCAAGTCACCGACGACGATCTCGGCGCCCAGCTCGGCCAGCGCACGGGAACGTTCGTCGATGCTGTGCACTAGGGCACGGACGTCGAGCCCGAGGGCCAGCGACTCCCGGACGACGGCCCGCCCCGTCGTGCCGGTCGCGCCCGTGACGAGAACGGTCTTGGCCGCATCCGACGAGGACATGTGCTCCTCCGCTGGTCGGTTCGGGCGGCGTGAGCTCATCCGCGCTCGGCGACTACCGCGCCGGCGTCGTCGAGGATCTCGACGCGATCCGGCATGTGCCGGGAACGCCCGCCCAGCCCGCTGAGCGGATCAAAGGAAACGCGCCGAAACTGCGTGTCCAACCTGGCCACAGTCTGGGCGAGCACGCCGTCACTCTCCCAGGCGATGCCCCCGATGAAGAATTCGCCGCGGGGGCCGGATGGAACACCAGCCCGGGCGCCCCTGTCCAGATCGGTATGTACCCGCGGTGGTCACGACCATCCGCCCCGAGAGCTCGGCCCGAGCGGATCACCATCACTCTGTTGGCCTAGCGTTCCCACGCTAGGTGGCTCACTTCGTTTTGACAAGCATACTACCTGTAATAAATGACACAGCGTTTAAAGCAGTCTGCTATTATTGCTGTCGTGAAGAGTCGAGGCTACAGGCAGTACTGCGGCCTGGCCCGTGCGCTCGAACTCGTCGGCGAACGGTGGGCCATGCTGATCATTCGTGACCTCTGCGTGGGCCCGCGTCGCTACACCGATCTGCTCGACGGGCTGCCGGGCATCCCGACGAACGTCCTGTCAACCCGGCTCAAGGAACTCGAGCAGTCTGGCATCATCGAGCGGCGCATCGCGCCCGCGCCGCAGCGCGGCGTCCTTTACGCCCTCACGCCGGGCGGCCACGCCATCGAGCCGGCCATCCTCACACTCGGACGGTGGGGAGCCACCCAGCTCGACGACCCCCGGCCTGGGGAGATCGTGACAGCCGAATCGGTGACCATGACCCTGCGGGCCGTATTTAACGCCGAAGAGGCGGCCGGGCTCACAGCGTCATTCGAGATCCACGCTGCCGACATCGTGCTGCACCTCGTCGTCACCGGCGGCAAGCTCGAGGCAGAAGTCGGACCGGCCCTGGGCAAGCCCGACCTCGTCATCACCTTCCAGCCCGACGGCCTGCCCTCTTACCGGTCGCTCATCCAGGCCGCCAAGTGCGGACTGGTCGAGCTGGACGGACGCCGCGAGCTCCTGGGAACATTCACGAAGGTGTTCGCCCTACCCAGCCCGGTCTAAACAACGTACTCGCGGCCATGTCGGTGTCCATGTAAGGCACGTGCAGCGCGGAGACACGGGTGCCCTGCAGAGCAAGTTCCTGGCGCAGCGTGTTGGTCCGTGTGCGCCAAGCTGAGGCGCGCGATGCATCGCCGGTGACTTGTGCTGCGGTCGGCCATAGACGCGGGACCGGTTACGTCGAGCGCAACGGGCTTCACACCATCCAGGTCGACGGAACCCCGGGTTTCGCGCGCCTGCCTAGACGTTGGCGCCACGGTCTCACAACTGCTGCGCCAGATGACGCCCGAAGCCGCGGTTCGCGCCGATGACCAGCGCGCCTGTCCGTCGATCTGCATGATGAGACACCTCTGAGTTGGCCCACCTCCTGCGCCGGTCGCTCCCGTTGACCCGGTCGCAGAACTGCGGACGAAAAGCCACCCACAGCCAGTGGCAATGGTCCGGCTACGGTTCCTCGCCCGCTACGAACCGAGCCCTGATCCAGGGGCCGGTGTGGCCGCCTAAGTCGGCGGCCACACTGGGACAGGCTCTGGCTACCGGGACGCCAGTGCCGGGTACAGGGCGGTGACAGGCTGAGATAGCCCGGCGTGCACGCGCTTGGTCAGCTCGTCGGTGAGCACCTCGTCCTCGCCCGCTTCGAGTGCGTCGAAGACAGCGGCGACGACCTGGGATGGCTCGTTCATCCCTGCCGTGCCGCTGCCCGCTTGCATCGGCGTGTCGGTAGGACCCGGGTAGGCCCCGAGCACCTGGACGCCATCGGGCGCCAGTTCCAGGCGGAAGGCGTTCGTCGCCATCCACAGTCCCGCCTTGGCGACGCTGTGCGCCTTGCCGACGGCAAACCAGCTGAGGACCGAGCACACGTTGACCAGCGCGCCGCCGGCCGACCGGAGTCCGGGCGCGAAGGCGCGCGCCAGCCGGATGGGGCCGATCAGGTTGGTCTCGATGGTCGCTGTGATGTCATCGAACGGCGCCGTGAGCAGATCCCCGCGCGGAAAGACGGCCGCATTGTTCACCAGGATCGTGGTATCCCTGGCCAGGTCCAGGACCCCGTCGATCGAGCCGGGATCGGATACGTCCAGCTCCAGCGGCACCACTCGGTCCTCCTCCCAGTCTTTCGGGTTCCGTGCAGTCGCGTAAACGCGCCGCGCCCCACGCTCCGCTGCGGCCTTCACGAACTCGGCGCCGAGACCGCCGTTAGCACCCGTCACGAGAACGGCATTATTTAGAGACGTCATCTTCTGTTCCTTTCGCTGGCTGGCTTGAGTGGTGCCTGCAGCCGACCCGCAAAGGCGGACTGACCCGTGGGGCTCGGCTCGACGGGAGCCGGGTTCGCCCTTCATCGCGGGCCAAGCATGCCCACGTAGGAGGGCACGCAGCCGGCTCGACGACCGCAACCGCCCGCCAGTCGCGGACGAGCCACGGCGCGCCGCGAGGCAGGCTGCGGGCGACCCGAGGAAGTGATTGCCCGTGGGCTGCGCGTGGTCGCCTGCCCGAGACCGGGGCGGCGGCCTGGCTCTGCCTGCTCACAGCTAAGACAGTAATCCAGCACTGCAATAAAGCAAGCTCGCTTTATTTGCTGCATCAGACTTCGGTGAAACCACTTTACTGTACCGCCCGAACCAAGGTCCGTGCTCAGCCAGCGTCCGGCGTTGCGCCACGGTCGCGCAGCGCGCACAGGTTCTCCGGGCTGCCCGGCGGCCAGCGCGGCCGGTGCGCGGGAGGATAGCGTGCCGGACGATGTTGACCTCAGCAAGATGGCCTGGCGCATCCAGCACCGGCTCACTGGCCTTTCCGGTCCTGCTGAGGTGCGTGACCTGCCACATCGCGTCTAGCTGGCGCTTGCCCGGCCGGGCGAGGCTAACGTTCGCCCCAGGCTCCTCGGCTGGAGGAGCACCGGGAGCCGGGTGCGCGGAGCAATGGTTAGCATGGCTAGATCGGAGATGCGGTAGTAGCCATAGAACAGCTCTCACACGATGGCCAGCGAGTCACGGTCGCCTGGCACCTGCTCGGTGTCGTTCATCGAGCTCTGCACGGAGTCGGTATCGACCGGACTCGCGCCCGCTGGCGATTGCCAGCACTCCTCGAGTGAATCGGCTCGCGATGGAAGGGGCCACCTCATGGGTGTCGTGGAAACCTTCACCGAACGCAATGCGGAGTTCGCAAAGACCCGGTTCAACCCCGGCCTGCGCATGAGGCCGACGCTCGCCACGATCGTCATCTGCTGCGTTGACACTCGCGTAGACCCGACCGTCGTCCTCGGAGCCGAACAGGGCGAGATCATGGCCATCCGTAACGTTGGCGGCCGCGTAACCCCGCGCACGCTCGATGAACTGGTCATGCTGCGCCAGGTGGCGCGGTCCGTCGGCGACGACTACTCCGGGTGGGAGCTCATCATCATGCAGCACACACAGTGCGGCATCACCCGGATCCAGGACCACCCGGAACTGCTGGCCCGCTACTTCCAGATCGGCGAGAAGGACCTTCCCGGCACCTGGGTCGGCGACCCGCAAGCAGCGGTCGTCCGCGACGCCACAGTGTTGCGCGCCGAAACCCGCCTCGACGGCGTCCGCGTCTCGGGCCTGGTCTACGACGTCGCGACCGGGCTTGTCGAGATCATCGTCCAACCCTGATCCGGTGCAGGACGCGCTGGCAGACCGTCTCATGAGGCGCGTGCTCAGGTTCGCGTGGCGCCTCCCAGGGCGCTCGAGCCACAACCGGGAGACACCTCACCTCAGCGTCACGCCGAAATGCGCGAACAAGGGGATGAACTTCCCCCGCTTTTTTGGAGGCCTAGCGATCCGGGCGCTCGAAGGCACCAGGTAGCGGATCGAGGCGATCATTTTGTCATCCGCACACCCAGAAACCCGGACTTCTGGTGGGGCAACTTCGTGCTGCTGCGGGACCTCAAGCCTGGCTCGGGTGATAGGTGGCTGGCCAGGTTCGCCGCCGA
>Ga0335072_10017405_pt1 | contig 10166 bp, 10 predicted proteins | sample Lox_Sample_21_FD_206725 | JGI IMG/M metagenome (GOLD analysis project Ga0335072, IMG submission 206725) | Soil microbial communities from Loxahatchee National Wildlife Refuge, Florida, United States - Lox_Sample_2.1 | ecosystem: Environmental > Terrestrial > Soil > Wetlands | place: USA...
TCCAGCCCTCTTGATTCTTGCGAATATCCGCTCGTAAACAGGACAGGTAACTTTTCGAACCGTTCCGCTAGTCTTGCCGCAGTCTCGAGGCCTCCCAGTTTGGGCATGACGAGATCTAGGATGGCCAGTGCGGGTACCTCGGTTTCGCAAAGGCGCAGGGCTTCTGCCCCATCGAGGGCAGAAAGAACGCGGTAACCCAGGTTGACGAGAGTCTGCCTCGCCATTTCCCGGATGGAGTCATGATCTTCCGCGAGAAGCAAGGTCTCCGTGCCGCGCACCTCGGCAGCCGATGCCGTCCGAATGAGAGTTCGGGACTCTTCCGAAGGGCGGGAAGCCGTCGCTGGCAGATATGCCCGGAAGAGAGTGCCCTGTCCTATTTCGCTGTACACATGAATGAAGCCGCCATGCTGCTTGACGATTCCGTAGGCCGTAGCGAGGCCCATGCCACTGTTCTTTTCGTGGTCCTTGGTCGAGAAAAACGGTTCGAAGATGCGCTCGCGCATTTCTGCGTCCATGCCCACCCCCGTATCGGAGACAGACAACACGGCGTATCTGCCCGCGGTAACGTAGGGATAAAAACGGCAATAAGAGTCGTCGATATCGACCATTTCCGTTTCGATGAGAAGTCTGCCTCCCTGCGGCATCGCGTCGCGTGCATTCAAGCAAAGATTCATAAGCACCTGCTCGACCTGAGTGGGATCGGCCTTGATGGGGTCAAGCGGCGCGTGGATGACTTTAAGTTCGATGTCCTTGCGGATGACTTTGTCCAAAAAGCTGGCCAGATCGCTGGTCACCGCGTTTAGGTCGACGGTCCTAGGCTGGAGAACCTGGCGGCGGGCAAAGGCAAGGAGTTCCCGAGTCAGTCCTGCGGCGCGCTCAGCTTGCTCGCGGATGCGGGCGAAGCGCTCGGCAATTTGGGGGTAACTCCGGCTTTGATCGAATCCCAGCTCGGCCCAGCCCAGAATCGCGCCGACCACATTGTTAAAGTCGTGAGCGATTCCGCCAGCAAGTCGTCCGATGGCTTCGAATTTTTGGGACTGTTGCAATTGGCGCTCCATCGCGCGGACCTCGGTGACGTCCTCGGCGATGACCTCGGCGGAGGCCGTCAATTCCTGGGCGGAAAGGCCGCGCAGATGCAGGCGTACGACGACTGTCCCGCCATCGCGTCTGCGCCATTCTGCCTCCGCCCTATGAACATGGCCTTCCTGATGGCAGGCGGCGAGGCACTCCGCGTAGTGGGCGGGATAACGGAATATGTCGCGTACAAGGGAGGGGGGGCTCAAATCTTCCGGAGAGGTACAGCCAAGAATGCGCAGGAGGGCGGGATTGGGGTCCAGGAAAGTGCCATTCGGAGCGATCCGAAAAATGCCGTAGATGGAATTCTCCACGAGCTGACGATTGCGTGTTTCGGAAAGTGAGAGTGCCTCTTCGGCGTGCCTGCGCTCCGTGATTTCCAGCACGACGACGCTGATCGCAAAGATCACCCCGTTGGCGCCCCGAAGTGGATGAAAACTCACCAACCAAGCGCGCTCCACCCCGGATTGGGCTTGCGTCGTGCCCTGTATCTCGACATTTAGAATCGATTCGCCTCGAGCGAAGACGCGTCGGAGGTAAGGCTCGACGGCCTTGGCAATATCCGGATTCACGTCCCGCGTCATCAATCCACGATGCTGGTCCGCCGCCAGGCCGTTCATGCGTGCCAGGTGCTCATTCACGCGCAGATAACGCAGGTCTGGGCCGTAGATAGCCAGACCAATGGGCGCGGTGCGATAGATTTGCTCGAGTTCGGCGAACTGCTCACGGGCGCGGACTTCGCTTTCTGCAAGCGCCAGATGTGCGCGCGCATTTTCGTCGCGCAGTCTTTTCTCTTCCAAGGCTCGCTTCAGCGCCGCCGGAAGGCGTACTAGATGATCTTTCAGGATGTAATCATTGACTCCTTGCTTGATACAATCGACCGCGGCTTCCTCGCCGAGCGTTCCGGTCACCAGGAGGAACGGAATATCCTTCCCGCTTGCGCGCAACTCTTTCAGCGCATCCAGGCCGGTCCAATTTGGCAAACGATAATCCGCAAGAATGGCGTCAAACTGTGTTTCTTGCAGAGCTGCAAGGAACTGCTCCTTGTCTTGTGCGAGCGTGAATTCCAGTTCGAAGCCGGAGGCTCTCAGTTCAAACAGGGTTAGGTCTGCGTCTTGAGCTTCATTTTCAAGAATTAACAGGCGGAGAGGCTTGGTGATTTCCCGCCGATGCGTCTCATCGAGCATGATGGATTTCATGTTGGCCTCGCTGGATATTTGCCGAGAAAGAGGGGCGTCTCCCGGTGAACGAGTTTCTGTCCCGGATCCACTCTTCTTTCGAAGTTCAATGCGCTGTTCATGGAGGTCTACCGGCACCCCAGGCCACCATCCACTCGCGAACCACGCTCACCTAGCGCCATTTCGGGACGGCGCAATTCGGCTTCCACCGCGTCGAGAAACTTCGGGGAGGACCTGGCGTCATTTGCACCCCAAAACCCCACGCTTACGCGTAATGCCAGAGGGTCCCATGGCTGGCGGCCCTGATTGTGCATAGCCAGTCGCGATTCGACGCGCAGGCGGAACACTGGTGCGCTGGGTTCTGCCGCATCGACGGTCAAGGCGGAAAATTGCGCATCCCGTCGCCGCGCAAGAGAATCACTGCGCCGGAAGCAACTCGCTAGCAAATCGGCAGTCTCGCAAACGACCTGTTCGGCGACGCCCGAGCCAAGTTCGTCACGCAGGGAGGGAAGCTTCTTGAGGAGGGCACGCAAGAGGAAGATCGTGCCGCCTGCGCGCCTCGTCGTTTCGATGGAGCGGGTTCCCAAAATGGTAAAGCCATCGCCGTTGTTTTGCCCGGCGAGCTTGTCCCGGAGGAGGTCGGCGAGGCAGTCCAAAGTGTTCTGCTCGAGCGCGGTGCGCAATACGGGTTCCATCGTGCGGCTGTCCATGAATCCCTTCAAAAGATAGTCGTTCGCGCCTTCGGAAATGCTGCTGGACGCATAACTCCTATCGGCTATATCGGCAAAAACGATGAGCGGAATACCCGGCTCGGAGCGGAACGGAGCACTGCGTCCAGTGGGTCAGGACAGCCAAGCGAGTGATCGAGAGGAATGGCTTCCGGGGAGGCGAGCTCGATGGTGGCGAGCAGAGTCGGTATCGTCGACACTGCGTTCCATTCCAACTTGCAGTCCGGCTCAGGATAAAGCGCGCGCAGGGACTCAGAGGCTTTTGCTGCAGCGCTTTCCGCCAGTTGCACACGAAACCTTTTTCCTGCCATGCGTGAAACCTCCCATCCACAAACTTGTGTCACCGGGGGGCTGAAAAAAAGTACGACGGCGCGGAGGCTAACGCCAACCCACCCGACGCGAATGCTTATCGTGAGACAGCCTTTGACGAGACTGGAGAGGGCAGTCCATTGGACTGCAAAGTTGTAGAGCGCAAGCTTCTAAGAAAGGGGTAACGTTATTTTGGCCTTGCCACAGGAAGAGTCAATAGAGCTTCGTCCGGGGGGGACGCGGAGGTGCCACTCTACAGCTGGGCCGAGGATAAGACGAGGCGGGTGGCGCAAGTCATTTTGATTTGTCGGAGAAAATGGGCCGAACAGGAGCAAAGATTTCTTCGATCTTTTCTGCCAAGACGAAATCGTAATCGCTTATACCCTTCACGCTGTGAGTGGTGAGGTCAATCACCACTTTGTTCCAAACGTTAAACCACTCTGGATGATGGTTCATCGATTCGGCTACCAGAGCAACTCGGGTCATACTGCCGAAGGCGGCTATGAAGTCCTTGCAGGCATATTCCTGATGAAGTTTGTTATTGACGATTTTCCAGCCGGGCAACTTTGGCAGAAGGGCTTGTATTTCGGCGTCGGTCAGTTTTTTCGCGGGCATAGGCGCGGCCTCCCGAGCAAGGGTGCTAAGCGGTCCCATTATGAGCCGGGCGCCAAGTATGAGCAAGATTGCGGGCCCCTGACACGTTCCGAAGCGTTTGGTTCTCCTCAAACGAAGCCGCTCCAAAAAGCCGCTCCAAACTTGACACCCCGAACAGGTAGGTCTACACTACGGAGTTTTTAGATGGCCCCGGAAGCTGACAGAGGGGCGGGACTCGTATGGACAAGAAAAGGCTCGACTACTACAAGAAGAAGCTGGTTGCGAGGCGCGAGGAGCTGATGCGGACGATCGCGCGCACCCAAGAAGAGGGACGAACCGCGGACGAAGATCCCACGGTGGACCTCGCGGACAAAGCTGCGAACTCCTACACAAAGGAGTTTCTCTTTGGCATGACCAATACAGACCGCACGATCCTGAACATGATCGACGCGGCGCTGAAGCGCATCCAAACCGATGAATACGGAGTTTGCGCGAACTGCCAGGAAGAGATGCAGCAGAAACGGCTCGAAGCGGTACCTTGGGCCAAGCATTGCATCTCCTGCCAAGAAAAAATGGAACAGGGACTGTTGTAACCCCGCAGGTTGCATGCGGGTAGAGCGGCCAGCTTGAGAAAACTGGCCGTGCGTGCTTAAGGCGCTGTTTGTACGGAAATTACCCTGACGTACATTCTCTCTTTTATTATAACAATAAGTGGAGTAGATTTCTCCTTGCGTGATCGGAGAAGGCTCTTCAGTCGAGGCGGCCCGGGTGCGCAGCCGAGGTGTCCGCGGATGGCTGGCCGAAGCCAGCGACGCTGTTATAAGCGTGTTTTTCCCTGCAGGTTGTAGGATCTGCCAAAAGTTGCTTACGGGTGCCTGCCGGATACCAATTTGCGAGGAGTGCCTGGCTACGTTCGAAGCACCTGCAGTAAAAAAGTGTGAGGTTTGCGGGCAGGCGCTTGAATGGATGGGGGCGGAGGAGGACGAACCGCTGGTTTGCCGGGCTTGCCAGCAAAAAACGTACGCGTTTGAGCGGGCAAGAAGCTATGGGATGTATGAAGGGCCGTTGGTGAGGGCGATCCTCCTGCTGAAATGGGAGCGGATCGAGCCCCTGGGGGCATGGTTCGCGGAAAGATTGGCCGAGATCGCCGGGCGGGAGAGGGACACGCTGGCGGCCGATGTCGTTGTGCCTGTTCCATTGCACCACGACCGCGAGCGGCAGCGTGGGTACAACCAAGCAGGGCTCATTTCCAAGCCACTCGCCCGGAGACTTGGCCTGCCCCACAAAGCGGTGCTGTTGATGAGAACGCGGCCTCGCCCCAACAAGCAAGTGCTCACCTTGCAGGAACGCTGGGAGTCCGTTCGTGGCGCTTTTGCCACACGTCCGGGCAGCCAAGTTGACAATAAACGCGTCTTACTGGTAGATGATGTGTTGACCACCGGGGCGACTCTGGATGCATGTGCGCGGGCGCTTTTGGAATCGGGTGCGAGGTCAGTACTAGGACTGACCGTAGCTAGAGCCACAAGAAAGCCCCTGACAGCCCCGGAAAATGGTAGTCTTTAACTTCAGGTGGCGCGATGAGCGCAAACCGGCCAAAGTCGCTCGATTTCCGAGGGCGGTATGTCCCCGAAGCGGACGGTGCTGTTGCGCCTGGATCTGCGGACCCTGCGGACAGTAGATCCCACAACCCTGTATTGCCTAGGCGTGCATCGCTGATGCAGGAGCCTGTGCTGGTTCTGAATGCGACGTATGAGCCGATCAATGTGACGGCGGTGCGGCGAGCGATGGTGTTGCTTTTGAAGGGAGTGGCGCAGGCCGAAGAGATGCACAGCGCGGAAGTGCACTCGGCGGCGCACGCCCATAGGGTGCCTTCCGTGATTCGGCTGCTAGCTTATCGGCACATTCCGCAACAGAGCCGGGCGCTTTCGCGGAAGAATATTTTGCTGCGAGACCGCAATACGTGCCAATTCTGCGGGCGGATTTTTCCAAGCTCGGAATTGACGCTAGACCACGTTGTGCCGAGGTCGCGCGGCGGGCGTTCTTCATGGGAAAACTTAGTGGCGTGTTGCTATCGCTGTAATAACAGCAAGGGCGATCGGACGCCGGAAGAAGCCGGGCTCAAGCTGGCAAGGCGGCCTCGGCCGTTCACGCTGCATACCTCGCGGCAATTGATGCGGCTTATCGGACACCGGGACGAGCGGTGGCGCAAGTATCTGTTTTACTAAGCCTTTTTAAGCGGAAATGAGAGGCGGCGAAGTTTTTTTGAATCGGTGGAAACCTTTTTCGCTGCCACGCATCTAACCCTATAACTAACCACTTCGAGGACACACCCCGGGAAGCAGTTAAGGCACGCGCCTTAACTGCTTCTCTCCTTTTGGAAGCGTAAATTTTCACCTAGTGGTTTTCTATTAGTCGCTGCAAGTCTGTCTTTCGGCATGGGAACGCGGAAAACTCTGTAATGCAGCTTCTACATCAGGGAATTCGGGGAACACTTCGTAGAGATGCGTGATTTTCAATACTTCCTCGACGTTGCGCGTCAATCCGACAACTTTCATTTCGCCGCCAGATTTTAGAACTGTCACGTAGAGGCGCGCCAGTTCGCCGATTCCCGAACTGTCCAGATATTGCAAAGCGCTCAAATTGAGAACGATGTGCTTGCGGCCTTCTCCGAGCAGTCGAGAAATATTATCGCGCAGAACGCCAACTTCAAAAAAAGTGAGGCGGCCACGAAGCTCGATGAGAGAAGCCTGGGGCGTATGGCGAATGGTCGCGGAAAAGGTCAATGTGATCTCCCGATGGCTGGTACTGGCAATTCTACTGTGCTGGGGGACTTGAGAACAGGAGTTTTCAGCGACAAAAAATACGACCGACGGGAGCAGAAACGCAAGCGAGCCCGAGTGTTTCTGCGGGGCAACGCAAGCAACAAAGGTTCCGCGCGGGCGGATGCCTATTGCCTCATAACCACGCGCAAACCGCGCCGCCAGCTCTCCGCCAAACCAACGCGCGTGCTTTCCAGTTCAGGCGAGAGAAAGCGCAATAGTGTGTCCGTGGACGGATGGAAACGCAGCGCCGGGGCGACAAGATACACGACGGGCGGGGTGGCCTGCAGTTCGATTCCCGGAAAATATCCGTAACGGGCGAAATCACGCTGCTCCAAATGACGGCGGATACGAAGCCAATAGCTGGCGGCTTGCAGGGGTAGGTGAATGTGTTCGCTGGCTTTTAGTTCAAGAATAGCCAGACGACCCGCGCGAGTGACCGTGAGGAGATCTAGGATGCCATGCTCACCGCCCGCGTGTGCGAAGACTTGTGAATAGACGAAACGAGCGTCCAGGGCGGCATCGACACGGGTGACATCCTCGCGAACGAGGGCCTCGAGCCAACGCTCCGGTTGGGCGCGGTACAGAGCGTGGCGCGACTCCGTGGCAAGCGGATGGCGATGAACTTCGAGTTGCTCGAGAAGTTTCTTGAAGGCCGGATGAGCGGACGGAGTGAGCTCTTCGCGCGCATCCGGACAGCCGAAGAAAACGCGGCCATCGTCCCAGCGGGCAAAAGCAAGGCCTCGAAAACGGAGGAAGACTTCGCGGCTCTGCGCGGCAGGATGCACCGTGATGGCGCGCGGCGAAAGTGCAACGATCGGTTCGACTGCCGGCCGTGAACGCTCGAGGAGCGCCCGCGATTCCCGGTGCGGAACGAGCCAAGTTTCCAAATTCCCTGCGTGCCGAGGATCAATCGGTTCAAGCGATTCGCGAACCGGATCCCGCTCGTAAAGGTCGATGGACAAATGCGGCGTCAGTGCGGCAACACGATGGGCCACCTGCCGCGCGGCCCCTTTCGGCAGAATAAGGCGAAGGGCCGTGACGGCTCCGCCCCGATTGGAATTGCGCGCACGATCCAGCCAGAGTAGCGCAAAAGTTAGGCTGCTTTCCGTAGTATCGGCCGATTCACAATCTGGAACGGCCAAAACGGCGACATAGGAAGAGCCTCGGCGAAGAAGACCGCGGACGTAGTTGCCTGAAAGGGAATGCTCGAGGTCGGGCGAGGCCGTCAACGATTCAAGCGTTTCATCAGGGAAGCGTTCGTCCAGGAGACGGCGCAGAAAATCGCAAAACGCCTCTCGCGAAAGATCGCGCGCAGTACGCTCGAACTCTAGGCGAATGAATTCGAGGCGGTCGGGCTTGGCGCGGCCGAATCTCTCAACGGCCAGCACGAGCCTCTGTTCGGAATGATCGGTAATGGCGAGAACACGGCGCGTCAGATTGTAATTCTCCGACCATAGGTGCAGGAGAGGCTTCTCGACGGCGCCGCGGACTTCCCAGGAGAGTCCCGAAAAGGGGGCAACGCGCCCGCCATTTTCGCGAACTTCGATGGCGCCATCGGAAGTGAATTCCTTCAAACAAGCTTCGAGTTCGGCGGAGAGGTCCACGCCAATAAGTATAAATGAAACAATTAGCTTTGGAACTATTCTTTCTTGGAAGTAAACAGGATCCCTGAGACCTTAACGCTGGGCTGCTGGATGTTCCAGGAAGTAGGAATGTGTTCGAAAGAGATTTCGAATTCGCGATGCTCGCCGGGACCCAGCGGAGGTGCCTGGGGCGCAAATGCAGAGCGCGACTCACGCAGGACGACTTGACCGAGTTCATCGGAGAATTCGATGGTGAGTTCGACGTTCGCCAGAGGCAAGTCGCCGCTGTTTGTCAAAGCCCCAGAAAGATAAGTGACTTCCTGATTCAAAAAATTCTCGGCGCGGCTGAGAGCCAGATTGCTTATCTGGAGTTTCGGCGCGTAGGCCTGTTCAGCCGGGCCGAAGGGAAGATGTGACTCGCGTGAGAGGGAAGCCGAAGGGCGTTCTGCGCCGGGCCACATCACGAACATTAGGGCTATTAGGATGGTAGCGGCGCCCATCCATGCGATCCAGGATCGGCCACGATTCGGCTGGGGCTGATCGTGCGTTTCGATGTTCAAAGATTCAGTCATGAAATGCACTCAAGCAATGATGCTTCCCCGAATGCCGCAGCGTGTCAAGGCAATGTGAGAATAAGAGAAGCATTGTGGCGGGCAAATCCTTACCGACCTAGGACGAGCCGATGAATCAAGGGTTCCGGGAGGTGCGCGGCGCGCATTCGCTCCTGCACGGCGCCAATGTCATACGGAACGCGCCAGAATTCAACAGTTTGATGCTCGAGATCTGCAATGGCGAATCCCGCTCGAGGGTCGCCGTCGCGTGGCTGGCCGACCGAGCCTGGATTCAGCAGATAGCGGCGGGGCGATTCGATACGGAGCGCGGCAAAAGATTCCGAGGCACGCGGATGAATCTGTAGGACTTCAAGATTGGAATCCTGGTAGGAGAATCCTCCTTGATGGTGAGTGTGCCCGAAAAAAGTGACTTCGGCGGTGGAATCGAGAAGGCCGTCGAGCGCCTGCGCGGGCGTGAACACATATTCATCCTCGTCTTGGAATGCGCCGTGCACCAAAACGATGCCGTCCGTGGCCAACGGTCCCTGGGGAAGCGCGGACAACCACGCCAGATCCTCTTCGTTCAATTGCGCTCGAGTCCAATCCACGGCCGCTTTCGCAACAGGATTGAAATCACCCGTGTCCATCAAGCCTGTGACAGCTTTGTCGTGATTGCCGCGAATCGTTTGCGTGCCGAGTTCGCGCAACCGCGCGACAACCTCGTGCGGGTCGGGGCCGTAACCGACGACGTCGCCGAGGCACACAGAAACGTCCCAGCGGCCCGCGGCAGAATCCAGCGCAGCTGCAAACGCAGTGGCATTCGCGTGAAGATCGCTAAGAACAAGAATACGCATTCAGGCCATCCGCAAAATGCCATTGAGTATAGATGAAGCCGCGAGCCGATGCACCATGCACCAGCGGGCAGTGCGCAAAAATTGGGCACGACGAACCCAAAAGCAAAAGATTTCGAAAGCGATTTCAGTTATTTACAAAAAGTTTAGAAAACTGCAACTCGACGTAACCACGGCTAGGGCCGCGAAATCAAATAATAGCGGAAATCGAACAGAAAATCTGATAACCCACGAAACATTCGCAGCCGTCAGTTCGTCTATACAGATGCAGCCGGAAGAGCTGCGCAGACATTTCAGAGGATTCAAAGAAAAACCCCGCGGTGGCAGCCGCGGGGCGATGACACGCAGTCTTTCCGGCCGTTAGTCCAGGAAGAACGAGGTGTCTTGCGGGTGAGACTACTCGCCCCGGGCACGCGTGTCAACTCTCTGTTCAGCCTGCGGCAGCCGAAGTGCGGCTGACTCGATCCTGACGGAAA
>Ga0335072_10017406_pt1 | contig 10166 bp, 8 predicted proteins | sample Lox_Sample_21_FD_206725 | JGI IMG/M metagenome (GOLD analysis project Ga0335072, IMG submission 206725) | Soil microbial communities from Loxahatchee National Wildlife Refuge, Florida, United States - Lox_Sample_2.1 | ecosystem: Environmental > Terrestrial > Soil > Wetlands | place: USA: Florida...
CGGCAAACTCTCTGGCAAACGACATGAGACGGTCGGCAGTGGCGAGACGGCAGTTGACCCTGACGGCAATCCAGCCGGGGCGCGCGGAGATGACTTCGATTTCTTCGTTCGAATCGTCGCTGATGGCTGCATCCTGCACGACTCCGGCAATCTCCCGGGCGTGGAAGGGAAGCGTGAAACATCCGAAGACTCGAGCGCGCAGTGCCGCAATGATCTCGTTCGGTGTGCTGCGCGGCGCGAGCACGATGCACTTGAGACTGGGCCGTATAAGTCTCATCTCCTCGAGCAGGGCGAGAGCTTCTTCAATAACGCTGTCGGCGCCGGTAACGATGACGCTAAACGCGCGGCAGCGCAGCCGATGGAGCGCGTCGATGTGGCCGGCAGCGTACTCGATTTCCAAACCGGCAGAGGCAAGCAGTTCACCGATTTCCCGGCTGATGGGGATCGGGCTGTCGATGATGAGGACTCGGCTCATAGCGACCTCTCAGGGGACCGCTTGATTTTAGACGATTGCCGGAACAATATCAGCCCGCTTCTATGTCCGGTTGATTGAAAGCGTTTCGGAAGAGACTCGTTCAGAGACCAAGGAATGGAAATCGGGCGGGCGAAGATATCAATTGACAATTGACGGCAATCCACTACCATATGGTTGTGGATCGATTGGGTACAACATTTGCGGCTTTGTCTGATCCCACTCGGCGGGCGATGATTGAACAACTCTCTCGTGGGCCTGCTTCGGTGCATGGGTTGACGGAGCCGTTCTCGCTTTCGCAGCAGATGATTTCAAAACACATTGCCTACCTTGTTCGAGCGCGGATTGTGATCAAGACGAAGCGTGGACGGGAGAGTGTATGCACGCTCAAGCCGGAGGCGATAAAGACGGTCAGCGACTGGGCGAGCAGCTATCGCCGATTCTGGGAAGAGAGCTTCGACAAGCTGGAGGTGGTTGTGAATCAGATGAAAAAAGACGGAGGTCAGAGATGACAAGCGATGCGGTTAACGAGACAGCGCGGATGACTCTCACACGAATTATTGATGCCCCACGCGAATTGGTCTGGAAGGCGTGGACAGACCCGAAATATGTGATGCAGTGGTGGGGGCCGAAGGGATTCACTGCGCCCTTTTGTGAGATGGATTTTCGCGTGGGAGGAAAATATCTCCTCAGCATGAGAACGCCGGATGGGTGGGAGGGCTGGAACGCTGGTGAATACTATGAGATTGTTCCGTACGAGAAGATCGTCTCATCCATGTACTTTTCCGATTCGAAGGGAAACAAGATTGAGCCTGAGCAGCTGGGAATAGAGCTTGAGGCCATAGGCGATGCGCACAACGTGATTCTTTTTGAGGATATTGGAAACGGCCAGACGAAACTCACTTTCATTGGAAATGAAACCATGCAGAACGCAATCGAGAGCGGGCAACTCGAGGGCTGGGCGGAGCAACTCGAGAAACTTGCTGCCGTTGTTGCAGGACTAATGCAGACGAAATAAGAAGCTGAAGCTTTGAATCGCGAAACTCAAGCGTGGAGGAAGAAATGAAAAGAATACCGTTTCTCGCTATCGCCCTGCTGGCATTCGCATTTCCCGCCCATGCCCAGGACGCGATGAAGCAAGATGCAGCCGACAAACCTGCCGAACCGGAAGTGAAGGTCGTGCTCGATTCCTGGAATGAGATTGGCCGCAAGCTCATAGCAATGGCCGAAGATTTCCCCGAGGACAAATATGACTTCAAGCCGACACCCGCGCAGCGGAGCTTCGCAGAGCAGTTGCTGCACGCGGCAGGTTCAAACTACTACTTCACTGATACGGTGATGAAGGGGAAGCCTCCCGCGGCGGAAGATCCAAAACGCGACCAGTACAAAACAAAGGCCGATATCGTTGCGTTCGTCAAGAAATCATTTGCCGACGGAGCCGCCGCCATTCAGGCCCAAGGCGAAAAAGGCATGATGACGGAGTTTGTTTATTTCCCTCATCAGAAAGCGCGCGTTCTCGACATTGCATACGGCATCATCGAGCATAGCGGAGAACACTACGGCCAGCTTGTTGTGTACTACCGTCTCGCAGGTCTTGTGCCGCCGGAGTCGCGGCCCAAGAATTAAAGCTCAAGAGACCAGATACCCCGTCCTTATCGCGCGGCGTTTGCGCGAATGGGCGGGGATTTGGTTTTTGGGACCTTCAGTATTCAATGCGCCGCGCGGCATATGGATAACTCGCTTTCGTTCCGCCGCAGGATTTGGGGTTCGATCGCATAGCCGTCTGCGTCGCGGTCCAGTGCGTATTACGCAATGAGGAAGAAACTCGCTCTGAGTTTCTGTCGTTGATTTGCCTGCGCCCCAACAGTGTCTTGAGCTGGTTGCATAAATCCCTTTGTAACGAGGGAAAGCTTCTCTCAAGGGCTAAAGCCCGCGATTTTATTGGTCTGTTCCGGCACGACTGAACAGGCTGCGGAAAAACTCATTTGCTGGAGCCTGATTCGCGAAAAATGCGGAAACAGGGGCTGAAGCCCCACAGAATCTGTTCGGCTTATCGGCACGACTGAAGTCGTGCCCTGACACTTCGTGCCTGTTATTTGACTTTTTCAGCAAGCTGCGAAGTCGTGCCCTTTCAAAACGCATTTATGCAACCGCTTCCGGAGCTGGGCGGCAGCGTTTTCGGGGATGCTTTTCGGACCCCGATGTGACGAGCCGCCGTCTTGTGACGAAATATCGTCATCGTCACTACGTCGTTTGAGCGTCGTCACAAGTGATGTAAGTCACTCTTCTAAAAACTTTAACCCTTTTAAATCCAGCATTCTGCAAGTTTCGTCGCCATGCGTGGCGGAGTTTGGCACGCGCATTGCCTTATACAGGGCATGGCGTTACGAATCACAGTTCAAGAAAACGCAACAGAGATGGTGATCAAGCTGGAAGGAAGAATTGCAGGACCATGGGCGGCCGAACTTGACCGCCTGTGGTTAGAAACAAAACCAACTCTGGATGCGCGCAAGGTGGTTCTGGATCTTCGTGACACCACGTTTGCCGACGCAGGTGGAATTCGGGTTCTGAGAGCGATCTTCTCCCAGGTGCAAGCCGCAATTCTAACCAGCACACCCTGGACGCAGTATCTTGCCGACGAGGTCACGCGCGAGAGCCTGCAACCGAAGGAAGCGGAGTGATAGAGATGCAAACCGAAAAGATCAACGCGACAACCCTCAAGCCGTATTTGAAGAGTGAATTCTTCGGCTCGCTTTCCCCAGCAGCCCTGGCCGACTTCGACAACCTGGTGGTTCCGATTTCGCAACCGGCCAACAAAGTTCTTTTCAGCGAGACCCAGGACAACACCGGCGTGATGGTGATTGTTGAAGGCGAAGTGAAGCTCTCAATCAACTCGAGCGACGGTCGCCGCCTGAGCCTGCGCATCGCCAAAGCCGGCGAAGTGCTTGGACTTTCTTCAACTCTCTCAGGCAATGGTTACGAGATGACGGCCGACACGCTTTACCCGGCGAAGATCGCGCACATCTCGCGGCAAACATTTCTTCATTTCATGGCGCGGCATCCCGAGGTATACGAAGTGGTGACTCGCGAGATCAGCCGCAGCTTTAACCTGGCCTGCGAGCAACTGCGCATGGTGGGACTGTCAACCTCGGTTCCAGAGCGGCTGGCGCGGCTGCTGTTGGGATGGAGCGACGAGGCTCCGAAGGCCGAGACGGGCGCGCGCTGCAGGGTTTCGCTTACGCACGAGCAGATCGGCGAGTTCATCGGCGCCTCGCGCGAGACGGTTACACGCACTCTTTCAATCTTCAAGAACCGCCGTCTGGTTGCCCAGCATGGCTGCACCATCACGATTCCCAGCCGCATGGCGCTTGAGCACTACGCCCGCGGTTAGCAACACCTTGTTCCTGACTTTCGCGCGAGGTCGGCGCAGCGAGAGTCAGGAGCAGGACAGGTTTTTCCTCCAACGCTGCTCCTCTTTAAACAGGCCGTTTGCAAGCGATAAAGGATGTTGGAAGGCATCCCTCATCGCGTGCTGGCGGCCTTCTTTTTTGCGCAGTGCTGGTTGCTGCTATGGCACGATAGCTTGCGGGGACTCCGCGCAGATTCATCGTTGAACAAGCCGACGGACGCGCCGCCGTTGCGCAGCCTCGTGTGCGGCTTGACACACTGTGTTTGGATTGACACTGGAATCTCGGCTCATCTTTGTTTTATTTTGAATAGCTTACAAGAAGGACTCTTTCGTGCAACGGTTCTGATCGCGGGCGCTCGGCGCTGACGGAAGGAATCGGAATGAGAATCAGGCTCTGGATCGGTATCACGGTGTCAATCGTTCTGGCGGCTGGCGCTCTGGGCTTTTTCCGGTTCCGCGTCGAGCGCTCGCTCAAAGCCGCGGCTGCGGAGGCCGACGCGGCCGAGCGGGTGGAATTCAATGCGCGTGTTCTGAGACCGGCCGCGAACGTTCCGGTTGAGTGGATCAGCTCACCTGCAAAGTGGACGAGCGGCACGTTATACAGCGGGCGCATCTATCTGGGCGGCCCGGCCGGCCTGTTTGAAATCAATGCCGATGGATCGCCGGGAAGAAGTTTCAGGCCAGGCCTAGAATTGCCTGCTGCTCCAGTTGTGGCGCTGGCGGTCGGAACTCCGCGTGGCGCAACAAGGCCTGAGCTGTTGATTGCAACGCGCGGCGCGGGACTGCTGCGATTCGACGGCAGCACGATTGTGCAGATTTTGCCAGGCGAGCCGGCGGCGCGAGACGTGACCGCGATTCTTCCGCTCTCGACCGGCGACGTGCTGCTGGGAACGCGCAAGCTCGGCGTGCTGGTTTACCCCGGCGGCGGGCGGGGCGACGGAAAAGGCGCGTTGAGCTATCTTCATTCGCAACTGGCGCACCGGAACATTACTTCACTCGCCGGGGATTTCAGTGATTTGTGGGTTGGCACGCAGAATGCGGGCGTGATTCATTTTCACGGCGGCGCCGCGGATGTATTTGCGACGGCGCAAGGCCTGCCCGATGACGATGTGACAACGATCGTGCGGCGCGGACCTGCTGTGTATGTTGGCACGCCGCTGGGCGTGGCTGAATTTGCAGGCGGACAGTTAAAGCGCGTGCTGGCGCGAAATTATTTTGCCCAGGCGCTGGCGGCGGATGAGCGAACCCTTACCGTGGGCACCGTGGATGAAGGAATCGTAAGCGTGCCGCTCGATGCGCAGCCGTTGGGATCGGGCAAAGCCCGGCGCATTCACGTCGATGCCGCTGACGCGACTCGAGCGCAAAATAAGGTGTCGGCAAAGGCGTTCTTCACTTCGCAGGATGGTTTGCTGGCAGTTACCGATGATGGACTGCTTGAGAGAGACAGCCACGAAAGCGCGTGGCGCCCGATTATGCGCAGCGCACAGCCGCTGCTGAGCGACAGCAATATTTCGGCGCTGGCATTCGCGCCCGATGGCGACCTTTGGATCGGTTACTTCGATCGCGGACTGGATGTGGCGGGCATCGCCGGCGATGTAAAGAAAGTGACCCACCATGAGGATGAGTACATCTTCTGCGTGAATCGCATTCTGGCTGACGATCGCAACACGCGCATCGATGTGGCTACTGCCAACGGGCTGGCGCTATTCGACGAGCACGGAAAGCTGGACCGCGTGCTCGGCAAACACGATGGGCTCATCGCCGAAGATGTGACGGACGTTGAGAACTATGGCGATGGGCTTGCCGTTGCCACGCCGGCGGGGCTCACGTTTCTGGGGCGCGATGGAGCCGAGAGCCTGTACGCGTTTGAAGGCCTGGTGAACAACCACGTGTACACACTGGGAGTGAGCCAGGATCGCGTGCTGGCTGGAACGCTGGGAGGCATTTCGCTGCTGCAGAACAAAAATGTGGTGCGCAACTTCACGGCGACGAATTCGGCGCTCAAACACAACTGGATCACATCGCTCGTTCCGGTTGGCGATGAGTGGTTTGTGGGCACCTACGGCGCAGGCGTAATGCGCCTCGGTTCCAATGGACAATTTGCAGCATTCGAACACGCCACCCGCGACATGGAAGTGAACTTTAACGCGATGCTGGTGACCCCGTCGCACGTGTTTGCGGGGACGCTGAGCGACGGACTCTACGTCTATGACCGCGGCACGGGGCGATGGAGCCGGTGGACCGCAGGCCTGCCGTCAATGAATGTGACCGCGATTGCCCAGCGCAATGGCGAAATCTATATCGGCACCGACAATGGTCTGGTTCGCATTGCAGAAAGGAGCCTGGCGCAATGAAAGGCTCGCGACTGCCCGGAGTGCTTGCAGCTGCGGCGCTGTGCGTGCTGGCGCGCGCGGGATGCGCGGATGCGGGAGTGCTGATCCCCGGCAACAGCAACCAGCCCGATCCGAAAATTCTGCCGCTCGACGAGATGAAAGTTGACATCGCGATTGAGAATGGCGACGCGCGCATCTTTGTGATCGAGATTTTTTCGAACCACACAGCGATGCCTCAGGAGGGGAATTACGTCTTCGCGCTGCCAACAGGAAGCACGGTTTCAGACTTCGCGGTGTGGGACGGTACGGTGCGGATTCCCGCGGTGATTCTGACAAGGCGCAGGGCACGCGAGATATACGACGATGTGCGCGCACAGCAGCTCGATCCCGGTCTGCTGGAGATGGGCGAACGCACTGAGGATTCTGCGCGGCAATCGTCGATGTTTTCAGCGCACATTGCGCCGATTCCGGCATACGGAACCAAGCGGCTTGAGCTCGAGTATCACCAGAAGATCGAAGTGAACAACTTCAAATCGCAGTTCTCTTTTCCCTTCCGGCCTGATGCTTACCAGGAGCAGAGCGCAGGGCATTTGAAGATCAGTTTTTCACTCAACTCGCCGTTTGCAATTCAGGACTTTGAGGTCTTGTCGAAGTCGATGCCGCTGGCAATCTCGCAAAACGATGGGCACACGGTGCGAGGATTGTTCGAAGCGAGCAATGTGAACTTTACTGAGGACCTTGCCGCAAGCTGGAAGGTGGACGCTGCGAACTCCGATCAAATGAGCGTGCTGACGTACCGGAATCCACGACCGCAGGAACCGCAGCCCGACGAAACAAGGCCCGAAAAGCCCGCGAGCCAACCGGGATTCTTTGAAGCCAGCGTGCTGCTGGGCGAGGGCCGCGGCGCAAAGCAACCGAGCACGCAGGCAGACAACGGCGCGCCCCGGAACGTCGTTGTGCTTTTTGACAACTCGCTTTCGATGCAATGGGAAAAGCTGGAACGCAGCTATGGGGCGCTTGAAAAGCTGCTGCTTATTTTGCGGCCGCAGGACCACTTCAACGTCCTGCTCTTCAATCAGGATGTGAATGCGTTCGAACCGCACCCGGTTGCGGCCGATTCAGCGACGGTTAAGAACGCCCTGAACTTTGTGCGCGCGAGCCGTTTGCGCGGCGGCACCGATTTGAGCAAGGGACTTGCAGCGGGCCTGGCACAATGTACCGAGCCGAACAGCTACATTGTGCTGTTGAGCGATGGAGACGCCGATCGCGGCACGCTGACTGACGGCAAAATTGCGGCGGCGTACACGCAAGAGTGGAAGCAGGCCGCGAACCGCCCGCGGACCCAGGTATTTGCCGTTGGAGACGACGCCAACCTGACATTGATGCGGATGCTGGCGAAGAACGACGGCACTATGGTGAACGTGCTCTCGACCGAGCCGCTCGACGCCAAGCTCGATGTATTTCTATCGAAGATTGTGCGCAGTCCGGTTTCACAACTGGGGCTCGCGCTCACGCCGTCAGCCTCAGCGCAGGAAATATACCCGCTCGATGACACGGTTTACACGGGCTCTGAGGCAACGTGGGTGGGCGAGTATCTGCAGCCGGCAAAGAAAGTGACGATTGAGGCGCGCGCCAGTCGCGATGGAACGCCGCTCGACGCAACGGCACATACGGCTTTTCCGGCAGAAGAGCTAGATCACCCCGGACTCCCACGGCTGTGGGCACAGGCGCGGGTCAACGCGCTGCTCGATGAGATTGCGCGTAACGGCGAAACCGATGCCGTAGTGAATGAGATTATCAGGCTCTCGCGCATGTACAAATTTGTCACTCCGTATACTTCGTTTCTAGCGGTGCCCAGGGCACTGTTGCGGCCGCGGGTCATTCGCCCGGGCGATCCGGTGCTGCGCGTGCACACCGATGAATCCATCGTTTCGGTGATCGCGATCTTCCCGTTCGGATTGACGAAGCCGCTGCGCTATTTGAGCAACGACGACGTTTGGCAGACGCGATTCCTTGCTCCGGTAGATATGAAGGACGGCGTCTACGATGTGCGGCTGATTCTTCGCGACAAACGCGGCAACGTGTATCGCGAAGTGAAGACATTCGTTATTGCCAGCACACCGCCTACGGTGAAGATTTCGCTCGAACGCAGCGACTTTCATCGCGGCCAGGCGATCAACATAAGAGCGCGCGCCTCGGCCAGCACGCGCGACCTGATTGCCCACATTGACGGGGCTGCGCCGGTAAGCCTGCGTTGGAATTCCGCGGCCGGAACGAATACCGGCACATTGATGATTCCGCCCTCGCTGACGCCCGGCGAATACAAGTTGACAGTGACCGCGGAAGACGTTGCGCACAATCTTGGAACCGAGGAGGTGCAGATTGAAGTGCTTCCGTAAGCCGCGTTCGAACGGACGTGTCGCGCGGCGCATCGCTTCGACTGCGGTTGTTGCTCTATTGCTGGCAGGATTCTCGATATTGTTGGCGGCGCGTGCCGAACTGCCCAAATGGATGCAGTTCGCGGTGGCCGGCAGTGACATTGAGAATGCGCTCTATCGCACGATGGACGCGGCTGGAGTGAAGGTTGAGTATCCGCGGCCTCCTGCCGAAGCGCAAGCCGAGCTGTCTGGATTGGTGAAGCAATCGCAGCAGAAGGCCGAGCTTTACGCGCTGCGCGCGCGAGCCGATGAGCAGGCACTGGATTTTGGCGCGGCCGAAAGCGACTGGAAGCATTACGCGGCACATGCGGGCGACACGGCGAGTGCGAACTTCGAGCTTGCCGATTTTTATCATCGCCGTTTGCGCTGGCGCGATGAGATGGCGGCGCTTATGGTGCTGGCGGCGGCCCCGGCCGGGAAGGACGAGAAGGAATCGGATGTGAAAGCTCAAAGTTCGTGGAAGGCGTTCGAACGAGCTATCGCGTTGAAGGGAGATGCACAGCTTACTGACGCGGAAGTGGCCTCAATTTACCAGTCGTGGGTTCGGCATTATCCCGCTGAAGCATCAGTGTACGCCGACGAATTCAGTTTTCTGGTTGGAGCAGGTCGCTTTGACGAGGCGCGCACGGTAATCGCCATGTATCGGCAGGCATTTCCCGCTGATACGGTGTTTCCTGTAAAGGCGACAGCGCTGGTGGAGTTTCGCCTCGGTTCCATCGACAAGGCTCTTGCGGTTTACGAACGCGGCTTTGAGCCGTTATGGCCCGATGAGTTGATCGCGAGCTATGTTGAGCTGCTGAAGCAAACGCGCCGTGAACGCCAGTTTCTTGAAGACGCCCGGCAAACGCTCAAGAAGAACCCCGATGATTTGAATGCGGCTGCGCGCATTTTCTGGCTTTACCAGCAGCAAGGTCGCGCGGATGCGGCAATCGAAGCGCTGGTCGATTATCGCGAGAGCAAAGACGCGCGCCACGCCGGGTGGACCGCGGAAGAACTCTACACACTGGCGCAACTTTCAATGCGCGCGCAGGATGTTCCCGAGGCTGCGCGATACTATTTTGCTTTGAATAATGCAGGCGGAGATGTACGCGGTGAGCCGGCGCAGCAGGTTGCGTTGAGCGGAATGATCGCGTTGCTGCTGGATTCGCCCGATCAACCCATTCAGTTAGGCGCAGGAAACCTGGCGATCTATCGCGACATTGCGACACTGGATCAAGGACCCGGCTATTTTAACGGGATTCTTTCGCTGTTCTACAATTCGACCAATCCCGAAAGCGAGGCGCATGACGAAGAGGTTCGTGCGCAGCCGTATTTTCATCGCGCGAAGGCGGCGGAATTGCTTGCGACTCTCGATCAAAAGTTCCCCGCAGCCCCTGAACGCGCAGGCCTGCACGCTCAGCTCATCAAAGCCTATGCAGATTATGGATTGAGCGATGCGGTGATCCGCGATGGCGCCGCATATCTTGCCGACTTTCCCACGGGGGCAGATCGTTACGCGGTAGCGATGGCGGTTG